>Ga0105244_10001488_pt1 | contig 18807 bp, 18 predicted proteins | sample KBSM44metaG_FD_80423 | JGI IMG/M metagenome (GOLD analysis project Ga0105244, IMG submission 80423) | Miscanthus rhizosphere microbial communities from Kellogg Biological Station, Michigan, USA - KBS M4-4 metaG | ecosystem: Host-associated > Plants > Roots > Rhizosphere > Soil | place... | reverse complement strand
TGGTTATGCTCCAGAAATGGCTTACTTCGAATGTTTACACGAACTTAAATTGATCGTTGACTTGATGTTCGAAGGCGGTATCGCTGACATGAACTACTCAGTATCTAACAATGCTGAGTACGGTGAATATGTAACTGGTACTGAAGTAATTAACGAACAATCTCGTGAAGCAATGCGTAATGCGTTGAAACGTATTCAATCTGGCGAATACGCGAAGATGTTCATTCAAGAGGGTGCATTAAACTATCCATCTATGACTGCTCGTCGTCGTCAAAATGCTGCGCATGGTATTGAAGTAACTGGTAATAAGTTACGTGCGATGATGCCTTGGATTCAAGCGAACAAAATCGTAGACAAAGAAAAGAACTAATTTTCTTTTTCTAAAGCTTCAAAAGAACCCTGCTACTAAGCAGGGTTCTTTTTTATACTGTTTTTATTTGAATGCGAAAAAGAGCGATTAGGTCAACTTGACCAGATTAAAGAAATTCTATATTTTTCATATAATTGGATGCTTAATTTTTAGTTACTCTATTGATTTATAAAGTAAAAAATACTTGACCAAAATATAGATAATGTTATTGTTTATAACTGACTAAAAATGTCAAATTTACTAAAATTTTTTTAACATGTTTAATTTTTAATTGTATTTTGGGCAATGAGTTGAACAAAATAAAAAAAAGTATTGAATAATCATGGAAGTCCACTATGGGTCATGTTGATTACGATAGCACATTGATCGTCGGCTCTTTTTTTGCAGCTGGCTTCATTTGCTATCTTGTGATTTCCATGGAGCAATTAATATTCAAGCAAGTCTATAAAAAATTTGAGTCCTTAATTCTATTTATCAATGGCTTATTGCTCGCATCAGCAATTAGTATTGTTCATATTATTGGTATACAAGCTTATCATCTGTCTGAAACAGTTAACTCGAATATTCCTTTGATTACTGTTTCATTTGCCATTAGTGCTTTGCTATCGTGCATTGCAATGTGGTTGACTTCGCGTTTTACGCTCCCTTTATTCCGGCTCATTTTAAGCTCTATTATTATGGGAATTGGGATTTCAGCTTCATATTACATTAGTATGTTGGGCTGGAATATTAATATCTATAAAAAAGATTACACCTCTTTCTTGCTATTATTTTCTATATTAATTGCGATGAGTGGCTCAGGGCTGGCGTTTTTATTAGCCTATAAATTGAAAGACAATGAGCGTTACCGCCTAACTTTAAAAATCGCATTTTCGGTTATGATGACCTTAAGTATCATGGGAATGCATTATACGGCACTCATTGCGACGAATATCACTGATAAATTTATTAGCCAATATCAGGCCGAACATGACTTATTATTATTTACGATTATTTTAGTCACGTGTCTGGTACTCGTAGCAAGTTTTATTGTCGCGATGTTAGAGCAGAGGCTCACTCAACAAAATTTAGAGTTACGTAAGGCGAATAAAGAATTAGCTAACTTATCTATACTGGATAATTTAACCAAACTACCCAACCGCCTTTACTTGGTTGATTATGCAGAGGTATTGCTTTCAGATCATCGATATAAAGATCAGAAAATTGCTTTTTTATATATTGATTTAGACCGATTTAAATCGGTGAATGATGCATTTGGGCATCATGTGGGTGATCAATTACTTATTCAAATGGCAAACCGTTTACATTGGCAACTTAATGAAAAATGTAAATTGCTTAGAATCGGTGGCGATGAGTTTTTACTTATTGCAGAAAATACTAATGCAGATGAAGCAGTAGTTTTGGCTGAGAAAGTTTTACAACTGATTCAGGAAAGCTATCAAATTTCTGGCAAGGAAATTAATATTTCTGCAAGTCTGGGCGTAGCGCTCTTTCCCGAGCATGGACAGAATGTTCAGGACTTACTCATGAATGCTGATGCCGCCATGCTCATGTCTAAAGAACAGGGTCGGAATACATATACAATCTTTAGTTACTCAACCCATCAGCAAGAAACAAGAAGTCAGTCAAAACTGATCAATGATCTTTATAAAGCCGTAGAAGAAAAACAGTTCATCTTATATTACCAACCAAAATTTAATACGAATCTTGAAGTCTGTGGAGTTGAAGCCTTAATCCGTTGGAATCACCCAGCCTTAGGAATACTTACTCCGCATATGTTCATTGAAGGTGCGGAAAAAACGGGGTTAATTATTCCAATGGGGTATTGGGCACTGGAGCAAGCTTGCCTACAAATTCAAGCATGGGAACGCAGTAATACACCGTTTTATCCAGTTGCAGTGAACCTGTCGGCATTACAGTTTGAAAATAAAAAGTTATTTAGTACGCTCGAAGCATTGTTAAAAAAATATCAAATTCAACCTCATCACTTAATTGTTGAAATTACAGAATCTACGGCAATGCGTCATATCGACTTGAGTATCCGAGCCTGTGAGCGGTTACGTGATATGGGAATTCGTGTTGCCATTGATGATTTTGGAACAGGGCATTCGAGCTTCTTATATTTAAAAGATTTGCCTGTAGATGAATTGAAAATTGACCGTGGCTTTATTGTTGATTTAAAACCTGGTTCAAAAGAAGAAGTTATTCTAGAAAGTATTATTCATTTAGCTAAAAAGCTAGGTTTAACCGTAACGGCAGAGGGGGTGGAAACTCAGCAGCAGGTTGAGATTTTGACCCGTTTAGGATGTCAACAATTTCAGGGTTATCTATTAGGAATGCCTGTTCAGGTTGATCAACTCATTGAGTCTCAAGGGGCTAATTTCGTTTAACCTTTTATATATTAATTTTCTTTAATTTATTTTGTTAATTTTCAAACTTTCCTACTAAAAAGCGGCTGATCAAGCTATTTCTAATCTTTAAAAATGATACACTTAAAGAGAATACGTGCCTATTCAGTTGCAAAGAAAAGGTTAAGCATAAATATATAGTTTAAGAGAGAGTCTTATTACATGCTCATTTAGATGGGATTGCGTAGTTAATAATTTTTGAAATTGAAAAAGCTTTAGCCCAAAGCCCAGCAAGTTATAGTGTGCTATTGGAAGTGTTTGCTAGTGAAATTTATATAATAATTTTAATAACTTATATAAAATATTTGAAATGGATGTGTTAACTTTTCATTTATTATAGAGAATAAAATACTTTGGATATAATAATTTATTAGTATATTTGAATAAAATATATATCATTACTGAATAATTACTTTAATGAATAGATAGCTCGAGCTAAAAAGATTATAAAATTTTCTTATTGATTTTATTAAGTTTATAAAATAATTAGACTTAAAATGGAGGGTGTTGATTAAGGTTGAAGTGAAATGCTTGTTTTAAAAATAAGATCATTAAATTTATAGGATTGTAAAAAATGAGTAACTTGGTGGAGTAGGAGTTTATTCTCCACCATAATTAACATTATTGTTTATTTTTGTTAAATTATAAAAATTTAATTAATTTATATATTAAATAGTTGCACACTCTCGAACCTTCTCGAAATTAATAATTTTATTTATATAAGACCATGTTTTCTCTGAGTTGATTTTTGATTTATTTATAGTGCCATCAATAATGAGCCCATCTACAATATTAAGAAAGAGACCTGTAAGGACTTGTTTATTCTCAACTTCTAGTTCTGAAAATGTTGAAAAAACTAATTTATAAACCCAATTTCGATATTCATTAATTTGATATTTAATAGATGGATACATTTGCATGACTTCAATCGTTGCTTTTTTAAATAAGCAGCCATTGAAGTCATCTGTATTGATCCAGTCGACATACCAATTGAAAATACTTTTAAGTTTAATTAATGGATCATCGATATCATTAACTTTATTAAATAAAGAAGCTCTGACTTCTAAATTTCTTAGATGAAGACATTCTTCAATTAAGGCTTCTTTAGAAGAAAAATATTTATAAAAAGTCATTTTTGCCACATTTGATTCAGCAATAATACGATCAACCCCAATAGAGGTGTAGCTTTTCTGGTTAAAGAGGGTGGTGGCTGTTGTTATAATAGTTTCTCTTTTTGACATCGGTTTCCCCGTCATAAAATATTTTTGATTAACTTTGCTATTGTAAAGTATGAAAGCTTAAATAAATCTTATTTAATGATATTTAAAAAATTATATTTATTCAATAGCTTGATTTGTTGTTGAAAACAATAAAATTATTTCTAATTGGCAATAATTTACTTTTTTTAAATATTATTAATTAATTCGTTGATTTGTTGAGTTAATAAACATAATATAAAATTGTTAAGTTTAGGTTCGTGGAATTTATTTTAGCAATTGAATGCAAAATTGGAATAAAAATAAGGCCATATAACTTAACTATAAGAAAAACTTTTTACTGAGAATGATTATGTCAAAAAAATTTGAAGACTTTAATAATCCAAGAGAAAAAGCATTGCAAGGGATGAGAAATAGTATTCCTGCAAAACAGTGGGAAGAGAATTTACAATTTCTTAAAGATTTAAGAAGTAAAATTGCAAAACTACCAGTTTCTAGACATCCTGCAATTGAAGTATTAAATAACGGATATCTCGATAAGAAGAGTTTGACTCATATTCATTTAGAATATCGTCATGCAATTGTACAAATTTTTACAGATGCTTTATTAAAGGCTCAGTTTCTGACAAAACAACTGGAACCTAAACTCCATTCCGGAGCTAAAATGTTTCCAAGAGTATTATTAAGTTTAAATATACTTGATGAGTTTGGTTTTCGTCCTGGTTTAGGTAAAGATAATTATTATTTGGGAAATCCTGAATATGCTCATTATCCATTATATGAAGATTTACTTAATGATTATGGTTTAACAGAGCTTGATCGTCGTAACTTTAAACCATCAAAAATTTCAGATCAGGTTAGATCATTTTTAGAATCTTCTTATGATAGTTATATCAATGTAGTCGCGTTACTAGCTGTTGCAGAGGAAGAGGTTATTCTTTTTAGTCCTCCATTACGTCAAGCGACCAAATTTGTGAATATCGATGTTGAAGGTGGTGGGTATTATCATGTGCATGGTGTATCTACTGATGAAACGTCTGAAGCTGCTGATGATGACCATCAAGATGATCTTTGGTTCACGTTAGCACAAGCAATTACCAAAGACGATTATGAAAGCTTAACTAAGCTATGTATTGAATATTGTGCGTTATGGAATGAGTTCTGGGATGCACAAATTGCCGATGTTCAGTTTATTGAAGAAAAGAAACTGGCATAAGATATTCTGCTAAGTCCGAAGAAAGCCCATCTAAGATTGTATGGGCTTTTTTTAATTATAAAATTTCTAAGATGCTAAGCTACATTCTCAAAAATATCTAAAAAGCTTATGAGTAGCTCATGGCTTATCAACAATCATTAAACACTTCTATAAATCTGCTACAATTACGCCAATTTTTATTTTGATCGACTTTAGGTCTTTGGCACTGCAATCTCCGCAGTAGGTGTATTTCATGAGTTTTAAAGATGAGTTAGCGGCACAGGTTGCTCAACGCCGCACATTTGCCATCATTTCCCACCCGAATGCTTGAGTCCAATTCATCTCCTTTCATCTTCATTCATTTTCCTAGAATAATAATTGCAAGTATATATTTTTATTTAATTTTGAATCATACTTATTGAATATGGTCATTCAACCCATTTCATCATTATTCAAGCTAAGTCATCTAATTTGTGTACATTGTCGTGTACAAATTTTAGATTTGGAATTGGATTAAGAAAAATTTGAACACAGGTTTGCTTATGGCGCTTACGGATACATGGCTTAAGAAGAATTTAGGAAAAGAACGTGAAGATACACTTGTTGAATCTGATCAAGATGGATTGAGTGTTCGAGTTTCACCTAAAGGTAAAATTACATTTCAAATGCGATTCCGTTATAACGGAAAGCAAGCACGTTTAGATTTTGGTAGTTATCCGTTATTGAGCTTAAAAGCTGCCCGAGCTGAATTATTGAAAATGAAGGCTGTATTGGAGCAGGGACATGATCCGCGGATTCACAAAAAAGTAGAGAAAGTAAAAATTGCTGAGGCTATTACATTTAAAGAGCTGTACGAAACATGGCATGAGAAATACTGCTTAAGAGAAAAAAAGCAGGCTGAAGAAATTCATAGAACATTTGAACTTTATGTATTTCCTGTGTTAGGTGCTTTACCTGTGGATTCTATTACTTTACATGCTTGGTTGGAGCTATTGGAAGCTCACTTGGAGAAATCTGAATCTATTACTGAACGTATTTTGGTAAATACGAAGCAGTGTTTAGAGTGGGGTATCAAACGAAAACTTATAGAAAACAATCCTATTCGTCATATTTCTGGGAAAAATGATTTAGGTATTAAGAAGCGTCGAGGAACACGAATTTTAACAGATGAGGAAATTACGCTGGCTTGGTGTATTTGTGATGAGTCCAGAATGACTCTGAAAAATGCACTTTTTATAAAATTGTGTCTATTTTTTGGTTGCCGTAATGGTGAATTAAGGACATCAGAGAAGACATTCTTTGATTTGAACAAAATGATCTGGACCATTCCACCAGAATTACATAAGACTGGTAAAAATACAGGGCTTCCTTTGATACGGCCTATTATTCCAGAAATAGTGCCATTGATTGAACAAGCTATGTTCTTGAATGATTCAAAATTTATGTTTGTTAATGACGGAACGGCTGAGATGATGAGTCTTAAGAGTCCGGGAAGTTTGCCGTATAACATTATGCAGTATGCCCGTAGACGGTATGATATCAATATGCCACATTGGTCTATACATGATTTGCGTCGTACGGCTCGTACCAATTTTAGTGCTTTTACATCTCGTGATGTTGCTGAGCTAATGGTAGGTCATGCTATGCCAGGAGAACAGGGGACATATGATCTTTATGACTATCTTGAACCCCAAGCTAAAGCATATCAATTGTGGTGGGATAAATTGAAAAGTCTGGCTATGTAGCCAGACTCTCCATATTGTTTTTGAAGTACTTTTCTTCCCATTCGTTAAAAGTATCTTCATCCCATAAACTCATGGAACCAGCCCCCTTTTTTGCAGGTGCGGGCATGGGTTTCACAAATAACTTTTGTTTCGGCTGTTGATAGCGCCAAAGGGTTGCTGTTGAACAACCTTTTAGACGCTCTCGCACTTCTTTTGAGGTTAAATAAGCCATGGTATTTCCAGTTCTTGGGTTGTTCAATAGTTAATCTTTTTGAGCTTTATAAAATAAAACTTTAAAAGTAGGGTGGGCTCCACCGACTCTGATGAATTTATCTGTACCTACTACATATGCTTTCAATCGTTTCATCTGTTCCTTGAAATCTGAGGATTTCTTGATGAATCGGTTACTTAATAGAAATCCATTTAGAGGGTTGGATGCCAATACCACCTGATTATGACTATTAGGTTCTACCAACCGTTTAACCTCTTCCATGAACTTTAGACTGGTAAAACTGCATGGATCATTAATAAACTGACATTCAGTGAAGACTAAATAACGGCAGATGAGTTGGTAATTGACAGTTATTTCCCGTTTAACCAATACACCACATACTGCATTTTCTGTACTTTGGCAGATGAGTCGTGTGATTTCTTCATCTATAGATTCCGAAAAATTTGATTGGCTGGAAAACGCAACATTACAAAACAAGTGCTGGTTTAAAGGATAGATACAAACGACTTCGTTCATGTCGCAACCTTTAACAGCTTTTTTTAATTCTTTCATAAACTGATCATACCGTTGCTCACCTTCATTAAACTGCTCATTCCAGTGGTTAATCTGCTCATCATATTGGCGTGTTAGCAGAGAGTTGTTAAAGATTTGAATGTTATTCAGGATAAAATCCTGATTAAGTTCTTGATTAGGTGGGATGTATAGGAGTCCACTCTGATTGAAGAAACAAGAGTTGGCTTCTAGGAATGGACTCATCTTGGCATGCATCATCCGTCCATTCATGAAAGGACTGTCTTTTATGATTGACATGCTTGAAGCAAACAGGTGTCCAGCTTGATTTAAATCCATACGTTTCTGACCATCCTCATCAGTTTGTAATGAGTAAATAGATTTGATTTTCAATACTTGCTGGCAAGTTTGTTGAAGACTATTAATGCATGTGGTCGGACCATAAGGCAGTTGTGCCATAGCAGTAATTGCCTGACTTTGGATAAGCTGACTTTGAGTTAACATTCTATTAGCCCTTCTTCACATTCAAATTCTGATTTAAACCACTTGCCTTAACTTTGCCTTTACTGATTACAGGAGGCTGGCTCATCTGTAATCGTTTATAGGAGTTCTCTCCTAGATATTTCAGCCTAAAAAACTGTTCTAACTGACAGTAATATTGAATACTCAACATGAGATTCTCCCGTTGTTCTTTACCCGTTTCTTTGATCAGGCTAATCCCAGTAGGGGATTGGCTTGAGTCGCCGTCACAGAAATATGTACAGCCTTGTTGATTCGTCAGCCTGCTCCAGTATTTAGACAGGTACTTGACGTAATCCTCAGTCTGACAAGTATTGCCATCCAGAAAGAAGATCACTTTCACAAAGAAGCCTTTTTTAAGGCTATGTCCAAAGTAAAAGAGATACCCTTTAATCTGTTTTAGGGTTTTATTACGTCGTCGGTTCTCAAGGAGTTGATCTAACTGTTGTTTAAGTCGATCAAATTGATAAGGTCCATGAAACCCTTGTTTCAGGTCGGTTGGCTGATTGTGTTGTAAATCTTGCTGATCTGGCGTATAAGCAAAATCTACATGTACAACCCGCAACTGACCGTACTTCTGGAATAACTTGCTCACTAGCAACTTACACGACATAAAGTTCTCTTTGTGTTGCTTCTCTCTGTTCTGGATAGCCTCCTTGACGGCTGGTTTGTTAAGCTCCTCACGTAACAATTCAATAAATTCATTAAGTAACTCGACCCGTTGTTTCAAGTTACTTGGGTTTCTTCCTCTCAACTTTCTTTCAAACAAGCCGTATAGGCTTGGAGGACTTCCCATTGAATTTAATGTTCTGAAGAAACATTTAGTCTCTACACATACATCGAAAGGCTTTAAGAAATCAGGATTGGTGTTTATCAGGTCATCAATCTTCTTGATGAATGGCCTGAACCAGTCCTCATATTCAAAATATTCCCTCCCTTGATCTGTCTGTTTGACCGTTGCGGCTGGCAACAGGGTCTTATTACATTTTTGAACAAAGCAGGGTATATCCAGCATTCGATCTAACCGAAAGTCACTGTATAAAAACCGTGACTCATAAACATTAGATGGCGCAAGGGTGACCTGATTTTCACAGATCAATGTTCTCAATTTTTTAGCTTTAAACTCCATCATCTCTCTACTGCTTTTGGATTAGGCAAATCTTCGTCATATCCATTTTTGAAATGAGTTAAGGGTCCTATGCTGAAGCTCATCTCGTTGTACTTAAAAAGTAGAGGGGAATCTGGCATGTCTTCCCCACTATTAAAAAATCAGTGTGTGGGCTCCTGTAAATCCTAAGATTTAGCCATCGTAGAGAGGTTTTGATTTCGAATCGCGAAATTGGGGTAGGATGTTTTTTTGAGCTATTTTTTATTAAGTATTTGAAATAAATTGTTTTTTATATTTTTGAGTGGTTTTTCAAAAAAAGGGGGGCAATTTCCAAAAAATCCAGAAGTAGGTTGTTAACTTTAGATTAAATATACAAGAAACATGTGGTTATAGTTTTCAGGGGGCGTTTTTGTGTTGTGGTTTAATTTTGAGCATATAAATGAGTGCAACTAAAAAACATACATAAACCGATTAACTCCCATCTACCCGGAGGTAGATGGAAGCTGAATGGGAGAGATAAAATGAGATCAATTATTTTTTAGGGAAAATAATTTCATTTTGGAGTTCGGGATCGTTATTAATCCAGCTAGCCAAAGTTCTTGTAGTATAAGAATCTTTAGTTAGACTTTTCTTCTCATCTTTTGATTTAATTAGCTTGTTTTGCTCCTTGATGAGCAGTTTTAAATACTTCATTTTTTGTTCGGCAAGTTCACGGCGCTCCTGATTGATTGGATGATCGATGAGCCACGCATTATTGTCTAACTCGCGTTGTAATCGTTCAGCGGTAAGATGGTAGAACTGAGCAAAATCATATCGGCCACGTTCAAAAGTCTGGATATTCTGTTCAGCTTGTTGGCTTAAACGTTGCTCGAATTCATCGATAACAGCATTAATCGCTGCACTCACAGTTTTCCATTTTTCTTTTTGTTTTGCTGAGGCAGTCTTAAGAAGTTGTTTGAATTGATATTGATGCCACTCGGTTAGCTGGGTAGTTTTTTTACGCCCGATGGAAGATAAGGCCTCATTGTCGTAATCAGGATCAATTTTATATCTGATTTGATTTGATACAGGGGAATAATAGGCAGTTTCGTCGTGGGAAACAGGCAGTTCATCTGGGTTTCTAAGCCAGAGTTCATGCAGGCTACGAAATAAGTCTCGTATTCTGATATGGAGCTGTCCAATGTATTCAAGGCTGTTTTGACATTTTTCAATATGACCATGCCAGAGGTCTTCCCGGGTATCCTTACAAAGGCAGAACATATACGCTAAAAGTAATTCTTCTGGTTTTCTAGCAACTTCAAAAGGGTTTTTTAGTAGCTCGTCTCTGAGATACAGATAGTCATCATAAGGGGTCAAAACCTCAATTTGATCTGACATCCCAAAAGTAAACTCATACATGTAAGCTTCATCTTCGATTGCACTTGCAATCTCATCTGGATGTAAGGCTTTATCAACAAAAACTAATTTTTGGTGTTTATAGTGATATAAAACATACCTTTCATGTCTACCAAGCTGTTCAATGATCGCTGGAATTGGATCATCGTTTTCCTCATCCTCAAAATGATTTGGGTCAAATCCTGTGAATGGAGGGGGACTATAGAGATGATCTGCTTCACTATTATTCATTGCCATTATTCTCAAGAATCATAATTTAGTAAAAAGTAAATTATTAATATATACTAGAATAATAATAGATAGCTAACTTTATAATAAAAAAGAGTTTTTAATATTTGTAAGCCGTATATATCATATATTCTCTTAAACGCTGGCAGGTCAATTTCTTGTCAGTAGATGGAAGTTTTGAGTTGTTTTTAAGAGGATGGTGGATAGATAGGTTACTAGTGGAATTGGGCTGCTTGATGAAGCATTAGTTGAGATGGTTTAGTATTTTAAATACAGTTTATTAAAAATAGGGGAGAGGGTATAAATATATGGTAGAGGAAAGTAAAAGAAAAAAAGCTCCACATGATTTGCCTCGGCTGATCCAGGAAGTTTTAGCGCAGCTTGGATATGATCTTGATTCTGATACTGTGGTTGAGCAAGTTCGTAGACTTGATATTGGTCTGCCAGTTGAAGATGAATTTTCAGTGGTATGTGCATGGTTAGGAAAGTGTCTGCTTTTACATAAACTTGACCAACAACAAGTACCTGTTACATCTAAACAAAGATTTCAAGTCCCAGACTTACTAGCAAAATTTTCAACTCAAACGGATAAATCTCCTGTTTTAATTGAAGTGAAATCAAAAAAAGGAAATGTACTGTCTTTTAAACCTGATTATCTAGAACGGTTAAAACGTTATGCAGATTTGGTAAGTATGCCGTTATTGATTGCATGGAAGTTTCATAATATTTGGCTACTTTTTGAGGCCAAACATATGAAAAAATTTAATAAAAATTTTAATATTACATTTGAAACAGCAATGAAAGAGAATTTACTTGGAGTATTAGCTGGTGATATTGCTTATAAAATTGGAGAGGGAGCTGGATTACATTTCTGGTTAGACCAAGAGGAATTATTGAGTATAGAAAATGAAAAAAGTAAGCAAACAGAATTAGAGATAATGAAATTTGAGGATGTGTATTTTACAAATTATGAGAAGATGCGGATTGTAGATTTAGAAAGTGACATTAAGTCTTTATTTGCTACTTGGGATCTAGCTGAAAAAATTGAGCAGGTAAATTCTCGTACTTATTTACATTATGTAGCTGAGAAGGAGGGTATTCAATTTACTCATATGGCTCTTGTTCGTCTTTTAAGCGCAGAAAACCCTCACGAAATTCGACCCCACTGGCGTAGTCTACTTAATAAAGAAAAGGTGATATCAAGCGTGACCGATTTTTCCTCTGCTTTAAATAAAGCATTGGATCAAAAAATTGTTTTTTCCATTTTTAATATACGACCCCAGAATATTCCTGAATTTTTGAAAGATGATAACAGTAGCTAATAAAACCTTTAATCTATCGAATATGCCTTGTCGGTGATGATTTAGGTGCTTTTTTCAGACTACGTTTAGAGAGGGTGATAGAGTGATTTTAAAAAGAGATATTTGTGTTTCAGTACTTAGTTTAACGATGATAAGTAGTGCATATGCCATTCCTAAAGATGCAGAAATTTATGTGCGAAACACACATGCAAGCTATGTGAATCGGGGCATGTGCTCGCTTGCTTTTGATGTCACTGCTTATGATGCTTTAGATAATATTGAAAGCATTGACTTTACAGTGACCATGAAAGATAAAAATGGCAAGCTTATTGGTCGGGATCAAGTTACTGCGGATGAATTTAATTTTGTTGGTGGTAAAACTTACGGTAGATTTTTCATTGAAGGTGAGAAGGCGTGTGATGCTTTTGGGGAAAACCTAAATATCAGTAAAGCAATTGTTAAACATAACGATGGTACGAAAGCTGAAGATATTGTTAAGACCCAAAAATTAAAAGTAGATGACTTCAAACCGATGAAAATCGTTATCGGTGTAAAATAAAAATAGGGAGTAAATATCCACCCCTACAAACTTCAAATTATCCTCCTATATATGTCATTTATAGAGGAGGTCTTTTTATGCGTGGAGATTAAGTACGTGGAAATGCTTTAGATATAATATCGGACTAATTAGAAGATTGTCGTAGAGATAGATGTAATGATAAGCAGAAATCTTGTTTTATTAATAATCTAGACAGATGTGTATAGTCTTTTTTTTACAGTTTAGATAATATGAAAAGACTTATGGAATACTGAATTAATTTTTATTTTTTGAGAAGATATGAAAAAACTTAGTAAAAAATGGTTTTTAAAACAAGAGATATCTGTACGCAGAGAATTGATCTGTAAAGGTAGACAATCGAACCGTAAAGATGACTTCAAAGAAAATAAAAGTATAGTGCTTCCAGTAGCTTTTACCTTCCAAAACGATAGGTGTCGTAAAGTACTTCTCAAAACTATAAATTTAATAAAAAATAATCAGAATCCTGGTGCTAACGATATACTCTATCTAGACTTTAACAAGGTTGAAACATTGTATGCGCCAGCCACAATTTTTTTCGCACATAACCTCGAAAAATATAAAAAAGTCAAAATTAATGCTAGAGCTTCTAATAAAAGTAATGTAGTTAGAGCAATGATGACAAGATTGGGATTAAATGAAATTTTAGGATTAAAAGCTTGTCATTCTACCCATGAAATGATGAATTGGCATACCTTCACAGGTACTGATCTCACTTTTGGGGAAGATTATAATCGTATCGAAAAAATACTTGAACAGAATTTGGATGATGAAACATTTCTTATTGTCAATGATGCCATTTCTGAAGCTGTAAGTAATGTGTTAAATCATGCATATGAAAAAACTCAACGTCATCTAGGATGGAAAGTTTCATTAAAAGTTACTGATAAACACTTAGCCTTGGTTATAACTGATCTTGGTAAAAGTATTCCAGCTACGGTACCTGATAAAGTCGATGATCACATGAAAAATAGATTAAGTAATCTATTTGATTTTACTAACTTCTTAGGTATGGATGATGCTCAGCTTATTGATGTCGCTAGTGAGTTTAGAAGAACAAGTACCAAAGAGAAACATCGTGGTAAAGGTTTTGGTGATATGTTAGAAGTTTGTAAAACCGTCAAAAACTCTAACTTAATTGTATATAGTAGAAAAGGTATCTGGATGAGTAACGGTCTAGATTTAAAAAAAATGAGCAATTATAAGGACAAAATTGATGGTACAATTATATTCTGGAAATTGCCCTTAAATTCTCCTTTAACAGCACTGAGTGACAACTCAAATGACGTAGGAGATGGACATGAATGACATGATTATAAACATCGCTACAGATTTTTATCCTCGCCCAGCAGGCCGTTTTTCTGCGGATGGGGAGTATACTGGTGAAAGCTTTCGTGAAAATCAACTAAAACCAAGACTTCTGGAAGTAAAAAAGACTCCGGGAAGACATTTAATAGTAGATTTTACTGGCGTAACAATGGCAGGCTCTTCTTTTTTAGAAGAAGCTTTTGGTGGACTTGTTCGAAATCGAGAGTTTTCAAAAGAATTTTTACAAGAAGTTCTTATTATTCGAAGTCCTCGCCGTCCAATTATTAAAGATCGTATAGAAACTTATATTAAAGAGGCGTAATGTTTTTAGTGCATTTCATCCTCTATCAGTTTTATGATGCAGCCAATGGTCCCATTGGCTTTTTTAATACTATTTTGTCATTCTCTTACCTTTCAATATTGAAAAACATTCTTTTCGTTGTTCCCATTTATGTTTTTGTTCAGCGCATACATAGCCAAACACAACAACGTGCTTTTAAAGCGATTAGTGATGAGTTAGTCAAAATTAATGATAATTTGATTGAGTTTTTGTTCAAACTTTCAGTTATTGAAGCTGATGATGATATTGATTCAAAAACAACTTCAGAGCTACTAAGTCTAAAAAGTAAAATTAATGCTCATATCATCTATATGCATGAATATATAGATGGATACCCTTACGGAGGTCCCTTAAACTATATATGTTTCATCATTTTCAAAAGATATTTATTCAATCAGATTAAAGCTATAACAGATGAACTGGAAATGGAGTATCAAGAATTGATACTTAATGACACAGTTCTTAGTCTTGAGAAAGATTTTATTGAAAATAAGAAATTAAAAATCTTAGATGAATACACAATCCCACTTAAGCAAAAAACGATTGACGATGTTGTGGATGTAAGTCGTAGAATTCTTGAACATTTGGAAAAGAACACTAGAAAACTCTTCTAGTCCTTTAAGAATCATTTAAATACCAAAAATCCATAGACGCTTAGTTATAGATTTTCTACAATTAGTGATACATTAAAAAAATTGAGCTTGTTAGTGATGGATAATATTTTTCTATTCAATGAAAAAAAGTTGACAGAAGCAACAATGTTCTTTTTGCTAAAGTCACCTCATCATACAATCAATATTTTGAAGTTGATGAAGTTATTGTATTTATCTGAACGTAAGTCCTTCGAAAAATTTTATGTGCCTCTTATAGGCGATAGCCTTGTTTCCATGAAAAATGGTCCTGTCTTATCTTTAACTTTAGATAGGATTAATTCCGGTAGTGACAAAAAAAGTTATTGGAATAACTATATTGCGGATCGTAAAAATCACAATATATCAATCAGAGCAGACAGTGAGATTCATTCAATTGATCAATTGAATGAACTTAGTGGTAATGATCTTGCCGTATTAACAGAGATTTTTGATTTATTTGGAAATAAAACCCAATGGGAATTAGTTGATTATACTCATGATCATTGTTCTGAGTGGCGAGATCCAGGTTCTTCAATGTACCCCATTGAATATAAAGATCTATTTAAAGCTTTGAATTTTTCAGATGATTTTTCAAATCAAATTATTACAAAGCTTGAAGAGCAAGTAGAATTAAATAAATTAAACAATTAAGTATTCATCTAAATGTAAGTAAAAAAGTTTTTAGCAAATGCTCTACATGAGAGAGCTAACCGTATTTACTCTAAACATTTGTGTATTCTTAAGCGGGCTTACTTGCTGATAAAATTCAATAGAAAGATTTTACGCAGATTCAGCATTTTCTTGAGCAAGATGAAATGATTAGAGAAAATTAGTTAGATAAAAAAGCAATCTATAGAGTAAAGCCCGAGTAGGGCTTTACTTAGATAATCTTTTATCGACTTAAAATATCTAAAATTTGTTCTTTAGTTAATCTATTAGATTTACCTAACTCATGCCATTTCTGAATCATGTTCTGGTAGGTTTGGATTTTTGGCATATGTGAGTCAAGTACTCCAGCTTCAATTGTTGAAACAAAACGATTCATTTTTCTAAGGGCATCGACAAAGCCAATAAGTTCTGGTTCGTTATTGCCATCAAAACCTGCAAAACTTACATCTTGAATAGTAATACCTGATTTATCACTTAAGGCATTGTAACTAACTTTTAGTGCCTCATAAACTTGAAGAATATTGAGTACTAATTCAGCATCTTCATCTGGAAGGTTTTCGTAAAGGGAATTAAAACTTTGTTGGTATAGCCATTTATGTCCTTCCCTTAATTGTTCTGCTAGAAGAAGATAATGGTCTTCATTTTTAAGGGTGCCCAAAATCTCATATTGATTAGATAGAAATAAACGTTCTTTGTCTGTTAGATCAAGTTTCATTTTTTGCTCTTTTGAGGTATTAAAAATAAATAGATTGTTTTAGTTTTAACTATTTCAAGGGCTGAAATATAATATTGCTTAATTTGAGGAGAAGTCGGGAAGGGGCTTAGTGATAAACATTGTTACTTTAGTTGGTTAAGGCGGTAACATGCTAAGAGACCTTACAGCATCTTGATAAACTATTTCAAATACTTGATTTTTCATTGAGTCACCTTATGGTAGTTCTGATTGATGTGATCAACTGATGTTTTGGAATTAATGGATTAAATATGCAATTACCTACCTTTGAGCATTATAAGCAACTGCTCAAAATTGCGAAGAAATATAAAATACCACCTCGGGAAAAAACATTCTTCGATACAGCAATTCGTAATCATTATGAAAATCCAACTACGGAACTATTAGAGTTCTTTCTGAAGCCAACTGAATCGCATGATCTTGGTGATTTATTTTGGAAAGGTTTCTGCGATGTTTTGCAGCAAGAGGAGAACCTAAGTAAATTGGATCTAGGTAACATTACGAAACTTGAAAGGGAGTATGTTACTCATCAGGGCAATCGTATTGATCTATGGATGGAAACAGATACCTGTTTTATTTTGCTAGAAGCTAAAATTTACCATCACCAGAATAATCCTTTTCAAGATTATGTCCAATTTGCTCAATCTAAAAATCAGTCGAAGAATAAGCAAATTGTAGGGGTTATTCTTAGTATTGAAGGGCAAAGTAAAGCAAAAGGTTGGCTGGGTTTGTCGTATCAACAAATCGTAAATAGTATCCGCCCATATTTGGCAGAGCAAATGCTGACTAATCCAATGAATAAATGGAATCTCTTTGCTCGTGAGTTCTTACTTCATTTAGAAAGTTATTATCGGATAAAGAATTTAGATATGAATCGTGTTCAATTTATATTAGATCATTATAAGGAAATAGAGGAGCTTCAACGGCTTCGGACTAGTACTATTAGTGAGGTTGTGGACAACTTAAGTCAGCAGCTTAATGAAATGATTGATGGTTATGAATCTGAAAATAAGTACGAGTCGTGGGGTGGTATTCGTTTTTATAATAAGGCTTGGGGAAACAAATCTAATACTACGTTACTGATAAAACAAGAGGATGGACAAACGGTCGTTAAAGTTATTACTTACATCCTTAACCTATCGCTTGAGCGGGAAGAAGAAGCTTTTTCTATTTTAGGTACTCAAACCGATTCACGATATCTAGATCAGAAAGTTGAAAATTATCGTAGAGGTACTGAACGTTGGTTATGTATTTATTGGCGCTCACCTGAAAATAATCTGACAGCAATTACAGATTTACTTTTCGAAAAAGTTAAGCTTTTAGATACTATTGAAAGAACTTTAAAATAATTTTAAATCAAATTGTTACTTAGCAAGTTTATGTAACTTTAAGATATATGCGTTAACAACTCGGATATAAACTCATTGTACAGCTATAGAGTTTGGTGAAAGGGTCTTTATGAAAAATAGTCAATTTTTAAAACGTTTCTTTGAGATCGAAGCTGGCAAAGAATTACCCCATTTGGAAGATGATTATCACCATATAAGTTTCGACGTAACAATTACCCCTGATGTGTCTGACAAAGATTACATTGTGGTGTTTTCAGGCGGTCATCCGATATTTCCTATTATTCTTGAGTTCCCTAAAAATGAACATGGCTTAAAGGTAGGTTGGATTGATATATTTTATATTTCGAAACAGGCAGTCCGTAAAGGCAAAAAAAGAATCAAGTTTCTAAAGTTGATTGATGAGTACATCAGGTCCAATCATTTACTTGATTTAGACGAATAACGGGTTTTCTAGAATTAAAGAATAAGACTGTAAGTGAATTTTTACTTAGACATGGCCTGTGTTTTTAGAGAAAAAATACCTTGGGCTGTTTATACCCAAGGTTTGATAAGTGGACGTATATATAACCATGTCGAATGAGAATCTATAATATTTCAAAGAAAGATCACTGAGCTATCTAACGTATCCGTACATACGTAAATGCGACTGATCGTGCTTTCGTGGACACCCCATTTTAGTTTCTGGGATTTCTGGAAGTTCACTACAACGGAATCCACGGATGCGCTTCTGTGTCGTAAATTGGAAGTACTGATCATTCTTGCAAAGATAATCAAAACTTTGTTCAAGGTTCTTTAACATCTCTACGTCAGAATAATCCAACATCCCTAAAGCACAATAACGGTAATCCTCTTTCTTCATATTACAGATAAATACTGAGCCTTGGTTATTGGTCACGTATTGCCATTGTTTGGCAATGTATTGTCCCCAAGTGATATCTGCCCAATGGTCTTGCCCATCAAAGAAGTAATAAGCGTGGACGTGATAACCCTTC
>Ga0105244_10001486_pt1 | contig 18821 bp, 19 predicted proteins | sample KBSM44metaG_FD_80423 | JGI IMG/M metagenome (GOLD analysis project Ga0105244, IMG submission 80423) | Miscanthus rhizosphere microbial communities from Kellogg Biological Station, Michigan, USA - KBS M4-4 metaG | ecosystem: Host-associated > Plants > Roots > Rhizosphere > Soil | place... | reverse complement strand
TCCAGACCGGTCTGGAAACTGGAGGTGCCCTCTGCCCAATGATTCTTGTGGGCCTTGTCGGTCTGCTCGGCTTCCCGGGCAAACTCACAGGCCTTTTTCATGACTTCCCGGTCCAGGACCAGGTCGACGCTGACAATATGATCGAGCCACGCGTCGAGATTGATACTGCCGTCTGTGTTTATCGGCTGGTTCGCTCTCACCTGTACCATGCTGCTTACCTTCCCTAAGGCGCGATGAAAAGCGCCATCAGTCGCCAGCCTTCTGAGCGAATGCCACTTGCCGGGCAAGCAAGGACCGGCATTCGCGGGCCAGTCGGATTAAATGAGATTCCCTGTCAGCAACGAACTCGTTCCAGTGAACGCCGCTCACTTACTCATTTCAAATAAAGCCATCGCCTCGACATGCGCCGTCTGAGGAAACATATCGAGGATTCCGGCACGTTTTAATCGGTAGCCCTGACTGATCAGTTCGACCGTGTCACGAGCCAAAGTTGCCGGATTACATGAAACATAAAGCAGTCGCCGGGCCCCCGTCTTTCTGATCTGGCGGACCACTTCAAAGGCCCCGTCACGCGGTGGGTCCAAGAGTACCGCAGAAAACCCTTCTGCCGCCCAGTCGGCATGTGTCAGCGGCTGGGAAAGATCCGCCTGAAAAAACTGCACATTGTGCAGATCATTACTCATTGCGTTGACGGCTGCACGCTCGACCATGGTCGCAACGCCTTCGACCGCCACCACTTCCCTGGCCAGACCCGCCAGCGGCAAGGCGAAATTGCCCAGACCACAGAACAGGTCCATGACACGTTCGTCTTTTGCAGGCGCCAGCCATTGCAGGGCCTGCTCGATCATCGCGGTGTTGACCGCCGCATTGACCTGAATGAAATCTCCCGGTCGCCAGGCCAGTTGCAGGTTCCACGGCTCCAGCCGGTAACCCAGCGTATCGCCGGGGCTGGCCGGTTGGGGCTCGCCCTCGCCGTGCAGCCACAGCTGCGCGCCGTGCTTGGAGCAAAACGCCTGCAACAGCGCCAGGTCGACCTCGGCAAGCGGCGCGGTGTGGCGCAACAACACGGCAGTCGCAACCCCACTGAACAACTCGACGTGACCCAGCGCCTGCGGTTTGCTGAAGTTTTTCAGCATGCCAGGCAACTCATTCATGATGGGTTGCAAGGCCTGTACCAGCACCGGACAGTGTTCGATGCTGACGATGTCCTGACTGGCGGCTGCGCGGAACCCCACGTCCAGCCTTTTGGCCTTGGCATCCCAGCGAACCGCGACCCGCGCGCGTCGGCGATAGGCCAGCTCGGCACCGCTCAAAGGTGCCGCCCATTCATCCGGCACAGCATTCGCCACGCGCAACAATTGCTCGGCGAGCATGCGCTGTTTCAGGGCAAGCTGTTCTTCGTGGGGCACATGCTGAACACTGCAGCCGCCACAGCGACCGAAATACTCACAGGCCGGAGCGCGACGCATGGTGCTGGCGGTGAAGACCCGCTCGGTGCGCGCCTCGACGACCTTGCCGCGCGCATTGAGCACGCGCGCCTCGACCTCTTCGCCGGCCAGACTGCCCGCGACAAACCAGGTTTTACCCTCGAGAAAAGCGATACCACGACCGTCGTCGGACAGCCGCTCGATGGTCAGCCGCTGCTTTTTACCGGCAGGAATCTGTACGGTTTTAACGCCGCCCGCAGGCTGAAAGCGCAAACCTCTTTCGTGCTTGGCCATCAGTTGGGCGAATCATAGACGCCGGTCGACAGGTAACGGTCGCCTCGGTCACAGATGATCGCCACAATCACGGCGTTTTCGACTTCCTGGGAAATACGCAACGCCCCGGCGACCGAGCCACCGGACGACACGCCACAGAAGATGCCCTCTTCGCGCGCCAGTCGGCGCATGGTGTCTTCGGCTTCGGTCTGACCCATGTCGATGATGCGGTCGACACGGTCCGACTGATAGATTTTCGGCAGGTATTCATGCGGCCAGCGGCGAATACCGGGGATCGAAGCGCCCTCCATCGGTTGCAGACCGACGATCTGCACGTCCGGATTCTGCTCCTTGAGGTAGCGCGAGGTGCCCATGATGGTGCCGGTGGTGCCCATCGAGCTGACGAAATGGGTCACGGTACCGCCCGTCTGCCGCCAGATTTCCGGACCGGTGGACGTGTAATGCGCCTCGGGATTGTCGCCATTGGCGAACTGATCGAGCACTTTGCCGCGGCCTTCGGCCTGCATGCGCTCGGCCAGATCACGGGCGCCTTCCATGCCCTGATCCTTGCTGACCGAAATCAGCTCGGCGCCATAGGCAGTCATGGCGGCCTTGCGTTCGGCACTGGAGTTGTCCGGCATGATCAGAATCATCCGGTAGCCCTTGATCGCCGCGGCCATGGCCAGCGCGATTCCGGTATTGCCGGAGGTGGCTTCGATCAGCGTGTCACCCGGATGGATCTGGCCGCGCAACTCGGCGCGGGTGATCATCGACAAGGCCGGGCGGTCTTTTACCGAGCCAGCGGGGTTGTTACCTTCGAGTTTCAACAGGAGGGTATTGCTGGTGTTGCCCGCCATGCGTTGCAGACGCACCAGCGGGGTGTTGCCGACGCAATCGGCAATGGTTTGATACTGCAGGGTCATGGCGTCTTCGCAATCCAGACTGCGGGGGGTGCCTATCATAACGGCAAACGGCCAAAGCCCATATCACGCAAAGTGCGCTGCTTATTCCCAAAAAGAATAAACGCTGATTTTTCCACTGCCGCCCTGCTCAGCACAGAGAGTTAGGTGCCCATGCCGACGGTAAATGGCTAAACTCATCCCCTTGTGCCGATACAGCAAGGCAGCCGATGCCTGATATCGACGGACTGATACGTGTTGCCGGAGGAAGAGCGTGCTGACCAAGCTGGGTATAAAAGGCCGTGTGCTGCTACTGACTATTCTACCTGCCAGCCTGATGGCGGCGATGCTCGGTGGTTATTTCACCTGGATGCAGTTGAGCGAACTGCAAAGCCAGTTGCTGCAACGCGGCGAAATGATTGCCCAGGACCTTGCGCCGCTTGCCGCCAATGCACTGGGGCGCAAGGACAAAGTGCTGCTCAGTCGCATTGCCACCCAGACGCTGGAGCAGACCGACGTGCGCGCCGTGTCGTTTCTCGACACCGATCGCACGGAGTTGGCCCACGCCGGGCCGACCATGATCAGCCCGTCGCCGATTGGCAGCGGCTCGCAATTGCTCAGCTCGACCGGCACCGACGCCACGCGCTACCTGCTGCCGGTCTTCGGCAGTCAACGGCATCTGACCAGCCCGATCATTCCTGCCGAAGCCGACACCCTGCTGGGCTGGGTCGAGCTTGAAATCTCCCATAACGGCACGCTGCTGCGCGGTTACCGAAGCCTGTTTGCCAGCCTGCTGCTGATCCTCACCGGGCTGGCGTTTACCGCGACCCTCGCGGTACGCATGAGCCGCACCATCAACGGGCCGATGAGCCAGATCAAGCAGGCCGTGTCACAACTCAAGGACGGCAATCTGGAAACCCGCCTGCCACCGCTGGGCAGCCGGGAGCTGGATGAGCTGGCGTCGGGCATCAACCGCATGGCGGCAACGCTGCAGAACGCACAGGAAGAACTGCAACTGAGCATCGATCAGGCAACCGAGGATGTCCGGCAGAATCTGGAGACCATCGAAATCCAGAACATCGAACTCGACCTGGCACGCAAGGAAGCGCTTGAAGCAAGCCGGATCAAGTCCGAATTCCTGGCCAACATGAGCCATGAAATCCGCACGCCGCTCAATGGCATTCTGGGCTTCACCCATTTATTGCAGAAAAGCGAGCTGACCCCGCGCCAGTTCGACTACCTGGGCACCATCGAGAAGTCCGCCGACAACCTGCTGAGCATCATCAACGAGATTCTCGACTTCTCGAAAATCGAGGCCGGCAAGCTGGTGCTCGATAACATCCCGTTCAACCTGCGCGACCTGTTGCAGGACACCTTGACCATCCTCGCCCCGGCGGCGCACGCCAAACAGCTGGAGCTGGTCAGTCTGGTGTACCGCGATACGCCATTGGCGCTGTCCGGCGACCCGCTGCGTCTGCGGCAGATTCTGACCAACCTGGTCAGCAACGCGATCAAGTTCACCCGCGAAGGCACGATCGTCGCGCGCGCCATGCTCGAGGATGAAACCGAAGAGCACGCGCAACTGCGCATCAGCGTGCAGGACACCGGGATCGGCCTGTCCAGCCAGGATGTGCGGGCACTGTTCCAGGCCTTCAGCCAGGCCGACAACTCGCTCTCGCGCCAACCGGGCGGTACCGGACTGGGTCTGGTGATCTCCAAACGCCTGATCGAACAGATGGGCGGCGAAATCGGTGTCGACAGCACACCGGGCGAAGGTTCGGAATTCTGGATCAGCCTGAAACTGCCCAAGGCCCGCGAAGACAAGGAAGAATCACTCAATATTCCGCTCGGAGGCCTGCGCGCCGCAGTGCTTGAACATCATGACCTGGCGCGCCAGGCGCTGGAGCATCAGCTGGAAGACTGCGGCCTGCAGACCATCGTGTTCAATAATCTGGAAAACCTGCTCAACGGCGTGACCGCAGCGCACGAGACGCCAGCGGCCATCGATCTGGCGGTACTTGGCGTGACGGCGCTGGAAATCTCTCCGGAACGGCTGCGCCAGCACATCTGGGACCTGGAGAACCTCAACTGCAAGGTCATGGTGCTGTGCCCGACCACCGAGCATGCGCTGTTCCAGCTGGCGGTCCACGATGTCTACACGCAACTGCAGGCCAAGCCCGCCTGCACCCGCAAACTGCAAAAAGCCCTGTCCGAGCTGATCGCGCCGCGAGCGGTGCGTGCCGACATCGGTCCGCCATTGTCGAGCCGCGCGCCGCGAGTGCTGTGCGTGGATGACAACCCGGCCAACCTGCTGCTGGTACAGACCCTGCTCGAAGACATGGGCGCTGAAGTGGTCGCTGTCGAGGGTGGTTACGCAGCGGTCAACGCCGTACAGCAAGAAGCGTTCGACCTGGTGTTGATGGACGTGCAAATGCCCGGCATGGACGGTCGTCAGGCCACCGAGGCGATCCGCACCTGGGAGGCCGAACGCAACCAGAGCTCACTGCCAATCGTGGCCCTTACCGCCCATGCGATGGCCAACGAAAAACGCTCACTGCTGCAAAGCGGTATGGACGACTACCTGACCAAGCCGATCAGCGAACGGCAACTGGCGCAGGTGGTGCTCAAGTGGACAGGGCTGGCGCTGCGCAATCCTGCGCCGGAACGCCAGAATGAAGCGCCTGAGGTCCACGTAGGGCCGCTGGTGCTGGATCATGAGGAGGGGTCGCGCCTGGCCGCGGGCAAGGCGGATCTCGCCGCCGACATGCTGGCCATGCTGCTGGCTTCACTGGACGCCGACCGCGAAGCCATTCGTGTGGCGCGCGCCAGTCAGGATGTACACGCCTTGATCGAGCGCATCCACCGTCTGCACGGCGCAACACGTTATTGCGGCGTTCCGCAGTTGCGCAGTGCCTGCCAGCGCGCCGAAACCCTGCTCAAGCAAAATGCGCCGCACACCGAAGCGGCTCTGGACGATCTGGACAAGGCCATCATTCGCCTGGAAGCCGAGGCGCGGGTCATGGCGTGAGCGCGCGACGGGACGCCTGTCGTGCCTGACACTCCAGCGTGGACAGAGCATGTTAGGATGCGCGCAATTTTGGAGGACCCATGGTCGAACACGATTTTCGCTACAGCATGCTCAACCCCCAGCACACGCTGACCGAATGCCGCACGCTGGCACCCGGTCGCTACCAGGTCACCGGCAACGGCGGCTCGATTCACGATAACGACCAGTTATTAGTGACCATCAAAGGCAGCAAAAGCCTGCACATGCGCCTTACCGTCGAAAAAGTCCGGCACCTGATCAACCCGCCCGGCCAGTGGATTGCGGTGGCCAAAGGCCCGGTATTCGACGAGTTGGCGATTCATCAGTGGAAAGTGAATTGCGACAGCTGCACCGCCGAACTGAACTTCGAGTTCATGGTAGAGAGCAAGCTGGGCGTCAAGGCGCAGAAACCGGCCGCTACCGCGCGCATCGCGGAGCTGGGCTGGAAAACCGAGGGCGAGAAGCATTTCTGCAAGAAGTGCCAGGAGAAAGCGGCATGAAACAGTTTGCGCTCCTGAGCCTGATCGGCGGCGCGCTGCTGGCCGGTTGTACCGCTGACACGCTGCCGATCCAGCAGGATCACAGTTATGTAACAGAGTGGATAGGCGAACGTCCGCTGATCGATAACAGTCGCTTGACCATGACGCTGGGTGCCGATGGCCGTGCGTATGGCAATGCGGGCTGCAACCACTGGTTTGCGCCCTATACGCTGAACGATCACAGCATCAGTTTCGGTCCGGTGGGCAAGACGCGCAAGATGTGCGCGCCGGCGTTGATGGAGCAGGAACAGCGCTTTATCAAGGCGATCAGCAGTGTGCAGCGCTGGGATATCTCGCCCATCGAGCAGTTGCGTCTGTGGCCAACGCAGGGCAAGCCATTGCGTTTCTGGCTGGAAGACAGCTGATGTAACTATCGTGCCGAAGCTCCGCGTAACTTGCGACGCGTAGCGTCCAGAACTGCATTCCCACGCTGGAGCGCAGGGAACGATCACTATCGTGCGACGCTCCGCGTCGCATGCCGTTCTGGACGCTCCGCGTCCTCTTTCGACGCAGAGCGCCCAGAACCGATCTGATCACCCCTCACCGCGCAACGTCTTGAGCTTCTGGATCACGGTGGCGGCTGACTGCTCGCCGAGCAGTTGTTCGCGCATCTTGCCCTTGTCGTCGATGATGTAGGTCACCGGCAATGCCTCGGAGGGCGGCAGGCTGTATTGCTCGGCCGGGTCCTGGGCGAGCACGGTGAATTTGATGCCCAGTGCATTGGCAGCGCTTTTCAGCTCGTCGCCCTGCAGGTTGTCGAAGTTGACCCCCAGCACGGTGACCTTCTTGTCCTTGAGCTGCTCGGACAATGCATTGAACTCAGGAACCTCGGTACGGCAAGGGCCACACCATTCGGCCCAGTAGTTGACCACCAGCCAGTGCCCTTTGATGCGTTCGCTGGCGACCTTCTGGCCATTCTGATCTGTGCCCAGGTCCACGCCACATCCGCTGAGCAGCAAACTGCCGAAAAGTATTACCGCTGCTGTTAATCGCCTTACCATTTGCCTGTTTCCTCGCCCCGTTCAACCTGCAATTACTTATACCCAAGCCACGACTATTGACCATCTGATATGTCGGACAGTGCCATCGCTGGTTAGAATACGCCACCCCACACAAGATGCGACGTGCAAATGACCGATCTGACGCTGTATCACAACCCGCGCTGCAGCAAGTCCCGCGGCGCGCTGGAACTGCTTCAGGCCCGCGGCCTGACGCCGGACATCGTCCTGTACCTGGAAACCCCGCCCGACGCCGACCGTGTGCGCGACCTGCTCGGCAAGCTGGGCATCGGTGCCCGGCAACTGCTGCGTACCGGCGAGGACGATTACAAGCAGCTCAATCTGGCCGACCCGAGCCTGAGCGACGAGCAACTGATCGCCGCCATGGCCGCTCACCCCAAACTGATCGAACGACCGATTCTGGTCGCTGGCGACAAGGCTGTCATTGGCCGCCCACCCGAGAACATTCTGGAGCTGCTGCCGTGAGCACACCCTACATTCTGGTCCTTTATTACAGCCGCAACGGCTCCACCAGCGAAATGGCCCGGCAGGTTGCCCGCGGCATCGAACTGGGCGGCATGGAAGCACGGCTGCGCACCGTACCTGCCGTTTCCGCCGACTGCGAAGCGACCGCCCCCGAGATTCCGGAAAGCGGTGCGCTGTACGCGACCCTCGACGACCTGAAAAACTGCTCCGGCCTGGCGCTGGGCAGCCCGACACGCTTCGGCAACATGGCCGCACCGCTGAAATACTTCCTCGACGCCACCAGCAACCTGTGGCTGACCGGCGCACTGGTCGGCAAACCCGCTGGCGTCTTTACCTCCACCGCCAGCCTGCACGGTGGTCAGGAAACCACGTTGATGTCGATGCTGCTGCCGCTGCTGCACCACGGCATGCTGATCATGGGCCTGCCCTACAGCGAATCGGCGCTGCTGGAAACCACCGGGGGTGGCACGCCCTACGGCCCCAGCCACCACGCCGGTGCCGATGGCAAGCGCGCGCTGGACCGTCATGAGACCGACCTGTGCCGCGCGCTGGGCCAGCGTCTGGCCAAGACCGCAGTGCAACTGGACGCGCCAAGCAGCTGAATCGGCAGAGCGCCGGATGCTTTCAGTTAAATCGTAAACTTGCAGGGCAAGGGTCGGTCTGAACCCTTGTCCTGCCTGTTGAATTTCTTTGGAGAACCGATGCACGACTACAAATGGCTGAACGAGTATTGCCTGAATCGATTCGGCTCCGCCAAAGCTCTGGAAGCTCATCTGCCCTCCCCCAAAACACCCAAACAACTGCAAGCCATCAGCGCCGACCGCTATCTGTCGACCATGGCCCTGCGGGTTTTCCGCGCAGGCCTGAAACACAGCCTGGTGGACGCCAAGTGGCCAGCGTTCGAAGAAGTGTTCTTTCGCTTCGACCCGGAGAAAGTCGTGCTGATGGGCGCCGATCACCTGGAACGGCTGATGCAGGACGCGCGCATCATTCGTCATCTGGGCAAGCTCAAGAGCGTGCCGCGCAATGCACAACTGATTCTGGACATCGAGCAGGAGCATGGCAGTTTCGGCAAGTTCATCGCTGAGTGGCCAGTCGATAACATCACAGGCCTGTGGCAGTACATCGCCAAACACGGTAACCAGATGGGCGGCCTGTCAGCGCCGCGCTTTCTGCGCATGATCGGCAAGGACACCTTCATTCCGACCTGGGATGTGGTTGCCGCCCTGAACGCGCAGGATATCGTCGACCGTGTACCCAGCAGCAAACGCGATCAGGCGATCGTGCAGGACGTCTTCAACCAGTGGCACGCAGAAAGCGGTCGGCCGATGTGCCAGCTGTCAGCCATGCTGGCGTTCACCGTCAACCACTGAGTGCCGTCAGAGATTGACCACATTGACGAACCGCGACGCAGCGGTTTCGTCGATGCGCAGGTTGCCGAAATCGAACAGGTTGCGGTCGGCCAACTGCGAGGGCTGCACGTTCTGCAGGGCGCGGAAGATGCTCTCCGTCCGGCCTGGCGTCTTGCGCTCCCAGTCCTGCAGCATCTCCTTGACCACCTGACGCTGCAGGTTCTCCTGCGAGCCGCACAGGTTGCACGGGATGATCGGAAACTGTTTGAAATCCGAATAGGCCTGAATGTCCTTTTCATGGCAGTACGCCAACGGACGAATCACCACGTTGCGGCCGTCATCGGCCCGCAGCTTGGGCGGCATGGCCTTCAATGAGCCATTGAAGAACATGTTGAGAAAGAATGTCTCGACGATGTCGTCGCGGTGGTGCCCGAGCGCCATCTTGGTGGCACCGATCTCGTCCGCGAACGTGTAAAGCGTGCCGCGACGCAGCCGTGAACACAGCGAGCAGGTGGTCTTGCCTTCGGGGATCAATTCCTTGACCACTGAATACGTGTCTTTCTCGACGATGTGGTACTCGATACCCAGTTCTTTCAGGTAGGCAGGCAGCACGTGCTCAGGGAAACCGGGCTGCTTCTGGTCCATGTTGACCGCCACGATGTCGAACTTGATCGGCGCGACCTTCTGCAAGTGCATCAGCACATCGAGCATGGTGTAACTGTCCTTGCCGCCGGACAGGCAGACCATGACCTTGTCACCCTCTTCGATCATATTGAAGTCGGCAACCGCTTCGCCGGCCAGCCGACGCAGACGTTTCTGCAGTTTGTTCTGATTGACTGAAAGGGTGCCCATGTATGGAAATATCCGCTGACGGTAGCTTGAGAAAAGCCGGACATTTTACCCGTAACCGACCATTGGTTAAATATGCTGCGCTCTTACTGTTCAGACAGGCGACCACACTGGATCAAAAATGACCACCGGGCGGCTGGCGTGTTCAGAGCTTAGCCACATTGCGGCATACTTGGCGGACTGGAGAACCCCACAGCATGCCCGAACAACTCAATTCACGCGTCGAGACCTGTTACCAACAAGCCGAAGCCTTCTTCAAGCGCACCTTCAAACGCCCGGTGGTCAGTTTCCAGTTGCGCGGTCAGAAGGCCGGTGTCGCTCATCTGCATGAAAACCTGTTGCGCTTCAATCCGCAGCTCTACAAGGAAAACGCCGAAGACTTCCTGCGCCAGACCGTGCCTCACGAGGTCGCGCACCTGATTGCCCACCAGTTGTTCGGTGGCAGCATTCAGCCGCACGGCGAAGAATGGCAATTGATCATGCGCGGCGTCTATGAGCTGCCGCCCAATCGCTGCCATACCTATGCGATCAAACGGCGCAGTGTGATCCGTTACATCTACCGCTGCCCGTGCCCCGACAGCGACTTTCCGTTCACCGCGCAGCGTCACGGCATGGTCCGCAAGGGCCGGCGCTACCTGTGCCGTCGCTGCCGCGAGCCTCTGGTGTTCAGCGGCGAGACGCGCACGGAATAATCCTCCGGCAAACTGCAGGCATAAAAAAACCCATCCGAAGATGGGTTTTTTATGGCCTGAAGGTTATCAGACGGTCTTGGTGGTGTTCACCGCAGCCGCTGGAGTCGGGCCTTCGGCAACGCCGAGGTCGTCTTCAGGGCGGGTTTCCAGAATGGCAGAGCCACCGGAAGCCAGCTCGGACTGCAGCTTGTCGGTGTCCAGCTCGCCGACCCACTTGGCAACCACAACGGTAGCAACGGCGTTACCGACCAGGTTGGTCAGGGCGCGGGCTTCGGACATGAAGCGGTCGATACCCAGAATCAGCGCCAGACCGGCAACCGGCAGGTGGCCTACAGCCGACAGGGTCGCAGCCAGCACGATGAAGCCGCTACCGGTTACGCCGGCAGCACCTTTGGACGACAGCAGCAACACCAGCAACAGGGTGATCTGGTGCGTGATGTCCATGTGCGTGTTGGTCGCCTGAGCGATGAACACGGCAGCCATGGTCAGGTAGATCGACGTACCGTCCAGGTTGAACGAGTAGCCCGTCGGGATAACCAGACCAACCACAGACTTCTTGGCACCCAGGCGCTCCATCTTGATCAGCATGCGCGGCAAGGCCGATTCAGAAGAAGAAGTACCCAGTACGATCAACAGCTCTTCACGGATGTAGCGAATCAGCTTGAAGATGCTGAAGCCGTGAGCGCGGGCGATCGCGCCCAGTACAAACACGATGAACAGAACGCAGGTGATGTAGAAGCAGATCATCAACTGACCCAGCTGCACCAGCGAGCTGACGCCATAGGCACCGATGGTGAAGGCCATGGCACCGAACGCACCCAGCGGGGCCAGTTTCATGATCATGTTGATGATGTTGAACATCACGTGGGCGAAGCGATCGATGAAGTCCAGAACCGGCTTGCCGTAGGCACCCAGGCGATGCAGCGCGAAGCCGAAGATCACCGAGAACATCAGCACTTGCAGGATATCGCCGTTGGCAAACGCGCCGACGATGGTGTTCGGAATCACGTTAAGGATAAAGCCGACGATGCTCTGATCCTGACCGGCAGTGACGTAGGCGGCGATCTTCGAAGCGTCGAGCGTGCTGACGTCGATGTTCATACCGACACCCGGCTGAACCACGTTGACCACGATCAGACCGATCAGCAGGGCGATGGTCGAAACGATCTCGAAGTACAGCAGCGCGTAGCCGCCGGTCTTGCCGACCGACTTCATGCTCTGCATGCCGGCGATGCCGCTGACAACGGTACAGAAGATGATCGGGGCAATGACCATCTTGATCAGTTTGATGAACCCGTCACCCAGCGGTTTTAACGCCTTGCCGGTGTCCGGATAGAAGTGACCGATCAGGATACCGATGACAATCGCTACGATTACCTGAAAATAGAGGGATTTGTAGATGGGCTGACGAGTCGTCATTGCAGTTTTCCTCAAGGGCGTCGTCGGCATCTTCACCTGATGCACGCGAGCCTATAAAGCGCTAACCCTCCTGCACTGGAGGGATTTGTTTTGTCGAGCTGCGCAAGGCAGGCCTCTGCCATGTAGGTAGCAATACGCGTGCCATAGAATCATTTTGATATCAAAACCCCGCAATACAAGGCGCACACTGGTAACGGAAGTAGGGATTCCACAAGAGAGGTGGCGGTTTTCCGCCGTATGGTGGGAAAAATGCGCACACAGTGGCGGGTATCCGCCGCCTGACGAAGCCCTTTCTGCGCGTCGCTTGATCAAACTCCCGTTTGAGTACGCGTATCAAATGTCGCGCATTACTAAAATGTCGCAGGCCGAAGCGGTTTAAGCGGTCACTGCGCCAGAATAAGCGGCCTTCCCACACCGTTGTCTAACCTTGAATCCCGCACCCTTAAACGCTTTCGCTCAAAAATCATTGCCCTAGTCTCTTCATTATTTTAAAAAAATGGGGCACCCTTGATGCGTGTTGCGATGTCGTAATTATGAACCCCAAAGGAGTTCATATCGTCAGCCAAACCAATCCTGACGCACTCGCACGGCAAATTGCCATCACGCCTGCGAGATCTCGAATTACTGATGCAAGATTTTGTGAAATCCTTAAATCATAAATTTCACAGCACAAGGAGTGACGTACATGGATGAAAGGCTTTTACCTCGTACTGCTGCAATGTTACGAGGGCCCAGCAGCCAAGCAGGTCTGCTTGGCCAAGGACAAAAGTCCTTTCCCAGCGAGCAGCCGACTCAGCGAACCTCTGCGCTCATGACGTTTGGTGGCTACTACGCTATTGACGATGTCAGCGCTGCAATGATTCTTATCAATGAGCTAAAGGATCCAGACGCCAATCTGAATGAAACAGAATCGAAGTCATCAGCCCTTTTTTTGAGAGATATTATTGCAAATCTGCGAACTGGATTGGATATTTCAGCTGAGGCATTAGCGAATCTTCAAAAAGAAGCGATGAGCATTCCTGTCGTTGGACCGTTATTATTTTCCTCCAGTAACCTACCTGGTACAGCTGCCAGTGTAGGCGGAATGATTTCCGCGGCCTCAAAGACGAAAAAAGTTTCGGACTTAATGGACCTTCCGTCCGGCCTACAAAAAAAACTAAATGCCTGGGCGAAAACCAAAGGCTCAGAGAACTTCAGCAAAGTTAACAAAAAGTTCAAAGGCAGATTCAAGATTATCAGAATCAACGGAAAGCTTCATTTGGAAGTACCTCTAACAGCAGAAGCGATCAGGTATAGAATATTTGGCGCCAATGCGGGTCAGGCTGTGCATATCCCGACCACAGGTACTGCAAAAGCTTTAAACTCTTCTGCACGACTAAATTCGGAAGGAGCCCGAGGAGTCCCAAAACTTATCGGTGGTAACATAATAGGATTTGCCTTGGCTGTAGGCCCCCAAGCCTACATGGATGCTACAAGTTCAAGCTCTATGGGGGAGTTCTTAGATAAGTCCGCAGATACGCAGCCTACTAATCTCGCAGCCTTCGGCGCTGGATATATAGCCACTGTTATGATAGGAGCAAGCGCACCACTTGTAGTAATCATTGGTGCCGGGTTAGTAGCCGGATTGGCGGCGCAGTACTTTATGGGAGACTCCGGCTGGGACAAATCTATCGCGGAGCGTTTAAAGCAGTGGAGAGCAGCAGCATGGTAGATACACAACCCAGCTCAATAAGAAAAGTACTTTACGCCAATACTATTTTACTTTATTTCTTTATATTTATTCTATCATCCAAATCCCCCTTTCTGCTGTGGTTTGCAGTGGGCTCTCTCTTTGTATTTCTGGGTCGCACGCTGTTTTTGATTTATGTCAACGAGCGCTTCTCTGCTTTTGCTGCGCAGTTTTATGCCGTCATACTGCTAACATTCACTATTATAAGCGTCGGAAGTACTTACACCGTATCAAAAAATGATTTCCATCAAGATACCGTCACTGCAGCGCTCTGGGCGTGCCTTCCTTTATTGCTTGTGCTGATTGGATTCCTGATAATCGTCAAAAGCCGCTTCAACCATGAAGCACTTCCTTTCAAGACCCACAATGGTAGAGTCATCACAGAGCACACTAGCTACAATGTACAAAGCGGAATAATAGCTGGCGTGACCACACTGATTTCCAGCATCATTCTCAAAACGTTCGGAGCGGCCAGCACAGGCCTTTTGGTCGGCTTCGCCTCAATAGTACTAACACTGTATCTGATGTTTCATTACCGATTCGCCATACGCGGTTTGATCGTACTCATGCAGAAAGAAAAAAATAATGCGCCTTACACGTTCGCAAATATTGAAGAGATTCGCGAAGCACGTAGCAAGTGGTGGCTAAGTCGACTATTTAAATGGCTGGCTTCCCATCGTAAGAAGCCAGGCAACTGATACGCAATTGGTGATGATTATCAGCGGTTCAGTGATGACAAACGCGGAGCTTTACTTCAGAAAATTGAAACGTCGGGCGAGATTCTTGACGCGCTCCTGCCCTCACTGCGCCAGAAAATGAATCCTGAACGCCGCGCCACCCAATGGGGAATCGCCCAGCGTCAGCTGCGCGCCGTAGCTTTCGATGATGTCCTTGACCACCGCCAGGCCGATGCCTTGCCCGGGGTTCTGGCGGTCCAGCCGTTCGCCGCGTTCGAGAATGCGGGCACGCTGGCTCTGCGGGACGCCGGGGCCGTCGTCTTCGACGCACAGTTCATCGCCGTCCGCTGAGCGGGTAAAGCTGACGCGCACTTCGCTCAGGCACAGCCGATAGGCGTTTTCCAGCAGGTTGCCGAGCATTTCCAGCAGCGCGCCCTCCTCCATGTGCACCTGGCAGTGCTCGGGGAGGTCCAGCGTGGCCTTGACCTGTTTGTCGCGATACACCTTGTCCAGCGTGTTGCACAGGCTTTCGACCACAGGCCGCAACATCACGTGATGGCGCACCAGACCGCTTTTGCGCAGGCTGGCCCGCTGCAGTTGATAGCCGATCTGCTGGCTCATGCGTTCGATCTGCGATTGCAGCACCCACGCCTGCTCGACATCCTCGGGACGCTTGGCGATGTTCTCGCTTACGCCCTGCAAGACCGCCAGCGGGGTTTTCAGGCTATGCGCCAAGTCATCCAGAGAATCGCGGTAACGGATCCGTTGCTCCCGCTCGCTGCGCAACAGGCGGTTGAGCGAATCGGTCAGGCGCAGCAGTTCGCTGGGGTGTTCTTCGCTGAGGCTGTCGCGCGCACCGGCTTCCACTTGATCCAGTTCCTGGCTCAAGCCGCGCAAGGCCCGCAGCCCCCAGGTCAGGCCCATCCACAGCAACCCGAGCAGCACCGCCAGTGCTGCGCCAAAGCCCAGATAGAGCTTGCGGCGCAGACCGTCGATGGTTTCCTGATAGCCGCGCAACGGCTGCACGGCAACGATACTGAACGCGGCATTGCGCCCGCCGAGCAGCCGGATCTCGACGTCATAGACGAAATACTCATCGCCATTGATTTCCTTGATCTTGGTGAACTCGCTGCCCTGCCCGTCGTATTGCGGGCGGTAGTCGATGTTTTCGCCTTCGGTCGACAACGAGCGCCAGACCATCTGCCCCTGGCGGTTATAGATGTAACCCAGCAGTCGGCTGCCGGGCAGATTGAATTGTTCGCCCGGCAACACTGAGGGCATCAACAGATGGTCGTTTTCGACGCGAGCCGCCGAAATCATGGTCGTTACATCAGAAGCCAGGCGTTGCTCGATCGCTCCGCGCAGCGCCAGGCTGAACGCCCCCTGCAGTGCAGGCAGCATCAGCAGCATGAAGATCACCGCCAGCGTGGCGGCGCCCAGCATCAGGCGCAGGCGAAGCGAACGAATCACGTACAGCGCTCATTGAACAGATAGCCCATGCCGCGCACGGTTTCGATAGGTTTGAAGGCCACGCTGCTGTCCAGTTTGCGACGCAGACGACCGACCAGCACTTCGATCACGTTCGGGTCGCGCTCGTCGTCATCGGGGTACAGCTGCTCCATCAGGCGCTCCTTGGGCACCACTTGCTGATGATGGAGCATCAGGTACTCGAGAATACGGTATTCGTAGGCCGTCAGCGCCAAGGGCTGCTCGGCCAGGGCGGCGTGCTTGCGATTGAGGTCCAGCAACAGCGGGCCAGCCGTGATGGTTGACTGGATGAAGCCGCTGGAACGCCGTAACAAGGCATTCAGCCGTGCCTCCAGCTCTTCGAACTGGAAGGGTTTGACCACGTAGTCGTCAGCACCGGCAGCCAGGCCTTCGACCTTGTCCTGCCAGTTGCCACGCGCGGTCAGAATCAGAATCGGAAACGCCTTGCCCAATGTGCGCAGCTGGCGAATCAGGTCCAGGCCGCCGATGCCCGGCAGGCCCAGGTCGATCACCGCCAGGTCGTGATTGAATTGCGCGACCTGATACAACGCCTCTTCAGCGTTGGCCACCGCTTCCACCACATGCCCGGCTTCGGTCAGACGGGTACGCAGGTGGTGGCGCAGCAGCGCTTCATCCTCAACTACCAACAACTTCATGCAGCTCTCCCAGGCACAATCGCAGCCTCAAGACAAAGAATGAAACGACATCGTCGCATCAGTACTCAACAGGCGGGCGCTGACGGGCACGTGCTGTGTCACATCATAGCTGCCCAGCAGGATTTCGCGGCTGACAGGCGCACCATTGTGAGTGCCCGTCAGGCTGCCGTAAACCGGTGGCGAATAAAGCGTCCCCGCCGAGACGTTGGAATGCGCCTGCTCCCCGAGCGCGTGTCCCCAGCTGTTGGTATCGTCAAGCCTTTCGCTGGTCTTGCTGAACTCGATACGGGCCACGTCAAGCCGACCATCACCCGCCTGCACCGCAGCACTGCCGCCCAGAAAAGCCAGGGCCAGGAAAAACTTGTTGAGATTCAACATATCGACTCCTTTTGCGCTCGGGGACGCTGTCAAGGTATGGGCCAACAGTAATCGCGCCGGGCTGAACCCCGACTGAACACTGCATGAACCGGCGCTGAACAGTCATCCGCACCCTGTGCAGCAGAATCGGCTATCGTTGTTTGCCACTTCAAACATCAACAAGGAGCTGACCATGCGTGTGTGGATTGCAATGATCATGATGGGCCTGACCGGCCTCGCCCAGGCGGCGATCAAGACCGAGCAGATCGATTATAAAAGTGCCGACGGCACCAAGCTGGTGGGCTATTACGCTTACGACGACGCGGTAAAAGGCCCGCGCCCTGGCGTCCTGGTGGTTCACGAATGGTGGGGTTTGAACGACTACGCCAAGCGCCGCGCTCGTGATCTGGCTGCGCTGGGTTACAGCGCGATGGCCATCGATATGTACGGCGAAGGCAAGAACACCGAGCACCCGAAGGACGCGATGGCCTTCATGCAGGCCGCGTTGAAGGACAGCGATGCCGCAGACAAGCGTTTTGACGCCGGGCTGGAGCAATTGAAGCAGCAGCCTCAGACCGATCCGAAAAAGATCGCCGCGATCGGTTACTGCTTCGGCGGCAAGATCGTGCTCGACGCGGCACGCCGCGATGAGCCGCTGCTGGGCGTGGTGAGTTTCCACGGCGCACTGGTCACCAACACCCCGGCGAAACCGGGTATCAAGGTGCCAATGCTGGTCGAGCACGGCGCCAAGGACAGCATGGTCACCCCTGAAAACGTCACCGCGTTCAAGAAGGAAATGGACGACGCCAAGGCCGACTACAAATTCGTCAGCATCGACGGCGCCAAACACGGCTTCACCAACCCCGACGCCGACCGCCTCAGCCACGGCGAGCACGGCGGCCCGGACATCGGCTACGACAAGGCTGCCGATGAGAGCTCCTGGGCGGACATGAAAGTGTTTTTCAAAAAGATATTTGGTTGAGCGATAACTGAAACTCCGCGTCCGCCCGAAACGGGGAGGACGCGGAGCGTCCAGAAAGGCATGCGACGCGGAGCGACGCACGATAGTTGAGGTCATCGCTCCGCACGCTATGCGTCAATACCAGCGCTGAATATCGATCAAACCGCGCTGCCCCTCATAATCGCGAGCGCTGGAGTATCTCCAGTGCTCACCGATGTCCACATAGCCTCTCTTTACCGGGTTGTGGTGAATGTAATCGAGCTTCTGCCGCATAACCTTTTCACTCCACACAAGCTCGGCATGAGCTCCTTCCTGCCAGACCTGATACATCCTGTCGCTCTTGTGCAGGCGTTTGACGAACCGCAGACGCTCCAGCGTGCTCTCGGCGTTGGCGTTCTCAAGTGCTTCGATTATCTGTCGAGCCGTAAATGACTTGAAACTACTCACACATTTGTCCAAGGCGGGCGCTTGGGCCACGAAGTGCAAATGGTTTTCCAGTACGACATACCCGAAGAGCAGCAGTCCCTGATGAGCCTGTTGGTAGCGCCAGGCGTTGAACAGAATGTCTACCAGAACAGGCCGGGTAAAAAGCGGTAACCACTCCACCACCGTGCAGGTCAGGAAGTGAGGTTTTTCAGGTTCGGTGATCGTGTATCTACTCCGGCCCATGTGTTCATCCTTGAATCATCAGAGCCGTGAAAAGTACCTTCCGACCGAGTACGTGGAAATAATGAAAGTGTGACCAGTTTTTTGCTATGCACCGCCAAGAGGACGCGGAGCGTCCAGAAAGGCATGCGACGCGGAGCATCGCACGATAGTCGAGGTGATCGTTCCGCACGCTCCTGCGTGGGAATGCAGTTCTCGACGCTCTGCGTCGCAAGAGGACGCAGAGCGTCCGGAAAGGCATGCGACGCGGAGCGACGCACGATAGTTGTGGTGATCGTTCCTCACGCTCCTGCGTGGGAATGCCGTT
>Ga0105244_10001485_pt1 | contig 18822 bp, 15 predicted proteins | sample KBSM44metaG_FD_80423 | JGI IMG/M metagenome (GOLD analysis project Ga0105244, IMG submission 80423) | Miscanthus rhizosphere microbial communities from Kellogg Biological Station, Michigan, USA - KBS M4-4 metaG | ecosystem: Host-associated > Plants > Roots > Rhizosphere > Soil | place... | reverse complement strand
TGCCCTGCAGTGTTTTGGTCATATCGGGCAGGCCATAGTCCGGCAAATGCGCCAGCGTGCCCGCACGGCAGTTAAGGATCCGTTGCATATTATCCAGCACCGACAGGATGACCTGATTTTGTTCACTGACCTGATGGAGATCGAGGCCGCCGGTGAAGTTGCCGTAGAGTGTTTCATACAGTGACGGACGGGGTGACTCACTCATCTCTCAGCGCCTGAAGTGTCAGCCGGTTGTTCCCCGCCTCAATGACGCGGGCTTTATCCGGATCGAGATCGTCACGACTCAGCACCACACGCCAGGTGTTGTTCTCCTGGTCCGGTGACATAAACATCCCGGCCACCGCCACATACTGCGCACTCTCTTCCATCGGCATATCAACCGTCACTGCCCCACCCGGCTGCAGGCGGATGTCTTTCTCCGCCACCAGGTCTGCTTTGATGGCCTGACTGTCAGCCTTAAACAGTGACGGATAGTCAGTCATGTCGAATGTTTTCCGGTCTTTGAGCTGGTAAATACGTACCACCGTCGACAGCGCCACACCGCCTGCATTGCTGTTAACGGCCTCGCGGGCGCGGATATCCAGATGCAGGGTTTTTACCTGCTTGTAAAAAATCGATTTGGTCACGGCAATGGTGCCGTCCGTCACTTTCTGGGTCAGCCCACAGCCAGCGAGCATCAGTGTGATGCCCGCGGCCAGTGCAACCAGAGGAAATTTACCAGCGGTAATCGCCATCTTCATCGGTCTCCCTGCGGTGAATATTTTCCTGTACCCGCTCATAGCGGCCAAGATTGATGGTTATGGTTTTGGGGTGCATGACGGTGTTCGCTGCATTCAGCGGCCGCATCACGGCGGTACGGCCCAGTTGCACGGCACCTGCCTGCGGTTTACTGCTGATGGTCGCGTCAGGCAGCAGACTTCGGTCGACACACAGCTGTAACCGCACATCGAGGCGGGAGCCAAGATAGACATGCAGCAGCGCCATTAAATCCGTGTGAAGCTCCCCGCCCGGTAACCAGCCCTGTACTTCAGCCGGGTCAGAGGTAGTCAGGCGCATCAGCACCCGGCTGTTCACGTCGGTGGCATAGCTGCCCATCACCGGACGGTTTGTCAGGGTGACGGGCTGGCTGACGCTCATGGTCAGGGGCTTTTTCAGCGGCGCGCGGCGTTTATCGTGGTGCCAGATTTTCGCCTGTGTGTTGGGTGCCAGCAGGCGCACCAGCGAGGCCATGCCTTCTGCGGTACGCCCCGGCAGCAACATGACCGGCAGCAGTGCCAGAAAGCGTGAAGCCGGAGTCGCGATACTGTCCGTGCAGCCGTTAATCCCGAGCCCGGCAAGTCCCAGCAGGTACTGCGAGGTGTTGTCCTTACCGCCTTCTTCGAAAGTCGCCGGGTATGAGTATTTACGCCAGATACGGTAGTACTGGGCAATCAGCCGGTGGTTGAAGATATCGAGGAAATCCGCGGTGGCCTCATACCCTTCCCGTCGCTGGGTAATGTCATCGATATAGTGCGTCGGCAGCGGGGACTCCACGCCGTAGAGTCCCATAAAGGTGATGCGCACAGTCGGCGGCAGATGCGAATGCTCAGACTGCTCAATACCTTTAATTTCTGAAGCCGGAAAACCCATCCCCGGGTGTGGCCGAAAACGTACCGGTTCATGACGTACCTGCCAGGTACTGCCCGTAACCGGTTTGTCCGGCTGGTTCTGCTCCAGCAACTGGCAGAAGCGGTAAAAGTTGATATATGGCAGCCGGTCCCCCAGTTGCGCTATCAGCCGGGCAGGCGCGGACTGTGATTCTCTTTCCACCGGATGCATTTTCCTTCTGGCTGAACAATGAGGGTGAGCTGGTTAAACTGGTTCATATCGGCATACAGAGCAAAGAACCGGTTTAGCATTTCACCGAACAGGTGAATATCGCCCTCGCCGGTGAAGCCGTTGCTGTCGAGGGTCACTTCGATATCCAGCCCCCGCAGCAGGTAGCCCTGCTCAAAACGTTGCAGGCGGTGGTGCTCCACCTGCTGAATCGCCTCCAGACGCCGGGTATTCAGTTCATCTCCCTGCCAGTTATAGAGTGCCAGCGTCCCGCGCAGCACTTCGGCAGTACTCATCATATTCAGAAACCCGGAGCCGAGGTGGCTCAATACCCGCCAGTGGAAACGGTCTTCCGCAGGCGGGTAAACCGGCAGCGTGGGCTTACAGAGGTTGCGTACTGAAAGCGGTGTACTGACCACCTGCTCACTGCGGTCGAGCAGCGTGCTCTGAAGCGCCCGGCGCGGTAACTGACCGTTGGTGCCGGTGATTTGCAGCGATACGGCTTCGCGCTCAAACAGGCGGTCATCTTCCCACTGGTGCCCGCCCAGAATCAGCCAGGTGTCATACAGCCCGGTGACACCCCGCTTAACGCGGGTGTGGTAATAGCGAGGTGGCGCATGACTGCGCATCATCCCGCCCTTGTGGCGGAAGCTGCTGAACGGCACGTATTCGGCATCACTGGTGCGGTTTGAACCGGTAACCGAATCCACCGAATAAATCTCAGTATGCCCGTCCTGGAGCCGCTTAGGACGCAGCAGGTACTCACTTTCAAGCCCGGTGATGGTGAGAGGGTCAGCCTCCAGCGTAAACAGGTTAATCACCGGCACGCAGTGGAGGCGAACCGCATCATCGGTGACCGGCAGGTCTGATGGCCACGGCGTGCTGAAGACCACTTCGATGTCGAAGTACTCAGCCCCGGCAGGCGGCGTAATGTCGTCCAGACCGTTGAGGTGGACAAACATAAACTTGTTGCGGAAGGTGAAATACTCCAGCAGCAGCTGGTAGCCACTGAATGCGGTGTCGCCTTTCGGCCACAGCCCATCCTCTTCGGCAAACCCGCCCGGTGAGAAATACCCGTCAAGCCGGATACGGTCGATCTGCCCGGGCAGGCGCATATACAGAGCGGCCTGCCTTCTGGTCAGCATCAGGTGCAGCTGGCTACTGACGGGCGCGTCAGCCTCAAGATAGAGGCTCAGGTGACTGAGGTCAGCATGGGACCAGTCTGCCTGAGTGCTGCAGGCAAAGCGCATCCGCAGCAGCGAACGCCCGTCAGGCTCAGTGGTCATAGTCACCCCTGAGATGTTCAGCGGGTTGAGCATCACATCCCGGGTAGTACGGTAGCGACAGACCGTATTTTTAGGCCCCACCGGGCGGGAATACACTTCCAGACCCGCTGGCATCACTTCCGCCATCTTCACGGCCTGAAGCGCAGGTGTGAACGCCACTACTGAGAGTGAAGGAATGGTGCGCAGGTAGTGTGGCCAGAGCATGCTGACCAGCCCTTCGGTCAGTTCCGGCAGGTCGTCGTCAATCTTCTCGCGCAGCCGCCCCATCGAAAAAGCAAAACCTTCAAACAGACGTTCGACATAGGGATCAGGTGTGCCGGCCTTATCCAGATCCAGCATCGCGGCCCGATCCGGATGGGTCTGAGCAAATTCTTTGGCCGCTTCACGGAGGTAGCGCATTTCCGCGTCGTAATAACGCAGGGTCAAATCTTCCATTTATTTCTGTTCCTGTGGATTTAACCGCAAAGCACGGCGGCACGGGCGGGATCGACGGCGATCAGCCCGGCAAGTAACTGGTCCATTACCGGCGTAAGGCGGGTCTTATCAGCCTCACTGCGACCGGCTTTCAGGCGCAGGAGTTTCAGATGACGGGCCTGTACCTCAAACAGCAGCTCTGGCTCCCAGTCATTGAGGGTCACTTCTCTGGCGCGCTCACCCAGTTCTGCAAACAGGTGCACCGCCAGGTCATTCTTACCGTACTGCTCAGCAATGCGGCCCATTAGCAGTCGCAACAGCCATTGCTGGCGCGCGGTGGCGATGCCGGGCCGGGTCTGCAACCAGCCCAGCGCCGCATCCGGGCCTTCACTGTCGGCCAGCGCTACGGCTTCCGGCTCCAGCGACAGAATGTCATCGTTACCGGCGGTGACCGGGGCTGATGGCGTGTCATTACCCCAACCGCCGACGGTGTCCAGCACGCTCTGCTGGATCCAGTTCAGCGTCACTTCGTCCGCAAACGGCGTGCCGTCACTGAACGCCAGCGTCTCCAGCCCGGACAGGCGCGACAGCAGCCCTTTCAGATCAGCCGTGACAATGTCGGCCAGCGTTTCCTTGCCGGATTTCGTCAGCGCCTGGTGGATGTACCACTGCAAATCCAGCCAAAGATGGTTGGCACCACGGGAAAACGTGCTGTCGGCCGTTTCCAGCATTTCAGCCCAGTTCTGCTGCAGGTAGAGGCGTTTGAGTAACGCGCGCTGATCCGCCCTTGGTGGCTCGATGCGTGTACGCCCCTGCGCATCCGGGGCCGGGATGGCCCGCAGGGTGTCGTGACGCAGACTTTTCATCAGATGGTGTGCTGACAGCCAGCCGTCCGGCTGCTCACGCAGATATTCGGTGAGGGTGCGGGCCTGGGCCAGCAAATCCTGGCCGGAAGTGATACGCCCGATAGCCGGTGCATCGTTGTGACTGGCAGGTGAAGGGGTTTCGCTGGTACTGGCGTTCTGCGGTACCACGGCATCCACACCCCCCGCTTTGTGCAAACGACTTTCCAGGGCACCGTACAGCGCATTGAGTTCAGGACGGGTTTCATCGGGCTCATTCTCAATAAGCTGTGATATCAGCAGCAGTGCACCAGTGGTTCGCATCGCATCGATCCTGACCACTTCCGGGTACAGGGAAAGCGAGTCGGTCATGCGCGACCCTGCCAGCCATTCCAGTGCCGCCTTACGGCTGCGGTCACGCTGCGGGTGCAGCTGTGGTCCAAAGCGCTCCAGCAAACCGGCCAGCAGTTCGAGCCCTTCCGCCAGCCCCTGCTCACCTTCGCGGTGCAGCTTCGCCCAGCAGTAGTACGTCGCCACACGGATATCTTTGGCGGTCGTGGTCAGCAGCTTCTCTGCCAGCCGGCAGATGAGCTCGGTATCCGCGCCGGAGAGCTTGTTGACCTCCTCGCGCATCTGCTGGAAGTCGTCGTTATAGCCCGGATCCTCGCCCACGGGTGATGAACCGGACAGCGGCTGCAGCCAGCTGCCCCACTGCGCCACACGCTCACGGGTTTCTAAAAGTAATGGTTCCTGCTCTGCCTGGCAGGCACTGAGTAAGGCATTGAGTGTGCTCATCAGTACGCCTCCCCGTCGTTACTGGCCGTATCTGTCGCCGGGTCTGACGGTATGACGCCGGTGGTGCTGAAGATAGTTTCCGGCAGGCGAAAATTACGCAGCTTCAGCAGCGCCAATGGCCCCTCGCCCGCTTCGGTACGCAGGGTGTAATTGAGCATACGGCCATCCTGCGCTTTCCAGCTCAGACTGTAACTGCTGTCGACACCCGGGTAAGCACTGACGGCGGCTTTATCAAGCAGGCGTATCCAGCCCCATGCTCCCGGAATTTCGGCATATTGACGGGTGCCAGCCTGGATACTAACCCAGCTCAGGTTCGCGCCAGGGACTTCGGTATCCGCAGGCCACGAAAAGCGCTTCCACGCTGGCAGTTGGTTCAAATAGGTCAGCTTCTGGCTGTCGATAATCATATCCGTCTGCATCACGCCAGCGGCGGTGCCCGGGCGCAGCTCGAAGTTCATGCCGGCATTGCCTTCGGTGAAGGCCACATCCGAGATATGACTCAGGGTGTTGATGGCGTTGAGGAACGCCGGATTAAAGGCCAGGCCCTGCGAGTTGATGCTGTCCGGCACCCAGTGGTTGCCCTCTTTGTGCAGCACGCCTTTGAGGCGGATTTGCAGGAACTGCGCGATACGCCCGAAATCTGCGTTGAGGTATTTGGCCAGCAGCGGCAGAGAAACATCACTGCTGGAGTTGTTGAACGGATAACGGCCACCAAAGGCACTGTTCCACTCAGCCACCACCGCCTGCTGCCACTGTGCATTGAGGCTGTCGGCCGCCGGGGTCAGCACCTGCTGCCAGGCCTGCTCCATTGGGTTCACAAACACCGTGCGCCCAAAGCCGCTCCACTCCTGACCGAGACTCGCGGCAATCAGGCTGCCGTAGTCGCGGGTTTCGGTCAGATCCACAGCCTTGCCCTGGAATACGGTCTGGGCAATGGTCTGGGCCATAGCCTGCGGGTCAGCAGCATTGGTCACCTGCTGCAGTCGCAGACGCACCTGCGTCACGCGGGTCAGAAACGACTGCAGACTCAACTCCTGTGCGCCCGTGCGGATCTTGTCCATCAGCGCCAGCACCGGGCCAAAGGTCGCATCCAGCGGGCCATGAACCCCGACACTCTGGTCAATGGCATCTTTGTTGTCACCACCGAGCAGGTTCTTCGCTGACTTCACCAGCGAGTCGGAAATCGCTTCGCCAGTTTGACCCGTGCGCCCCTGCACATTGAGGGTGTTCATCAACGCCACCAGAGGTGACTGACGCACATCAGCCATCAGAGTCAGCTGGTCAATAGAGTCCGACAGCGTGGTGGCCCGGTTCCAGCGCAGGCTGTTGAGAAACTCCAGCCAGGCTCCGCCGAAGTCAGCGAAGTAGCGCTCGGTCAGACGTTTTTTCAGTGCTTTCGGCGAGGTTTCGTTCTGTTTATTCACCTGACGCTTACTGTCAGTCAGCACCCAGTCAAGCTCGTCCCGGCGCGCCTTCACCACCTTTTCGATGGCGGGCTGCACGGCCTGCTCCCAGGCCTGACGGGTGAACATGCCCGGCACGATTTCCGTAGTGCTGAACAGACGGGATGCATCGGTATCGCCGGTCATGTCTTCAAGGCGCATATCGACATACAGATGCGCCACCTGGGAGAGCATCTTCTGGTACAGGGTCGACTCACTGTTACGTAAGCCCATCAGGCGAACCAGCAGGGAACGCGCCTGGCTGACCATGTTCTCATCTGCCCGCAATTTCCACTCAGGGTGCGCAACCAGCTGCGCACCATAGAACGACAGCAGTGACGGCGCCACGCCCTGCCAGACACCGTCTTTCACGCCATCGCGTTTTGGCCAGTCGTGCAACAGCGCCGGGCTGAACCAGGCCGCGTCCATATGTTCCGGACGCGCCAGCATCAGGTAGAGCTTGAGCTGGTCATAGGTGGCTTTTGCCATCTGCTCACGCAGTGGGCTACCCGGCGGCAACGCGTTAAAGGCGCTGACTTGCTTTTGAAGATGGGTTGCGGCCGCATCCCGCAACAGCGGCAGTGCACTGTCCTGATAGCGTGGCCAGAGTGCTGCCAGCAGGGCATTATTCTGGCTCAGGCCGGCCTTCTCGTACCACGGCACGCCATGCTCAGAGCGGTACTGCAGACGAGCCAGGGTTTTCTGGAGTTCAGACAGCGCGTGCAGGCGCTGCTCCAGCGGCTGATTCTGTCGGGCGGCAAGTGCGGTCTGGATATTCGCGCCGTCAATCTGGCTGCGGTTGGTGACATACGCGATGCTCATCCATGCAGCCCAGCCCACCATCGCCAGGGCGACAACTGACGCAAACACTTTGCGCCATGGAATGCCCGGCTTGCGCGGACGCAGTCCGGCAGGAAGCGTGCGGACAGACTCAGGCAAAACATCCCAGCGCTTATCCATGCCCCAGTGATGTGTTACGACACGTTCGGCACCGGCAGAGGGCTGACTAAACACCACACCAGCCAGCGGCAGCGGGCGGTACGGATTGAGCATCACCGACAGCGGTGCAGTCACACTTTCTGGTTCGCGAATGAGCTGGTCAGCCAGCGTCAGTAAGAAGTTATGTTTCACCTCACCGCAGGTCTGCTGCAGACCCTGTGAAGTCAAATCCGGCGTCAGGGCAGAGAGTTGTTCTGCCAGCCCTTCGGTACGACAACCGACAGGTAACAGGCAGCCGGTAGCCTGCGTAATGCGCCCTTCCTGCTTATCGGCGCGCGGGTGCAGGGACCAGACATACAGCGGGAGTTTCCAGCCAAGCGTTTCCATACGCGCGCTAATGGCATGAGACAGGGAGTCCATGGTGCTTTCAGACGGTACCGGCAGCGGCTGTTCCAGTCCCGGTGCTGAGAGCTGGTCAAAGGCCGAGGTGACCCACACCAGCCCATCCACCGGACGGCGGCGCAGTTTGCGCAGCGCGGTCAGCCAGGCGCTGTCTGCTGGCGTATTGAGGTCACCGCCCCACAGCAATAGCGTGCCGCGATCTTCCTGCCAGAGCTGGCTGGTGAGGCCGGGTGTGAGCTGCTCCACTTCTGCAGCAGTACCAGTTATCAGCAGGATACGTGTTTTACGGCCCCAGCGCCGACCGTAGAGGTTACGCATGGCGAGGCGGATGGAGTCGACGGTGACATTGCGTGGGGCGGTCTGTTTGACACGTCCTTCATCGGCAGGCAGGACACTTTTACGCTTTGCCTGAAAACGCGACCACTGTTGTTTAATCGCAAGACAAATGATTTTGCCATGGCGGACAAGCAGCAGAAGGATTATCACCGCCATAAATACCAGCAGCTTAAGGCCAATACTGGTCAGTCCGAACGCATCCCCCTTTTTCCAGATAGCCAATCCGATCGCGACAGCAATCAGCGCAGTAATACTGATGCGTCCCCAGTTACCACGCCACACTGAGTTATCCTTCGCCATTCATCAGATTCCCTGTAGTTACGGTATTTACAAATCGCTGCTCTTTGTCACCCGAAAGCATCAGGCAATCTTCTTTTGTGAGCATAGCTATATCACTGACGACGGCGGCCATAATCCACGGTGAGAAAGGACCGCTGAGCCCGGCATATTTCTCCAGCCAATGGCACTGCTGGGGTTTCCAGCGGCCTTCATATTGTTTTGCACTGGCCAGCAGAGTGGAAAAATCATCACCCCACTCCATGCTGTCACCCACTATTGCACGCGCAGCGATAGCCTGTGATTGGGTCGAGAAAAAGGTATCAAGCTCTTCACTCAGCATTTGGGTTGATTCAAGCGACATAGGCCGAAGAAGGCGAGCGTGATGGTTAAGCTGATACTTCGTTGCTACATCATCAGAGGTCAGCATTAAAGCCGAGAGCGAATCACTGTACTCATTCCCTCCCTGAGTCTGGTGAACTAACAGAAGCTCAACATCCAGAACCGGGGATTTAAGACGTTCGCCCACCCAATCGAAGGTTCGGTCTTTAAGAATTGTCAGTAACGGTACGGGAAACGCCTGTCCAACTAACTGGAGCCAGCATGCTGAAAATTCTCTCTGCAATGTCTTATCAGGATCGTGTGAATCCGTCAGTAAGGTTGCGTGGAAAGGGAGGTCAGTTAAGCGCTGTAATTCTGATATGTCCAGGCCCCCAATCAATGCTGAAAAAGCATCTTCGCCCACAGGTAACGTTATTCCCCGAGAAAGAGAGCTACCCTGCTCAAGATCTTTGGGGGCCTGCAGAAATGTGGATGGCGTCAATTCATGAGGCAGGATAACCCGGCTATGCAGAACCGCCAGATAACGTCCGGCCCAGGAAATCCATTGCTGCTGTGCATAATCTGCTTCATCAGATTCAAACTGGTGACGATCCATTGCGTGGTTATACATCCAGCCGCGAATACAAATCGTCACGAACCAGATAAAAAGAGGGCTTCCGGCAACAATCCAGAGGTTAAATTTTTGCAATTCATCCAGAAACTGATTGGCGTGGAGTACAAAGAGCAACACTCCAGCAATAACAGCAATAAGGCCTGCAATCAGCCAGATGACCAGTGACGTCTCATCAGGTTCTGCAGAAATTGTAGCTTTCTGACGCTCCCAGCTCATAACTTATCCTACTGAACAATCCGGCGCACTGGAGATAACATGGCAACCACATTCACATTCGCAGCCATCCACAACAACAGGCTTCCCATCAGAGATCCATTCTGGTGACCCTTCTATAATGGCATTAATACCATGCCCTTCAACAGGGCAATTAATTTCATCGCCAACGAGGGCTACATTCTTTCCGTTCACGATTATGGTCGAAGATGCAGATATAACCTCACCGCCGTGAGTAGTTTTATCTCCTGGCAATACAAATCCTTTGGACATATCACACCTAACAAATTAGTTTATATGTTTTAATTGAGTCGACGGAAATGAATCCATCCGTTTTTAATTTGAGGAACAATATCATCATCGAGAAATGCAGAACAAACACCGAGTTCACCGACTGCAAAAACCGTTGTAGGATAAGATAAACCTATCCCTTCCCGTCCTTTTGGATCTGGCTCTTCATAATCAGGAATACCATTCTCCCTATAAGCATTAATATCCAAGTATTGATTACAGTCCACATTAAAACTATTGTCATCAATTAATGACAACGGAACCACTTCATCCTTTTTAAGCCTTATCCGTTTCCCTAAGAATTCCTCACCAACAAATATATGGTCTGTGGCATCCTCTGTGACCATTCGAATAGTGCTTGTAGAAATAATCATATCCCCCTCAGTAAATCTAGCGCCAGCCCATCCAACCGTATTAAGATCAGACCCAACACTTTTTTGATAAAAATATACGATTGGGATACCCCCCTTAACTTTAATATATATTTCATTATCATCAGTAAACTTATGAACAGGCGTTAATATATATTCACCCATCAATTTTCTAGGTTCGTTAGCTAAAACACCATACTCTTTCACGGCACCATGTTCTTTATAAACCCAATATCCATAATACAGACCATCTTTTACCTTAATAGTATTGCAAAATGCAAAAAAAGGAACGACAGCAATAAAAAACAATATTTTATTCATTGTACAATCTCCACATGGAATGCTGGCTCACCACGATTTTCAAATGGACTGATATATTTCACTTTTCCTGGATTATCTTTTACATATTTTGTAATAGCCTTATCAAAAGCCCGCTGCAAAGTGACAGGTAATAATCTTTTACTTATATCAAATACATTTCTCTGAGCATACGATTCAAGCGAAACACAATGTTTTGAAACAAGACGTCCATCTTTTTGTAAAGAATTGACTTTATCAATCATGGCTTTTTTAACCTGATTCTCCTTACTTTTATCTATGCCACCCACAGCGATACCTACTTGTACAACCTCCCGACCCGCAGCAGCATAATAATCAAGCTGGGATTGTACACCCTTGTTGCACATATTGTTGTACATTGCTTCCACTTGCTCTTCGGGAGTGCGTAGGGTGCTAGTGATAGTAATTTTATGGACACCTGCAGATTTCATTATTCCTTTAATAACATCAATTGAATGAGCAGAAACCAAGCTCTGTAATTTTTCAGATATATCAGTTCGAAACTTGACTAGAGGTTCAAAGTCGTTAACAACAGAAATTTCTTTTGCCTTTCCCTCTGAAGTAGTCTGATGCTTCTCTGGTTCATTTTTACTCCTGCGAGCAACGGACTTATCCGTCGTCGTCGTTTTAATATGAATTACATTATTTTTCTTTTCCGAGTCTGCTGACTTGCTTCCTTTAGGTAAAACAATATGGCTTCTTGAATACTCAATGGCTGCTTTAGCATTAGCATTTTCAACTCCGATGCTTTTGAGAATCTCTTTCCTGGTCTGCTCAGAAACATAGCGGCTAACATATCCATGGTTTTGATTACTATCAGGTATTTTTAATTTCGCACCAATGCGCAACATGTTGACGTTATGGATCTTATTAATTCTTGCCAATTTCTCTACTGATACACGATATTTCTTCGCTATTGCTGATAAAGTGTCGCCTTTCTTAACGGTATAAGTTAGAGTCTTATGCTTTTCATTGGTATTTTTTTCAACAGTTGCTTTGGCTAATTCTTTGTAATTATCAGCAAGAATAGCAAACACAATTTCTGAACCTGCGATAGCATTGACTGATTTAGTCATCCCGTTTGCATCAGTCACGCCTTTGATAAAAACTAGAGCTTTCTCATAGTCTGACACTAAATTTGGGCATGTTGAAATGGGAAATGGAAAAATTGCAGCAATATAATTTTTGTTTTTGAATGCTGTATTATTTCCGGTAGACAGTTTAAATATAGTATTAACTTCAGTATTTTTTAGTAACCCTTCCACAACTGATAAATGCTTAGTTATATAAAGCGCCCACTTCTCGCCATCTGCACTTTTCTCCCGTGTACCATCGAGATATTTTCCTAAACTATAGGCACCATCATGATGCAACAAATAAAGCCATTCCCAGTATTCACTTTGATCTGATGTGTAACTCTCCATCACCTTCGATTTGTTAAGTAAAAAGGAATAAATAACCGCATAGCATCCTTTTTCAGCGTCAAAAACTTCCTCATTACGAAGATCTAGCTGAAAACCAAGAATGTCTTCAGATTGTGTCAATGCATCGTTGATAAAACCAACCGTTCCTTGTGCTAAACCAGCTGCACTAGTAGTCCCCGCTGCCGCATCGGGATTAAATCCAGACTCAACCTTAGTAGTTAATAATATAAAAGATATCTCTTTATAACTTAATCCATAGCGGACAGCTATGGTAATTATCATATCTATAATAGTATCCTGGACATCTTTATTAGCATCTCCTATTGTACGACTGTTACCTCTTAGCTTTCGGGATGTATCTATATCCGGATAGATTGAGATTAAAGAAAATGGTTTAATCTGGTCATCAAAATATGCCTTTCCCTTTTTGGCATTTAAATACTCATATAAATCAGACATACCATACCTCAGCGATTGCTAATAAAGTCTATGCTTGTATTATCGTAGGGGTTTTTCATTTCTCGAGATCTAAGCTCAGAAAGCTTGTTGCCTGTAATAAAGTTCCCTGAAAGATCAATAAATGGGGCATCAATATATGACAACAATGATCCCTTTACGCTCTCATCTTGATCCAGCCCAAGATGGTATCCGATCACAATATTTTCATTGTCATAGCATTTCATAGTGGAGGGAGCCCAATCACCAGGCTTAACTACATTATTGAAGGAATAACCCTGTTTTTCCAGGAGAGCTTTTTGGCTGTTCGGGATGTATGGCAAAGAAAACTCTTTATTATTCGTGCCGTTCTTTATTTCCAAGTGGTAATTTTTGCATATATTCTCCGTTGGGCTTTTTTGATTCACCTGGCATTCAGCACTGACCTTTACCAAAGCTGAGCCACATTGCATTTGTGCTGATTTAGCATTCCATGTGCCACTTGCAAAAGAAAAAGATGGAGTCAGCAACATACATAACAAAATTTTAAACTTAAAAGTAATATCACGCACTTTTATTTCCCTCACAATCACTGCATTGACAGCCATCGTCCTGGAATGACATATCTGAAAATGATGTGCAATGTACTCTGTCCACAATATTTTCACTATCGTACCAATAATCACTTTGAATCATTTCAAGTTCAAAAGATTCATTCGGGTTTGATGAGTAAACAGGAAATGTTTCACCGTTCTCGTCTGTTCTACCAAATAATTTCTGCCCATTACTCGATGTCAACATGTATGCCGCGGCAGCAACTGGAACTCCTGCAACAGACGATGCAGTAAACTTCCCACTATATCCCGATGGAAACTGGGGCATAACACTACTCATGCTTACACTGCCCATTTTCTGCGCATTGGCACATTTCCACAGGATATTACCTTCACAGCCCAGAATAATATTCTTACCCTGCAACTGGATGAACGAACCCTCCAGATTTTTAAGCACGACATCTTTCGCAGCCGTGATTTCTACCCGCCCATCTGTGCTGGTTACGGTCACATCCTTTTTGGCTATCGCCTCAAGCGCATCATCCTGAGCCTGGATTTCTACTTTTCCCTTAGTCGCAAAGAGTTTCATCCCGGCCTTACGGGCCAGCATACTCACGGCTTCACCTGCTGCTACGGTAAATCGTTTAAGAGCGCTAATGTCTGTATTCTGTTGCGACATGATCCCAACGCTGGCACTACCCGACGCCATGCGAACCGCCTGTTGGCTGGTGATGCTCACGCCTTCTGGTGCATTCAACACCATTCCTGGCTGCACCAGATCTTTGAGGGCATCAGTCAACTTCACCTGGCTCTGAATATCAGCGGGTAGCGCCTGCGCGGTTTCAGCGGCATCTGACATGCTTCGGGCAATACTCAGTGCATTCTCAAGCTGGGCTATCGCCTCCTGCATGGAAAGCATCTTGTCCCCGGCAAACGGCTGTTTATCTGCTGTGATAAACACCCCGGCACCACCCCGGATAGAAACATGTCGGTCAGTACGCAGCTCAGCACCTTCACCGCGTAGTTCGCGGGAAGCATTGACGTTGTGACCTAAATTGAGTTGGGTTTTACCGCCATACTCTGTGCTGAGCTTAATGTGTTCCTCGCCGCGCTTATCCTCCATCCGCAGCTTGTTCAGGCCAGCTGTGCGGATAACATTTCGGGTGCTGTTGGCTTCAGTGACATGGTCAACGTGGCGCGAGTCATGCAGCGCGTGCGCAATATACGGACGATCTGGATCACCTTCGTGGAACGCAATGGCGACTTCCGTGCCCTGTATCAGCGGGAAGTGGAAGCCGTACTTATCACCACCGTAAGGCCTGGCAAAACGCACCGGCATGCTTTCCATGCCCTGTTTTTTATCATCACGGTCGGCATCAAACTTCACCCGGTACATGCCGGATGCATCCTGCCAGGCGTAGATGTCGTTATCTTTGGCGCTGGTCACTCGTGCCGTCAGGGTGCCGCTGACCACCGGGCGCTTTTTAGCAGCAGGACGCCAGCAGCGGTTCTCGTAATACGGCATCCCTTCCCACATCACGATCAGGGCATCTTTACGGCTGGCTATATAGCCCGTTCGGGTGATGATTATGCCGTTGTCCGTTTCTGATGGCAGTGTCGGTGGTACCACACTTTCACTGATGGTCAGCACCTGGGCCGGAGAAAGCAGGGCATCATTGCTGCACCCGCTGATAATCGTCTGTCCGGAAAGAAAACGCTCATGCTCAAGGCGTGCCCAGAAATTGCCGGTTTCCGCTGAAGGTGTGATTTTGTCGCCACGTTCAAGATGACGCGGTAGATAGTGATAAACTTCACCGTAGGTAACACCGTCACCGTCGCCGCGGGTCATGTCCGCCGGTACAGAGGTCAGGACATTCTGGGCTTCACGGTGATTGTAATCACTGGCGGTGACAGAGCGCTCAACCACGTTCTGTCGGACATTAACCCCCCATACCGAGTCCGCTGCACTGTCACTCATTCCCGATGGACTGCTGAGTGGCAAAGACTTACCAAACGTCCATGCGCTCTGTTTGTCTGCGAAATGCACCACTTCGGTCTGGGTGTCGGGTTGCAGGGTAAAGAAGTAGAAAATCCCCACTTCGGCCAGCAGACGCTCAATGAACGCAAGGTCATTTTCCTTGTACTGGTTAATCTGTTCACGCTTCGGATAGTCGGCTTTTAGGGTGAACTCATACTCCCAGCCTTTCAGGCCATGCTCCTGCAACACTTCGGCGACAACTTCCGGTACCGACTTATTGACAAAAAAGCGGTGGGTACGGAATTGCTTGCGCAGCAAAGACAAGAACGGCTCAATAATAATCTGGTACGTTGCCTGGTCACGTGAACCACTGATACGCTTAAAATGCGTCACCACACCATGCACCACTTTCTGCCCGGTCAACCCCATCAGTGGCCCAGTTCCCATGGTCAGCGTGGCTGGTTTGGTCAACAGTTGCGCTGAACTGATATTCTGATCGCTGCTGGTAAAGATAATGTCGTAGTGGTAAAGCTCACTCATGAACTCCTTACCGCTAAACTCTTCCACATCCAATGAGGCTGCGCAGGACGGAATATCCAGACGGTAGCGGTTCAGTCTGCCTTCAGTTAGCGCAGACAGGGTGTTCTTAAGCGTATCAGTCAGACTCATGATATTGACTCCATGGGATTACCTGCAGTCCATGACTTTTTTGCCGAAGGGCAAATTGCAGGTTTAATCGGGGTACTCAGCGAGTACGAAAAAGCGTGATTATGGCTCCGGCCCCGAGGGCACTGGCGAAGGTTTTAATCAGCAACACGGTCATTTCAAAATTGTTTATGCCGTATTCGCCATCGCCACTAATGGGGATAAAGCGCTTAACAAACGTGTAAATAAAAGCATCCGGAAGAAAGAGTACGCTTATCACGACCAACGCAATAAAGGTGAATATTCTCATTATATTATATTGACCAGCTACTCGGAAACTTGAATTGATCCATATGGCCTTGCTATTTCTCGATCGGTCAGAGGAAAATTGTATACCTGCCCATTATTCACCCCCACGCCAACGACAAATTTCCGTGGCTCATCTTCATGTTTCTTTGAAATCAATACATACTCAAAAATAAGCTTCCCCTTATCCGGAAAATGATAAAAAGAAGGTGGAATGCATAATTTTCCATTAACGATCGTGAGGCCTGGAGAGAAATTAAAATCCTTCTCCTTCGAAGGTGTTCCTCGTGGATTTATCCCCATGTCAGCAGGTTGATAATTCTGAGCATCTGGAATATCTAAACATACATTTTCCCCCTGCTTGCTGACAGATGTGGTTTCATGAGGAATCATCCTGTCTCCCGGGCCAGGACATCCTGTCAGCACGGAAAGGAAAAAGAAGGTGAATATTCCTTTCAGGCATAAATCAAAGCATCGGATTATCATCATATAGAAACCGAATGTTACTATTCAGTATAGTGTTTAGCGTGCCGTCGCTGGCACATGGTATTCCCGTGTCGTCAACGATACATCCCGAGCCTTACCGTTGATCATTTCAAATCCGGTGACAAAACTCCTTGGATGATTACTTTTACTCTTAGACTGCAATACAACCTCAACAATAAATGGGGCTTTTGACGTATCAGGAAAATGGTAAAACGAAGGACTAATACATAATTGACCATCAATAATTCGTAAATTCGGGTTTTCGGTAAACTGCCTTTCTTTAGACGATTTATTCCTGATGTTGATAGAGATGAAAACAGGCTGATAATCCTTACTATCTGGGACGTAATAACAAACTGCATTATTCTTCATCCAGACGCTGGCTGTTTCAGCTGGGTAATATTTCATCCCACCCCACGGGCATCCGGTTAATGTAAAGACAGAAGTGACAGCTAAAATAAGAAACAGTACTGAATGCCACCACTTTATTTTTACCATGGAAATCCTCTCAATGAATTTCTATACATTTCTCGGATGATTGATTCAGATGTATCACCATCAAGAGTAACGATCTCCCAGCCCCTGAGACGCAACCAACCATCATAGCCATGAGCCTCTAGTGTAAAATTATCTGCAATAATCTGCGCCTGCTGCTCCATCGGATATTCACTTAACAGGCGACCATCAAGAGTGTAACGATAACTCACCATCCAACTGACCAACCCTCTCATAATAACATTCATGCCTTTCATTCGTTGCCAGACATGTCCCATTTCATGGATGAACATATGTTGAAGATCGTCAGTTGTCTGGGAGAAATCGTCGCAGTATTGGTCACGAAAATAGATCTCCCCATTTGGGGTCATAGCCGTATTCTTATCCTGTAGATTGAAAGGGAGATAACTCTCTCTGTGGATCCATACTTTCGAATAATCAATGGTGGATAAAAATACAGAGTGTGCCATCTGTATCTCACCCGTCGTAAGTAGCCTGACACCACTTTCTTTAATCCTGTACTCATCCTGCGTTTCATCAGTCATGTGTAAATTCCAGTACAATCCCTTCTTCATCATTCCAGCCAAGCATCAGGGAGTGTGGTTTTTGTTTCGCTGCCATGTGAGTCAGCAATTGCTGACTCAGCACCGGCAAAATCTGCTGGTTGAGCAGACTGTCGACGTTACGCGCGCCGGTGTCCGGCAGCAGACAGGCTGAAGTCAGCGCGTCATACAGGCTTTCGTCAATTTTGGTGGTCAGGCCGTAGTGTCGGTGCAGACGCTTACTCACCTGAGCAAGCTTCATTTCCACGATGGTGCGCATGGCCGCTTCGGCCAGCGGGCGGTAAATCACCGTCTGAAAGCGTGCCAGCAGCGCGGGCTGGAAGTGGTCACGTAAAATCGGGCGCAGCAGCGCGTGCAGGTCACCTTCGGTGGCGTCCGGCTGCTCATCCAGCAGCTGCATCAGGTGATCGCTGCCGAGGTTCGAGGTCATCAGGATGACGGTGTTGCGGAAGTCGATTTCACGCCCTTCACCGTCGCGCATAAAGCCGCGGTCGAAGACCTGATAAAACAGATTCATGACGTCGCGGTGCGCTTTCTCCACTTCATCGAGCAGCACCACGCTGTACGGACGCTTGCGCACGGCTTCGGTGAGAATGCCTCCCTGGCCGTAGCCGACGTAGCCCGGCGGCGAGCCCTTCAGCTGAGAAACGGTGTTCGGCTCCTGGTATTCCGACAGGTTAATGGTGATGAGGGACTTTTCGCCGCCGTACAGCACATCCGCCAGCGCCAGCGCGGTTTCGGTCTTACCGACGCCGCTCGGGCCGACCAGCAGAAAGACACCCTGCGGACCATTTTCTGAGGTGAGGCCTGTTTTCGCCGCACGCAGGCGCTGAGCGATGGCGGTCAGAGGAACATTCTGGCCTACCACTCGCTGGCCAATTTCGTTTTCCAGGGTCAGCAGGTCGGTTTGTTCGTCTTTCATCAGTGACGACAGCGGCACGCCGGTCCAGTCGGCAATCACGGTGGCAACGGTGCGTACGTCCACATCAACGGAAAGCAGCGGGTTGCTGTGCTGCATGCCCTTCAGCTCCTGTTGCAGCGTGCGCGTCTCGCTCCGACGGGAGATGTCCTGCCGGCTTTCCAGCAGTTGTCCGGTGAGTTTCAGTTCCTGACCGTACTGGGTTTGAAGCTCGTCGAGTGCAACGATGAGATCGTTCTCTTCCTGCTCAATGGCGGTCAGGCGTTCACCATGACTCTGAGTGCCGACGGCGATATCTTCC
>Ga0105244_10001482_pt1 | contig 18837 bp, 20 predicted proteins | sample KBSM44metaG_FD_80423 | JGI IMG/M metagenome (GOLD analysis project Ga0105244, IMG submission 80423) | Miscanthus rhizosphere microbial communities from Kellogg Biological Station, Michigan, USA - KBS M4-4 metaG | ecosystem: Host-associated > Plants > Roots > Rhizosphere > Soil | place... | reverse complement strand
CTTCGGAAAATGGCCCGCGTGCACGGCTTCGAATACAAAGCGTTCAGCCCGGCTTCGAACCTCATTCCGTATCAACACGATCCGGTAGCAGACGCATTGAACGTGGTCCGGATCAAAGCCGCCCGCGACCGCGGCATTTCGCTGAAGGCCGCCGTAGTCGAACTAGGACTGAGTAACACGATGATCAATCGGCTGATCCGTGAATTCAACATCGACTACTCGCTGCAAGGGCCAAGCCCGAAATGAGGCGTATGTAGTGCAGACCCGCCGTGCTCAGACCGCAGGCAACCTCAAGGTTAAATCACCGCTGACTCCAAGTTTTTTTAGCACTGTCTTAGGAGTCGTCGTTCTGAAATAAACCAAGTGGCCACCGTCGGGTGTTTTCTCATTATCACTGATGAAGCTCACAACATCGCTTTGGGAAATATTGAGCCGCTGGCTCAATTCCTGTTGTGACATTTTCCAATCATCCATAGCCAAGTTACTCCCATTTCCCGGCCCCATGCCGGTCATCAGCTATAGCCCACCCCCAGCCAATTTGCCACCGCCGGACAACGGAAGGCGGCGAATTCAGTGCAGCCCTATTCAACTCAACATCCCACCCAGTGGAATCAAGCCCTCGGAGAAGCAACCATGTCGAAGCCGACAGACACCAGTGAATTCCTCAACGAACTGAATGGCGGGGCTTTCGCCAGCCAGATCGGCCACGCCCTTTCCGAAGTTGCCGCAGGTGTCGTCGACCACGGCAAAGCCGGGAAGGTGGTCATCACCCTGGACTTCTCACAGATCGGCGAGTCCAGCCAGGTGAAGATCAAACACAAGCTCGACTACAAGGTGCCGACCAAGCGAGGCACCCGCAGCGAGAACACCAGCCTCGACACGCCAATGCATGTTGGCTCCGGCGGCAACATCACGCTGTTCGCTGAAGCTCCGCACCCTGGCCAGCTGTTCGAACGCGACCAAGCACCGGTCAAGCCTCGCACCTGATCAATCGCAACAACCCTTCCTCCCCAAAGAGAGCTGACAAATGTCCCTCACGAAAGAAGCAATTCAACTGATCACCGACACCGCGCTGATCGCGGACGGCAAAGTCCTGGACACCGTCACGCCCACCATCGTGCTGCCCGAAGGCGCGAAGGTCGTGAACCTCGAGCAATTCGGCGCAGGCCGCAGCCGCTTCCGTGGCACGTTCTCCACCAACTCCCTGGCGGACTTCGCTGAATACGTGTCCGACCGCAAGGTGGCAGACGCAAAAGGCTTCATCAATCAGGACGAAATGACCTGTTCTGTGCTGTTCAACCTGGGCAACGAGGAAGTGCCAGGCCACGCAGATGATCGCGCCGTGCTGAAGCTCAAGCCTACCGCTGCCTATCAGGCCGTGCAGGCGATCAGTGGCCGGGCCATGTCGCAGAAGGATATGAGCGACTGGATTGAAGACTGGCACAGCACGCTGTCGGCGGTAGGTGATGAGCTGCAGAACATCCCGTTGGCCAAAGCCATCGCCGCCGTGCGCACGATCACGGTCAAGGCATCGTCGGAAAGCGATCACACCGTCAGCGAGACACGCGCCAGCCGCAGCGCAATGGATGCCATCGAAGCGACCAGCAAGGAAACCTTGCCTACGTCGCTGATCTTCTCGGCCGTGCCGTTTGAAGGCCTGCAGATGCGCGAGATCATCCTGCGAATCTCGGTCATCACCAGCGGCGCGCAACCGGTGCTGAAACTGCGCTGGGTTGGCGAGGACGTGCAGCGCGAAGAGATCGCGCAAGAGTTCAAGTCAGTGCTTGAAGCGAAGGTGGGCGATGCAGCTCAGCTGGCGCTGGGTAGCTTCGCGGCCTGAGGCATGAGGTTCCGCGCCACGAGATCAGAGTTTCGGCAGCTGTGGCGCGGAAGTTGGAGCTGGCTTATCAGAGGGAGGCAATGAGGGTTGGCCGGGAAAGCTAGCTACTCTGGTGCGACCACGAACAAGCAGTTGTGCTGCCCGTCAGTAATTACGAACCGGCCATCGCCAGAATCATTGGCGTTCCCCAGATAGCGGCCTTTCATATCATACATTTCATCGCCGTCGAAACGGTAGATGAGCACGTTTGATGGTGAGCGAACGAACTCATCCTGGTCTATCCGGCCAATTGGAAGCTGGCCAGGCATGCGCCCCTGGAATACGTTATAGCGACCTTTGCTGAAATCGATAGCCATCACTTCTCCTTAAACCGGCTCTATACCGGTCATCAGCTGATTTTTAACTAATTAAATACTATTCCCATACCCATCAGAAAAGGAAATGGAAGTTATATCTAATGTATCTTCCGCCATGAAATGTATAAAGTAACTAACACCCTTCCTTAGCTCAGGAGTAGTAAACGTCCTTTGGAATTCGCGCCCATCGGAAATTTTTCTTGGACCAGTAAAGGTGGCATGAATTACATCCGGATGAACTGGATTGCCCGCTGCGCCAATTCTGTCATAGGCATCGCTGTACCCGCTCGTCAATACCTGCACCGACGCCCCGGATATTGGCGATAGGTTGGTAGTAAATTCCAGCACTACCTCAATCAAACCATCAGAACGTTCCACTGCTGGATATTTTTTAACGACCGCATTTGAATATGGTTCCATTGATCTAGCTCTTGGTATCCCAGTTATCCCGGAGACCAGTTCACTACAAGCTTCCTGAAAATCCTTATTGGCAAAGTTTGCATATATTTTCTCCCTGAGAAAAAAAGGGACCTTGCATATCTCAAGTAGTACGGGGATAACAAACTTGCTACCCAGGCCTTTTTCCTCTGCAATCTCCATAATCAGCCCACCATTGAGCTCTCTCTCAACCCAAGGGGAAATAATAGACTCAGGTGATAGAAACACGACTAATTTGTCGGAGCTTTCTACTCCCTCCGAGATCTTTTTAATAAGAGAATCACCGGGGGTCATTTCCCACTCGTCAAGCCATACGCTGTACCCTGCATCTTCTAGGTAATTCGCTACAGCTCGCACGTTAGGCTTATCTTTGGATGTATGGCTAAGGAAGATTTTCATAACACTCCTTGACCCGGCGAAATGCCGGTCATCATCTATAGCCCACCCCCAACCTATTTGCCACTGAGCCCACGCCGGGCAGGGAGCATCACATGCAAAAACTGCAGGTCTTCACAGCCCACGGCTGGGCATTCGTACTTTGCTTTGTGGGGAAGCGTATCGAAACAACTGATGATCGCGCCAAAGCGCTCCCGCGCAACTGTCCTGACCTGGCAGACAGAACCCTCGCGGAGTTTGAGAAGGATTTTCCGGATCAGCAGTTTCGTTTGAACTGAGCCCCACCCTCACCTATTGCGCTGAACGTGTTGAGGCCTTCAACGAGCCGTTCGCCCAAATCGATAGCCTTCGTGTAACACAATTTCGCAGGATATGGACGCTTGCGACTGATTAGCCTAAGTGACGCACCCCTTAGTCAATATTGTTTTCGTCCAAAAATCTCGCTATTTGCTTGGTAGCATTGCTTTGCATGTGGTCAGAGGTCGTAACAATCATGTCATCACCATAATCAGACTTTAGTCTTCGGATTTCATCCGGAAAGTCGAGACCGAAAAACACCATAAAACGAAGCCCCAACAAGTCAAACTGAATCACACTAGCATGTTCAGCTTTTGTTTTCGACGGAAATGAAAACATTCCATTCAAGCCGCTTTGAGTATTAACATCCACAACCATAAATATATCGCCAATTCTCCCAGAGGGATTCAGCAGGTAACTTTCAATGCCTTTTAGGTTCGACAGCGAAAAAGCTTTAGCACAGCTATTCACACCGATGAAATTAGCGGGCCACTCCGCAGCGCGCCAGACAATACTAACGCCAAAATAGTAAAGAGCATCTAGCACCTCTAGAGGCAGACTACCGGTATTATAAATAGATCTCCGCCGACTGATTGATGCAGGTACGTATGCGCCCAAAATATCCAGCATAGGGAAACTAGTATAGCTACTCCAAAGCTTTGAAACAGGAGCCTCACCAAATCTCGAAAAAAGAATTTCACAAGCACCACATAAAAAGTCAGCCGTCACCTGCTTGTCTGTTCTACCTGCGCGACGGGAAAGCGTATCGATCCTCAAGGGCGATCCCCCACCCTGAGTTTTAGGATCTCGCACAAGCCTATATGCTGCTTTCGGCACTAAGTGACTTTTCCGAATAATGCCGTCTTTCTTACATAAACCACATCGCCCCGTTTTCATTTTCTATCTCAGTTTTTTTCAAAGGATCTCAAAAGATTGCAGGGATTCATTTAATGAGAATACATTATGTCACTTTACAAAATGTCCGGGACGAAGGTCGTCAGCTTTTCCGGTGGCCGGACCAGCGCCTACATGCTGCGCCAGGTGTTGGACGCCAACGATGATCTGGACGATCTGATCGTCACGTTTGCCAACACCGATAACGGGCTATGCTGTGAAATCCTAAGACTTTTAACTACAGAACTATACAGTGCGCATAACCTCCGCAAGGACCCCTGCGTCTTTTGCAATAGCAATGACTTCTGATGACGAGACAGACGACTTAGAATTTATCGTAACGATACTTTGGACTTTGCCGTCTTTATATGGAGGCCCAGGTGATCGATACACGCGAGTCACGCCGTTCAGCATTGAGACACGGCTCATAAAATTATCGGCGTTATCTTGCTGACCTATAACAGAAACCACCATTGTGTAGTTACCAGATGAAGTATCTCCCGCATGAAAGCTAGTCGTACGCTTGAAATTCTCGGAGGAAGAGTGTTTTTGAGAGTTTACAAGATTCACTAGTAGCTCTTCAATATTATCTAGACGACTTGCTAAAATCTCATTGGCGTCCTCCCGATCTAGGCTCCCCACCAATATTTTATGGTCTAGGACTCTAAGTACCGGATTATCTAAAACGGGCTTGGTCTCGTTAGCTCCAATTACCTGCTTCAGAGAGGACATCAACTCAACGACCCCGCGCATGTCGTTAGTAAAGAAAATTGTTCGTTCTTCCGCGATATCAAACGGAAGGCTAGTACCATGTTCTGCAATCGTGATCACTGGCTTTCCAACACAGTGCCTCACTGCCAGTTCGTACATGACGTTCGGATTTAGGTTGGTAAGGTTAGCGATCACTAAATCGTCTTCGAGCAAATGCTGAATGACTTGCCTAGTAATCGAGCCTGTCAAGGAGATTTCATGGGCAACATGCACTTCAAAACCCACATCTACTAATACGGGCTTTAAGACAGAGCTTATAAGTCCATCGGTTGCACGCCGAATCTCTGAAGTCGCCCCTCCTATAGGAGTGACGATAAAACAGTGTCTTGGGGTTGGGGGATCGCTGAGTTGCTCGTCCTGAGATTTTGACTTTGACACTTCGATATCCTTTAGTTTTACGCCTAATAAACACTACTCCGGTATTTTTTGCTACTACCAGAACGATTTATTTTCATGGCGGCTTCCTTCTGCTCTAGAAGAAGCACAGCCGGAGCCGGTAGACATTACGTGGAGAGTTCGTCCCTGTGGCGATTTCGTTACCGATAAGCACTCTTTTTTCAACAACTCACGCCACCCCGGCGAGGATGAACTATGCCTGATCATTTACCGCGCATCGTCTGCCAGTTCAGCTGCGGTGCTGCCTCGGCGGTGGCCACGAAGCTGACCTTGGCCGATTACCGTGCAACTCATGACGTACAAATCCTCAACGCATTTCTGGCCAACGAGCACGAAGACAATCGGCGCTTTTTGGCCGACTGTGAGGCTTGGTTTGGTCAACAAGTGACGGTGCTTCGGGACGAAAAATACGGTGCCGACACCATCGAGGTGTTTCGGCGAGAACGATTCATGAAAAACCAGTACGGTGCGCCATGTACCAAACTGCTCAAGCGCCGACTTCTGGATACCTGGAAGCTGCCAGGTGACGTAATGGTTTTCGGGTATACCGCCGAAGAGGCCGACCGCCTGGATGACTTCCGCGAGCGCAATCCAGATCGTCCGGTGATCGCTCCGCTGATTGAGCGAGGGCTCGGCAAAGAAGACTGCAAGGCCATGATCCAGAGAGCCGGTATCGAACTGCCTGTCATGTATCGCATGGGTTATGACAACGCCAACTGCATAGGCTGCGTGAAGGGTGGCGAAGGATACTTTCGCGCTATCCGCGAAGATTTCCCGGAGCAGTTCGAGGCGCTGTGCCAGGTACAGGACACTCTCGGTTCAGGCTCCTACCTGCACCGCAATAGGACGACCAATGTGCGCTTTTCACTGCGCGACCTGGGCGAAGGCCCGGTGCGTCGCAACGAAAAACTGCCTTCCTGCTCCTTTTTTTGCGAGATGGCCGAAGCCGACATTATCGCATCCGCGTAACTGACTACCCCACTTCCAATAGATCACGGCACACAGCCGAGGATGAATCATGCCCGCTCACCAGAAAAAGCACCCCTTCGATTTCAAAACCCAGTACGGCCTTGGCTTCAATCCGCAAGACGATGATATTGTTGCGGACTTTTTCGCGGTGGTGGCGGAGCCCTGCATTTCCCTGTGACATACAGGCCGCGACCTATATATGCGTCAATTTTACTCAGTTATCAGACCTTCGCGTTCAAGGACAAGTCTAATTTCCTCAAACTTTGCGGCGATGTTTCCGGTGGGAAATCGTATCTGCCCTAAACCCTGAATATTGGAAAATTCCTGACAGCCTTCCTCCAATAGAATTATCGCTTTTGTAAAACCCAGTCTACCTTGAAACAGGCCAACTTCGTGTATAACGTTTGTTCGGGCTTCCATAGAGCCGTCAACTTGCTCATCTTCTGCAGTCATAACCACAAAAGCGACAGCCGCAGACTCAAGCATTTGAGTAAGTCGCTGGATATTTGTTATGCCCGCTACAGGCACACGATTAAACTCATCGTAAGGAAGACCGAGTCTATCCTTAACAAAATCTTTTAAGTCACGCCAAGCTGGTGAACGACCATGTCCTATGAAAACATTAGTACCTACTAAGGAGTTCTCTTTCATTTTTTTCACTTGACGATGAGAATAGGAAAAAGCTTTTTGCATTACAATCAATAGACTACTACATGCTGAAATTGGGGACTTCAAATTCATGCACTCTGCCATGACCTTGAAATGAGGCGGAGTCATAATACCTTGACTTATAGCCAACGAATCACGCGAAGAAAAATTCTTGGGTCTTACTAGCGAGATAAAGTGACTCTCATTAAGTAAAATAATTTTATTCAGATCTTCGAGAAGAGTCTTGTAAAAAGGCTCTCCAGTAGCTTCAGACTCAACGGTCAGCAATACATCCAACTCTTTTTTAGTGCGGTCAAATAGCTTTGCCCCCTCAGAACAGTAATCTTCCCAAGCAGACAAATCCGGGTCACCCGCCATCCTGTGGATTTCGTTATAAACATCATCAAAAGAATACTCTCCCCATCGTCCGCGTGTACCGCTACCAAACATGGTATCGGGACCCCACTCAGAGTTGAAATAAGCGCCAGGAGGTGGAACTTCTAAATTGTCATAATAAATCCTCGAATGATGCCCTATCCAAGATCCGGACCAGGACTTTCCGATTTCGACCTGCGCCTCTTGCAAAGCATCAAGTGGACGATCGTCCAATTTCTCACCCTTTGAAATGTAGTCTTCGATTTTAGTAATCAAAGCCCCGATCTCTACGTGAACCTCATCCATGCTCAATATCCACTCTTGGGAAAGAGCTGAAAATATAGCGTGATTTAGGCAAACAGCCACAATTTAAATCCATCCAAAGAGTCAGCCGCTTTAGCGGCAAGGACGAAGTCATGCCCGAAAAAAAGCAGAGAGTTATTCAATTGCCGGTTGAGCGCGATCAGCATGGCCTATGGACCCACCCAGCTTGGCCGGATGACGGCGAAGAAAGTCAGCTCCCCTTTAGCTGGTTCGCCGAGCACGGCCTTGAGTTCGGGATCGTTGAAATGGAAAACGATGGACCAGAAGACGTGGTAGCGGCGTGGTTTGGCGAAGGAGAAAACGATTGCACCCCTTGGAAGCCTACCAAGCCCGCTGGGGACGGCTGGTTTATCTTCTCCATTCATGACAATGAAGAGGGTCCTATCTGTGTTTGGGTCAGGCCACTGGTGACGCCATGAGCCAAGTCAAAGAAAGACCGATCCTGTTCAGCGCGTCGATGGTGTGCGCCATCCTGGAAGGCAGGAAGACGGTTACGCGGCGATCTGTGAAAGCGACCAAGGCGCACGCGGACGGTTTCATGATGCTTGACCACGGCAACGGCTGGCGGCCATACAACGCCTTTGGCGACTTCACGTCTGACCACGAAGGCATGGAATACCCAATTACCTGCCAATACGGAAAGCCCGGCGAACGGCTGTGGGTGCGCGAAACCTGGTCAGATGTGAATTTGCAGGGCGCACCAGGCATCGCGTATCGAGCAGACGGCGAAGTGCGCGAATTGATGGAAGATGCCAGCTTCCTCGATGAGGATGGCGCATTCAACTACGATGATCCGCGCTCGAAGACCTGCCAATTTACCTGGTGGTCAGAAGATTTGCTCGGCGGTAAACAAGGCCGTTGGCGCCCATCCATCCATATCCCGCGCTGGGCCAGCCGCATCCTGTTGGAAATTACAGCCGTGCGCGTCGAGCGGTTGCAGGATATCAGCGAGGATCAGGCCAAGGCCGAAGGCGTAAGGCTTTACACCGATCATGTCGAACTCGGTGAGAGGTGGCACGTCGATGGGATCGAAACCTACAGCGCTGACCCGCGCAAATCGTTCGAGCTTCTCTGGACATCCGTCGGTGGCGACTGGAACGCAAACCCGTGGGTCTGGGTCGTCGAGTTCAGGCGCGTGACTCCGTGAGCCTACCGCACCATAAATATCAGCTCTCCCCTGTCAGTCATCGCCATGCCGTACTTGAGCCTGCCCAAGTACTGCTCGTGCATTGAGTAGACCCGGTCATCGATGATTCTGAAAATTAGGGTCCTGCCCGACCAGATGTTGCCGTCAGCGCCGCGCCTACCCAGCTTGGCGTTATACGGCCCGTAAACCTCGTTCGTGGCTGTGGTGCATTCCATGACCTCTCCTTGGTGCTGCACCAGCTCCTGCTGGCTGCGTGGACCATAGCAGTGAACTGCAGAACCTGCCTGATCACCCATTCCGCCGCCCAGCGCGGCCTGGAGCCTTTACCGTGGAAGCAGAAATACTTACAGACCAAGAGTTGGCCGACCTGACCGGCTACAAACACAGAGCGCATCAGCGAAAATGGCTCAACGACCGCAATTGGATTTTTGTAGAAAGCCGTGGCGGGCGACCTCTGGTAGGTCGGATGTTCGCACGCATGAAACTCGGCATGACACCGGCGCCCGCCGGTGACCACAACCCTCCACCGGCGCGCCCAGCTTGGACACCGGACTTTTCCAGAGTGAACTGAAATGCGCCCCCGGAATACTGAGAACAGGGATTTACCGCCAGGGATGGTGCGGCGAAAGCGCCCCCGCAAAAACGGAACTGTATGGGTGGGGTATTACTATCGGGACGCGAACGGCAAGGAGCTTCCGCTGGGCGGAGACTTGGATAAGGCGAGACTCAAATGGGCTGAGCTGGAAGCAAAGGCCAAGCCAGATGACTTGAAGATCATGAAGGGGATTTTTGACCGGTACGAGCGGGACATAATCCCGAAGAAAGCTGCGCGAACGCAGAAAGACAACAAGGCTGAATTGAAACATCTGCGTAAGGGTTTCGAGACTGCGCCGATTGACGCGATCACCCCGTCAATGGTTGCCCAGTATCGAGACGCGCGGACGGCCAAGACCAGAGCAAACCGAGAAATTGCGCTGCTATCTCATGTTTACAACATGGCGCGTGAATGGGGGTTCACAGATCGCGAGAACCCATGCGCCGGGGTGCGCAAGAACAAGGAAAAGGTCCGTGACTATTACGCGAATGACATGGTCTGGGCTGCTGTGTACGGGCAAGCCCCGCAGGAGCTAAAGGATGCGATGGACTTGGCTTACCTAACCGGTCAGCGCCCTGCTGACGTTATCGCTATGAACCGAGGCGATATTGAGGGCGACTACCTCAATGTCCAGCAAGGAAAGACCGGAAAGCGTCTGCGCATTCAGATGCAGAACAGCGGCGTTCCAAACAGCTTGGGCCTGCTGATAGGCGCAATAATGCTGAGAAACGCCAAGCACGTATCCAATCACTTCATTTTGAGCAGGACCGGCATGCGCGTTTCTCAGCAGATGCTTCGTAACCGATGGGACGAAGCTCGGGAAGCAGCACGCCTTTCTGCCATTGCCGATGGCAGGGCTGACGACGCAGAGAAAATACGGCAATTCCAGTTCAAGGATATCAGGCCGAAAGCCGCGTCCGAGATCACCGATATCGCAGACGCCAGCCTGTTGCTGGGCCACTCCAAACAGGAGATAACGAAGCGCGTCTACCGCCGGATCGGCGCTGTCGCGCAGCCTTCAAAGTGAGAGAGTTTCGGAACTCCACCCCTTAAAGTTTCGGAACCCCTCACTTTTCAGCACTCAATAAAAAACCCCGCAGACGTTAATCTGCGGGGCTTTGAATAGTGGAGGCCGAGGTCGGAATCGAACCGGCGTAGGCGGATTTGCAATCCGCTGCATAACCATTTTGCTACTCGGCCTCAAACGAAAGATGCTTCACTTGAACATCAAACGTGTTTTGATTTCGCGGGAAACCTGTATTTCTTTGGCTTCCAACCCATTGAATCTAAAGGGTTTTTTTCAATTCCTCGCTCAGGAATGGACGCAATTCTGTACTGGTTCGCATGCCATGTCAAGAACGAGGAGAAAATAATTCGCCCACGCTGTACCAGTGCAACCGCTACTGCGCCTGGCGTTCCAGAGGCGTATACGGTTTGAAGAACCCGCTGCCCATCCATTGCGGTGTTTTTTCCGTGGTCAGCGGCTGGGCGCGCTGGTAGCTGTTTGCGTTTTTCGCGTAGCCCTTGTGGTCGTACTCGGCCATGAACGGGTACGGGAACACCTTGCGGGTACGTCCGCGATTGCCCACGTTTTCCTTGACCATGGACGCCGGCAGCGACTGTGCCAGCGGCCTCTGCCTGTTGCCGGCCTTGTCGGGGCCTGCCTGTCGGACAACGATGGCGTCCGGGGCCCGGCTTTTTTCGACCCAGGCCATGATCGGCGTCAGCAGATCGACCAGGCTTGGCCCTTCCCCGCCGCCGCAGTGATAAACGCCGGGCAGCATGTACAGCCTCGAGAATGCCTCGGTGCGGCTCTTGCCCATCTGTGCTTCAAGCGCCTCGTGGTACGCCAGGGTGTTGAGCGGTGAGACGTTCGGGTCGGCCCAGCCGTGCCACAGGATCAGCTTGCCGCCGTGGCTGGCGAATGGCGAGAGATCGGGGTTGGTGGAGTCGTACAGCGCATGCAACGGGCGCAGTTGATCAAAGGTTTTCTCGTCGAAGTTCAGCGCATTCAAATCGAAACTTGCCGGTGGGTTCTTCTCGAACACGACGTTGCGAATAGCCTCCAGCGCGGCCTTTTCACTGTATACCGTCTGATCGGCGCTAACCGGCACGAACACGCCGGCCCAAGCCAATTCCGAACCCGGCTGCGGGCCGCCCAGGGTCAGTCGCTCACCACTGGCAGCGTCCTTCGGGCCTTCGTAAAAGCGTCTGACCGTGGCCACCTCCTCTGCGCTCAGGCACGTGGCGGGGTCGGCCGACGCCTTGCATTGCAGCGCGGCGGGATCGAAGTGGCAGATACGCGGATCCGCTATCAGGCCGTCAATCTGTCCGTCCAGCACATCGCATTGGTCAAGTACGGCCTTGTGCAGCAATGGCAGTCGTGAGGCGAGCAGGATAGGCTTGCCGTCTGCCCCTCGGTTGGAGCGCGCCATCCAGCCGTGATACAGGGTTTTCTGCACTTGAAAGTTGAGCGCCGGGGCTCCGGCAATGATGCCGTCGAAATCGTCCGGGTAACGCTGTGCTTCGATCAACGCCTCGCGACCGCCGTCCGAGCAGCCACTGAAGTAGGCGTATTCTGCTTTGCGACCATAGAACGCGGCGATCAGTTTCTTTGAGGCCAGCGCGGTGAGGTGCACACCACGATGGGCGAAATCGGCGCGTTTTTGCGGATCATCGCCAAAATGCTCGTCTGCCGCCCGATGGCCCATGTCAGTGGAGGCCACCGCAAAGGCGCCGGCATTCAGGGATGTGCAGCCATCAGCGGCACGCACGGTCGAGTTGACGTTGCCACACAATCCGCCGCAGCCGACTTGCAGGTAGCGCTGCTCCCAGGTCCCGGCTGGCAGCTCAAGCCTGAAATTGATCTCCGGCGCCAGCTGGCCTTCCACGGCACACACCGCAACACCATCACGGGTCGACTCACTGGCCGCCAGCACACGACTGCCCTGCCCGCCGATGTCACTGAGTTCCACGCTGCTCAGTGCAGCACAGCTGCTGACCGGTTTGACCACTGCAAGCCGGGCTGTATTGTCGGCGGTCGCCGCGGATGCCATACGGGCCAGAGCCGGCGTCTGAATGCTGAGTGAAGTGACCAGCAGCAACAAGGCGTGGGCGTACTTCGGCTGGGAGGGTTTCATGAGAACTCCTGTTCATGAAGGATCAAAACCACAGTGCGAACCTGCAAATGGCCGCACTGTGGGCAAGGGTAAAACGTTCAAGCCTGGCGATTATTCAAAGGCTAGTGGAAAAAACCATCACCGATTCCATCCGCCGCCCATGACCTTGTAGAGCGTGACGCGGTTGCTCTGCTCTGTCAGGCGCAGGGAAATCAGGTCCTGCTCGGCACTGTACAGCGAGCGTTGCGACTCAAGCGCCTCCAGATAACTCTGCGATCCGCCGCGGTATAGGGCGTCGGCCAGTTCGTAGCTTCTGCGGCTGGCATCGGTGTATGCCTGCTGCGCGGCAAGCCGCTCATCCAGCGTGCTGCGCACCGCCAAGGCATCGGCCACTTCCTTGAATGCGGTCTGGATCGTCTGCTGATAGGTCTGAATCTGGATCTGGTTCTCGACCTTGGCCGAGTCAAGCGTGGCCCGATTGGCGCCGCCGTCGAAAATCGGCACGCTGATACTTGGCGCAAAGCTCCACGCGCCGGTTCCGGACTTGAACAGACCTGAGAGGCTGGTGCTGGAAGAGCCTGCACTGGCAGTCAGGGTGATACTGGGAAAGAACGCCGCACGCGCGGCACCGATATCAATGTTCGCGGCTTTGAGTGTGTGTTCGGCACTCAGCACGTCCGGGCGACGCTGCAGGAGGCTGGAAGGCAGGCCATCCGGCACCTGCACCAATTGCGCCACCGACTGCATGTCGGCATCGGGCAGCAGCTCCTCCGGCAGATCGCTGCCGACCAGCAGGCGCAAGGCGTTGCGGTCCTGAAGAATCTGGCTTTTATATTGCGCCACATCGCCCCTCGCCGATTCGACCGTTGTCTGCGCCTGGGCCACTTCCAGCCCGGAAGAACCGCCCAGCGCATGACTGTTTCTGGTCAGGTCGTAGCTTTTCTGCTGACTGGCCAGCGTGTCTTCGGCAAGTTTCAGAAGCTGGTTGTCGGCGGCCAGGGTCAGCCAGCCGGTCGCCACTTCTGCGATCAGGCTGATTTGCGTACTGCGCCGTGTTTCGGTCAACGCCAGGTAATCCTCAAGCGCTTCGTCCTGAAGGTTCTGGATACGCCCGAACACATCCAGCTCATAGCTGCTCAAGCCCAACTGCGCGCTGTACTCGTGGCTGATCGATGACTTTCCGGTCATCGAGGTGGATGACGGCGTGCGTGTATGCGTGCCGCTGCCACTGGCATCAATGGTCGGCAGGCTCGCCGCCCGCTCGATGCGATATTGCGCCTGCGCTTTCTCGACATTGAGGCTGGCCAGGCGCAGGTCGCGGTTATTCACCAGCGCCAGGTTCTGCAGGCGCACCAGGCGGTTATCGATGAAAAAATTCTGCCATTCGATATCCGTGGGCACGCTGCCCGACGCAGCCGGTTGGGCAGCCGTCGCTGGCAGCCATCGGCTTGAAACCGGCGCTTCAGGGCGCTGGTAATCCGGGGCCAGGTTGACGCAGCCCGCAAGCAGCGCCGTGACAGCCAGCGAAGGCCAGAAAAGACGCATCATGCTTCACCTGTAGATGTGGGTTGAGCCGCAGGAGCAGTGCCTGACGAACGACTGAAGCGGCGACGCACTTCCACGAAGAACAGCGGCACCAGAAAAATCCCCAGCACGGTGGCGCTGAACATGCCACCCAGTACGCCCGTGCCGATCGCATTACGCCCAGCCGAGCCGGCACCGCTGCTGAGGGCCAGCGGCAGCACACCGAACATGAACGCCAGCGAAGTCATCAGAATCGGACGCAGGCGTTGCCGGGCGGCAAGAAGGGTCGCTTCATGCAGGCTTTTGCCCTGTTCCTGAAGATGTTTGGCGAACTCGACGATCAGAATCGCGTTTTTCGCCGCCAGGCCCACGGTGGTCAGCAAGCCCACCTGAAAGTACACGTCATTGCTCAAGCCACTGATCCGCGTCGCCAGTACCGCGCCGACCACACCCAGCGGCACCACGAGCATGACCGAGAACGGCACCGACCAGCTCTCGTACAGGGCTGCCAGGCAGAGAAACACGAACAGCACTGAAATGGCATAGAGCATCGGCGCCTGGGAGCCGGACAGGCGCAGTTGATAGGACTGCCCGGTCCACTCGTACCCGATGCCTTCGGGCAGTTGCTTGATGATGGCCTCAACCGCATCCATCGCGGTACCCGAGCTGACACCTGGCGCAGGGTCGCCCACCACTTCAAGTGACGAGCTGCCGTTGTAACGCTCCAGCAACGGCGAACCATAGCTCCAGCTGCTGCTGGCGAACGACGAGAACGGGACCATTTCGTCATTGCTGTTGCGCACGAACCAATGGTCCAGATCGGCTGATTGCATGCGCGAAGCAGCCTCGCCCTGCACATAGACTTTCTTCACTCGCCCCTGATTGAGGAAGTCATTGATGTAGCTGCCGCCCAGCGCAGTGGACAGGGTCGAGTTGATGTCGCTGGTGGACAGGCTCAGCGCTCCGGCCTTGCGATCGTCGATGGTCACTTTCAGCTGCGGAGTGTCGTCCAGGCCGTTGCTGCGCACGCCCAGCATGCTCGAGTCCTTTCTCGCCAGCTCGATAAACTGCTCGCGTGCCGCCACCAGTGCCTCATGCCCCACTCCGCCGAGGTCCTTGAGTTGCACATCGAACCCCGAACTCTGCCCCAGGCCACGTACCGCAGGCGGCTGCATGACAAACACGCTGGCGTCACCGATGCTCGCCAGGGCCAGCGTCGCGCGCTGTGCCACCTGCGCTGCGCCCTGCTCCTTGCCGGAACGCTCGCTCCAGTCCTTGAGCTTGATGAACGCCCTGGCGGTGTTCTGACTGTTACCGCCCATCCCCAGCCCGGAAATGCTGATCAACGCCTCGACTTCCGGCTGTTTGAGCATGTAAGCCTCGAACTGCCGCATCACCGCCTGCGTACGGCTGTCGGTAGCGCCCACCGGCAGCTGGATCTGCGCCATCAGCGCGCCCTGGTCTTCATCCGGCAGGAACGAGGTGGGCAGACTGACGTAACCCACCGCCATGACCACCAGCACCAGCGCATACACCAGCAGGCCCCGTCCGCGATGTTCGATGACTCCGCCCACGCCTCGCTGATAGCGATCGGCGCTGCGGTCGAACGTGCGGTTGAACCAGCCGAAAAAGCCACCGCGCTGTGCGTGCAGTTGCGCATCCGAGGCTTTGAGCATCGTTGCGCACAACGCTGGCGTCAGGGTCATTGCAACCAGTACCGAGAGCAGCATGGCCGAAACGATGGTCACCGAAAACTGCCGGTAGATAATCCCGGTGGAACCGCTGAAAAAGGCCATCGGAATGAACACGGCGCTCAGCACCAGCGCAATACCGATCAGCGCGCTGGTAATTTCATCCATTGATTTGCGGGTCGCCTCCAGCGGGCTCAGGTGCTCTTCGCCCATCACCCGCTCGACGTTTTCCACCACCACAATGGCATCGTCGACCAGCAGGCCGATGGCCAGGACCATCGCAAACATGGTCAGGGTATTGATCGAATAGCCGAACAGCGCCAGCACGCCGAACGTACCCAACAGCACCACCGGCACGGTAATCGCCGGAATCAGCGTGGCGCGCAGGTTCTGCATGAACAGAAACATGATCAGCACCACCAGCGCGATCGCCTCACCCAGCGACTTCACCACCTCCTTGATCGACAGGCTCACGAATGGCGTGGTGTCATAGGCAATGACTGTTTTCAGTTGCATTTGCGCGGGGTAGAACGGTTCGAGCTCCTTGAGTTTGGCCTTGATCGCTTCACCAACGCTCAGCGCGTTTGCGCCTGACGCCAGCTGAATACCCATCGCCGCCGCAGGCCTGCCATTGAGCGCCGAGTTGATGTCATAGCTCTCGCTGCCCAACTCCACTCGCGCCACATCGCGCAAGAGCACAACAGCGCCGTCACTGGAAGATTTGACGACCACGTTCTCGAACTGCTCGGGCGTCTGCAGCTTGCTGCGGGCACTGATGGTCGCATTCAACTGCTGACCTTCCACCGCGGGCAAGGCCCCCAACTGGCCTGCCGAGACCTCGGTGTTCTGCGCCTCCAGGGCCGAGCTGATGTCGGAGGGCATCAGTGAGTACTTTTCCATCTTCGCCGGGTCCAGCCAGATCCGCATCGCGTACCCCGACCCCAGGGTCTGAACGTCGCCGACGCCATCCACACGGCTCAGTTGATCGAGCAGCGTGCTGGAAATGTAATCACCGATCTGCGTGCCGGTGACGCTTTCGTTATCGGAGGCCAGGGCGACCAGCATAAGGAAGTCGGAACTGCCCTTGGTCACCGTCAAGCCTTCGCTCTGCACGCTTTGCGGCAGGCGCGACTCGGCCTGCTGCAGCTTGTTCTGCACCTGCATCTGCGCCACATCAGGGTCGGTGCCGGCGGCGAAGGTCAGGCTGATGCTCGCACTGCCCGCAGAGCTGCTGGAGGCGGACATATAAGTCAGCCGGTCCAGCCCCTTCATCTGCTGCTCGATGACCTGCGTGACAGAGTCTTCGACGGTCTTGGCCGATGCACCAGTGTAAGTGGCGGAGATCTTTACCGTCGGCGGCGCAATGTTGGGATATTGCTCAAGTGGCAGCTGGCTGATGGACAGCCCACCGGCAAACATGATGCAGATGGCAATGACCCAGGCGAAGATGGGCCGATCGATGAAGAAACGAGCCATATTCAGCCCTCCTTCACGGCAGCCGCAGTGGCCGCAGTACCAGACGCTGGCGAATCGGCGTTGTCAGCGCTCTGCACGGTAACCTCGGTGCCTACCGGGGTTTTCTGTCCGCCTTCGACCACAACCTGATCATTGGCCTTGAGCCCGCTGCTCACCCACCACTGGTTGCCCACCGTGCGGTCGACGCTGATCACCCGCTGCTCGATCTTGCCGTCAACCACCAGCAACACCGTGGTCTGGCCACTGGCACTGCGGGTGACGGCCTTCTGCGGAATCAGGATCGCATTCTGATCCTGCGCCTGCTCCAGCACCGCCACCACGTACATGCCGGGCAGCAACAGCCGTTCCGGATTGGCAAAGCTGGCACGCAGCGTCACCGTGCCGGTGCCCTCATTGACGCTGACCCCGCTGAATTGCAGGCGGCCTTCCTGGCTGTAGGTGCTGCCGTCATCCAGCTTGAGGGTGATTCGGGCTTCCCCGTCGCTGTTGGTTTGCAGCTTGCCGCTGGCCAGGTCGCGCTTGAGACGCAGCAACTCGGTGGTGGACTGGGTGACGTCGACGTAAATCGGGTCCAGTTGCTGAACCGTGGTCAGCGCAGTGTCCTGCTGGGCCACCACCAATGCACCGGGGGTCACGGTCGAGGTCTCGATGCGGCCGCTGATAGGTGCGGTAATCCGTGTGTAGGCCAGATTGATGCGTGCGGTCTGCACATCGGCCTCCGCCACTTTCACCTCGGCGGCGGCAGTCAGCAGGCTGGCCTCGGCGTCTTCTTTATCCTGCTGGCTGATGGCATCGATCTTGGCCAGTTGCACATCGCGTTTGGCGGTGGCCTGTGCGGACTTGAGCGTGGCACGGGACTTGGCGAGCGTGGCCTGCGACTCTGCCAGAGCCGCCTGATAGGTCGCGCTGTCGAGTTGGTACAACGGCTGACCAGCCTTGATTTCGGCGCCTTCGACGAACAGTCGCTGCTGCACGATGCCACTGACCTGAGGCCGTATCTCGGCAACCATGTACGCTTTGGTGCGCCCCGCCAGCTCGGTGGTCAGCGATTGGCTGCGCGGTTTGACGGTGACCACCGACACGCTCGGTTTCTCCGCAGCAGGCGGCGAATTGCCGTCTGAACAACCGCTCAGAAGACCGATAAGGGCTGCGTAGATGACAAAGGTCAAAGTCATCAGGTATTTGGCGAAAATCTTGCTCGACATGATTGCCTCAGGACGTTGTGGCGAAAGCCTGACGTCAGAGTGCGAGGCAAATGTGCAGGAAAATTGAAGATTGCCGCGTTGACTTGAAACTTGCCGTCGCGAAGGCCTAAATGGACGCCGTCTTCAGGGAAACCCCGAGCCTTCATGAAATCGAGCATCTCCACCAAACTCTTTGTCGCGGTATTGGCCAGCGTGCTGTCAGTCATCCTGATCATGGGCCTGACCGCGAACTGGAGCTTTGCCCGCGGCTTTCTGGGTTACCTCAACGAACAGGCCATGCAGCGCATGTCGCCGGTCCTGCCACGGCTGGCCGCTGCCTATGCGCGCGAAGGCAGTTGGGAATTCATGCGTGACAACAAAGATCGCTGGTTCGAAG
>Ga0105244_10001475_pt1 | contig 18995 bp, 16 predicted proteins | sample KBSM44metaG_FD_80423 | JGI IMG/M metagenome (GOLD analysis project Ga0105244, IMG submission 80423) | Miscanthus rhizosphere microbial communities from Kellogg Biological Station, Michigan, USA - KBS M4-4 metaG | ecosystem: Host-associated > Plants > Roots > Rhizosphere > Soil | place... | reverse complement strand
GGGCCTTGCTGCGTGCGGGTAACAGGAAGTACGCCAACGCCGGCAGCAACACCAATGCGCCAACCATGTTCCAGACAAACATGAACGCCAGCAGCACGCCCATATCGGCCTGGAATTTGATGGGTGAAAATGTCCAGGTCGCCACGCCGATGGCCAAGGTGATACCGGTCAGCATCACCACCTTGCCGGTGGAAACCAGGGCGCGGTAATACGCTTCAGACAGGCTCTCCCCCTGGCGCAGATGCCCCAGGAGAATGCTCATTACGTACAACGCATAGTCGACACCGATGCCGACACCCAAGGCGATGACCGGCAGCGTGGCGACTTTCACACCGATGTTCAGCCAGACCATCAACGCTTCGCAGAGGATGGATGTGAGCATCAGCGGAATCACCGCGCACAGCGTGGCGCGCCAGGAGCGGAAGGTGATCAGGCACAGCAGAATCACCGCAGCGTAGACCCAGACGAGCATCTCGCGGTTGGCTTGCTTGACCACGATATTGGTCGCCGCCTCGATGCCGGCGTTACCGGCTGCCAGGAGGAATTGCACCTCGTCGGTGTTGTTCTCGGCGGCAAACTTTTCCACGTGTTCGACCAGACGGGTCAGCGTTTCCGCCTTGTGGTCGGTGAGGTAGGCGTACAGGGTCAACAGGCTGCAATCTTCGTTGTACAACCCCCGCGGCGCGCTGGCGGTGATCATGTTGAGCATCGCCTGGTTGTTCTGCAGTTCGTACCACTTCGGATTGCCCTCGCTGAGCCCCACCAGCATGCGCCGGTTCAGCAACGCCAGCGAGTTGGTCGAGTCAACGCCCGGCAAGGCGCGCAGTTGCCAGTCGAGGGCATCGACCTTGGCCAGAATGTCGTAGCGCGCACAACTGCTGGCGGGGGTTTTCACCATCACCGCGAACAGGTCGCTGCTGGCGCCGTAATGTCGGGTCAGAAAAGCATCGTCCTGGTTGTAGCGCGAGTCTGCACGCAGTTCCGGCGCACCGGCGTCGAGGTCCCCAATTTTCAGTTGCAGGCTGACCAGAAAGCCGAGCGCTGCCAAGGCGAGGCTGATGGCGATGCACAGGCTGGCCCAGCGCCGATGGGTGAACAGGTCCAGAAAGCGCCAGAACCCATGGCGCTTCTGACCGCTTTGCTCGGCCTGTTCGCTCTTGAGGCTCAGTTGCGCGGCACGCGGTGTCACGCCGACATAAGAGAGCAGGACCGGCAGCAGAATCAGGTTGGTGAAGATCAGCACCGCCACGCCGATGCTGGCGATCACCGCGAGGTCTTGAATGACCTGGATCTTGATCAGCATCAGCACCGCAAAACCTACGGCATCACACAGCAGCGCTGTCAGCCCGGCGAGGAACAGGCGCCGGAAGGTGAATCGCGCAGCCACCACCCGGTGCATGCCACGCCCGATGTCTTGCATGATGCCGTTCATTTTCTGCGCGCCATGACTCATGCCGATGGCAAACACCAGGAACGGCACCAGCACGGAGTACGGGTCTAACTGGTAATTCAACAATGGCAGCAGACCGAGCTGCCAGACCACCGCCACCAGCGAGCACAGCACTACCAGCACCGTACTGCGCAGGCAGCGGGTGTACCAGAACAGCACGGCGGTGGTGATCAGGATCGCGACGGCGAAGAACAGCAGGATCTGCTTCAGGCCGGCGATCAGGTCGCCGACTTTTTTCGCGAAACCGGTGATGCGAATATCGATGTCATCGCTTTGATAGGTGCTGCGCAGGGCTTCCAGTTGCGCGGACAAGACCGCGTAGTCCAACGCTTTGCCGTCAGGGGTGGTTGCCAGCAACGGCACGTAGATGATGCTGGAGGCCTGGTCGAACGCTACCAGTTGACCGAGTTCGTTGGAGCGCTGCACATTGCGCCGCAGTGCATCGAGGTTGGCGGCGGTGCCGCTGTAGTCATCCGGGACCACCGGGCCGCCGTCGAGACCGTCTTCGGTGACGGCGACCCAGCGCGTGGCCGGTGTCCATAGCGACTTCATGTACGCCCGGTCGATGCCCGGCAGCAGGTAGAGTTTGTCACTCAGTGCCTGCAAGGTTTTCAGGTACTGGGCGTCATAGATATCGCCGTGTTTGTTGGCTACCACGATGCGCAGCGCGTTGCCTAAACCCGTGAGCTGCTTCTGATGCTCAAGGTAGTTGGCAATGTAGGGCTGTTGCGTGGGGATCATTTTTTCGAAGCTGGCATTGAGCTCGATACGGGTGGCTTGATAACCCAATACCAGGGTCGTCAACACACACACCAACAAGACCCACAGGCGGTGATTGAACAGTGTGCGTTCCACCACTGAACCGGAGCGTGGATCGAAATTCGCCAGGCTTGCCGTGGCGTTGTCGAAAGACTTCATAACCTCACTCCGAAGCGTTGGCGATTGACGGCGACAGGCGCGTCAATCCAGTGAAACCCGCCAGCGTCAGGCTGCCGTCGGCGGCCTGGATAACACTGGAGACGGGCTTGCCGAGCGGTTTGCCGATAGGCTTGAGCATTGCGCCGGGCGGGTTGTCGGTGCGAAACAAGGCGCCACTCTGATTGACCAGCAACAACTGGCCGTCGTCGGTACGGATTGCATCACTGAAAGACACCGGCATCGTCACCGGCGCAGGCTGGAAGCTCTGGCCCAGGTCGCTGGAGACAAACGCATTGCCCTTCAACCCGGCCACGAGCAAGACACCGTCATCGCGCATCTGCACGGTAAAGAAGCTCCCCGTGTAAGGGCTTTCCAATTGCGTGAATGACTGGCCGGCATCGTCCGAACGAGCGAGGTAGCCCTGCTCACCCGCCAGGAACCAGTGTTGTCCCTGTTGGGTGATCGCAGACAAGTGCGCACCCATCGGGTTATCGATGTTGCCCATGATGGATTGCCACGTGACGCCGCCATCGTCGGTGCGAAAGGCAAGGCCATACGCCCCCACGATCAAGCCGTGTCGGGCGTCCACGAATTGCACGGCTAGAAACGGCTTGTCAGCGCCCTCGCCGGCCAGTCGTTCAGCCGTTTGCACCCGCGCGGCGGCCGCCTCCTGGTCGTTGGCCGAAGGCAGTTGCTGACGAGCGGCTACCAGTTCTAGCTGTGCGGCACGCAGCCCATCGAGTTGCACAGCCCAGTGCTCACCGCCGTCATGGGAGACCAATACGACACCCGCATGCCCGACGGCCCAGCCCGTATTCGCGTCGATAAACTGCACGGCCGTAAGGCTGACGGAAACCGGTACCGCCGTTTGACGCCAGCTCACGCCGTTGTCATCGGAAAGCAGCACGATGCCCCGCTCCCCCACCGCCACCAACCGCGCGCCCGCACGGGCCAGGTCCAGCAACACCGCGGATTTCGCCTGCGGCGCCTGCATCGCCGGCGTATCGAGCGTGTCGCCCACCGCAGCGGCATGCGCCAGGCTCAACGGCAACGCCATAAGACACATGAGCCGACCCACCACCTGACAGATTCTGTTCATTACCGACCTCGACAAACCGTTTGAAACCGGATCACGGTCCACAAACCGCGATCCGGTCTGTCTCAACGAACCCCGGCACCCGCCATTGCCGCCGGCGAAAATTCGGAGGCCTTGTAGCGATCCACCATGCCGTACTGTTCTGGCAGGCCTGTGTAGACGTTCTGGATAAACCAGGCGCCGGAGGTCAGGTCGTAAAAGCCCGAGGACAATTGCGCCTGCGCGGGCAGGTCCGGGAGTACCGCCGGCAACGACCACAACGTCTTGGCCAGTTGGCCGTTGGCGTCCCAGCGGTCGCCCAGCATGGCTTGCCAGGTGTCTTCATCGAGGTAGTAGCGGCCCTTCGGCAACTGGTGACGCTTGCCCGGTGCCAGGTCCGCTTCCACGACCCAGACGCGATGCAATTCCCAGCGCACGTAATCCGGGTTCATGTGGTGAGCGAGGAACAGGTCTTCAGGTTTGGCGGCGGTTTGCACCTTGTTGGTGTTGTAGGGGATGTACATCTCCTGCTTGCCCACCAGTTTCCAGTTGAAGCGGTCCATGCGGCCCTGGAACACGCTCAACTCGTCGAACGACATCACCCCGGCAGTCGCGGGTGTCGGCGTATCGCAGCAGGCATTGGGCAGCTTGCGCACACGGCGCTGGCCGGTCAGGTAAACGTGCGCCTGGGACAGGTCGCCGTTGATGTTGGTGCGGCCCATGATCTGCTCGCCGGCGCGCAATGGCGGACCGACGTTGAGCAGCCGGAACAGCCAGTAGTCACCGGCAAACGACTCCGGCGTCCCTTCCTTGTAGTAATACGGCATTTCCTGAATGGCCTGGCCGTCGGTGGTCATCACCTGCTTGCCGTCTGCAGTCATCAGGTAGTGACGAAAATGCATCGACACTGAGGTGCCACGCCAATTCAACACGTGGTTCCACATGGCTTCGGCGCCGTTTTGCGGGATCGGAAACGGGATGCCGCCAAAGGCGCCTTCAGGTACCGGACCTGCGCTGCTGTCCACCAGTTTGGCGCGGGTGGCGTTTTTCAGGGTGTTGTCATACACCCATTGCGGCGCGGCGGCGGTGCGACGTGTCGGGTAAACGTCGATGCGATAAGTGTCCGGGAAACGCTTGAACATTTCCTTGGTGCCGTCGCTGAGTTTGCCGGCGTATTGCGCCAGGTTTTTCGAGGTGATGCTCAACAGCGGCTTGTCAGCGGCGAACGGGTCGCTGCGCTTGCCGCCTTCTTTGAACGAAGGGTCGACCTTGGTGTAGCCACCGTCCCAGGCGGGAATCGAGCCGTCAGCGTTACCGGCGCGCTCGGCCCCGAACGGTGTCAGGTTTTTCGACAGTTTGGCCGCGTCTTCGGCCGTCGCTGCCAATGTCACCTGGCTGCAAATGGCCAGGCTTCCGAGCAGTGCCAAGCCAAGGGCTTTGAGCTTGAAGGCTGCGGTTTTCTTGTTGTGGGTCATGCGCAAGTCCTCTTAAAACGTGGTCTTGACGGAGAAAGCCAGGTAGTCCCGGTCTTTCAGCGATTGCTTGTAATTGAACTGGCTGGCGGCGTTGAGGTTGGTGTCTTCGGCGCCGTAGTAATGCGTGTAGGTCAGGCCGGCGGTGACGCGATCCAGGTAAGTGGCGGTGATGCCGATGTTCATGTCGCCGCCGTTGTCCGGGCCGAAGGAGCTGACAACGGCCGATTTGCCCAGCGGGAAGTAGCTGAGGCCGACCGGGAAACTGATGTCGATGCCGGAAAAGAGTTGGCGATAGGTCGGGGTGTAGACCACCTTGAACCCGAGGCCATCGTCGGTGGCATTGGGGTCGAGGGCGGCACGGTTTTTGGTGACGCTCAGCAGTCGGTTCCAGGCGATCTCGCCGACCAGTCCCGATTCCCTGGCAAGGAAGTTCGGCCCGAACGAAGCAAGGACGTTGAGGTTGACGTGGGCAGTACGGCCGACCGCGTAGAGGGCGTCGTCATCGTTGTCAGCCACGACCCCGGGCAGAACGGTTTGACCGTTGGAAACCAGCGGCATGTTCCAGCGCATCGAGGCTTCACCGGCGAAGCTGTACTCATCAACCGTGGTAGAAAAACTGGCGCCGAAGGCACGAATGTCTTCCGGGTAGACCCAGTAGTATTCGCCGATCTGGCCCGTGCTGAAGTTCGGTGCACCGGCGGAGGGCTTGAGGTACAGCTTGGGGGTTTTGTCGTGATACTGGATCGCGTACAGGCCGTACTCGACCGTCTCGGCGCTGTACTTCAACTGCAAACCGCCCTGCCCCGAACTTCGTGCTTCCTTGTCATTGCCGTGGAAGAACGCCGCCGGACTGCCGGGATTGCCACCGAGAAACGCAGGGAATGGCGCCCCCACGATCAGGCGTTCGTTGCCTTCACCAATGGTGTCGCTGGTGGAGAAATAACTGCCGGCACCTGGCAGGCGTGTCTCTTCCCATTCCAACTGGTAGTAGGCACCGAGCGACACGTCGTCGGTCAGCTGAAAAGTCCCCGACAGTTGATTGACCGGACGGGTGATTTCCTTGAACTGGGTGTTGGGTACGGACTGCGCCTTCACCACGTCGACCGGGCCCATGCCACCGGCAATCCCGTTGGCCCCGAAGAACAGGCTCTCACCCCAGATCAAGCCGTGGCGGCCCGCACGCAAGGACGTGGCGTGATCGGCCAGTTCGCCGTTCCAGTACACGAATGCATCGAGCAATTCACCGTCACCGCCATGCAGGTGACGGGTGTCATCGGTAAATTCGTCGTAGGCTACGGAACGGGCGTTGGCACGCGCCGGATCGTCGTTGTCATTGTCGTGTTGATAGGCGCTGTCGTACCAAGCGGCGCCACTGAGGCGCGCACCGACGTTCTTGAACGACATGTCCAGTTCGGAGAGGATGTCCGTGCGATTGGAAATCAGGCCTTTTTTGAACGCCCGATCGCCATCGTCCTGGTTGAGTGACACCTGCCCTTCGGTCAGTTTGCTGCTGGGATTTTGGGTGCGCCATGCGGCGCTGTACTTCACTGTGTTATCCCAGCGCAGGTTGAAATCAGGATTACCGGTGTCTACCTGAAAGGCATGGGCAGCCTGGCTGCACAGCACCAGCGCAGCGGCCAAGGTGAAACCAAAGGGTGCAGACGTGCAGACCGGGCGGCGCGCAAGCGTCGCAGTCGTGGAACTAACCATCGCGTTAACCTCTTGTTTTTATAGTGGTAACTGCTGTGGGTGAATCAAATGGGCTCGGCCGTCAGCGCAAGCATCTGCTTGACCAACCCGATCCGATCGAATTCGCGGTCGTGCTGCATTTCCTTGTCGCCAGCCAACACCGAGCTTTCGCTGATGTACTTGCAACGCTCGAACCGGCGCGCCATGAAGCGCTGGAGAACCTGCTCGATGCTGCCGTCGCCAGTCAGTTCTTCACTCAGTACGATGGCGTCTTCGATCGCCATGCCCGCGCCCTGCCCCAGATGTGGCGTGGTCGCATGGGCAGCGTCGCCGATCAACAGGACACGACCGCGGTACCAGGGCTCGTTGACGAAGACCACCTCCATGGGCTTGTAAACCACTTGGCTGCTGTCGGTGATTTGTTCACGCAACTGACCAATGAGGCCGGTGAAACCTTGCAGGCGCTGACGCATCTGCTCGGCCAGCGTCTGTGGGTCCATCCAGGGATTGGACGGTTCGTGGGAGGTGAGGAACAGGTACATCAAGTCACCAGCCAACGGCACCAGGCCGGCGTTGCCGTCAGCGCTCTGGTAGTTGGCGAGGTGATCGATTTGCGGGTCGCGAGGGAAGTTGTAGCGCCACACCGATTGACCCGTAAACCGTGGCTTGTAAGTGTCACCAAATAGCAGGTCGCGCACTTTGGAGAACAAGCCATCGGCGCCCACCACAAGGTCGTAGTCACCGCGGCTGCCATCGGTGAACAACACGTCGACGCTGTCGCCCTGGTCATTCAGTGTTTCCACACTGAGCCCCAGGCGTACTTTGGCGCCCAGCTCCAGGGCGGTTTCACTGAGGACTTTATGCAGTGCCAGACGTGAAATACCGACGTTCGCCGGGTAGGCAGGCCCCGCCAGGCGCTGACCCGGAATGCGCGCCAATTGCTGGCCGGCCGGGCCATAGATGGCGACGTCTTCAAAGGCGTACGCCGCATCCAGATAACCGTCGAGCACGCCCAGTTTGGCCATCTCGCGGACGACGTTGCTTTGCTGGATGATCCCGACACCGTAAACGGTCCATTCTGACTTGAGTTCGATCAGATCGACTTCAATGCCCTTGCGTCGCAGTGCAATGGCCGCACACAAGCCACCAATGCCACCGCCCACGATCAGAACTTTGTTCACTGCACTCATGGCTTACTCACTTTTTATTCTTGTGATTCGATGCAGCGCCGGGCACTGCGTCGTCAGGTTCAGCTTCCCGGCAAAGCAGGGATTTGACTAATCGCGAGTAGGGATGCGATGTATCGCCAAACGCGATACCTCAACCAACCCTGACAACGCCGTCGCTACAGGCATTTGCAGCACCACCCAACCCTCCTCCAGGCGCCATGGCAACGCGTCCAGCTGTTGGCCCAGACACGGGCCGTAGACACATTCGCCAGTGCCCGGAAGAAACTGCGCGCCGTGGGCGTAACAGACGATCAGCTGACCATCAGCCGACAAAAACCGGTCCTTGCGGTACTCCAGGCGCACATCCAGATGCGGGCAACTGTTGCGATAAATCCGCACCTGCCCCTCGTGCACCAGTGCAAAGACACTGTCCCTGCCACGCTGCAATGGATCGAAGCCGCGCGCCTGCCCTTCCACCAGTTCGTCCATCCGGCACAGGGGGAAATCGCTGTGATCCATGACAGATACCTACCGCGGCGGGCCGCCCGGCGCCCATTTTTCCTTCGAGGTAAACAGGAACAACTGCGAGTTGTCCGCCGACAGCGGCGCACGGCGCGCCTCCCAGGCGTCATCGTGCTTGTCCATGTCGGCGTCGTATTCGATGTGGCAGCCCAGCGGACTGTTGAAGTACCAGAACCAGTTGGAGCCAAAGAGGTGACGGCCAGGGCCCCAGAAACTGGTCCAGCCTTTTTGCTCGAAGCGCGTACCGGCCAACAACACTTCAGTGCCGCTGCCCATGTGGAAGGTGAAGTGTTCGCAGCCCTTCATGTGCGGCGGGGTCTGGATCATGAACAGGCAATGGTGATCATCGGAACCCGCAGGGCGCATGAATGGCCCCGCGCCGATGAAGGTGTCGGTGGTCCTGAAGCCCAGGCGTTCGGCGTAGAAGGCTTCGGCCTTGGCGGCATCGGGGACGAAATACACCACGTGGGACAAGGTGCGTGGCACCGCACTCATGTCGAGGGTAATTCCGGGTTGGTTCAGCGGGCGCTGCGGCGAATGACCGGCAGCGTTGGTCAAGTCATCGGGGGCGCTGTACGCCTTGCGAACGGTGACCTGGAACGCGATCGCGAATCCCATGTCGTCGACGCTGTGCAGCACGCCGTTTTCACGGGTGACCTGACGGTCTCGCGCCAACTCGTCTTCGATGGCGTCAAGGTCAGCCGCGCTGGCAACGCCGTAGATGGTTTCGCGAATCGAAGGCGCCGGGCCGATGGCAACCGGCAGGCTCGGGTCGTCCGCACGGCGAATGATCACGGCAGTGCCGTCCAGTGCTTCAAAACGCCCGCCATTGCTGTCGACGTCAACCGGCGCCAGGCCGTAATCACGCAGGCAATCGGTACAGGCTTGGATGTCATCGACGCCAAAAATCAGGGCATCAAGGCCAATGATGTTCATCGCTACCACTCCATTGAAATTAGTATCCGGAAGCAGGCACCGAGGGCTCGACAGGCCCGTCAGCGATGCATGAAATCCGGTGGTGGTGTCGGCGAAAAGTCCGACTGCGGCGAAGATTGCCGTGCGGTTTGGCAGCTGACTAATCGCAAGTGGGGATGTGACCTATCGGCAAACGCGATACCTGAGCGCGCTGGGTAACGGCTCACGGGCGGGGTTGACGGGACGATGAATTAACCGGAATGTATCGTGAAAATAAATACAAGAACGGACATGCCTGATGCGTTTCAATCACCTTGACCTGAATCTGTTGGTCGCACTCGATGTACTGCTCGAAGAGCAGAACATCACCCGCGCCGCCGAACGCCTGCACATGACGCAGTCCGCCACCAGCGGTGTATTGGGACGCCTGCGTACCTATTTCGAGGACGAGCTGCTGGTGCAAGTCGGGCGTAAAATGCAGCCCACGCCTTACGCGCAGGAGCTCGCCAAGCCCATCCGCGAAGTGCTGCTGACGATCCAGTCGTCGATCACCGCCAAGCCGGTGTTCGACCCCACGACCAGCAAACGACACTTCCGTCTTGTGACCTCGGATTATCTGATCAGCGTACTGTTTGCCCAGGTGATTCAGAAGATCCATCAGGAAGCGCCCAACATCACCTTCGAGATGCTCGGCCCTGGCGACAATTCCGGTGAATTGCTGATTCGCGGCGAGGTCGACCTGATGATCGTGCCTGAGCGCTACATCATCGAAGGCCACCCTCACCAGCTGTTGTTCGAAGAGGACCACGTCTGCGTGGTCTGGCAAGGCAATACCCTGGTCGGCGACAGCCTGACCCTTGAGCAGTACATGGACATGGGCCACGTGTCTGTCGGCTTTGGTCGCACCCGGCACTTGAGCATCGAAGAATGGTTCATGAACCAGTACGGTTTCAACCGCCGTATCGAAGTCATCACCAACGACTTCAACACCCTGCCACAACTGGTCGTCGGCACCCAGCGCATCGCCACCATGCACCAGCGTCTGGCGCGGTTGTACGCCGAGCACCTGCCGCTGCGCATCCTCAATCCACCGGTGAGAATACCGGTCATGCGTGAATTCATGCTCTGGCACCGCAGCGTCGACGGCGACCCCATGCACCGTTGGCTGCGTGAACGCATCAGCGAATTCATCCAGCATCTTGAGCATGATCATATCGCCGCTCGCGATACCTCCCATCCCGAGTCACGATTGGCGCATTAGTCGGCGCGTCCTTAACGTGCCTTGTGAACGACAAGGCAACCACAAGGACAACAACAATCATGTTCCGTTATTTCCCGACCAATTACGTGTGGAATCTCTCCGTCGACCTGGCCATCGAGATGGGCGCCCGCATGGGTGAAATCGAAGAGATGTGCGCACCACTGCAGGACGCCGCCCAGCAACCCGACGCCGCTGGAACCAAGGCGTTTCGCGAAACCTGGGCGAAGATGGCCGACAAACTCTGCGGCCTGGCCGAGGAAGATGAAGGCCATGGACGACTGCTGTCCGCCGGCGAAAAATACAACCGCGCGGCCACCTACTACCTCACCTGTGAACGTTTGCAGGCGCATGGCGCGCCGGGCCGGACAGAGCTGTACCAGCGTTTTTTGCAGACCTTCAAACGCGGTATCGAACTGTCTCGCGAGAACTGTGAGCGCGTAGAAATCCCCTACGAGGGCAAACACATTTCCGGCTTGCTGGTGCGTGCAGAAGGCGTGAGCGGCCCGGCCCCGATCCTGGTGCAGGTCAATGGGCTGGATTCGACCAAAGAAATGAAGTATCGCGTCGGACTGCCGGCGTGGTTGGCCAAACGCGGTATTTCATCGTTGATCATCGACCAGCCCGGCACGGGAGAAGCACTGCGTCTGCATGACCTGGTCGCACGTTTCGACAGCGAACATTGGGCCAGCCGGGTGGTCGACTGGCTGGAAACCCGTAGCGACGTGGATGCCAAGCGGATTGGCCTGGAGGGTGTCTCGCTCGGCGGCTATTACTGCCCACGTGCCGTGGCGTTTGAACCACGGTTTGCCTGCGGTGTGGTGTGGGGCGCCAACCATGACTGGCGCGATGTGCAAAAGCGTCGTCTTGAAAAAGAAGGCAGCTTCCCGGTTCCGCACTATTGGGCGCACGTGTGCTGGGTGTGGGGGGCGAAAGATATGGATGAGTTCATGGCCATCTCCGAAAACGTGCACCTGGATGGCGTGCTGGATCGCATCAAGGTTCCGTTCCTGGTGACCCACGGTGAAAAGGACTCACAGATCCCACTGAAGTGGGCGCATCGCACTTACGAGCAATTGGTCAACAGCCCTAAACGAGAACTTAAAATCTTCACCGAACGCGAAGGTGGCGTGCAACATTCCAGCTTCGACAACAGCATCAATGCGGGTCATTACATCGCCGACTGGATTGCCGAAACATTGGGCGGCCACACCGCGTAACCTGCTCCCGCGATGGCGATGTCATATTCGCCATCGCCATCGCCATCGCCAGCAAGCCGGCTCCTACAGACTTGTGTGATGCCAAACAATCCGAACTCACCCACGACCCTGTAGGCGCTGGCTTGCCAGCGATGGCGGCATCACATTCGCCATCGCCAGCAAGCCGGCTCCTACGGATTTGTGTGATGCCAAACAATCCAGGCTCACCGACGATCCTGTGGGAGCTGGCTTGCCGGCGATGGCGTTTTGTCGAGCGCCGAACGAGCTCAGTTGGGTCCTCGGGTACCCTGGAAGGAGGTGATCTGCCACCCTTGCTCGCCAAACACCCAGACCTGCGTGGCAAAACCCTCCCCGCGAATCGACTGATCACCGCCCCGCTTACGCAACGTGTTGCACTGCGTACCGGTCATGACCGCCAGGCCTTCGCCATAAAAACGGATCAGCAATTCTCCCCGCTCGATGTCCAGATACTCTACGGCGCTTTTCGCGTACTCCAGATATTGCGCCTTGCCTTGCACCAATCCCGTGGTATGCACATACACCAGATCATCGGCGAACAGGTCGGCGACACGCGAATAGTCTTCCTCTACCAATGCCCGGCGGCGCTCTTGCTCAAGTGCCAGGAGTTCAGCTGTTACGGATGCGGTGGTCATGGGGACTGCTCTCTATGGATGATGAGCGCGCACCATAGACGCCCGATCAGGCTCATAAAAAATCGCCAATCACGATGCCTGTCATCGTCACTCGCGATACCCGCCCCTTGAACCTGACCCGCGTCGCAACGCCCCATTCCTGCTGACGTACAGCCGCTATCGACGCCATCAATACGTGAGCATTGATACAAGTTGCTGGTGGCTGCCATGGCCCTGCCCTAGCTTCGCTTTGCATAACAATCAGCAAAGCGGAACTGCCATGAATGCCCTGCACCTGAAATGCCAGACCTTGTTCGACGGTACTGGCCTGCAAACCCGTCAACAGCAAACCCTGATCGTGGAAAACGGATTGCTGTCCTATGTCGGTCCAACGGCCCTGGCGCCACAGCCGCAACCCGGAGACACCCTGCTGGACGCCGGCGACAACTTTGTCATGCCGGGCCTGGTGGATGTGCACACCCACTTGGCTTTCGGCAACGCGCAGAGCGAAGAAGACATCGATATCTGGACCAGCGACGAATTCCGCGCACTGCGTGGCATGTTCTTCGCCCAACATGTGCTGGCTGCCGGGGTCACCAGCATGGTCTGCCCGGGCGATAGCGGCCAACTCAGCATCGCCGTGCGCAACGCAATCGCTGCCGGTTTGTTTGAAGGCCCGCGAATTGCGGCCAGCAGCCGGGTCATCACCAATCGGCAGAGCCTCAACGACTGGTTCCCAAGCCGCGTAGGCGCTCCGGAATTTTTTACTGCGCGCCTGGTTACCAGCCGCAGCGAAGCGCTGGCTGAAATCCGCAAACAGGCCAAGGACGGCGTCGACCTGATCAAAATCGCCATGGACGGCACTCACCGCCGCCCGAATGGCGAAATCATCGCCGCGTTCACCGCCGAAGAAACCTGCGAGATGGTCGAAGAAGCCCATCGCCTGGGCTGCAAAGTGGCGACCCATGCCTACGGCCGTGAGGCTGTGATGTACGCCGCACGCGCCGGTGTCGACCTGGTGTTCCATGCCTTCTACATGGACGACGCGTGTATCGAGGCCTTGCTCGACGCCGGCAGCATCCTGGCGCCGACCATGACGTTTCCGCAAAACACCGTGGACTTCTGCCAACCCCACGATCCGGCCATCACTACCGGTTACGCTGGCTACTGTGCCCGTACCCTGGAAATCGGTTCGGCAGTGCTCAAGCGTGCCAAGGCTGCTGGCGTGCCTTTCGCGTGTGGCAGTGACAGCGGTTTCGCGGTAACGCCCTATGGCGAGTGGCACGCTCGTGAGCTGGAACTGCTCGTCACCCGATTGGGCTTCACACCCGCAGAAGCGCTGTATGCCGCCACCAATGTGGGTGCGCGCTGCATGCCACGCAGTGAAACCCTCGGCACCCTCGAGGTGGGCAAGCAAGCCGACTTCCTGTTGCTCGACGGTTCGCCGTTGCACGACATCCGCATCCTGCAAGACCGCTCTCGCCTTAAAGCCGTGTACAAGGCTGGCCAATCCGTGCGCATGGAGCGCAGTCCCTACAACCCCAAGCAGGTATCCGATTTCAACTCGTTGAAGTGGACTGACCTTTACACGCGAGACCGAGTAGCCCAGTTGGGCAAGTGGGCACAATGAGGACCAACATCATGCAACTACTCGACTTGATGACCGCCACCAACATCGCCAGTAACGCCATCCGCTTCGCTCGGGAAATGGGTATCAACCCCCTGGCGGTCGCGGTGCTGGATGCCGCGGGTCATCCGCTGGCAGTCCTGCGGGATGAAGGTGCGAGTTTCCTTCGACCACAAATCGCCACCGGCAAGGCACGGGGTTGCCTGGGCATGGGTTTTGGCGGGCGAGAACTTGCACGGCGCGCGCAAGCGATGCCGGCATTCTTCGACGCCATCAACAGCCTGACCGGCGGCGAAGTGATACCCGTCGCCGGCGGCGTGCTGATTCGCAACGCCGAAGGACTGATCCTGGGTGCCATTGGCATCAGCGGCGACACGTCGGACAATGACGAACGATGCGCTTTGCAGGCGATTGCCCAGGCTGCGCTGGTGGCGGACAACGGCGATCAGGTGGCGCGCTGATCAAGCAACGCGGCCTGCTCCGATAACAGGCCGCGAAACCACAGCATTGCCGGGTCGTGGTCCTGATAAGGATGCCACTGCAATACCTGGACAGCGTCGGGAAATGCCAGCGGTGCCGGGTGAATACGCAGTGGATAATGTTGAGCGAAACGCTGCGCCTGGCGACTAAATACGGTGGCGATCCGCTCCGTACCGACGATGAATTCGGGCATCAACACGAAGCTTTCAAGGGCCACCGCCACTCGCCGTTGAACACCCAACTCATGCAGGTGCGCGGCATCCATCGCCAGGTTTCGGCCATCGGCAAACTCGCGAACCACGTGCTGCGCACCGCAATAGTCGGCCAGGCTCAAGCCTTCGGCGAACCGGGGTTGCTCAGCACAGACGATGCAACAGAGCTGGTCGGTCATCAGTGGTATATGGGGATAAGCCGGGTTCAATCGCCCCTGAGGCACAATCACACAATCACTGCGGCGATAATCGAGTGCTTCGCTGACCACGTCACCGTCACGTGGTACAGGCATATCCCGCAGGCTCAAGCGCACGCCTGGTGCGATTCGGGCCAATTGAAGACTGACGGCCGGCAGCAGGACGCCAGCCACGTAGTCGGAAGCCACCAATGTGAAGTGTCGGTTGCAACTGGCCGGTTCAAAATTGACCGGTGCATCGACAATCTCACGGGTCAGTGCCAGCGCTTCACGCACTTTTGGAAGCAGTGCCAGACCGAGTGCAGTCGGCTCCAGACGCCGTCCGACCTGGACCAGCAACGGATCATTGAAATGCTCGCGTAAACGTCCGAGCGCCGAACTGGTTGCCGATTGTCCCAGGCACAATCGCTCGGCAGCCCGGCTGACGCTGCATTCGCTCAACAACGCATCCAGGGCGACCAACAGGTTCAAGTCAAGACGTCGATAACGCATGGTTTGCCTGGCTTGCGTCCAGAAGGTTTCTGATGTCCGACAGACTGACGTGACAGAAGGAGGCTGACTAATCGCGTTGAGGGATGCGACCTATCGTCAATCGCGATACCTGGAACCTATGCGAGCGTATGAACTCAAGCGTCGACCGGGTCGTACTCGTTCACGTTGGCTACTTGGCAATGCAGCCGGCCCAACAACTCGACGAGGGTGTCCACCTCCGAGGCAGAAAGCCCGCTGAGCAGGCGCCGCTCTCGCTCCAGTGCAACCTTCAATACTCGCTCATGCAAGGCTATGCCGCTGTCCGTCAGGCTGACGGTGTAGCGCCGCGCGTCGGTTGAGTCCACTTGGCTGCGAATGTGCCCTGCCGCTTCCAGGGACTGGAGTGAGCGACTGACCGCGCTCTTGTCCAGACCGATCGTCTGGCAGATTCGGTTGGCGGTGATGTCATTTTCAACGGCAAGCATCGAGAGCATTCGCCACTCGACCACACCGATACCGAAGTGTTTGCGATAGCACTGCGATGCGCCCGCGGAGAGTTTGTTGGACAAAAAATTCAACAGCGCGGGGACATAACGCGTCAGGTTCAGTTGGGATTCTGCGGACATTGAATGAACACCTGGGATCGGCGGAGCTTTTGAATATTGGTTGACACCGCAACTAAATAATCAGAGGATTTCTCAACCGAACGTTACGGGCGATTCGCTGCATGATATGCCGCCGCCCTGCCTCATAAAAATAATTATCAGGTTTTGGTCATGAACCCTTTCCATCTCATCGTCTGCTCCTTCCTCGTGCCAGCGCCCGGCTGATCCGTCCCCGGCCAGAGCTCTAACCAACGCTTTTTTCAGCAGCCACTTCAGTGTGGAGGGACAAGTCATGCTTCAAGTCAACGTCACCCGCAAAGCAGACGAAGCCGAAGGCATCTGCAGTTTCGAATTATCTGCCGTCGATGGCAGTACGCTGCCGGCGTTCGAGGCTGGGGCCCACATCGACATTCACATTGCCGATGGCCTCACCCGCCAATACTCCTTGTGCAACGATCCCAAGGAGCGCCACCGCTACCTGATCAGCGTGCTCAAGGACCCTGGCTCACGGGGCGGCTCCAGAGCCATGCATGAGCAGGTGCGGTCAGGGCAAACGCTCACCATCAGCGCTCCGCGCAATCTTTTTCCGCTTGATCGCTCGGCACAACGACACCTGTTGTTTGGCGGTGGCATCGGTATCACCCCCATGCTGGCCATGGCTTGGGAGCTATCGCATCAAGGGGCCGACTTCGAGTTGCACTATTGCTTCCGATCAAGCCAGCGCGCGGCGTTCATGGAGATGCTTGCTCAAGCCCCTTTCGCCGATCGCATCAGGTTTCATGACGACAGTGGCTTGCAGATACAGAAGCTCGATGCGCCGGCCCTGCTGGCAGCGCCGAACACCGACACCCATCTTTATGTGTGCGGCCCGGCCGGATTCATGAGCTACATCCTTGATGCCGCGCAGAACGCTGGCTGGTCACAGGACCGGGTACATAAAGAGTTCTTTGCCGCAGACCCTGTCGATCAAAGCGCCAATGTGCCTTTCGAAGTTGAACTGGCAAGCAATGGCCAGGTTTTTCGGATCCCTGCCGACCGTACGGTATTCGAAGTGCTCGACGAGGCCGGTATCGCGATCGAGTCATCTTGCGAGCAAGGCGTCTGCGGCACCTGCGTAACCCGCGTATTGAAGGGCATGCCCGATCACCGGGACAAGTTCCTGACTGTGGCCGAACAAGCCGCAAACGATCGTTTTACCCCCTGCTGCTCTCGCGCCAGGTCATCACGCCTGGTGCTCGATCTGTGAATTCAAACAACAACATCAACCGTGCCTCCTGGAGAACACCATGAACACCTCCACTCTCCAAACGCTTGCCGAAGAAATTCCGGCGCCTGCCTTGCCCAGCTTTCCCCTTGACCAGTGGTACGTCGCTGCCCTGGGTTGGGAATTGAAGGACAAACCGGTGGGCCGGACATTGCTCAACAAACCAGTGGTGCTGTTTCGCAAAGCCAACGGCGAGGTCGCGGCACTGGAAGACCGCTGCTGCCACAGAGCATTGCCACTGTCGAACGGCACGCTCGAAGCAACGGGCATTCGTTGCGGCTATCACGGCCTGCTGTTCGATGACAGTGGGAAATGCGTCGACATCCCGGGCCAGGACAAGATCCCGAGCAAAGCCAAAGTGCCGGCGTATCACGTGCGTGAGCAGGACCAGATCGTCTGGATCTGGTTTGGCAGTGAGGCTCGACCTGAGCCGATTTGTGAGCCGCCTGTTTACTCAGTTCACAGCAGCGGCAAATACCTGTTCGACGGCAACGTGTACCACTACAACGCGCCTTATCAGCTGATTCACGACAACCTCATGGACTTGAGTCATCTGGGGTATGTCCACCTGCGCACCATCGGCGGCAACGCCAGCATCCACATGAATGCCCGGATGAGCGTGGAAAGTGAAGACAACGTCGTACGGGTCGTGCGCCACATGCCGGATTCCGTTCCACCACCCACCTACACCGCCGCCTTCCCCTTCAAAGGCAACGTGGACCGTTGGCAGGAAATCGAATTTCACGTCAGTCATCTGCGTATCTGGACCGGCGCGGTGGATGCCGGTACCGACTCACTGGATAACCCCGATCGAGGTGGCTTCCACATGCGCGGATTCCACGGCGTAACGCCGGAAACCGAAACCACCAGTCACTACTTCTGGACCATTGCCACCAACCCGGCGAGTGATCCGCAAACCATCAAGGCCAAGGTCGTGGAGCAAACCATCCTGACCTTCGATGAAGACAAGGAAGTGATTGAAGCCCAGTACCAGAACATGTGCCGGTTCGGTGTGCGCCCAATGATCGACATACACGTCGATGTCGGCGCCAATCGCGCCCGCCGGATCATCGAGCAACTTCGCCAATCCAACGCTTGAGTCATGGCACTGGCTTACTTCTCAGGCATTCGGGAGCGTCAGCGTTTGGGCTCGCTGCGACTCACGGTGGGTGCTGCCGCCACCATTTTCGATGATGAAAATGAAGAAGGCATGCCCTCGATGTCCGAGGAAAACGCCGAACTGCGACGTCCAAAGCTGTTCCGGCTCAATGCCGGCCTGACGATTGCCTTGATGACTGGCCTGGTGGTGGAAGTGTTGCCGCTCATCCGGATTACACCCGTTATCGTTGACGACCATCGCGAGCAGGCTCTTTCCTACAAGGACTGCGCAATATCTGTAGGAGCCGGCTTGCTGGCGATGGACTCAAGAGCGCCGCGTTCATCCGGTTTACACGCGTTATCGTTAACGACCATCGCTAGCAAGCCAGCTCCTACAAGGACAGCGCAATATCTGTGGGAGCCGGCTTGCCGGCGATGGACTCAAGTGCGCCGCGTTTATCCTGTTTGCACGCGTTATCGTTGACAACCATCGCGAGCAGGCTCGCTCCTACAAGGGACCGCGCAATATCTGTAGGAGCCGGCTTGCCGGCGATGGAACCGTAGTCCCTGCTGACCGGCAGCAGGCACGGCAGTCAAGGGTTACCCCGTGACTGCCGCGCTATCCCGAGTGCCAGATCAGTGCCCGCTTCTGATCATGTCCGCAGCCTTCTCGCCGATCATGATGCACACCGAGTTAGGGTTCCCGGAGATCAGCGTG
>Ga0105244_10001470_pt1 | contig 19035 bp, 15 predicted proteins | sample KBSM44metaG_FD_80423 | JGI IMG/M metagenome (GOLD analysis project Ga0105244, IMG submission 80423) | Miscanthus rhizosphere microbial communities from Kellogg Biological Station, Michigan, USA - KBS M4-4 metaG | ecosystem: Host-associated > Plants > Roots > Rhizosphere > Soil | place... | reverse complement strand
TTGTTTGTGTTCATTATTAGACCCTCACCCCAACCCTCTCCCTAAAAGAGAGAGGGGGAAAAATCAAACCACACTCGATCCAATCCCCTCTCCCCTTAGGAGAGAGGGCTAGGGTGAGGGGTAAAGCAGCTTAGTAGCCCATCGATTTTTTCTTCTCTAGCTCTTCTTTCGCGGTATCCGGGAGGTACAGCGTTGATTTAGTGATGGTCACTTTTTCCGGCAGGGTGCCGTCTTTCTTGAATTTCTCGAGTGCGTCAAACGCCGGGCCTGCCATGTTTGGCGTCAGCTCAACACTGGCGTTAGCTTCGCCATCCATCATCGCTTTGTAGATGTCCGGTACGCCGTCGATTGAACCAGTCAGAATATCTTTGCCTGGTTTCAGACCCGCTTCTTTAATCGCCTGAATCGCACCGATCACCATGTCATCGTTATGCGCGTAAACCATGCAGATGTTTTTGCCGTTGTCCTCAGCTTTGATGAAGCTCTCCATAACTTCTTTACCTTTGCTGCGGGTAAAGTCACCAGACTGAGAACGGATGATTTTCACGTTAGATGCTTTAGAAATGGCGTCCGCAAAACCTTTTTTACGGTCGATTGCTACGCTCGCGCCCACGGTGCCTTGCAGCTCAACCACGTTACACGCTTTGCCGTTCAACTCTTTGAGCAACCATTCGCCAATGAGCTGGCCTTCCAGCACGTTGTTGGCAGTGACGACGGTCATATACAGCGATTTATCTTTAACATCGATATTACGGTCGAGCAGGAATACCGGGATTTTTGCCTCTTTTGCTTCTTGTAATACCGGCTCCCAACCCGTGGCGACGATTGGCGCAATGAAGATGGCGTCTACGCCCTGGGCGATAAATGAACGTACAGCTTTAATCTGGTTTTCTTGTTTTTGTTGGCCATCGGCGATTTTCAGCGTGATTCCACGTTTTTGAGCTTCGCTCTTTGCAACGGACGTTTCTGCTGCGCGCCAGCCGGATTCAGAACCTACCTGCGAAAATCCGACCGTTAACGGAGCCGCTATCGCCATAGACGACATGGCTGCGGAGACAGCTGAGACCAAAAGTAAGCGCTTCCACATAGGTACATCCTCGTAGGGTTATTGTTGGTTAAATTGTGGACTTCGAAAAAAACTATAGTCGACGTGCGGCGTAACAGAATGAGTTACATCACAATTCAAACAAGTCACCTGCAAGCTTGTAACCGCTTACACAATTTTATTAATAATACGGCTATGTTTATGGATTTTTCCGGTGTCGGAAGGTTCTGGAAACGGGTGCGGGTGAGAAGTGAAGGCAAAAAGAGGCGAAGACATTTAAATCGAGTTAGCTATAATACGCGGCACTTGAATGACATCAGTTTAAAGGAAAAAGACATGAGCTTACTCAACGTCCCTGCGGGCAAAGATATGCCGGAAGACATCTACGTTGTTATCGAAATCCCAGCGAACGCTGACCCTATCAAATATGAAATTGATAAAGACACCGGCGCGCTGTTTGTTGACCGTTTCATGTCCACTGCAATGTTCTATCCGTGCAACTACGGCTACATCAACCACACCCTGTCTTTAGATGGTGACCCGGTTGACGTTCTGGTTCCAACTCCGTACCCACTGCAACCAGGTTCTGTGATTCGCTGCCGTCCAGTTGGCGTGCTGAAAATGACCGACGAAGCGGGCGAAGATGCCAAGCTGGTTGCGGTTCCGCACACCAAACTGAGCAAAGAATACGATCACATTAAAGATGTGAACGACCTGCCAGAACTGCTGAAAGCGCAGATCTCCCATTTCTTCGAGCAGTACAAAGCTCTCGAGAAAGGCAAATGGGTTAAAGTTGAAGGCTGGGACAACGCAGCAGCGGCTAAAGCAGAAATCATTGCTTCCTTCGAGCGCGCTAAGAAGTAATCATTCTTGTAGCGGAATTTCCGCCAGCAACTCAACAGCACCCAAACCGGGTGCTGTTTTTTTTGCGAATAATTGATGTAATAAATAACCGACAAGATTAATTAATTATTTTTATCTATTATACCTTCACGTTATTGGTAATATATAACAATACAAATAATTTATATTTCTCCATTTTATTAATCCACAGTGCGTGCCTGTTCACAAAATAGACACTGATATTGTTTACTCTGAAATAGCAATGTGAGCTAATCGATATTAGCTCGCGACATGCCTTATTCACCCGCTGCGAGATTCACAGCTCAAAAGCTTCAATACCGTTATCTATGCCTACCACCCTGTCATTTGATGACGCATTCATCACAGCGACCCGGAAAATGAACCATATAAAATAATTATTAATTTGAGATTCTTATGAATGAAAATAAATTATTAGGTCTTGCCTGGATATCACCTTATATAATCGGATTGTTTGTCTTCACCCTTTTCCCGTTTGTCTCTTCATTCCTGCTTAGCTTCACCGAATATGACTTAATGACCCCCCCCACATTTAACGGGATAGAAAATTACCGTTATATGCTGGCCGACGATACGCTGTTCTGGAAATCTGTCGCGGTCACCATCACCTATGTATTTTTAACCGTTCCCTTAAAGCTAGCATTTGCACTAGGCGTCGCGTTTGTCCTGAATTTTAAACTTCGCGGTATTGGCTTTTTCCGCACGGCTTTTTACATCCCTTCGATACTTGGCAGCTCCATTGCCATCGCGGTGCTGTGGCGGGCGCTTTTTTCCATCGATGGCCTGTTGAACAGTTTTCTCAGCCTGTTTGGCACAACACCGATCAACTGGTTTGGCGAGCCGCCTCTGGCCTTACTCTCTGTGACACTATTACAGGTGTGGCAGTTCGGCTCTTCAATGGTTATCTTCCTCGCAGCGCTTCAGAACGTTCCACAATCGCAATATGAAGCGGCCATGATTGACGGCGCAACCCGCTGGCAGATGTTCACCAAAGTAACGATCCCTCTAATTACCCCGGTGATTTTCTTTAACTTCATTATGCAGACCACTAATACCTTTCAGGAGTTTACCGCGCCATACGTCATTACAGACGGCGGGCCAACGTATTACACCTATCTGTTCTCGCTCTATATCTACGACACCGCATTTAAATACTTTGATATTGGTTACGCTGCGGCGCTGGCCTGGGCGCTGTTTATATTGGTCGCGCTCTTTGCCTGCTGTTTATTCAAATCGTCGAAATACTGGGTGTTTTATTCCGCCGATAAGGGAGGCAAAAATGGTTAACCGTAGCGTTCGCTATTTTATCTTGCTGTTTATCGGGCTGCTGATGCTCTACCCGCTGGCGTGGATGTTTTCTGCCTCGCTCAAACCCAACAATGAAATATTCACCAACCTGAGCCTGTGGCCCTCAAACCTGACCTGGGACGGTTTTATCAACGGCTGGAAAACCGGCACCGAATATAACTTTGGTCATTACATGCTTAACACCTTTAAGTTCGTGATCCCAAAAGTGATCCTCACCATTATCTCTTCCACTGTGGTGGCCTACGGCTTCGCCCGATTCGAGATCCCGTGGAAGACATTCTGGTTCTCTGCCCTTATCGCCACCATGTTACTGCCAGGCACGGTGTTGCTCATCCCGCAGTACCTGATGTTTCGTGAAATGGGGATGCTTAACAGCTATTTGCCGCTGTATCTGCCTACCGCCTTCGCCACACAAGGCTTTTTTGTGTTCCTGCTCATCCAGTTTTTGCGCGGCGTGCCGCGTGATATGGAAGAGGCGGCGCAAATCGATGGCTGCAACTCAGCACAGGTGCTGTGGTATGTGGTCGTTCCCATTCTTAAACCCGCCATTATCTCCGTCGCACTATTTCAGTTTATGTGGTCGATGAACGACTTCCTGGGGCCATTGATCTACGTCTATAGCGTTGACAAATACCCCATCTCCCTGGCGCTGAAAATGTCGATAGACGTCAGCGAAGGGGCTCCGTGGAACGAAATACTCGCGATGTCGTGTATCGCGCTTATACCCTCCATCATCGTCTTCTTCCTGGCACAGCGTTACTTCATCCAGGGCGTGTCCAGTAGCGGTATTAAAGGTTAAGGGGAAAATATTGTGGCTGCAGTCACTTTCAAGAACGTGGAAAAAATCTATTCCAACGGGTTCAGAGCCGTCAACGGCATCGACCTGCATATCGCCGACGGCGAATTTATGGTGATTGTCGGGCCATCCGGCTGCGCTAAATCCACGACTCTGCGAATGCTGGCCGGGTTAGAAACCGTCAGCGGAGGTGAAATTTATATTGGTGAAAAAATCGTCAATAACCTTGCACCTAAAGCGCGGGGTATCGCGATGGTATTCCAGAACTATGCGCTCTACCCGCATATGACGGTGCGCGAGAATCTGGCCTTCGGCCTGAAGCTCGCAAAGCTGCCCAAAGAAAGAATCGCTCAGCAGGTGAATGAAGCGGCGAAAATACTCGAACTGGAAGAGCTGCTCGATAGCCTGCCGCGCCAGCTCTCCGGTGGTCAGGCCCAGCGTGTCGCCGTAGGGCGCGCCATCGTCAAAAAGCCGGATGTGTTTCTGTTCGATGAACCGCTTTCCAATCTTGATGCTAAGTTGCGCGCCTCCATGCGCATCCGAATTTCCGATCTCCACAAGCAACTGAAGCTGTCTGGCAGCCCGGCCACCACCGTTTATGTGACTCACGATCAGACGGAAGCGATGACCATGGGCGACAGGATCTGCGTGATGAAACAGGGCCATATCATGCAGGTTGATACCCCGGATAACCTCTATCACGCCCCGCTGAATATCTTTGTGGCGGGCTTTATCGGCGCGCCGGAAATGAACATCAAACCCACCAAAATCATTCGTAAAGAGGGTTTGCTTCACATCACGGTTGGCCAAAACACACTGGCGCTGAATGCCAGCCAACAGGAGAAAGTCGCCCCCTTTGTCGATAAAAACGTCTTTTTCGGTATTCGCCCTGAAGCGGTGATGGTGTCAGCGCAGCCGTTTGCCAGCGAAGGCGCGGAGGGAACGCTTATCCGTACTGAAAATATGGGGCACGAATTCTTTCTCTACCTCGCCGTCGCAGACGTCGAACTCACCGCCCGCGTCACCGCCGAAGAGGCAAAGACGATCATCGAGGGCGGGTTAAACTGTCCGGTTTGGTTCCGCTTCAACATGGAAGAATGCCATCTCTTTGACGCCGAAAGTGAAAAGAATATCTCTTTGTAATACAGGGCAATATCGCATTTTTTCGGGGATAGAGCCGTACGCAGTATTCTGACTAACAGGAGCATCGTATGCATTTTCAATGGACACCATCACAGGCGCAGGCCTGGCAGGAGCAGCACGGCTGGACGTGTGGATTCAACTATCTGCCGCGAACCAGCGTGAACTGGACGGAAATGTGGCAAGCCGACACCTTCGATCCGCAAACTATCGATCAGGAACTGGGCTGGGCGCGGCGTCATGGCTATAACGCCCTGCGCACCAACCTGCCGTTTATCGTCTGGGAACACGATCGAGACGGGCTACTAAATCGCATCGACACTTTCCTCGAACTGGCGGCGAAACACCAGATTCAGGTGATGCTGACGCTGATGGACGATTGCGCCTTTTCCGGCGATGAGCCGTTCCTCGGCCCGCAAAAACCCCCTCGCCCAGGCGTGCATAACAGTCAGGCTGCGGCAAGCCCCGGGCGTGGAATTGTGATGGATCCCAGTCGCTGGCCAGCGGTGGAAGCCTATATCCGTGACGTCATTGAACGCTTTAAACACGATGAACGGGTCGCCATCTGGGATCTGTACAACGAACCGGGCAATCGTGGCATCAACGTGAGCGCCACCGAATCCGGGGAGGCCGACATCAGGATTGAGGAGTTCGCGCTACAACTGATGATTAACGCCTTTCGCTGGGCCCGTGAGGTCGGCCCTTCTCAACCGCTGACGGTTGCCGCGTGGCATCTCGACATTGAAAGCAACACGTTGTTTGGGCATCCGATCGATAGCGCAGCGCTTCAGCTTTCAGACATCATCAGCTATCACGCCTATGTTCCCGCAAACTATCAGCTCACGGCATTGCACCACCTGTCACAACTCAATCGTCCTGTGCTTTGTACCGAGTGGCTGGCGCGGCATATGGACTGCACCTTCAGCGAGCAACTGCCGTTGTTCGCCGCTTATGACGCGGGTTGCTACCAGTGGGGATTGGTACAGGGTAAAACCCAAACCTGGATCCCCTGGACCGGTGTCAACAAAACACATCCCGATCCGCAATCGTTATGGTTTCACGATGTTCTAAACGATCAGGGAAATCCGTGGAACGAAGAAGAAATGCGCCTGGTTAGCCTCTTAACGGCTTGCCGACATAAGAGAGCTCGCGGTTAATCACATTGAGGATGGAACCATGAAGACAGCACTTCTTTTTTTACTGGTCTGTTGCACGCTTGGCAATGCATCGCTGGCTTTCAGCAGCGAGCAAGTGGAACTGCGCTTCTCCTGGTGGGGCGGAAAATCCCGTAACGTCGCCACCCTGGAAGCCCTGAAGGCATTCGAAGTACGCTACCCCAGCATCAAAGTTAAAGCAGAATATACCGGTTGGGACGGCTATTCCTCTCGTGTCACCACGCAGCTCAACAGCGGCACGGAAGCAGATGTTATCCAGACTAACTGGAACTGGCTGACGCTGCTTTCCCGCACCGGAGATGGTTTCTACGATCTCAACAAAGTCAGTAAAGAGGTCGGGTTAGAGCACTATTCCCCTGAGTCACTCACCACCACCACGGTTAACGGCAAAGTGAATGCGATGCCCATTTCCAGCAATGTCATGTTGTTCTATTACAACGCACATACCTGGGAAAAAGCAGGCGTTCCGTTCCCTACTACCTGGGATGAATTACGTGCTGCGGGTCAACAGTTTAAAGAGAAACTCGGCGATAACTATTTCCCCCTCGTCTTATCAGAACAAGATGCGCTGATGCTGGTGCGTTCTTACATGTACCAGAAGTACCAGAAAGAGATGATAGACGTTGAGAGTAAAACATTTGCCTGGAGTCATGAGGAGCTGGTTGAAGGGTTAACCTTTTACAAAAGCCTGATGGACGCGCATGTCGCCCCGAACATGAAGCAAATTGCTTCTTTCGGCAAAGGTATCAACTATGAAATGAAGCCCTGGATCAATGGCGAATGGGGTGGTGTTTATAACTGGAATGCGTTGTATACCGCTGAAGCCGGGAACCTGATTCTTCCTGACAAATTGGTCATGGGCCCCTACCCGATGCTCCCTGGCGCGAAAGATGCCGGACAGTTTCGTAAAACCGCGCTGATGTATTCGATAAGTCGTCACACAAAGCATCCAAAAGAAGCCGCATTGCTGCTCAATTTCCTGCTCAATGAAAAGGAAGGCGTGGTGCCTGTTGGCCTTGAACGTGGGGCACCATTGAGTCAAACCGGGGAAAAAGCACTGCGTGACGCCGGGATCTGGCAGGATAACGATCCTGTTATTCAGGGGCTCGCACAATCGGCAAAACTCCCTAATGCTTCGGCTACATTGCCACAACTGGAAGATGGGCAGTTTGTCACCCTGTTCGACAACGCCAGAGAAGCGATTGATTACGGTAAGAAAACCGTCGATCAAGCCGCGACGGAATTTGAACAGCAGGTGAACAGAATATTAAAACGCATCATGCGCTAAGGTGAAAGTTCACCCTCTTGTCAGCAGAAATCATGCCCGCTGACAGAGGGTGAGAGCGATCGCAGGACGGTTACCGGTCTACCCAGTCTCCGCTTTCAATGCGGGTTAATCCATCCACCTGCCGTTGGTAAACATACATCCATGCACTCCCGTAAGGTGTCTGAATTAGCTGACGTTTATACTCACCACCCTTGGTGCGCAAGGCATCGAGCTCGGAAAGTGTTGAAGCATCTATGCGATACACTTCGCCCACAACTGAACCTTCACCCGGCACAACTCCCGGATAATGGCCAAGATTGTATAAGGCGTAATTTTCGACATGATGATCCCCAAGCCACTGGGCGTTGGTCATCCAGTGGCTGTTACCTTGCTTGCGTCGTAAACTGCCGTAAACAAATATTCGCATTGCTAAAACTCAAACTGATAAAGCAGATCAAGTGCCTGATCGATACCAGACACAGCTTCCAGATACAACTTAGGCATCAGGCGATAGCGCAGTGTTAGTGTCGCCAACGAGTCAAAAATACCCACGCCATATTTTACCTGGAGACCTGGCAGTACGTAGCCACTGACCACCACTTGTGAGGAATCCCCCACCCCTGCGGTGTCCAGCGCCAGATTGCTTACGCCAAACGTCTCGCCGATTTTACCCACAACCTGACCACTTTGTGCAACCCCCAAACCGACAAGCATGGATGTCATGGCGTTGCCATCGTCACCAGAATTGTCTAAACCCTGGCCGCGAAGCAGGTAGGACAAGGCTTCTTGCTGTGACATGGCTGGGTCCGAAAATATTTCAGCTTTCGGTTCATCAGCCGTTCCTGTGACACGAACACCGGCAATAACGTCGTTTTCGGTAGATTCAGGGTTACGAATCGCCTCGATATTCAGCAATGGTTGATCCGGTGGCCCCGAGAACAGCAGGATGCCTTTGCGCACGATCAGATCCTGTCCGTAAGCGTGGAAGCGCCCTTCGGGAATATTGATCTGCCCGTTAAGACCGAGCCCTTGCTTATCCTGAACCATTTTCAAATCGCCGTTCAAACGCGCTTTCAAACCAAACGCATCCAGGCGCACGTTATCACCAACGTGGATAACCAGATTACTGTTGATCGGAATACCCGCGGTTTGCGGTTTAATTGGCTTGAGGTTTTGATCCAGCATCACCTCGTCACTGGAAACGCCGACCGAGCTTTCAGGCACGTCATGCACCACGATACGCGCCCAGGGAATATCGACGCGACCATCGAGTGTGAACAGGCTTGGCGTCGCCACAAACTCAACATCAGGCGAGACATCGAGGCGCACCATCGGTGGCACCGTAATGCGCACCTTATTGCCTTTCGCCGCCACACGCGCCCGCCAGTTGTCGATTTGCGTCCAGTCCGCGTCACCATTAAGCGCGATATCACCCTTTTTGGTGCGCACCGTCCCCACCAGCGTGGAATTGGTGCCGTTAAAGTTCATCGCCACCTGGCTTGGCTGCATATCAAACGGCATAAAGTTACCGTCGACATCGATGCCGTTCAGCTGCAATTGCCCGAACAGTTGCGGACGCTCGGCGTTACCCGCCAGGCGTAAATTCGCATTCAGCTTCCCGGCAGCTTTTTCCCCGCGTGAGAAAATCGAGTTGGCGATCGCCAAATCAAAGTTACGCATATTCACGTTACCGCCCAGATTACGGCGGCCTTGTGGATCGGTAATTTGCACCTGGCCATCAAACTGGCCGTTTTGCGCGACGCGGATCATCCAGCCAAGCTGCGCCTGGTTATTTTTCAGTTCCGCATTCAGATTCAGCGTATCAAACGCCACCAGCAGTGGGCTGTCGTTGACCACTTGTGTGACTTTCACGCCGTTGCCTTGCAGCGTGACGTTGCCTTGCGGCAACCCCTTAGATTCACTGTCCCAGCTCACATCCGCGCGGCCACTAAAGGTGCCCACGGCCTGGGTATCTTCCGGCATAAACGGTTTGAGCATCGCCAGATCAAAGCGATTCAGGTTGACGACAGCTCGCCCTTTCGCGCCCGCATCAATCGGTTGCGGCACGCAAAGCTCGGCATTCGGGTTAGTCCAGCAATGCGCACCAATATTGATCTTCTGTTCTTTATTGCGGTAATCGAGTGCCAGAGCGCGGTTGAGCGACCACGGGCCAACCGGCGTTTCAAAGCGCGTGTTGGTCAGGTTGCCGCGCCAGCGTTCTTCTGCACGAGAGAAACTGCCGCTTAAGTCGAGTTGTCCGGAAACCGGCTCGCCCTGAATCCGCAATTGCAACTGATGCTGTTTTTCAGAACCTTTTGCTACCAGCGTGGCGAGGTTGATGTCGACGCCTGGCTGGGAAACACGCTCGACACGCAGATCCAGGTTACCGGCGATTTGATCGGTGGATTTGACGTCACCTTTCAATAGAACCCGCGCAATGGACAGCTCCTGCCAGCGCAGATTATTCGCCGTGACATCCGCCAGCAATTGCGGGGCTTTGACATCACCACGGACTTTAATCGTCCCTTTCGCGGTGCCGCCCAGGCCTGGCAAAGCATTGTCGAGATTCGGCGCATCAATATTGGCATCCAGCGCCAGCTCTTTCGGCCCTAATTCCCCTTTAACATCAGCACTGTTTCGCCCAAGCTCAACATGCAAGCCCGGGATTTTCCACTGCATGTAGCTGTTGCCTTTAAGCTTCCCGGCCACATTCACTTTGTTATTTTTGACGTTACCTGCGAGCTTCAGTTCTGACACATCCACCTGCCAGCTGCCGCCATACAAACTGCCGCTGGTTTTCACCAGGCCCTCAAGCTTTGCAGGCCAGTCAGGGAATTGCTTCGCGGTATTGATGCCATCGAGTTTTAGCTCACCGCGCCAGCTAATCGCTTTGCTCCAGTCGAGCACCGCTTTCAGATCGGTATTGCCTTGCAGCGCCGCAATGCGCAACTTGTCTAGCTTAAGCTGTTGTTCGTTGCCTTTGCTGTCGAGCGTGATAGTGGCGGGCGGGATTTGTTCGCCTTTCACATCGCTACGGAATGACAGCGCGTAATCGGTCATTTTGCCGCTGAATTTCAGTTTGAGATTGTCTGCCTGGTACTCTTTTTTACCGGTAAACGGCCAGTAAAGCTGCTTGCTGACCACTTCCAGATTGAGTGGCAAACCGGCCACGGCAAGCTGGGTATGCGCGGTAAGTTCCATATCGACCGGTCCTGAAAGATTGACGCCAACTTTCAGCACATCCCGCAGCTCGCCGCCGATCTTCATTTTCACCTTTTCGCCTTTTATCGGATCGATGTTCAGCGTGGTGTTCAGGGTTAAATCTACCGGCCATTTATCGCGCAATTCCGCGCTACCGGTGGCGTTGACCTGGCCTTGCGAAGAGTCGACATCCAGCGCATCGAGCTTCAAAGAACCGTCGATACTGCTGACTTTCAACAACAGGCTACTGACCAACAAATCGGTGTCGCCAGTCAGGCGCATTTGCGAGCCACGAAACTCCTGAATATTCAGATTCAGCGGCAAATGCACATCGGTCATTTCAGGTAAAACAGGCTTTTCAAACAGCTGCCTGAGCGTTTCACCCAGCGGTAATTCTTCCGGCTGCGGGTTCTGGATCTTCGGCTCAACTACCTCTTCTTGCGCCACTTTGGCGACTTTCGGCAGCGCAATCAGCAAGCCTTCAAGGTTGGTCGGCGTCAGCGTGACATTACGTTCCTGCCAGTTCAGGCCAGAGGTAAACTCCATCACCGAAACGGTGGTGTTATCAATTTTGAGATTGACGTTATTAAGCGCAAAACGACTCAGGGTGATGGGATACGGCGTGGTGAGATTGAGTGGGCCAGTGTCCTCTTCCTGAACAGGTGCTGACGGCGGCATTTTTTTGCTATCGACCACCACGTCGATATCTTTGAGTGAGAGATTATTCACGCACAAACTGCTGTCGCGCAGGCAGCCAAGTTTAACCGCCAGGTTAATTTCACCCGCCGTGACGTTGACGCCCGGCTGTTGGTAGCGCAGGCCTTTGATAGTCAGATTGCGCCAGCCGCCTGTGACGCTGGCAATATCCAGCCCAGGTACCCAACGGTTGGCGGCGTTAAATAAGACGTGTAGCCCAGTGGTAGTGCCCACCAGGAAGCCCACCGCACCAATCAGCAGCACCACAAAAAATAACACCGCGAGGCTTATCTTCTTCCAACGACTCATAGTTCAGGCCCCAAACCGATGTAAAACTGTAAACCGTGTTCATCTTTATCGCCCACCGGAACGGCTAAATCGAGCTTGATTGGCCCAACCGGTGACTGCCAGCGCACACCGAACCCTGCGCCAGTTTTAAAGTTGCTCTTTTTAATGTCATCGACCGCTTCGCCGGAGTCGACAAACACCGCACCCCACCATTTCCCGGTCACGTTGTATTGATATTCCAGTGAACCGGTGACTAATTTTGAGGCACCCGTCAGTTCACCTTTGTCGTTCTCAGGGGAGATGGATTTGTAGGAATAACCGCGAATACTGCGGTCACCACCGGCAAAGAAGCGCAAGTCAGGTGGGACTTTGTCGAAGTCATTGGTTTCAATCCAACCGACGTTGCCACGCACCACAAAGCGGTGTTTTTCCTGCAAGGTTCGAATCCAGACTTGTTGTGCCTGAATCACCGCGAAGTCGACATCAGAACCCCACATGGTGTCGGAAACGTCTAGCGAATAACGCTGTGAATCACCCCAGGTGGGCATCAGGCCACCACGCGAGCGAGTACGGCTGAGGCTTAAACCCGGATAAAGCAGCATCGTGGTGTTGGTCACGTCTGCCTGAGTAAAGTGGTCGAGGCTCCAGCGCAGGTTGATGGCGTGCTGCCACCCGCTGGATAAATCCCAGAATCGTGAAACCGCAAGGGTGCTGGAATCGGACTTGGTATCGTTTAAATCCGTCGCTTTAAAGCCACCCTGCACCAGATAATATTGTTCCAGCGGGTTTTTGAGCAATGGCATTTTGTAGCTGAAATCAATGATTTGCTCAGGCGCAGAAAGGCTGATGCTGCTGGTCAGGCTGTGGCCGTAAGAGTTCATCCACGGTTTTTTCCACGACGCTTTGACGCGCGGCCCAACGTCAGTGGAATAACCCACACCGGTTTCAATGGTGTTTTCAGTTCTTGGGGAAACGACGCCCTGCAATGGCAATACTTTGGTTTTGCGAGCTTTGTCGAATTCCGGCGCCACCACCACCGAATTAAACCAGCCTGTCGCCGATAAGCGGCGGTTTAACTCTGCCAAATCACTTGAGGTGTAGTAATCGCCCTCTTTAAAAGGCACCAGATTTTGCAGGTAATCTTCGCGAATTTGTGAGCCCTGGAAAGTCACGTCACCAAAACGGTAGCGCTCACCGCTGTTGTAATCGATGTCCCAGTACGCCCGGCGGCGCTCAAGGGAAACCCCGAGTTGGCTTTTGAGGAATTCACTGTCGAAGTAGCCTTTCCGTACCGCAATATTGGAAAGATCTTTTTTGAAGCTGTCGTAATCGTGGTGATTGAGAACGGTGCCAATTTTCGGGCGGTCGGCCAATAATGCAATGTAATCTTTATCGGTACGCGCACCGCCGCGCAGAATCACGTCAGTGCCGCCAATCAACACTGGCGGGCCGGGATCGACTTTGGCAATCAATACCTGTCGCCCTTTGGCCGGTGGTGGCCGCAGGTCAAATTCAATGGTTGGTTCGTAATATCCGAGCGCTTTCAAACCATTACGGATGGCGTCATCCACGCGCGCGCGAAAACGCCGGTCCGGCGTCACTTCATCACTTTGGATGGTAGAAAGTTGCGCACGAACGTTTTTTTGTAGCTCGCCGCTTAACCCATCAACCTGTAAACGCACGTTGGCAGCTCCCGCCCACGTGCTTACCAGGCACAAACAGGCCGAGCAAAATATACGGATTTGTGGCACGTTTTCTCCTGAATATCCTTGTTCCCACCCCTGGAAGGAAACGTTATCGCCGCCTTAGGCTTAACAAAATTACAACAATTAGGGTTGAAAACTGCACAATAACCCAAATAATTCTTATATGTACTGTAGTCTCATAATGCTGGGTTATTGTCTGAAATAACTCGCCGCGTTACAACCGCTTGACGGTTGTTACTAAATTTTACCGATATCGGGAGAGCATGACTGATGAAATTATTTGAGAAAAACCATCCCGTGACCCAGTCTGAAGCGTTGCCAGGCCGCAACACCCCGATGCCGATCGCCGCTTTACATGCAGTTAACGAGCATTCCATGACAAATGTACCAGATGGGATGGAAATCGCTTATTTTGCGATGGGTTGTTTCTGGGGCGTTGAACGTTTGTTCTGGCAACTGCCGGGGGTTTATAGCACCGCCGCAGGTTACGCTGGCGGCTTTACGCCCAATCCAACTTACCGTGAAGTATGTAGCGGGATGACGGGCCACACCGAAGCGGTGCGCGTGGTGTACGACCCACAAGTCATCAGCTATGAGCAATTGCTGCAACTGTTCTGGGAAAATCACGATCCGGCTCAGGGCATGCGCCAGGGCGGTGATGTCGGTACCCAATATCGCTCGGCGATTTACCCACTCACACCTGAGCAAGATGCTGCCGCCCGCGCCAGTTTTGAGCGTTTCCAGGACGCTATGGCATTGGCTGGTGATGAGCGCCGCGTCACAACTGAAATTGCCAACGCCGGTCCGTTCTACTATGCCGAGGACGACCACCAGCAATATCTGCATAAAAACCCGTATGGCTATTGCGGCATTGGTGGCATTGGTGTCTGTTTACCGCCGCAAGCTTAAGCGTGCTCCCGCGGGATTGAGCGGGTAGTGCGGATCACCGAATCACGCACCAGCAAACGCCCCTGCAGCATCAGGTTGAATACCGGGGTGTGGGGGCGAGTAATACGGTTTTGTAATAAATGCACCGCTTCAATGCCCAATTCACGACAAGGCACCTGAATTGCCGTTAATGCGGGGCTAAAGGGCTCGGAGAGTGTCCAGCTAAAGTCGGTGACCATCAGCGAAACGTCCTGCGCGACAGTAAGGTTACGGCGCTGCAAGACTTGTTGCGCCCCTTTTGCCATAAATACCCCAGCGCAAAGAATGGCCGTCGGCCATTGTTCCTGGGAATGTTGTGAAAACCAGCGTTCCAGCGCCGCTTCTGATTCCACCGCGCCAAATCCTTCCGTCACCACCAAATTGAGAGCTTCATCGAATGGAGCATGGAAGTAACGCGCCGCTTCTTTGACCCCCTCCAGGCGGCTCACCATAGTGTCGCGCCGCAGGCTGGTCAGACACAGCAGGCGCCGATGCCCCTGTTGATAAAGATGACGAGCGGCACTAAAACCGATGGCCCGATGGTCTGGCGAGACGTTATCCAGAAGCATTTCCCGGTCGGTGGTATTAATAAGAATGCAGGGTTTGTTTAGTGTGGCGGCGAGTTTATGAATGGTTGGGTCGTCCACGCCAATAATGATCATCGCGTTAATATTGCTGTCGCTGGCTTTTTTAAGAAACAACTTCAAATCTGCCTGCTGCTCTTCCAGCCCACAATAACGGATATAAATATCATGCGGAGCAATAGCTTCGACGATGCCTTTGATGACTTCATTATAAAATGTGTCATCACGGCTATTAAAAGCACGGTCCGGGGCAAATATAATCACACCGTTAATTAATAAACGCCCACTGATAAGTTCATCTAATACACCAAACTCCTGAGCACTACGCAGTATAGCGCTACGCGCCTGTGGGCTGGTGTTCGATTTCCCGGCTAAAACTCTTGAAACCGTACTGACAGAATATCCTGTCATTACGGCTATTTGTTGCATCTTTAATTTACCTGCCATTTTGTGATCCCTGACACAATGCATCCATGCAAATATTATCACGGATATTCCTTTGTTTTTAAAAGATAAATATTAAAAACAAGACAGATAATTACTTAAGCTGCGAATATTATCACAAAATCCGTTTGCTGAGATTCGGGCAGTTTCTTACTGTAGCGCCAATTAACATCCAGGTGAGAAATGCACAATGAAAAAGACTCTCTTTAAAGGTTCCGTTATTAGCTGTGCCCTCGCTCTTTTGACGAGTTATTCTGCACACGCTATTACGTTAAAAGTCGCAGATAACCATCTCGCTATCGATTCGACCGTTTTAGCGCTCAAATCTATGAACGACGAATTAAAAAAAACCACTAATGGCGAAGTGAAATTACGTATTTTTGCCAACGGTGCGCTGGGCGATGAAACTCAGGTTTTACAGGATGTGCAGAAAGGGACCGTCGATATGGCGCGTGTTTCTGTGTCTAACCTGCAATCGTTCAATGACAAGTTTTCGATTCTTTCCATGCCGTATCTGTTCCCCAGCAACGAAGCTTATCTGAAGTTCAGCCTCAGCCCGTTGGCTGATACTTTCTACGCCTACCCAGAATCCAGCGGTATTAAAGGGCTGACGTTCTATACCAGCTCGTTCCGTTCGTTCTATACCCGCGATAAAGGCATCGAAAAACCCGCAGATTTAAAAGGCGTCAAAATTCGCGTCATGGCCGACCCAACCGTACTGAATATGATGAAACGCCTGGGAGCAACCGCCACACCGCTGCCGTACAGCGAAGTCTTCGGTGCCATGCAGCAGGGTGTGGTCGATGGCGCAGAAAATGCCGTTTCGACGCTAACGGATGCCCGCCATGGCGAAATGATGAAAGCCTACTCTTTTGATGAACATACGCTGGTGCCTGACATTGTGGTTATCAGCAGCAAAACGTGGGCAAAACTGACGCCAGATCAACAGGTAAAACTGAAACAAGCCGCACTGAACTCCGCCGTAATGCAGACCGAAGAGCAGGCAAAAGTACAGGCGAAAGCGAAGAAAGATGCCGAAGCGATGGGCGTGAAATTCTACTACCCAGAGAAAAAAGCCTTCCAGGATTTAGTGGAACCGATGTACGCCGAGCTTCCCGCCGACAAAATGCAGCAAGTAACCGAAATCCGTAATTCAATGCAATAAAAGCAATTAGCCTGTAAAGCCAGACGGCTGGCTTTACAGGGCGAGCTTTTCCGGAGTACTTCATGAACCTTCAAACCTTTAAGTCATACCTTGATAAAGGTATCGGGCTGCTGGTGGCGTGCCTGCTCACCGCCTTGTGCCTGATTGCGATGTGGCAGGTTTTTACCCGCTATATCCTTAACGACCCCAGCACTTATACCGAAGAATTACTGCGTTACATTATGATTTGGATGGGTTTTTTAGGGGCAGTTTGCTGCTTCTCTTCCCAGCGTCATTTAGCTCTGACGCTGCTGGAATCGAAACTCAATATCCGCCTGCGTGTAAAGCTAAACACTCTGCATCACGTGATTATTATGGTTTCCATTTTCTTCGTCATGATCCTCGGCGGCTGGCAATTTATGCTCGAAGGCATGGGTCAACGCTCCAGTACGCTGGGCATTCCAATGGGTTGGATCCACGCCATTATTCCTTTGAGCGGCGTGCTTATTATTTTGCTGGAAATCATCAATATCATCAGCAATTGCCAGGGAAAGAATGCCCATGATTGATTCCGAAATTCTCATCGCTTGCAGCATGCTGCTGGGCAGCTTTATTTTCTTTTTAGTGCTCGGATTACCGGTGGCGATTGCCATTATGGTGTCGTCGATTTTCACGCTGATTTTCAGCATGTCGGTGGGGGATATTCTCTATTCCGGCAGCCAGAAAATGTTTACCGGCATCAACAACTTTGGCCTGTTAGCGGCACCGTTCTTTATTCTTTCCGGTAACTTAATGAATAAAGGCGGGATAGCCCGACGACTGGTTAACTTAGCGATGCTGCTTGGCGGGCGCATTCCTGGCTCGCTGGCGCATGCCAACGTTATCAGTAATATGCTGTTTGGAAGTGTGTGCGGTTCCTCCGTTGCCGCCGCTTCTGCGGTCGGTGGTTTTATGGGGCCGCTGCAAAAAGAGAAAAACTACGATCCGTACTTCTCCGCCGCCGTTAACATTGCTTCAGCACCTACCGGTTTGCTTATTCCCCCAACTGGTTTGTTTATTGTCTTCTCATTAATGACCGGAACTTCGGTAGCAACGTTGTTTGTTGCCGGTTATGTGCCGGGGATTTTAATGGGCCTCGGTGTGATGTTTTATGCGTGGATCTATGCCAAAAAACATAACTATCCGGTAGAAGATAAAGTGCCGTTAAAACAGGCGCTGCGTATTGTTTTTGATGCCATTCCTAGCCTGTTAATGATTGTGGTGGTGATTGGCGGAATTATTGTTGGCATATTCACCGCGACCGAAGGCGGCGTCATCTCGGTTTTCTACGGGCTTATTCTTTCGCTGTGTTATGGCACCATTAAGCCGAAAGATTTACCGGCAATTATGATCGAGTCGGCGATTATTTCCGGCATGATTTTATTCCTGATTGCCGCTTCGTCGTTTATGTCGTGGGCGATGACCTGGCTGTCTATTCCGGATACCGTCAGCGAACTGCTGCTGTCTGTTTCGGAAAACCCGATTATTATCTTGCTGATCATGAACTTACTATTGGTGATTGTCGGCACCTTTATGGATATCAGCCCGGCATTACTGATTTTCACACCGATCTTTTTCCCGATTACACAAAGCATCGGCATGGACCCGATTCACTTCGGCGTGATGCTGGTCTTTAACTTGTGTATCGGCAATATCACACCGCCGGTGGGCAGCGCCTTATTTGTGGGTTGCAGCATCGCCAATGTGCCGATGGAAAAAGTCATTAAACCGTTATTACCGATCTTCGCCATCGAATTTATTTTATTGCTGGTGGTGACTTATATTCCTGAAATTTCATTATTCCTTCCCCATTTATTTGGCATGAGCTAAGAGGTTTATCTGATGCACCAATTTACTTTATCTGCCTTTGCAGATGAGATTTCGCCGTGGCTGGAAACACAAATGGATGTGCTGGATAAATTCAATATCCGCCATATCGAGATGCGCGGCGTGAATGACCGCCCGCTGGTAGAACACACCTTAGATGAAGTGAAATTAATTAAACAACGCCTGGATGAGCGCGGCTTTGCTATTTCCTCTGTCGGTTCGCCCATTGGCAAAATTGGCCTCGATGAAGATTTTGACGCGCATCTTGACCTGTTTCGTCACACCTTAAAAATCGCCCAAATTCTTGAAGCGCCATACATCCGCATGTTCAGCTTCTGGATGCCGAAAGATGAAGATCCGCAGCAATACTGGCCGGAAGTGTTGCACCGCTGGCAGCAACTGGTTGCCGCCGCCGAAGGCTATGACGTCACGCTACTGCACGAAAACGAAAAAGACATTTTCGGTGATACCGCCGAACGTTGCCTGCAACTGCTGGAAGCGCTGAATACGCCGAAAGTCAAAGCGGTTTTCGACCCGGCAAACTTTGTGCAGTGCGGCGTCACTCC
>Ga0105244_10001469_pt1 | contig 19036 bp, 19 predicted proteins | sample KBSM44metaG_FD_80423 | JGI IMG/M metagenome (GOLD analysis project Ga0105244, IMG submission 80423) | Miscanthus rhizosphere microbial communities from Kellogg Biological Station, Michigan, USA - KBS M4-4 metaG | ecosystem: Host-associated > Plants > Roots > Rhizosphere > Soil | place... | reverse complement strand
GTGGGAACAGTCCGGCATTAACGTCTGGCATCCCGCATTCGACAAAAAGAAACGCACGCCCGGCTGGGTGAGCTGGCACCTGCAGCAGACGGCGGGACGGATACGCGTCGGCCGCGTGCCGCTGGAGGAGTCGCTGCTGCTCATGGCCATGAAGGGCACGCCGCAGGTCGTGGCCAACCGGGAACACCTGAGAGTAGCTGAAAAGAATAAACGGCGGCTCATTGTGGTGTCCGTTCTGGCCAGCTGGAATGAGGCTGCCGAAGCACGGCTGCAGACAACGCTGCCGCTGGGCCTGTTTTTCGGCTTCCCTGACCTGGTGCTGCCGGAAGACGTGCGCCTGCGCCTGGATAGGGGCTTTGGCCGCGAGCTGGGCGACTGGCGCCGGGGAATGAAGGTCGTGGTCATTGCGGAAACGGAACCGCCCGAAACGACGTTCAGACACACTGACTGGCGCAACCGGCCGTTCAGCTGCAGCACCGTCATCGACGTGGCGCTGATGACGGTCAGCCCCCGCTTCATTCCGCTGGATTCCGGCTATGAGGGAGCTGTCGAAGAAAAGCTGTGGCAGGAAAAACGCGCCTTCATCAAGCCGCTGCGCTACGACGGCGAGGAAGACGTGTTTCCGGACTTTGTGCTGAAGGACGTTTCCGGCGTGGATGCGCTGCCTATGGAGGTCTTCGGCATGAACACGTCGGAGTACCTGCTGCGTAAGCAGGAGAAGACCGCCCACTACGACAGGGAATACGGCCCGGGCAACTGGTGGTGCTGGAACGCTGCAGAGAAGTCAGACATGCCGGCTTTTCCGGCACAATGACATTCGAAAAACGTCCGGGGAGGCCTGTCAGCGAGGCTTTCTGGGGCTTTTGGGCAGAGTAAACACCAGAAGCAGCGACAGAACGACGGAGATGACAATGTTGGCCATGACCATAAAGTCAGTTACAGCTTCATCACCGTAAATGTGGAACTGGCCAGCCAGCCAGCTGAACACTGAAAAAGGCACAAGAACGGCGACGGCCTTAAAAAGCGCGACGCAGCAGAAGATAAAAACAAAAGTGAGGACATTTATCCGCTTCATCAGAATACCTGTACCGTTCCGTAAGCTTTCAACTGGCTGCCGGGAATATTGAGTGTGGGGCCGTATTTCAGCAGCATATCACGCAGGTAGCTGAACTGGATGGGATGGACCAGTGTGATACAGCCCTCACTCAGCCCCAGCGGGCCTATGGGGTGCAGCCTGAAATTACCCCGTTTCACACCCTGTATGAAGGTGTAATCATCAATTTTGCCGTCATCACGATACAGGCCAAACCATGTCGAGCGGTCAGTGCCGTAAACTTCCTTCAGAAAGCGCTCACGCAGGGGCCCCTGCGTGCCGCCGGACGGTCTTTCCACGATAAAGTAACGCCCCCTCACGATCGGGCCGATGTCTGGCACGTTCGTTTTGTCCGGGTTATTTCCGCCCTCTTTCTGACCCGAGAATGCCGGAAAGTTCCCCACGCCCGGGCAGTTCAGCGAAGTGAACTCACGCCGGTTGAGAAGCATATAACAGCTTACAGATGGCATAACACTTCCTTTTGTTCTGTTTATTTTTCATGCTCAGATTATGCACAGCGTCAGGTAACCCTGCGCAGGAGGTATCAGACAAATTCTAAAACCCTGTCTGAATTTTGGCTACGTTCCGCTGACGTCCTCTGTAAATTGCAGGTCCTGAAAAATCAGGACATCCTGTTGAGGCCTGAGCAGTTAATCACACGGTCTGGCTTAATCATAAGTACCTCAGTGATCACAGCCGGCACCATCCTGCAGATTATAATGCTGAAACTTACCCCGAGCTTTCAGTATGTATTCTGGAACAGGTTTCCGGATAATTGCAGATAAACTTTACGACGCAGGCTGAATACATTGTTTAAGTGTGACCTGAATACAGTGAACTTTCAGCCCGGTTAATCTGGCATCGGGTAAGTTAATTCTGTTTTGACAGGGTTGCAAAACGAGTATTTATGATAACTTTTCTCAAATTTAAATTCATATATAAAAAAATCATTTTTATATGAAAAGTTACGTGCTTTTTACTGATGGTAATGATTCAGACATAAATATCTAATATGTTGATTTCGGAACTCCTGAGTTTGTTCCGTCATTTTTCTTCAATGTAATACTGCAAGTCTTCGATCGTATTTACTGCGATTGAAATCCTTAAACATGTTGATCTATAAGGAATGAAAAATGCCAATTCCACGCAAAAGGTTTCCTATAGCTTTATCACAGACTCCCCCTACACAGCTGACAGTTCAGGCATTAAAAAAACAGTTAACAGACATAGGCCTCACTTGCCCTGATTCTCACGAAAGTAAATTACAGGCATATATAGATGATGTTCGCAGTCAGTTACCCCAGGGCGCGATACAGACGTATGCAATCCTTCAGCCGGCCACTCAGTCATTGCTGGCCAGTGTGCCCAGAGTAAATGGACTGGCAGGGGATTTTGTGGTGTCCGCGACGGGTGACTGGACGCCGGATGGAACGGGGATGGGTTACGGGCCGGAGCTGGAATATATCCAGTATTCGACACATTTTGACTGGTTAAAAGCCAACCGGCCAGGTTTTACGGGGGTTATCGACGCCCCTCCTGCTTATACAGGAAAATACGACTCCGTTGATGCAATAAAAAATCTATTCGTGGAGGTAGGAGCCACGGCGTCAGCAACCCTGATTAAGGGACTGAATAAAGACTCTGTTGAAGCCGTGCTGAGTAATGCAATCGCTCCACTCGATGATACCACCGCAAAAGATTACGATCAGACTGACAGTCGTGTCATTTTTCTTGTAGATAATTACAATCCGCAGACATCTGAAGCTGACGGCATCGGTGTCCTGAGTGTGGAATGGCACCTGGTTATAAAAGATTATACTGAGAAAAAAAAGGACCCGAAACATCAAACTACTCTGACCATCACCGCGCGTTCTGTTCTTTACAGCAGCCTGGAAGATATGAATGCAGATTATCTCGCCGCCCAGTCCCATTTCAAACAGAGTTCGTTCCTGCAGTCAGGCATCCCGATTAAAAATTCGGTGGACATCTTCGCGCAACTCCCTCCGGCGAACAGGGACACATTCAACAGAAGTTTACCGAAAACAGCCACCACCAACCAGTTAGAAGCCATTGTATTGTTTGCGCCTAATTTACAGAATATCGGCGTTATAGATAACACCCACTCCTCTGCTACCACTACCTATGAAAAAAGCCTGACTACCGGTTTCACCTTCACATCAAGTCAGACGTTCAGTGCTGAAGCATCGTTTGAAGCCTCCGCGGAAGTTGTTAAGGCCGGCGTTAAAATCGGGTTCAGTATTTCATTTACTGAAGAGTGGTCAAAAAGCACGACAGATACCTTCAGCTTCTCTGTCGGGCCAAATAAGAAGGCTTTCACCTATCAGGGTTATCTGCAGGCAAGGATACTTCGTTATAACCCTGCGGATGATTCGTTTGCCTATGTCAACTCGGTTGCCCGTTTTGTAACGAATATTCTCACCACCAGTGAAGTGCCGCTCGTGGATAATGCGTGATATTACTTTTTAAGCCGGAACATAACCCGACCAGAAAGTAACAGCTACTGCCAGGCCTGTGTTTATTCCCACAGGCCTCAGGTTCACCGGCATCTTTAACTTTTACATCCCGGAGCTGCGAGGTGTGGCTGTTCGCTGCTCAGGATATTTAATCTGATGTTTCTGAACGGCCCTGTTTCCGATCAGAATGGTGCATGGCCCATATGCGCTTTACCTGACTCACGCTGCATCCGGCAAGCGTTGCCGTGCGCGCAATCGTCATGCCGGACTCGCGAAGGGCAATGATACGCTCGTGCGTTTTGGTTTCAGGTCTTCGCCCTTTGTACTTACCCGACGCCTTTGCCAGCTCAACGCCCTGCCTTTGCCTCTCCCGGCGGGTTTCGTAGTCGTCCCGTGCCGTCTGCAGGGCCACCTTAAGCAGCATGTCCTGAACCGACTCAAGCACGATTCTGGCCACGCCGTCCTGACTTATGGCCAGCTCCGACAAATCCACTATGCCGGGGATGGCCAGCTTTGCTCCCTTAGCCTTAATCGAGCCGATCAGCTGCTCGGCCTCATTAAGGGGAAGACGGCTGATGCGGTCAATCTTTTCAGCCACAACTACCTCCCCGGGCTGCAGGTCGGCAATCATGCGCTGGAGTTCAGGTCGGTCTGCCCTGGCACCTGAAGCCTTCTCTTTATAGACGCCGGCGACATAGAATCCCCTGCCCCGAGCATCCTCAATAATTCTGTTCTGTCGCGTCAGTTCCTGTTCATCCGTACTGACCCGAAGATAGATACGTGTAATCTGCATAAGTTCAGCGGTCCCCCCCCTCTTAACGTAAATAATCCCTGAGCGCTTCGCGGCCGCCGTTGTCTTCAGGCATGACGGTCACAATGCGCCTCAGCGCGGATTCGTGTAAGGGCGTACTGTTCACGAGCGATATCAGCTGCCGCTGCGCCTCTGTCGCCGGAAGGGTGGCTGACGAGTATTTACGAGTCTTGAACAGACGGTGCAATGAGCTGATGTTTATCAGACGGTTTGTCAGAACATACATGGCTGTAAGCGCCTGACGCACCTCAGTCACCTCTTCAGGCAATTACCCTCCGCACAGAAGTCTCCCGGGGGGCTGAGATAAGTTTCATCCAGTGGATGGTTTACTAAAAGGCTGAAGGGTTTCACTGAGACCTCCGGGAATGTTTTCAGTAGGGCAAACGATGTTAACTGAGGGAGTGAAATTCCCTGTACGTCGTCCCCTGGATATTTATGTCATCCCGTACCCTGATTTCAACATAAGCGTCCGGGCTGAGAAACGCGATTTTTTCAGCGTGTTTAATTTCCGTCGTGCAGATGCGCAACCATTCAGGCTCTCCTGAAAGCAAAATCCCATGCAGCATCAGGTTAACGTCGTCGATCGTGGCCACATGTACAACGCGTTCAATCCTTCCCGAAAAAGTTTTGTTTTTGTCACTGGCATGAATAACCCCTTTTTTATAAAGGTCTTGCAGTGGTCAGTTAGAGTATACCTTTAATGGCCTTTTTTTTTATCAAAGCTGTATCTGAAATCCTGCTGGCGATGAAATTAAAGAGATTTGACGGACTGAAAATCTGCACAAGCTTCATTTAGCTTCCGCTTTCAGGGTTGACATCAATTTTATGGTTTTTCTGGCGCTCATATTTCCAGAAAATGAATTATTTCAATTTATTTGGTCTTGAGATTTTAGGCTCTGTAAGCATGTTGATCTGAGGTTATGAGTTAACTCAGTCTGAAATTTTATTTTTTTTGTTAGTGTTTCATTGTTATTTAATTTTAATGAAATTTTAATTGCAATGTGTGTTTTATTATTTTTCATTGTAATCATGAGGTTGGTTTTTTTTAGTTTGCTTGCTAATTTCTGAAAGTGATGTTTTATGAAAGTCTGTTAAAAATTAAATAGAAAAATAACAATATGTTCATAAAAATAGCGCTTCACCAAAAAAGGATAAAATAAAATGAACAGTTACGATGTTGTTCTTATCGGCGGGGGTATTGCCGGACTGATGTCTGCCTATAAGCTCTGTAATATTGGCCTATCTGTGGCGCTGGTTGAAAACAAACCTGTGTTCGCAGCTGGCCCGTCCACACGCAATGAAGGCTGGCTCCATAAGGGGACTTATCACGCGACCTCGATTAAAAACAGGCAGGAGGCTGTGCAGGTGGCTAAGCGATGTATTTATGGACACGAATACATACGTGAGTTTGCCCCGGAAGCCCTGGAGGATATTGACAAGCGGCCTCTCGCGTTATTAAAGGACGAATCGCGAGCGGATGAGGTTATTTCCCGCTGGAATGAAGCCGGCGTGTCCTTTACCCCGCTGACGTTGTCAAAAGCGCGCAGCCTGGTTCCTGAAGCCGATTTTACTGAGACGAAAGCTATTTTTGCGGTCGACGACGTCAGCCTGAACACCCGCTTACTCTACAGAAAGCTGATCAGTGCTGCTCAGAAAGCAGGATGCGTATTCTACCTGGGGCATGAGATTACCGCGATCGAGGGCCAGACACTTCACCTCGAAAGCCTTTCGGGTGTCAAAGCCGCAATAGCTGGTCAGCGCATCGTTTACTCTTCCGGTACCGGGGCCAGGGATTTATTTACCAGACATCATGACCTCGCCATTCCTATCAGGTACTGGAAAAGTCATCTCATCATCACACCAAGGCTCTGTGCAGAAGGCGTTTTTTATCTGGACCCGCATCAGGCTGCGATGATGCATCACGGCGACCACAGCATTGTGGGTTTCAATGAAGACGCTTTACTGTCGCCATGTGCCGATTATGAGGTGATTCATGAAAGAGCAGAAAATATTAAAAGGGGCATCGCTTCAATATTTCCCGGCTGGGACAGTCGGAATTCAGTAAGTATAGCCTGCGTCAAAGTGGATCTGCAGACATCCCTGAACTGCAACCGTTCACTCAACGTTGCCATCGCAGAGCCGGTGCCAGGCCATATACTCGCCTTACCCGGAAAAATGACGGAAGCCCCGTTTTTAACTGACAAGCTGGTCGCCTATCTTCATGACGCAATAGATAACGCTTCTGTTGCTATGCGTCCCTGTGATGAGTTCCGTGTGCTGGAGAAAATTGCGTGATGGACATTACTATTTTTAACCGTATGAGAAAAGACAGTGGATTTCTGACGCTCGACGAACTCGGTGGATTGTGTGAAGCCGGGAATATTATTTACGATCCCTTCTCGACACTTATATACAAGGACATAAAAATCGGGAAGGGAAACATTTTCTTCCCTAACGTAATTCTTGCTGGCAAAAACGGAAACACCCTTGAGATAGGAGATTCCAACACCTTCTACAGCAATACATCGATCGATGCCTCGGCCGGACCGGTTTTCATTGGGTCAGAAAACCAGTTTGGTGAAGGTGGCTTCACCGTTAAGGCTAACAGAACCGGTGCCGTTGTAAAAATAGGTAACCACGGCCGTTATCTGGGGGGCGCGTCAGTTTTTGGCGTCTCCGACCTTCAGTCCGGAAGCCAGATTCTGGGGCAGATTACCGTTGACAGCTGCACACTCGAAAGCGGCTGTGGCTGGCATGAGCCTTCACCTGATGAAAGAGCCGGGCTGCTGAAGGGATTTGGTACAGCCCGAAACCTTAACATACCCCGAGGCCGTGTCATCAACGGTGCCGGACGCTTTGAAGAGAGCGGAATTGAACTGCAGTCAGTTTATCACCCAGTGAAAAAGGCCTGACAGGCTGAAGGACCGATCGAACATGTGGATTTATTACGGTGTTTCAGCCGGCGTTATTCTGGGTTTTTATGATTTCTGGACTAAAAAGGCCATGTCAGGTAATGGTCTGTTTCAGGTGGTTTTCTACAGTTCTTTTTTTGGAGCTCTGCTGTGGCTGCCCGTATTTTTGCCTCAAGTACAGGCGTTGAGTCCTCAGCTGAAAATAGGTCCTGTTCGTTTTGCAGAACAGTGGCCTATTCTGGTAAAAAGTCTGATGATGACCCTGTCTTGGGTTTTCGCTTATTTCTCTGTAAGAGAGTTGCCGATGTCCTTTTCAGGTTCCGTCAGGGCCTCAGGGCCGTTATGGACGCTTGCGGGCGGCAGCGTGGTTTTCGGCGAGTTCCTGTCCCCCCTGCAGTTCACAGCGGTACTCGTTTCCGTGCTCTGTTATTACGGGTTATCACAGACAGGCAAAAAGGAAGGGATCAACACGCTACGCAGTCTCCCTGTGGCCATGATGCTTCTTGCGACCATACTTTCTTCGTTAACAACCGTTTTTGACAAATATATCGTTCATAATCTCGATATATCGGCGTATACCATTCAGGCTTATTCTTCACTTTACCGGTTTATCTTCGCTGGAGCGTTTCTCATTGCGTTTATCCGGCTTGGGCGGAGCAGCCTGCGTTGCATGTGGAGTCTGTACATTCTCCTGGTTGGTTTTTCATGGGTTATTGCGGAACTCATCTATTTTTTTGCAATCACCGATCCCGATGCCAATGTGACATATCTTTCAGTATTCAGAAGAATGAGTCTTGTGGTGGGGTTTATTCTTTCAGCGTTATTTATAGGAGAGAAAAATTTCCGGAGAAAATTGATCATCATCTCACTTATCGTGGTGTCTACCCTGTTACTGATGGTTAAAGTTTAGAATAAATTATGCACTCAACACCTGTAAAAGCAGGGTTAAGTGCATGCCCGAAGTAGTCAGCCGGAGGCTATCGGAACGTTATGCTTAAAGCGAAGGGAAATTTTCAGATGAATGTCGGGAAAGAGGACTGCGTTTAGCCGCAAACGCCGTTATACATTACCGATTTGCTGAGCTTATCCTGGGGCTCACATGCAGATTAATTTAAACAAGGGCCGCCTCGGTGGCCTTAAAACCCTTAAGAAGACTTGTGCAGCTCAAAGCCGGATCAGCTGACTGGCCGTTTTACTGCGAGTTTCAGCATCCCGCTTCAGAGCCTGCATTTCCGGATCGCTGGCCAGCAACTCATCAGCGCATTGATTCAGCAGGCTGAAAAGCTCCAATCCATCCCCGATACTTACAGGCCGTGTAGATATCTCGCCCTCGTGCTTCTGAATTTTATGGAGCAGAGAGCCGATTACCCCGTGGGACTCAATGGGCTCAGCCGGAACATAGGACGCATATTCCTCAAACTGATCCAGCGTCAGGTCGATGTAATTCCCGTCCACCATGACAATTACATGACCATTGACGGTCGAGTTCTCAGCCTCGTGGAATGGAACGTTACCGCACATACAGATGATACAGGGATGAAGCCCCTTGTCAGAATCCATCAGATAACGGGCCAGAAAATTACTGGCTAAATCGCAGCTACCGCCGGGAAAGTCTTTCAGTTCGTTCCAGCGCGGCAGTACCCGGTATTCCTCCCTCTGTTCTGCGGCGGCGAGCACAAGGGCCTGACGGAATGCCCGGATGCGGAGGGTGGTTTCAAGTCTCATCCTGATTATCCTCTGTGTTTGTTGCATCCGGTTCCACCTCAGGTACGGGCAGACGATTTTTGATGAATCTGGAACGGCTGATAATGCCCGGAAATTTTTCCTGGTTTTCGTTAACAACCTGACTCACCGTTTCAGCTTCGGCTACTGGCCAGTCGCTGAAAGTGTACTGCTGTGCGTCAAGCCACGAACGTAAGACTTCATCACCGGGCGCGATACTGAACAGGGCGGCGATTGCCCGCCGTGAGGTATTTCCTTCTGGCTCGGTAAACTGAATAACATCCTGAAAATCGTGGATAACTTTCACCCTTTTTTCTTTTGATGTATCCACTTCCATCAGGATGTCGTGAAGCTCTTTGAGTATTTCGGCGCGCTGATTTTCCTCCAGGAATGACCATATCAGCCGCACGCTGTTACTGCTTTTCAGCTGTACGCCGTCCAGACTGCGGTACCAGTTTGCGAAAAGGCTGATACCTGTGGTCATGTGTACGTAATTCCCTGCAGATGCCATCCGGCTGAGTATAATGCTTCTACGGTTTTCAGTACTTTTGAAGGCGCTGTAAAGCTGCTCCTGACCGGAGAAAATATCCTGACTGAGTGCATGCAGTTTTTCTTTCAGGTTAAGCAGCCGCTTATCGGAAAAAAGGTCATCAAGAAACTCTGTACTTATGCTCCCGATGTGTTCTTCTGTAATTTTTCCTATCATTCTATCGTCACGTTCGATAACCGGGCGCATATAATCCACGTCCTCAATTTCACTCTTGACTACCGGATAATAAATAGTGATGTAATCGATTGTGCTGATGTAGTTAAGGTGATTTTTTTTGAATATTACTTTCAGTGACTTACTGACACAGGAGGACGAAATCGGGTCTTTTAAAGAGTCCATGACCATACTGAAATTCTTCATATAGCGGAAATAGAAAGACAGATATTTTATGTAATTTTCATCATCCTCATAACGTTCGCCATACACAGGGATTTCAGAATAATTTTTTGTTGCCACCAGGTGGGCGACCATATGCGCCGCGTATTCTTCCGGGTAATCTTCACTGATGACGGTCAGTTTTTTAAGCGGGGTAGTGGTTGAAGCCTCATACCATTCCGGTGTGAAAATTAAATACCGAAGGTCCTTGATGTCTTCACTGGGTGTTGAGCTGCGCAATACTGTCAGCTTGCCAGTGATATTTTCAGGAAAGTTATCCTTGCCGTTGATTATATTTCTAACTGCTTTTGTTGAGAGCCCAAAAAAACGAATAACGTCAGAATTGAAGAGGTCGTGCGATTCAGTCTCCAGCAAATGACGGAGCATGTTTTCCTGCTCAGCTTCAGACAGCGGAAGAGTACTGATGCGGAGATGAGGCAGATTATCCTTTTCATCCAGCAGAAATCTGGAATAAAGATAGCCGCTCAAACGATTTTTTATCAGTTTAAACAGGTTTTCTTTAAAGATGGCTGAATAAAGATCTGCCTCTTTTAAAAGATTTTTAATATAAACATCATCATTTTCCGGCTTTTTCTGGAGACTATTAAGCTCTGTAATAACAAAATTTTTCTGACGGATCATGAAGTCTTCCGTACCCACATACCCCTTTTCTTTTAATAATGTGAGGCTCTGGCTGAACGTTTCACTAAAGTTTTCCCGCTCAGACAAGGCATACGATGTGTTCAGCCTGGCCACGGCGCCTCTTATCTCCTCCCTGATCTTGCCTAACGCATCGTCGGGCAGTTTGGTGACGGTCTCCATCCAGTCCTGCATAGTAAAGCGCCCGGCACAGCGCTGCCATGCATGAGAGAATCCATACAGGCCAGACAGTTTCCCGAGGGTTTCAGCATCGTGATTTTTAACGGCGTCGGTCAGGGGGGTATCAAAGAGCTCCGTCCGGGCCAGTTCACTGTCTGTCTGGAAGTGGATGCTCATTAAAAATTCGCTCCAGCGCCGGGTGTCGTGACTGAATATCCTGCCGAGCTGCGCCTGGGTTGCATACATCCTGTCCTCTTCCTGACTGACAGGAAGCGAGCTCTCGTCCTGCTCCCGGATTTCAAGCAGGCGGGTCACGGGTACCTCATCAGAATAGCGCACCACAATGATATAGAGCGCCAGCAGCACGTGCCGCAGCGGTTCGCCGGCCGGGACCGTCATGTCCAGAATGTGAATATCGTTGACCAGCTTCTTGAGCAGTCTTGGCGTTATGCGGGGATGTTCAGAAGGACGCCAGCGTTCCAGCAGCTGTATGGACTCAGTGCAGCAGATCCCGTCATCTTCGCCTACGGTCTGCTTCCACATTTCCCGGAAGGCATCCTGCCATCCAGCCGTGATGAGCGGCGGGACGGTAAACGTTACGGGAATGCGCTTGGCGATAAATTCCCGCCCACTGTGCCCCTCAACCATCAGGGATTTCGCTACGTGCCGCGCGGAATAAGGCACGATGATCCGGAACTGTCTGTGTGTGGTTCCCGCGATCAGCTCCATGTCGCTCCAGAGTTCTTTCACCTTGTCTGCGCTGATACGGTCAAGGTTATCAATTATAAGAATAAACCTGGCGTCTGCAGGTACTGTCGGACTTTCCGTGAAGCCGGACAGCGCGTCGGTTAATTCAATGGTGCCAATCTCTTTACTGACAAGCCATGTTTCTGAAATCCGGTCAACGCTGTTTTGCTTAAAAAGGTCGCCAACGGTAGTCAGATAACCAGAATTTCCGGATGCTTTAATTTTTTTTGTTTTATATCCAAGCCAGAGTAAAAGCAAACCGGGTGACAGCAATGCCAATATTTCCAGTGCTGCCACCCACAATGAAGTTTTTTTATCGCTTACCAGGTAGCTGTTTAGATCCACAAGTAGGTACCGCACCATCTGAACGGCGAGCAGAGATAATAAAATAAAGGTTACCGTCCACCAACTCAGCCGGCTGCTGACCTTTTTGTCGTACTCGACGATATTTCCCAGTGCTTTATGTTTCAGTGTGTTCAGTGATTCTTTATCAACACCCTCTTTCTCATGGATTCCGCGGTGAATGACCTCAATTAACGCCTTTTTCGTGTTTCCGTAATGATAACGCTCTGCGTCAAAATCAATAAAGGTGTAATCGCCAGAGAGGTCTTTCTTTATCAACTGGATTATCGTCGACTTTCCGGAACCGAGCTCCCCTTCCAGGCCAATGATATTGATGTCGGATGATCTTATTACCTCCGTCATCTTCCGTGCCACTTTATTATGGCTTTCTCCTCTGAACAGATCGCTGTCCGCGGGATGTTCATTCTGCAGCATCAGGGGCATGCACTCTCCTTTGCGCCCGTCTTTCCGGGCAAACAGTAAGGCTGTCGTTATGTCAGGCGGCGTGTGAAATGATAAGCATTGCTTAGCTGTTCATCATAATGCTGAAGACGGGAGTATTCCTAACAGATTTGATCTGTTCCCATAGTAAAGACTGACTGACTCTGACACTTTATCGGTCCTAGGGAGAAAATGGCCGATACGTGGCGCTGGTTTTCACTCCTGAAGCGTAAATACGCCCTGTATGTTTTTTATGTAACGTCAGGCATATTATATGCCTGTAGGGATAAAAAAATTAATCAGGCCTATATTGTGCTGATATGGAGATTTTCTGTTTTATTCACTGTGTACTGCATGAAGATTTCATTCTTCCTATCTGAGATCCGATTACTGATAAATCCGGAAGTAACCATGGGCGGACACAACGAAAAAAGAGATGGCTTCTTCAGGATTACAGGCCGGAGAACAACCTGGCACCCGGTGGAAAGATGAAAAACAAGCTGCTGTAGCCGTTAGCCAGCATTGCGGCCAGTTAGTGCAAATGGTGGGTTAACTGCAGAGAGCATGGGGGGTAAGGCCTGCGATGCATCACAGACAGGGTGCGGCGATGTAGACCCGGTTTTTAGCTGCCACACGCTGATGTCAAAGCGGTTGTGACTGTCATCTCTGAAAAACACCGGACCAGCGGTTTTTCAGGTCTGAACAGTTTGAATACAGAAGCTTTCCTGTGAACCTCTCATACCAGTCGGTTAAAGAAAAATGCGGCTGACCGGCAGCCGCAACCAACCAGAGAGAAGACAGCATTTCAGATATCGGCCATGGTGGTTTCGTAGTTTTTAAGATTGATAATCATGATTTTGTTAATAAGCGTCGGCTCACTGAAACCCGTGAGGTATTTGACGCATTCTAGAGCGGTAAAGGACGCCGCCAGCGCGTTGTATGGATCGATTAATGTAGAAACAAATGAGCTGTCGAAGGCCTCAGTAAAAGCGTCTTCTGTATCATCCAGCTCAGGTGCGACATGAGAAAAATCTTTGGTTTTACCGGGAATAACCAGTGGGCCCACACCAACGGAGTCAACAAGGGACCCGCCATAGATATAGGGTATGCCAAGCCGTACGCTTACATTATTGGCCATCATTTTTATTTTCTTCCGGGGCGTATCCGCTGAAAGAATACAGAAATCAAACCCCTTAATGAGCTCTTCGATATCCTGCTCCGTCTCAATTTTTTTGTTTACATACTCATAATTGAGGTCCGGATTCAGCTGGCGGATCCGCTCACGCGCACAGTCAATTTTAAGTTTTCCCACGTCAGCACGGTTATACAGAATCTGACGGCTGAGGTTTGACAGCTGAACCTCATCAAAATCCACGGCCCGGACAAACCCGGTGCCCATCGCGGCCAGCGTGTAGAGTATGTAACTGCCTGTCCCACCTACACCAAGCAGTACCACTTTGCTGTTGGTCAGCTTTTGCTGTGCCTCAAAACCGAGACCCGGTGAGAGCTCCTCGAACAGGCGGATCTGGCGATCGTAAATCGGGTGATATGCGCTCTGGCCAAGCCGCTGCTCTTCAAAGTCAGGCACCAGAATCGTTTCGTCAATGGCCCACTGAACGATTTCCCTTACTTCATCTTCCCTTAGCGCGCCTTCGGTTTGCTTCAGGGCCTCCTCAACAGTACAGGCCTTGCCGAACAGCGCCAAAAGCATTCTTGCAGACCGATCGAGCTCAATCTCGAACTGTTTGTCGAGAGTGGAACCGATAAGGTATTTATCATCACTGACTTTTCTCGCCGTGAAGCTACTGTTGAGTATGTATTTCATCGTATTGTTTCCCAATTTCATGTTGTGAAAATAAGAAGTCGATATCGTCTATCATTTCGTAGAGTGGCTTGGAATCACTGGCTATATTGTTTAGATAATTTCTGATGGTTTCATTGTCCCCGAATTTAGCGATGACTACGTTCATTTTCATCTCATCGGTCAGTGGCCTGAGCTCAAGAAAACGAAATCGCCTTGTAAAAGCAACATCATTTTTTAGTAAAGCTGACTCCTCTGTTGTAGTGGATATAACGCAACGAAGTTCATTCGTAAGGTAGGGCTTGAGGATATTCATCGCATCTATCCCCCCAGTGTTTGAACCCCCGGTCATGGATAAAGCATGAGCCTCATCAAAATATACAACCGCTTTACAGGAAATAGCGGCCTCAATAACCCTCGTCAGCTTTTTTTCAAATTCGCCTCTGAAAGCACAGCCAGCCAGAAGAGACGAAATACTGACTTCAGCCAGGGAATACTCGGGTAATGTCTTTCCGATATATCTGGCCAGATAGTGAATAAAGGCCGTTTTCCCGACGCCACTTTCACCGGTTATCGCCAGGTTATTTTTATGACGGCAGTTGAGCGTAGTGACAGCGAAAAGGTATTCATCTTCGCGGTATAAAATCTCCTCAGTTTTCCCTTGCTGATAACGGAGAGTAAGGTTATTAACCGGAATGTTAAGTTCCTGCATTTCGGTGAAGAAGGTTTTTACGGGAGAGGAAATATTTCTGACATTTGTTTTTACATTAGAGTCCATATGAAAGCACCCTTTTTGATATGCGGGTTAGTGATGTCAGCAAAATAAATGCAGGAAAAGCCATCCATATAAAAGTAATGTTTTCCATATTCAGCGCTGAAACCACGGCAAGAGAAAGGGCCCCGATGCATCTTGCCCCGGTATCCAGAAGGCTTATCATGCTGCTTTCATCCTGAGCATGGCTGAACAGGTTACAGCTCTGTGAAAAAAAATAGTTCGTGGTCAGTGTACAGAAGGAAATAAACACGCAGTAAAATAAAACGATGGCCACGGGATATTGCTGCAGATACAGCGGGCTCAGCAGGGTTAAAACTGAGGATAGCAGTACCCCCAGATAGCAGACAGAGCCTGCATATTTCTTCTTATTGAAGCTTTTCTTCCGTGACGCGCTGGTAAAAAACCACTGGGCTATCATCGAAGCGGCAAACACGTATCCGACTTCTTTCTGGCTGAAGTGGATGGGGCTGTCTTTAAAGAAGACGGGCCAGAACTGATAAAGCAGCTGCATCAGGCCGCCGATAAACATGAAGTTGAGGACGTTGCTGTCCGCCATTTTTATGAGTTTCGTCACGCCAGAGAACGCAGATGTAACGGTTTGATCCTCCTTGATTTCTTTTCTTTTCTCCGGTGTGAGGGCATAAGCAGCGAGCGAAACAGTCATAAACGCCAGACTCAGATGTAATGAGTACTGAGCAAAAATTGCGCCTATAACGCCCGATATGATGGTTGCGATGAAAAGCATCTCTGCGCTTCGGGATATCAGTGAGAAACTGTCTTCAGACCCTTTTTTGTGGGTAAAAATCCACGCCTCATATGCCCCTGTGTACAGAGCAATTCCTAATCCGTTAAACATCTCGCCGGTAATGACACTCTGCTCGGAGGGATGAAGCATCAGGCCGAAATAAATCATCTCAGCAACACAGGCGAGCAGGACTGTAACCTTATTGCCATAACGGTCAGATATCAGACCGGCAGGATAGTTGAAAAGCACGCTGACGATCAGCTGAGCGGATTTCGCCAGAGCAATTACCGACAGGCTGATCCCGTGGTTAGTCAGGTAGATGATTAATACTGCCCCGATGAATGCCCGGGCAAGGTTAAATAACCCGTGAGCAGATAAAATTCGGTACATCTGCCACTCCTTAACAGATTGGAGTTGTGGCTACCCGAAAGTAGCCACAATTACTTAGTTAGCAAGCGACTCAACGACCGCTTTAACGTTAGCCATTGTCACAGTCTGAACCTTATTGCACTTGATGCGAGAGGCTACTTTTACAGTCATGATAATATCCTCGTTTAATTAATGTTTAATATTTCTTTCGCCAGCATGGCTGGCCTGAAAACAATAACCAGTATGTAAACGATTTGTCAAGAAATGTAGTTAAAGTTTATTAATGTATTTAACTGTTTGAAAATTATGATTTATTTTTTTAAATTGTGATTTGGTTTCTCTTTTCTGCTTTTTTTTTATTTTATTTTTATTCCGGTTGGTTTATATCCATAAAGGCGCTGCGTTATATGCATGGTGACAGCTGGTTTATATTCACCCGGCTCCGGGTTCAATAAGATAATGCTATGGAAGATAAATTCGTCTTATTTCTTATAGACGGTGAGTGCACGCTGTGTAACCGCCTTGTCGTTTGGGTACTGAACAGGAGAAAAGCCGATAACATTTGTTTTTTTACTCTGCAATCAGACAGTTCAGTGCAGTTTCTGAAATCTTACGGAATCCGTGATGAGGAGCTCATGAATACGTCTTATCTGGTAACCGCGGAGGGCGTCTTTAGAAAGAGTGAGGCGTTTTTCAGGCTGAGCTCCCGTCTCAGGGGAATTTACTCTTTACTGCGCCTGTTCAGGTTCGTTCCGGTGCGGGCTGCGGACGGCCTGTATGACCTGATTGCCAGACACAGATACCGTTTATTTGGCAGGGAAAAGGCTGTCTGTGATTATTCAAAAAAGCACTACTCCCGTTTCCTGCTGACTGAAAGAGAGGCTTCACTTTATTTTGATAAAATAAGGAAATCCTATGGAGAAGATCAGAAAGAATAGAATTCCGGTAAGTGGGTGGCATATGATGCTGGTTGCATTCGTTCTTTTTCAGATAAGTCTTACTTTAACTGGCAGGAATATCTGGCCATTCAGTTCGCACGCATTTTTTGCCTTTAATCTGCCCGATACGATGGAAACCGATACTTTAAGCTACTACGATTCGAGCGGCCGAAGATTAAAGGCGGATGCCAGCTCATTCATGCCGGTAGAGTTTTTCAAGGCACACAGGATCGCGGAATATGTCATGACCAGCAAGACTGTGAGTGAGGAAGATAAGAAACGGTTTTTTCTGAATGTTTTTCAGAGAGCAAAATACTCGCCGTGGGGCAGGTTTGATGAAACCTATCCGGCGCTGAAAATACCGGCCGATTTCGTGCCGGTTCGTGCTGAAATCACCCTTGACAATAAAACGTATGATTTCGGCAAGTACGGTGTAGCGCCACACGTTGTTGAGGCACCTCCTCTTGCATCCGTAAAATTAACCTCCGGAGACTGAATGATGTTTCAGACAAATCTGTTGAAGGTGATTCTGTGCCTGATCATTGCTGCGCTTCTCTTTTTTGGACCCTACACCGATTTTATTCCGTATTCTGCATTCTGGTCAGCAGATAAAGAAAATGCTCTGTGGCAGTTTATATGCAGCCATTTTATTGCGCTTAAGTACGTCATTATCCTGTTGTGTTTTCTCTCTTTACCCTCAACCCGCTTTTCCTTTATACCGGTGACGGCGCTGGCTGTTCTGTTCGGGCTCTTTAACTGGTTCTGCTCTGAGGATTCTCCCGGGGGCCTGTATAATTACAATACTCATCTGAACCTGTTTATAACGGGGCTGGCGGTGGTGTTAATTACCGTGCGTTTTTTTCCCGGATATCAGGCGGATGCGGAGAAAAAGCTTTTCCAGTTCTGCCAGTGCTATGTCCTGACTTTTTACTTACAGTCCGGCCTGTCGAAGCTCATTTTTGCGGGAACGACCTGGCTGATGACTGGCCGTACGGCATGGGTTTTCGCGCTTGAGCTCGGTACTGATTTTGGAAAATTCCTTGCACACTATCCCGTTCTTTTTGCCGTGGGGTCTTTTACTGTCGTCATGTTCGAGATACTGATATTTCCGTTATACCTGCTTAACATCGGGAGAAAATATCTGATCCTGGGTGCAGTTTGTCTTCATCTGAGTGTCTTTTTAGTCATGGGCATTTCGTTCTGGCATCTGTGGATGCTCTACCCTGCCATTTTCTATCCGGTGCTGTTTCCGGCGTGGCACAGGAAGCGCAGCACCTCACCGGCCTTTTTTGATTCAGGAATGGAAGTGAGCCGCTGAAACGGTCGTGACAGTCATGCTGTCTGACGGGCTGTATCCGGCTCAGTTGAGTCGTCGGGCTTATTTTACTTACCCGCTGAGCCGGCCGGTGAGATGATGCAGCCGCTGTTCCCGGCATATCGTTCTCCGCCGTAAAACCAGCGCGTCAGTGGTGATGGCCAGAAGCACTTCTGCCACCGCCAGTCCGCCAGCCGTCTTTATCCGGTCTCTGGACCGGAAAAAGGAAAAGGGCGGTTTCAGGGTGTACCCTGCAAAACATTCCGTTTTGTGGGGTTATCAGTCCTGCCAACTTTAATCCTGCATGCTGTGATTAATACTTCAGGTATGCAGGATTCTGCCTTTTGATACTTAAAACTGCTTTTAAGTCCTTTTTGCTGTCGTCTGTATGTTTAGCGCCTTATTCACTGCATGCTGCACACGCCGCTTCTGTTAACTCCCGCAGATCCGAAAAGAACCAGAAACGGATCTTTGCCTCTCCTTTGGCGGTTTTCTGCACAATACCCCATATATTGTGCCTAAGGCGTCTGCTGCTGCCACAACATACGGGATGCGTCAGCGTGAAGCCGCCCGGAAAACCCCGCTTCCGCCCGCACCGCCGCCGTGCTACCCTTCCGGTTACTGCCCGATGCGGAAAAAGTCGGATCCGTCAACAGGAGGTTTTCGGCAATTGCTGTGCGGGAATATAAGCAGGCTTTTAATATCAGAGCTTAAAGTTCCGTAAGTTAAAGATTAGCGAGTGATGATATCTGGCATGTTAAGTAACAATCATTATCAGTAGCGCCCACATAATCCTCTGGAAAACTG
>Ga0105244_10001468_pt1 | contig 19045 bp, 15 predicted proteins | sample KBSM44metaG_FD_80423 | JGI IMG/M metagenome (GOLD analysis project Ga0105244, IMG submission 80423) | Miscanthus rhizosphere microbial communities from Kellogg Biological Station, Michigan, USA - KBS M4-4 metaG | ecosystem: Host-associated > Plants > Roots > Rhizosphere > Soil | place... | reverse complement strand
AGGAGGTGTTACTGTGAAAAATATAGAAATTGAAATAGTTAGATCTGGGAGTCGTCAGGATTTAAAAATGGACTTAGATAAAGTTGTAAAAAAGTTTCGTTCAAAAGGTTTAGAGGTTGTAGTACAATATCGAACACAAGCAATTGTAAATGGAATTGAATATTCAGCTTCAATCATTGGGTGTAAATCAGAATGATAAGGGGAAACGTAAGGGGGAGTGAAAATGATAATAAGTATTATAGCGGGAGTATTTCACTTCAGTTATTATTGTAATTATCGTTACGACTTTAATTGCACCTCGATTGTTAAAGTATTTAATACAAGGAGAATTTTAAAAAAGCAATTAATGAGTGAGGTCAGATTTTAGTTATTTTGTATATAAGCTGTCCATATGGGTAGTTTATTGTATTTTTGCTTAGCGTGGGTTTTTTCCGAAATGCTGGCGATACCTCTCATAATAAAATGAAAATAAACTTTTGAATATTAGTTTACTTTTGTTTTTAATTCCCCAATAAATATTAAATTAACTATTTGTGGTAAAATATGTATATGGTATTCAAAAAATAATAACAGAAAGAAAACTTAATGGAAAGCTCGCATCAATTGGATCCTTACTACCCAATTGATGCGAGCTAAGCGAATAAAAAAGCAGTACCACCGCTATAAAAGTGTTGGTACTGCCATATAGAGTGACAAGTGTTTTGTTAATTAAAACGTACTTGCTACTTTAATCGCTTTTTCAAGCCCTGCAGCAACAATTTCTTCTGCTTTATCAGGAAATTGATTGTGGCCCTCAATCACGACTTTCTCCATATCTTTTACACCAAAGAAGCTCATCATACTTGCTACATATTTAACAGCCATTTCCATTGGGGCTTTTGGTCCTTCAGAATATACACCGCCACTTGCGTTTAATAATGCAATTTTCTTATTTCCAATAAGACCTACTGGACCTTCTGACGTATATTTAAATGTTTTTCCCGCGCGGTTTAAGTAATCAATATAAGTGTGTAGTACAGCTGGGATTGTTAAATTCCATAATGGGAAACAAAAAACAACTTTATCAGCTGCAAGGAATTGATCTAAATATTTATCAGCAATACCTACAGCCGTTGCTTCTTCTGCTGTTAAATCAAATCCTCTACCAGACTTAAATGTACCGTTAATCATATCTACTCCTACATATGGCAATTCCTCATTGTATAAATCAAGCTCTACCACTGTATCATTTGGATGTGATTCTTTATAACTTGCTAAAAATGCATAATATAATTTCACACTCACTGATTGATCTGCTGGACGGTTGTTTGCTTTTACAAATAAAACTGTTGTCATTCTCTTCTCCTCCTGTTACTCACTTTTACGTTGTTCTATATTTACCCAGTAAAAATGGGTATCCCATTTCTTTTATAATAAAAAACAATGTGGTCAACTTTATTGACTATGTTCCGTATAGTACAATAAAAATCGAATAAAGTCAACTCGATTGACTTTATTCGATTTTATATATGAATCATCAAGTATTTATAGCATTAACAATCTCCGTATACATTACAGTCCAGCTAACTCATTCTCTTTACCCTTTTCTAATTCTTGATCAATCGCCTTTGCTAATCTTTCTTTGCTAGTAAATCCTTGAATGGCTTCGTCACCAATAATGAACGTTGGAACAGCCATAATTTGAGCTTCTTGATGGGCATGTCTTAGAGCTTCTTGATGCATTTTTCGGTACTTTCGTAATACTAATGCTTCTTTAAATGCAACCTGAGAAAGTCCCACTTCCACCGCTAATTTTGTTAGCACTTCGATGTCTTCAATATTTTGTACCTCTTGGAAATGTGCAATAAACACTCTATGGTGAAACTCATTTCCTTTTCCAAGTTCCTTTGCAAATTGATAACCTTCAAACGCAAGATGTGTATACGAACGAAAATGTGGTAACTTTATTTCTAATCCTAATTTTTCAGCAGTAGGATAAATAAATGAATCCCAAGCTGCCATTACACGAGTTTGTGTCCGTGGATCAATTTTCGGAGATGGACTAGGACGCAATTCAAATGGCATCCATTCTACTTCTACATCTTTTTCCTTTACAACCTCATTCAAAGGACCTGTTGCTAAAAAACAAAATGCGCATATAAAATCAGAATAAACTTTAATTTTTATAGTCATATATACGTTTCCTCACTTTTTTTATCCAGATGTAACACGTTAAGTTACATCTGGATAAAAAAATATATGCTTACATTGTATCCGCATACTTACGGCGAAAAATTTATTTACTAATAATGTAACGGGATTGTTCCATTCTTATACTCTCTAAATACTTGACCCATGATTTATTGTGCTTAGATTACAATAAACTCTAAAACAATTTTTAGATTTGCTCCTATAGGAGAATCAAGATTCGGTTTTTCATAGAAATGAAACAATTCTTTTGCTTCTACAACATCCCCCGAGCAGTATACGTCTAATTAAGTATCTACACTGTTTTTAGAAAAAGAAAAAAGTTTCTTTTGAAACTGATCTTTCCTAACCTTAGTTTGATAACAATGGTATACCGGCAACAAAATAGAAAAACTCGAATGGTTTTTTCATCATTATTTTAACATCGATTTAAATTATATTGCCTGGAATCATCTATAACGGCATGAAACCTATAGCATTTCTTATATAGATTTATTTCATATGGGTTTTCCCATTTTGCGAGCGATATACCTATCATGAATACAAATTTATCTTGGTTCAATAACAATGTGGTAAAACATCATCCTTACAATATCTTTTTAAAACTGTACTCCATGTCCCCACCTAGAGCTTCAGGTGTATCACCAGTTTCTCTGAAATCATGTGTATGAATTTGTTCGAACGGACCAAAATCTGTTTGTTTATAAAATTCATAGCAAGGGAATCCATCATGTTTACCTTCAATATCAACAGTACCATCTTTTTTGACATGCACAATTAAAAGATAGTCAACAGTAGGTGCATTTATATTTAATGGATTGCTAGCACTTGCACTCATTTGAAACTTGACGTCATCAGAAGCCCATTCAATATCAGTGCATACAATACGTTCTGTACTAGCTTTTCCTGTTTTTTTATTGACGACACCATCTGAATTTGTAACTCTTTCCGTTGTTATACCCGTATTCCCATATGTGAAAATTTCTTCTTTATGAAAATCTACAACTACTTCTTGTTCAACTCTAGAACGCATAGCGTTTACAGTATAAGGGGTAAATTCACGTGAGTCACCTTCGAATTCGATTAAGTTTCCCTTTTGTTTATCTTCCTTAGGTCCAGTCCAACCTATTGCAGTCCAAGACATTGGAATGAATACACTTGCTCTAATTTTAACGATATTAGTCATGAGAAGCACCTCTGTAATTTTAATTTTATTTTGGATAATACATAACCTTTAATCATTGAGCAAAACAGGCCACAATTTCTTTAGAACAATCAATTGTTTTCCATTTATACTAGCTACCGCTTGTAAAGTGTGATACTCTTCTGATTCATATTTATATTTAAATTGTCTTTTTAAAACTGTATTCCATCTCTCCAGCTAGCGCCGCTGGAGTGTCACCAGTTTCTCTGTAATCATGTGTATAGATTAATTCAAATCGACCAAAATCCGTTTGCTTATAAAATTCATAGCAAGGGAACCCATCATGAGAACCTTCAATATGCAAAGCTCCACTTTTGTTAACACGTATAGTTAATAAATAGTCAGCCGCAGGTGCTGCTGTATTTAAAGGATTGTTAGCACTTGCCTTCATTTCAAAAGAGACTTCATCAGCGCCCCACAAAACATTCGTACATACAATGTTTTGTGTATCTGTTTTTCCTTTTTTATGCTCAATAGAACCATCTGGATTTGTAATTTTTACAGTTGTAATACAAGCATCTGCAAATGTGAAAATTTCTTTTTTATAAAAATCAATAATTACTTCTTGCTCTAATCTTGACCGCATTGTGTTTACAGCATATGGTGTAAATTCACGTGCATCACCAGTATATTCGAATACTCTTCCTGTTGAAGAATCTTTAATAGGTGCCAACCAAGCATATGGTGCAAATACACTACCTCTAATTTTAACGATATTAGCCATGAGAAACCTCCATAATTTATTAATTTTTATTTTGGTGAATCCTATTTCTTTCATAATCATAATATAGCCAATTCAATTGACTATATTATGCATAGTGCAATGGAATCTAACATAGTCAACATAATTGACTATGTTATGCATAGTACAATGGAATTTCAACAAAGTCAACCTGGTTGACTTTGTTGGAGGAGGTTTTATATATGAATCATCAAGTATGTAATGAATTGGATCTTAAATCGCTTTTGTCATTATCCTTTAGTACATCGATTAATGAACTACATGACAGATTGAGTGAATTGGAATTTGAAGACATTAGACCTGTACATGATTTTATGTTTAAATGCATCACTCCTAGTGGAGCAACAGGTATAGAACTAGCCGAATATTTAGGAATTACAAAGCAAGCTGTGAGTAAAATGGTGGATTATCTTGAGAAAAGTGGTTATGTAATGCGCCAAACTTATCCCACTGATAAGAGAGGGAATATTATTGTTTTGACTGAACGAGGGTGGTTAGTAGTGCAAGCAAAAGAGGAGATACTAGCTGAGATTGAGGGGAGCTGGATTGAAAACATAGGTGCAGAACGAATGCAAATGCTCAAAGAGGATTTAACAAAATTAGTATATGAAGCAAATGAAGGTAAATTGTCATCGTGGTTAAGACCTGTCTGGTAAGAATAAAGTCTATAAAGGGGATCAACCAAACATTCATTAACTTACGAAACAGATGATTCCCAAAATGATAAAAATCCGTATTTGTCTGTCAATAGTGCAAAAAATTGTTTAGTGATGAATTAGGTAAAAGTTAAGTAGAAGCTTAGTGATTTGTTAAAAAAATATTTAAAAATCTTTAGCAACTTCTTTAGCTCTAAGAATAGCCTTTTTCTTCATTTCTTGTGCCTTTTCTGGAAACTTGTTGTGGCCTCAATAAATATTCCTTCAAAGGAGGAAGTACCGAAAAATTCCATCATAACTTCTAAATAAAGATGACCCATTTCTCTATAAGCTTCTGACCCTTCAGAGTAAATATCACCGCGTGCTTGAATGTGTAAGGCTTTTTTCCCTGTCAGTAATCCTATTGATCCTTCTTTTGAATATTTAAATGTTTTTCCTGAAACAGCCACAGCGTCCAAATATGTTTTCAAAATGGCTGGAATAACAACCGATTAACGTACTGCAATTTCCCTACCCATTTCTATATTTGTATAAAAATTGCAAATAAATAATATATGATTTTCATAAAAGAATATAGTGATATTTTGTCATGAGTTGTACTATTTTGATATTTTATAGTAATATTTTGTCGTGAGTTATACCTGACGGCAAATAATTTATGAATCTATAAAGGAATAATGTGAAAATTTATCATTTAACCCAATTAAAAGGAGAATGTAATGAATAATTCCATCGACATACAACACTTGTGTGATCTCGCACATAAAGCCTTTAATGTACCTGTTCACATTTTATCTACAGACAAAAAAATCTTATATCATTCTATTTCTGATGATGTTTGTAGTCCATTTTATTCTTCTAAAGAAGAACATCTTAGTGACATTTATCAAGGAAATGATCCCAATAACTTCCCACTTTTCAGATGTAACAGTTATCTTGAAAATTTCGTCCTAATTCATATAGCAAATCATGATTGTGTAAAAGGGACTATTATAATCGGTCCCACTATACATCCAAAGAGCTCAGATGATATAACCTTTAACATCCGGAAAGAATTTAACTCAAGTAATAAAATTCAAGAAAGACTAGCCTATTATCAGTGCCTACCTGAGATTAAAAAAACTACTTTAATTGATATCGGAATCTTATTACATTACATGATTTTCAATGAAAAGTTAGATGTAGATATCGTTTTAGAAAAAAATAAATTGCTAGAGGAAGTTCCCTATAAAATTGTGAAACCTGATTTATATATTTTAAAACGCCGACAAAATAATCCTGAAACTCACAACAGGGCATTTGTACATAATTATTTTTTAGCAATCAAAGAAGGAAATAAAGAAAAATTATTACAATATATGTATGCGATTCCAAAAGAAGGTGATGGGATTATTTTAGCAGCAGATCCACTCAGAAACCAAAAGGTTCTTGGAATTATTGCGATTACTCTAGCTACTCGATATGCGATAGATGGTAACCTTCCATCAGATATTGCTTTTTCTCTTAGTCTTTTGTATATACAAACCATGGAACAACTAGATAACGTAGACTCTGTAAAGCGATTGTCAGGAGACGCTTTACGTACTTTTGCAGATCGTGTGAAAGAATACAATGCGCAAAAGTATTCAAAAACGATTACTGCATGCCTGAATCATATTAGAAAAAATGTTTACAATGAAATATCTCTCAATGAACTCGCTGATCATTTGGCGATTACCCCTACTTATTTATCTAAATTATTTAAAAAAGAAGTGGGAATTCCTTTAAGTGAATATATTCAAAGGGAACGAGTAGAAGAAGCAAAAAAATTATTAACACTAACTACATATCCATTATTAGATATTTGCACTTTGCTTAACTTTCATGACCAAAGTTATTTTATAAAGGTTTTTAAAAAAATTACAAACATGACTCCTAGACAGTATCGTGAAAAATATACCGTAATATAAGCTTGGTATCTGTTTCTGGTGCAAAAACTTTAATATACGTGTAAGTAATCTCTAAAACTTGAGCATACTGTTTCTATTACTCTAGAAATGGTACGTTATTTTGTGAAAATGATGGAGAAACGGGGTTTATCCATTTTTTATACAACTATTATGCGTTGCGTTCATCAGTATGGTTCTGAATTGGACAAATGAATCTGATTTCACCTCAAACCAATGACTCTTGAAGAGTCCATGAAACATATATCAAAGTAAAATGGCAATGGATATATTTATATCATGGTGTTAATTTGAAAGGAAACACAAACCATTTTTTTAAGCAAAACAAGAAACCAGAAGGCTGCAAAGCGCTTTTTCAAGAAAGCTTTGCGGCCTTTTCATGTTTCAATACTTCTTGTTATAACGGATCGATAAGAATCCATCTTATTATCTTCATGTCAAGTACTGAGGTGGTTAGAATGAATTGTATTTCAGAGGTTTTTTTATGACTATATAAAGATGTTTTTAAATAATATGGAAAATTAATTATTTATTAACAGTAATATCGGGAATTATTCCATAAAACTTAATAATATATCATATATTACTTCATATATCCACATTTCATGCAATTATGTATACCTAAATAAAGGTAAAAAAGTATAAGTAATACCATTAAATTATTCTATAAATGTTTTTCTAAAATACAAACTACCCCCCTCTAAATTAATATAGTTATTTTTTTATTGAATATATTAAGTTGTAATCATTATAATTAATACAATAGAATTCATCATTAATTTTATTAGTATAATATCCTTTCACTCATATTAAGTATGTAACAATAAAATTATCAAATATATAAGATGAAATTCTACTATTTACGACAAAATCTTACTATATACGCATCGGAAATTTAATGTTTTAATAAATAACATAACTGGTACGACCACTAAGAAAGGGGCAAATTACACTAAATAGGAGTTTAGTAAAGTTGCAAGTAACATTATGTTGTTTCAAACTTTCTTAATATTCAGTTATTTTAAAAGGTCTCGAATCACAAAAGTATTATATTTGTACAAAATTGGTTTTAAGTTTCTACATAGCAAAAGTGATTTTATTTCGCAATAAAAGTATAAGCAATGTACAGTATAATTTCATCTTTTGTAATCTTGTAGGGATTTTACCGGCAAAACTAGGGGGAAATATTATGAGATCAGTATCAAAAAAAGTCATGGCAGGGTTAGGTGTAGGAGCAATGAGTCTATCTATCTGGGCTCCTTCAAGTCAAGCAGCAGCTCCAGCAAATAATGAATATCATACTATTCATTTGGCAGCTAATACAAACATAGCTTGGGATGTATATAAAGGGTGGCAATCTGATGATGCAGGTATTGTTCTATGGGATGGAGCCCGTGGTGACAATGAACAATTTGTATTTTTCCCACTTGATGGAGGAGCATATGCAATCGTAAATAAAAATAGTGGAAAACCTGTAGGGATTGGTAATGCTTTCATTGGTAGTGATGGTGTTCGTGATTTTTACAATGACAATGATCAGGGTTTGCGACAAACGAGTTGGACTGGTGCCGCTAATGAACAATGGTATTTACGAGACAAGGGAAATAATAATTTTGAAATTGTAAACCAAGGATCTGGGAAAGTTGCATCTTGGGCGGGGGTTCAAAGGTATGGATTTAAAGATTATGTAGATTTGGATGAATCAAATCCTTCTGATAATAATAGGGTATTTCATATTCCAGCTGCACGCAGTACTTTTTCATTACCAACCTTACCAGCTGTAGGAACTAGACCAAATGCTCCAGATTATAATACAAGTGGGACTATTGATCAACAATTACCTCAAACGTCAAATTCTGTTGTTGTTGGGGCATCTTTAATACCATCTATCATGGTAAAGGATAATGGTGCGAGTGATTATACAAAAATACACAATTCACCATATTATGTCTTAGTAAAAGAAGAATATTGGGAGAAAGTACGCTCAGAAATTATTCCTGCTGGTGCCACTAGTAAATATACAGTTAAATCAGGTGTAAGTGAGATAGATCAAAAAAAGATGTCTGATACGCTTGCAATGAGCTTTGGTTCAGACTTGGGATTGAAATTTGGAGAATCATCTCTATCAATTAAATCGAGTGTTTCAAGAACAATACAAACAGAAGTTACTAAAACTTCTACGAATGCAACGGAAGAAACAGAGGAAAAGAGTATTCCAAGTATACCTGGTAAAAACACAGGATTTACAGCATATCAACTGGTAACAAAATATACAGTAAAGAGAACAGACGGTTCAGTTGTTACAGATCCTTCGATTGTAAGAGACAGTAAGCAAACGATAGCAAGAACAATAGCTAAATAAATAAGAAACATATTGCAATATATTTCAACAGTACGTGGACAAGCAAAGTGAAGTGCTGGAGCCCCCTCAAAAAATGAGGGGGTTTCCCTTGTTATAATTATTTGTTTACTTCAAATGATAAAATAAGTATTTCTATTCCAATTACATATTCCCTCCTTGCTATATTTAAAAGGAAGAAATATTTAGATTCGAAAAAAGAGAAACGTCAAGTAACTCCCAAATACACAATAAGGGTTGATTTTAAGTCACTTTTTGTTTGAAAGGACTTTAATGGAACGAATTGAAAAGGAAAGGATGATTTATATGAAGAAAAGGAATAATTTTATGTTCCAAAAACCGATGAAAGTACTTGCTACATCTGTTATTTTGGCAACTACACTATTTACACCTACTTTAACAAATAACTTGACAGTTCAAGCTGAAACGGTTGCCACGCAAACTGAAAATCAGTATGAACAGAGGGAGTTTAAACTTCCAGGTACAGGAGATTACTATGAAGAAGCACAAAGAGAAAGAAGATCATATACAAAATCATATATGCCAACAGGAATCTATGTAAAACCGAATGAACAAGTTACAATTGAAGTATCGGGAACCAAAAAGATTAAAGCGATTATTGGGACAACTGAATATGATAAAGAAGGAGGAAAAGAAATTGACCTTTCTCCTGGTTCTAACACGATCTCCTCTCCGAACGGTGGTTTATTAGGGTTTGATAACTATCAAAAAACAGGAACAGTTACGGTGAAAGTAACACAAGGCGGGAGCCCTGTTCCATTCTTTGAACTAGGGAAACATACGAAAGAAGACTGGATTGCAATGATGGACAAGTACCCAGATGCACATGCTGTACAATTGAAATCAGAAAAAGCAGTACTTACTGTTACGCAGGATAGTGCCAAGCAATATATCGTGGACCAAGATCCTGTTCCTCTATTAAAAAAATATGATGAAATGATTCGAGCACAAGATAAGATATCAGGGTTATCTGAAACAGACCCGAGTCCGTTGCATCGTCCAACTCGTCGCATTTGGGCTTTTGCAGAAAATCCTAACAAAAAAACTTGGGGCATGTATGCAAGTACTAATGGAGTATTTTTTACTACTGCTGGTAACGCAATCGAAAGTGCTTTAGATGTTAATAAATTTGGATGGGGACAAATGCATGAAGCAGGACATAAAAGGCAGCAACAGCCATGGACGTGGGATGATCGAAGGGGTACGTGGGAAGTAACTGTTAACCTATATTCTTTAGCTGCACAAAAGCAATTATTCCCGAATCAACCAACACGTTTAGAACAAAATAAGGATTACGATAGAGCCTTTACGTATTTAAAACAAACAGATAAAGAATATAAAAATATTGACGACTTGTTTGTGAAACTTGTTATGCTTTGGCAACTTCAATTAGCATATGGTGAAGATTTTTATCCAAATCTTCACAAACTATATCGAGAGTTACCACAGAATCAAACTAGATTAGATGCTGAAGGTAAAATACAATTATTTATTTACAATACATCGAAAGTAGCGAAACAAAATTTACTTCCATTTTTTGATCAATGGGGGCTGAAAGCATCACAAGAAACGAGACAAAAAGTAGAAGCTTTAAATAACCCAACATTAATTGCCCCTATATGGGAAGCGACGGATGCTAAACCTGTTAAACCACTAGCTGTATTGTCTAAAAAAATAATGAAAGCAAGTGCAAACAGCGAGGAATCATGGCATGATCCAGCTAGGAATGCAATTGATGACAATCCAAACACAATTTGGCATAGCAAATGGAGTACAACAAATCAATATCCATACAACTTAACGTTAGATCTCGATCAGACGAAATCGATTACTCAAGTAGCGTGTCTCCCGCGTCAAGATGGTGGGATTAATGGCCGTATTTTAAACTATAATATTTATACAAGTATGGATGGTAGTAACTATCAAAAAGTAGCTTCTGGAACATGGGAAAATAGTACGACACAAAAATTGGCAACATTCGAACCTGTTTCCGCTAAATATGTAAAAGTGGAAGTAACGAACGGAAAGAATGGATTTGCTTCTATAGCAGAAGTAGATGTTTTAACTGATTCTTCGCCTGTTAAACCATAAGTATTACCAAAACATACAAGGTGTAACTTTTAAATAAAGTTTGATAAAAAAGCTTGCTTGATTAATAATCACAAGCTTTTTTTGTTTCTTGGGTGTTTTTGTCTATCCCCTTGAAAAGAGGGAATAAGAAAAAAGTAACCCAAAATCCTTACAAATAAGGATTTTGGGTTACTTTTAAAAATAGGTGTGTCAAAACATCTAGAATTCTACTGATATGTTTCAAAAGTGATTTGGTTGTAATTTTGAAATGAAAAGACCTATTTTTTGCTATGTCATATAGTACACTTTTTGACATAGCGTATAAATTTAAAATCAATTAAGCTAATTCCCCCTGTTCGGGGGTTTGGGAAAAAATACCCAACCTAGCTTATTTAGAAAGGATAACGTTTTTTAATACCCCATCACAATCAAGCTAAGAAAAGCAAATGCCCCAAAACGATAAAAACGATCAAGATGTAAAGATGGGGGTATTATGATATCTTAAATTGATGGGTGCACGGTTAGGCCCCTTTTATAAACTCATTATTTACCAGACAGGTCTTAACCTCGATGATGTTTTACCCTCATTTGCTTCATAAACTAACTTTGTTAAATCTTCCTTGAGCATTTGCATTCTTTCATCGCCTATGTTTTCAATCCAACGTTGTTCAATTTCAGTTAGTATCTTCTCTTTTGCTTGCACTACTAGCCAACCTTTTTCGGTCAAAACAATAATTTTCCCTCTCTTATCAGTTGGATGAGCTTTGCGCATTACATAACCACTTTTCTCAAGATAATCCACCATTTTACTCACAGCTTGCTTTGTAATTCCTAAATATTCGGCTAGTTCTATACCTGTCGCTCCATTAGGAGTGATGCATTTAAACATAAAACCGTGTATAGGTCTAATATCTCCAAATCCCAATTCACTCAATTTGTCATGTAGTTCATTAATTGATGCGCTAAAGGATAATGACAAAAGTGACGTAAGGTCCAATTCGCTAAATACTGGATGACTCATACATAAAACCTCCTTAAATGAAGTCAATACGATTGACTTCATCTGATTTCTATTGTACTATATGGCATATAGTCAATCAAATTTACTATAATTAGTTATAAGAGAAATAAGGGATCCAACGAAACAAAAATTAATAAATTATGGAGGTTTCTCATGGCCGACATCGTGAAAATTAGAGGAAGTGTGTTTGCCCCGTATGCTTGGTTAGAACATATTAAAGATCCTACAACAGGAAACCTTTTTGAATATACTGGTGATGCACGTGAATTTACACCATATGCTGTAAACACAATGCGGTCAAGATTAGAGCAAGAAGTGATTATTGATTTTTATAAAAAGAAATTTTTTCACATGCAAATGCTTGTATCGTAACTGTGAAAATTACAAATCCGGATGGTTATATCGAGTATAAAAAAGGGCCCGTTCCATGTTGAGATTGAAATCATTTCGAACAGCACCTATATATTAAGTAGTATCGAAGCTATGCATATGGTTAAAAAACCTCTTGAAAACGTTATCAAACATAGTTATAATCTAAGTGGATAATGATAAACAGTAATTGAATACTTTTCACATAGGATTGTGACTGTTCGGCAGGCAAAACCTAAATTCATACCAAGAATACAATTATGCTGTATTTTTGGTATGAATTTAGGTTTTTTATTTAGGCTAATAAGTAGGTGATGATATATGAAAATCAAAAAAGTATTAAACAATAACGTAGTCTTAGTAGAAAATGATAATAATACAGAAATGATTGTCATGGGTAAAGGTATTGCTTTCCAAAAAAAATCGGGCGAAGATATTGATCCTTCCCAAGTTGATAAAACATTTGTTTTAGAAGCAAAAGGTTTAACAGATAAATTAGCCCATCTTATTAACGAAATTCCATCCGAACATTTGGATTTATCGGATGAAATTATCACCTACGCTAAATCAAAGTTATCTGGAAAAATTGGTGATAATATTTATCTTACCTTAACCGATCATATTAGTTTTTCAATTTCTCGCTTTCAACAAGGTTTCATACTCAAAAACGCGTTGCTTTGGGAAGTAAAGAAATTCTATCGCAATGAATATGAAGTTGCCTTACACGCATTACAAATCATTGAAAGGAAAACTGGTTATAAGCTACCTGAAGATGAAGCTGGTTCGATTGCTCTTCACCTCATTAATGCTCAACAAAACCAAAATGATATGGAAGACACGATGAATATGACGAAAATGGTAAATGATGTTCTTACTATCGTTAAATATCATTACGGTTTAGAGCTAGATGAAAATTCAATTAATTATAGTCGCTTTGTTACTCATTTAAGATATTTTGCCTATAGATTGACTCATAATCAATCTGCTATTGAAGGTGAGAAAGAATTATATGAACAAGTAAAGGCAAAATATCCTGAAGCTTATCAATGTACCCAAAAGGTAAAAGCTTATATTGAGTCTACTTATGGTAAAAAACCAAACAAAGATGAAATGCTTTATTTAATGCTTCACATTAACCGTATTACATCACGAGAAAAACATAATAATTGAACCACAGGATTGTGACTGTTCGGCAGGCAAAACCTGGGTTGATTTTTCTTATTCGAGTTCATTATTTCGAATAAGAAAAATCAACTCAGGTTTTTTTATAAAAATAAAATTAAAGGAGTGCTATAAATGAGCTATACAAGCTTAGCTAAAGAAATTCTCCAACATATTGGTGGAGAGAATAACGTCAATAGTTTAGAACATTGTGCTACACGCTTACGCTTTAAAGTAAAAGACAGCAACAAAGTAAATAAAGAAGTATTAGAAAATGTAAAAGGTGTTATTAGTGTTGTTCAAACTGGTGGCCAACAACAAGTAGTAATTGGTAGCCATGTTTCTGATGTATTTAAAGAAATTAATAAAATTGGTAACTTCTCAAAAGATGCTAATGAAACATCTGAAGAAAAAACATCGCTTTCTGGAAAAATATTTGAATTAATTTCTGGTACGTTTACTCCATTACTAGCACCGCTTGCCGGAGCAGGTATGCTGAAGGCTCTTTTAGGCGTATTAGTCATGTTTGATTTGTTATCGGATAAAAGTGGTACGTATGCTATTTTATCTGCCGCTGGTAATGCTATTCTATACTTCTTACCTATTATGATAGGTTTTACTTTAGCTACGAAATTAGGAGCTAACCCATACATGGGTGGTATTATCGGAGCTGCTCTATTAGAACCAAACTTTACAGCTTTATTAGCTAATGGAGATACAAGCTCATTCCTAGGAATACCAGTTATCTTGATAGACTATTCTTCTCAAATCGTACCATCATTTATATCGGTACTTATTTACGCTCAGTTAGAGAAATTCTTGAAAAAAGTTATATACAAAGATTTACAAATGTTTTTAGTACCAATGCTTTCATTAATGATTATCGTACCATTAGCTGCTATCGCATTCGGTCCTTTTGGAACCTATGTAGGTAAAATGGTTGCTACAGGAATTAATTTCTTAAGTGAACATAGCGGACTATTAACTGGGGCTGTTGTTGGTGGTACCATGGTTTTCCTTATTATGTTTGGATTACATTGGGCTCTTGTTCCAATGAGTATCGAAAACTTAATGAACGGTGGAGACCCAATCGACCCAATGTGGGCTGCAAGTACATTCGCTCAAACGGGTATCGCACTAGGTATCTTTTTAAAAACAAAAAATACAGAAACAAAATCTCTTGCTGGTTCAACAGCATTAACAGGGATACTTGCAGGTGTAACAGAACCAATTCTATACGGATTAATTGCAACTCATAAACGTACATTAAAATATGTTGTTATTGTCGGAGCGATTGGTGGTGCTTTCATTGGGGCATTTAAAGCTGAAAACAATGCCTTTGCCCTTCATTCTATATTTACACTAAGTGGTACAACAACACCATGGCTTCCATACTTCTTAATGATTATCATGACAGTAGGGGGAGCAGCAGCCTTAACATATTTCTTAGGTTACGAGAATAAAGAGGAACTACAAAATACAGAAACATCTAAAGAAGCTGGTGCAACGGTTGTAAAAAAAGAAGGAATTGTAAGTCCTTTAACAGGAACCATTACTCCTTTAAACCAAGTAAAAGATGCTGTATTTGCATCTGAGGCAATGGGAAAAGGGATTGCGATTGAGCCAACTGTTGGTGAAGTCCATTCACCAGTAAACGGTGTCATTACAACGATCTTCCCTACTGGACATGCTGTTGGTATTACATCAGATGATGGAGCAGAAATTCTTATTCATATTGGCATTGATACGGTTCAATTAGAAGGAAAATATTTCAATGCACATGTGAAAACGGGTGACAAAGTAAGAAAAGGACAACATTTAATCGACTTTGATATAGAAAAGATTAAAGAGGCTGGCTACCTTGTAACAACACCTGTAATTATTACAAATACTGCACAATATACGGATATCATTGAAACAAATAAAGAACAAATTACTAAAAATGAAGATTTACTAACTCTAATATTTTAATAACATCTAGCTGATTGGGGATAAACTATACTTATTCCCAATTGGTTGAACATATTTTGGAGGGACACATAATGTTGAATAACTTCTCAAAACCGTTTCCAAAAGACTTTTTATGGGGTGGTGCAACGGCAGCAAACCAAATAGAAGGTGCATACCAAGAAAAAGGAAAAGGCCTTTCTACAGCAGACGTATTACCACATGGTGTTTTTAGCCCGCAAGATTATTCAATGGAAGGCTATTATCCTTACCACACTGCAATTGATTTTTATCACAACTATAAAGAAGATATCGCCTTGTTTGCTGAAATGGGCTTTAAATGCTTCCGTATGAGTATTGCATGGACTCGTATTTTCCCAAATGGTGACGAATTAGAACCAAATGAGGAAGGCTTAAAATTTTACGATGACATATTTTCTGAATTAGCAAAATATAACATTCAACCTATTGTTACCATTTCTCACTATGAAATGCCACTCGCTTTAGTGGAAAATTATGGTGGTTGGAAAAACCGTAAACTTATAGAATTTTATGAGCGCTTTGCTAGAACTCTTTTTACTCGCTACAAAGATCAAGTAAAATATTGGATGACATTTAATGAAATTAATTTTGTTATCCATGCCCCATTTACTGGCGGTGGACTTGAGTTTGAGGAAGGAGAAAATGTAAAACACACACAATATCAAGCGGCTCATCACCAATTTGTTGCCAGTGCTCTGGCAGTAAAAGCAGGTCATGAGCTTATTCCAGATAGCAAAATTGGTTGTATGCTTGCCTATGCTCCAACTTATCCTTATTCTTGTAATCCAGAAGATGTGTGGACAGCCATGATGTTAGATCGTGAAACAGTGTTTTTCACAGATGTACAAGTACGTGGATACTATCCTTCCTATACGGAGCGCTACTTTGCTGAACATAATATTACAATTAAAGTGGAGCCTAGTGATGAAGAAATTCTTCGTACTCATAAAGTAGACTATTTAGGCTTCAGTTATTATAACAGCGGTACAGCCTCTGCAACTCCTGAAGAACATAAGGCTTCTGATGGTAACTTACAATTAGGAGGCGTAGAAAACCCATACTTAGAAGCATCTGAATGGGGATGGGAAATCGATCCGAAAGGCCTTCGAATTGCTTTAAATACGTTATACGACCGTTACCAAATCCCTTTATTTATCGTTGAAAATGGTTTTGGTGCTGTTGATATTTTAGAAAATGAGTCTGTAAATGATGATTACCGTATTAGCTATTTCCGTGATCATATTGCTGAAATAAAGGAAGCTATCGCTGATGGTGTGGACTTAATCGGTTATACTACATGGGGGCCTATTGACCTTGTAAGTGCTTCTACTGCTGAAATGAAAAAACGTTACGGCTTTATCTATGTAGATAAGGATAACGGAGGTAATGGAACATTAAAACGTTACAAAAAGAAAAGTTTCAATTGGTACAAGCAAGTCATTGCTTCTAATGGTGAAGATTTAAATTAAGAATGTATAAAGGATGGTCGTAATTAAAGATTGATTACGATCATCCTTTTATATTTTGTATCTTTAGGGGTCCTACCACACATCCATCAACTTAAGGTATATTTTTATACAAAATGCGGTCTTTCCATATAGTTTTTTATTATCTTTTATAGATTTTATAAAAGTAGGCATATCAAATAAACCCTGACGGGTTTTAATTTTTTTACTATGCTACCTGATGAGTAGAAGTGGTATACTCATAAATAACACCCAAAATATCAAAGACTGTCTTTTTCTCGTATCGATGAGATTTTCGTCCGTTGTGCTGTAGGAGGTTAAACAGACGAAGGAGAACCTTTGATAGCTCTTGGGTGTTTTTGTGTAATGCTTGATGAAAAAGTAAAAAATAATCCTTAATTATGTACATCGCTTTATATTCACTTAGCTCTTTCTGTTTCTTACGTAACAGGAGTTCTCGCATTTTAAACATAGTAGAAGAACATAATAGAATACTAATGAGTTGCCCATAAAGGTGACATTCTAATCGTTCTTGTTTAATAGATTTACAACGATGAATTTGAAACCAAGATTTCCATATTTTAAATAACAGCTCAATTTGCCAACGCAGTGAATATAGATCATAAATTTTCTCTTTTGGTACCCATTCCGTAGGAATGTTTGTCATATATACCGTAATACCTTGTAAAAGTTTTGTACGCTCTGTATATGTAATTCCTTTTTTCTTTTCGCGAATAGCTCGATCACGTAGACGTTTCTGTTTTTGCTCCTCGGTACATCTATAAACTACAATTCGAGTAGGAAGTTTGTCTTTACTCCCTACATATACATCATGTAATTCATACACTTGGCCAGGTTGTAATTGTTTCATGATGTCTTCCAAATGAATCTGTATATATACCGGTCTCAATTGAGCAGGTTTTGTTTTAAATACCACTGTTTCGAATTCTTTTCTATATATTTTAGTTGGTAACTTAAGACGTGATAAATAATATCCTTGCTTATCCTGAATAGACTTAAAGTCTTGTAAACGAAAATATCCTAAATCACGAATATATAGTTCATTCTTTTGTGCCATGTCTGTTCGAGTCGCACTATATGCCTGATCACTTCGTTTTCCTGGTTCAATTTCCACATCAGAAAATTCTCCACTCAACAAATCATACTCTAGTTGAATTTTCACACCAGCTTTATGACTACATCCTCCGGCACCAGGATAAGTAGTTGCGAATCGATCTGGAACTTGGAAGGTTGTAGAATCAAGAACGAGAATCCGCTCAAAATAAGCAGAAAGAGAATTAGAAATCTTAGATACTCCTCCAATTTTAGCTTGTAGAAGTGTAGTAAATACAGTTCGAAAGAAGGCTACAGAAGCCGAATTAAATCGTCGATTAAGTCCCTCCGGACTTAATAAAATTCCTGTTGAAGTTTCTAATTGACTACAAAGTTGAGTAAGAGAGGTAGTAGCGATTTGTTGATTTAACCATACACACAAAGATAAGAAATGGTGCCCGTGGCACTTGCGTTTTCGTTTCATCCCGCCTGCTTCTATAGCTAGTTGATTAAGTGTAGCGGGAGACATATATCGATATAACTCTTCAGCAAATAAAGATAACTCTTGTTTTTGGTGCATATTCATAAAAAGCACGTCACCCTTTCTCATTAACATAAGAGAATAGTAACGTGCTTTTAGCTTCAAAAATAGTCTAAATCCTTAAGTTGATGGATGTGTGATGATACCCCTAAATGAATAAAACAATTTAACATAATAAAATAATACTCGGATGGGAGCCCAATACATATTATTAAAATTAAAGTGGTTCAAGTCGGAAGGCACCTTTGGGTGTCTTTTTT
>Ga0105244_10001467_pt1 | contig 19052 bp, 16 predicted proteins | sample KBSM44metaG_FD_80423 | JGI IMG/M metagenome (GOLD analysis project Ga0105244, IMG submission 80423) | Miscanthus rhizosphere microbial communities from Kellogg Biological Station, Michigan, USA - KBS M4-4 metaG | ecosystem: Host-associated > Plants > Roots > Rhizosphere > Soil | place... | reverse complement strand
TAACATCAAGAACGCCAACTGCCTGGTGATCTTCATCAACCAGATCCGCATGAAGATCGGCGTGATGTTCGGCAGCCCGGAAACCACCACCGGTGGTAACGCGCTGAAGTTCTACGCTTCGGTACGTCTGGACATCCGCCGTACAGGCGCGGTCAAGGAAGGCGATGAAGTTGTCGGCAGCGAAACCCGCGTCAAGGTCGTGAAGAACAAGGTAGCTCCGCCGTTCCGTCAGGCCGAGTTCCAGATTCTCTACGGCAAGGGTATCTACCTGAATGGCGAAATCGTCGATCTGGCCGTTCTGCATGGTTTTGTCGAGAAGTCCGGCGCCTGGTACAGCTACCAGGGCAGCAAGATCGGTCAGGGTAAGGCCAACTCGGCCAAGTTCCTGGCAGATAACCCGGAAATCTGCAAAGCGCTCGAGAAGCAGATCCGCGACAAGTTGCTGACCCCTGGCGTTGATACCAAGGCTGTCGGCTCCCGTGAAGCAGTGGCTGCCGATGACATGTCTGAAGCAGATGTCGATATCTGATAGCCATGCCTGCCGTGCTCGATACACCCGTCGCCGTCAGGCGCACTGCAATGGACCTGCTCGCACGTCGCGAGCACGGTCGAGTCGAGCTGACGCGTAAACTGCGTCAGCGCGGCGCTCCCCCCGAGCTTATCGATGCAGCCCTTGATCGTCTGGTCGAGGAAGGTCTGCTCTCTGAATCCCGTTACCTCGAAAGCTTCGTTTCTTACCGGGCACGTTCGGGCTACGGTCCTGTTCGTATTCGCGAAGAGCTGGGTCAGCGAGGCTTGCAACGTGCCGACATTGAGCAGGCGCTCAGGGAGTGCGGCATTGATTGGCAGGAGAAGCTTCACGAGCTCTGGCAGCGCAAGTTTGCCGGTGCCCTGCCTGTCGATGCGCGCGAGCGGGCCAAGCAGGGGCGTTTTCTGGGTTATCGCGGCTATCCGCTGGAAATGATCGGCCGCTTGTTAAGCGGCCGTGGCGGGGATGACTGATCTATCAGGGCGCTTACTGTGGCGCCCGGTTCCGAGCTGCGTCCCTTGGCGCTGAAGCGTCGTCTTCCCAGTTTTCCTGTTGATTGATGTAATCCACCAGTTCCCGAAGCCTGCCCTGATTGCGTCCTGTGAACGTGAACGCCAGTCGTGTCAGGTGACTGAATTGCGCTTCATCGTGCTCTTCGCCCTGATAACTGTGCTGATGAAAGTTTTCATTGATGCACAGGTCAGCGAAAGCGTCCTGCATGTGCTCCAGGGCCTGCTCGTTCAGCGCATGGTGCATACGGATCACGAACTTGTTTTTCAGCCAGCGGCTGGAGTGGAAGTTGGCATAAAACCGGTTGATCTCTTCCACCGCTTCATCGGCGCTGTAGACCAGCCTCATCAGTTTCATGTCGGCTGGCAGAATGTAGTGATTGTCCTGCAACTGATGCTTGATGAAGTCCAGTGCACCTTGCCAGAAGCTTCCGCCAGGCGTATCCAGCAATACAACAGGCACCAACGGGCTTTTGCCGGTTTGTATCAATGTCAGCACTTCCAGGGCTTCATCCAGAGTTCCGAAGCCGCCGGGGCATAGCACCAGCGCGTCGGCTTCCTTGACGAAGAACAGCTTGCGCGTAAAGAAGAAGTGGAAGGGCAGCAGGTTTTCGCTGCCCTCAACTGTCGGATTGGCGTGCTGTTCGAAGGGCAGGGTAATGTTGAACCCAAGGCTGTGTTTCAAGCCTGCACCGGCATGGGCTGCCGCCATGATGCCGCCGCCCGCGCCGGTGATGACCATCATGTCGGAGCGGGCCAGCTTTTCACCCAGCTCTCTGGCCTGTGCGTACAGCGGATGTTCCGCCGGTGTGCGAGCGGAGCCGAATACAGTGACTTTGCGGCGGCCCTTGAAACGCTCGAGCACCCGAAAGGCCTTGTCCAGTTCGCGCAGGGTTTGCAGCGTTATCTTGACGTCCCAGCGGTTGCGGTCATCCTGGGCCATGCGCAACACCGTGAGCATCATGTCGCGGTACAGCGGCAGGTTTTTCGTGCCCGGAGCCACCTCATTGATGTGCTCTTCAATCTGGCTGGTCAGGTCGAGACCGTCGCGTTGGAAGTGTCGGGATAGAAGATCGTCAGGTACATACGGCATTCGGGATTTTTCCTCCTGCTGGATCAATGGCCCGATGGGGCGTGTTGAATCGATGATGTCCCGGTTTGCAGCGAAAGGCTACCCATTCCCTGTTCATTGCCAGGGTGGATTAGTTGCAGGATGTCTTGAGAGTTGCTCGACTGACGCGCCTGAGGGACAGGCGCGCGGGGGAGGTTACATGTCGGATATGGCTTATTGCTTGGGTTTTACAGTGCAGTCGGAAGCCTGAAAGGTTTGCGTCGCAACCGGGCGGTTGGTCTTGTACTCAGTGAACTGATACTTGAGGACGGCACCCTTGGTCATCAACTGGCGGAAACCATTGTTGTGGCAAACGCTGTTGCCTAACTGGTTGCGCATCACGTCCGGATTGGCGCGCATCTGCTGAGCCTGGCCTTCACGAACGCTCAAGTGGTTGATCAACTGGTTGCCGGTGACGGTGTAGCCCTGATCGAGGATGTCTTCGTTGATCGCTCTCGGCGTGCCGACACTGCTTTCCTTAGCGACTTTTTCCAGCATCTTGCTGAGTTCGAACTCCTGTTTCGACGCCGCCTGGGCGCACAGTGGAGCAACGAGCAAAAGCGTAAGGGTGGGTACGATAAGGCGCAGCATTAAACTCTCCTGGTTAAGTAACTGGCCGTTGGACCAGCGACTTCAAAGTGCGTTCCGGGCAGCCCACCGATAGCGCGGGGTGCGATGGCGCAGCAGTATAGAGCAGGAGCCTTCATCGGGCCTAGGCTCTGTACGAAAACAGGCCTGCGGACCGAAAGCGCGTTGAAGTGCCGGGGCTCTGATAAACTGCGCGGACTTTAATCCTGCCGAGTCTTTGTGGTGTCGATGTCTTTCCCCCGCAGGCGTGTCCTGTAATGAGCCATGCCGTTTCCCGCCTGCGCGATGAGCGTCTGGCCCGCAGTACCAGGCCTTTCATTGCCCGAGGCTCGCGCGCGCCGCGCTGCCCGGATTGCCGGGTGATTTCCAGCTATTGCCTGTGCGAATGGCGACCCAGCGTCGCTGCCGAGTCAGGCATCTGCCTGCTGATGTATGACACCGAGCCCTTGAAACCGACCAACACCGGCTGGCTGATCGCCGACGTCATCAAGGACACTCATGCCTTTCTCTGGTCGCGGATAGAGGTCGATGAGCAATTGCTCGCCTTGCTGGATGACCCGCAGTGGCAGCCTTACATCGTTTTTCCTGGTGAGTTTGTTGCCGAGGACCGCGTGGTGAATAAGGTTTCGCGCCTGGATGGCAAGCGCCCGCTGTTCATTCTGCTGGATGCCACCTGGACCGAAGCACGCAAGATGTTTCGCAAGAGCCCTTATCTGGAGCGTTTTCCAGTATTGAGTCTGGAGCCCGAGCAGATCTCGCGCTACCGTTTGCGTCGATCAAGGCGCGACGATCACTTCTGCACGGCGGAAGTGGCCGCCCTGTGTCTGGAGCTGGCCGGTGATGCCAGCGCCAGCGGAGTGCTGGATGCTTATCTGGACGTGTTCAGCGCTCATTATCTGGGCGCCAAGTATCAGAATCCGATTGATCCCGACGACGTGGCGCATACCCATTTGAAGGCGTTCATTTGAAGGCTGTTCATAACAAGGGGCTGCCGAAGTCCACTGGTTTGGCTAATTGCCATCTATGTTCTCGGGTATCGACGCTTCGCGCTTGACCGTCATGGCCATGCTGGGCATGCTTGGCGCCGCCTGGAAGCCGATTCATCTGGTCTGGCATTGCGCCGGCGCCCGTTTTGGGTTGCGCACTGCGCGTTCGCCAGCCTCGCTGGGTGGCCGATTCGTCGGTCCCTCACTATAAAAACAGGATCATTACATGACCTACGACATCCTGATCGCCGATGATCATCCCCTGTTTCGCAGTGCGCTGCATCAGGCGCTGAGCATCGGTCTGGGGCCTGACGCACGGCTGGTCGAGGCAGAAAGCATTGCCCAGCTTGAGTCGCGCCTGGCGGAGAAGGCTGATTGGGATCTGGTTCTGCTGGACCTGAACATGCCAGGGGCCTATGGCTTCTCCGGGCTGGTCCTGTTGCGTGGCCAGTACCCGCAGATACCGGTGGTGATGGTCTCGGCGCAGGAAGAAGCCTCCATCGTGGTGCGCTCCAGAGAGTTTGGTGCCAGTGGCTTCATTCCCAAATCCAGCTCGCTGGAAGTCATTCAGCAGGCGGTACGCACGGTGCTTGATGGTGACGTCTGGTGGCCGCCGCAGGTCAATGAAGTGATCAGTGTTTCAGACGAGGCAAAGGCCGCCAGCGCAGGCCTTGCCAGCCTGACGCCGCAGCAGTTTCGAGTGTTGACGATGGTTTGTGAAGGCTTGCTGAACAAGCAGATTGCTTCCGAACTCAGCGTGTCCGAAGCCACCATCAAGGCACATGTCACGGCGATTTTCCGCAAGCTTGGCGTACGCACGCGCACCCAGGCAGCATTGTTGTTACAGCAGCTTGAGTCCATTTCGTCCAGCTGACGGCTTTCAGGTTCCAGTATTCACGCTTTTTTGACCTTTATTGCCTTAGCTTTCCTCATCTTTTTACACAGCAGCCTCTCTATGTCGCCCTTCAAAGGCCAAACCGGTCTGAAACGTATTCTTAATGCCGCAGGTTATTCACTGGACGGTTTATGCGCTGCCTTCAAAGGTGAAGCGGCTTTCCGTCAGTTGGTACTGCTCAACGTGGTCCTGGTCCCGCTGTCGTTTTTCCTGCACGTCAGCAAGGGTGAGCATGCCCTGCTGGTTGCCGTGTGCCTGCTGGCGCTGATCGTCGAGCTGCTCAACTCGGCCGTAGAGGCGGCCATTGACCGCATCTCGCTGGACCTGCACCCGCTGTCCAAGAACGCCAAGGACATGGGCAGCGCTGCCCAGTTCATCGCTCTGAGCATGATCGGTCTGGTGTGGGCGATCATTCTGCTGGGCTGATGCCTTTCGATACAGACGCGTCAATACAGGCTTGGCAGCACGATTTCGTCGCTGCGCTGAACTCCGGCGGTGAATGCGCGGCACAGCTCAAGAAACTCGCGCATGGCTGAGGTCTGGTATTTCTGTTTGTGCCAGATGAAATAGAACTGCCTGGCCAGGTCCAGCTCGGGCGTGGCCAGCTCCACCAGATTGCCGCGACGAAAGGCATCGCGCAGCGCCAGTCTGGAGATGCAGCCAATGCCCAGCCCGGATTCGACTGCACGTTTGATCGCTTCGGTGTGCTCAAGCTCCAGCCGGACATTCAGCCCGTTACGGTGATGACGCATCGCCTGATCGAACGTCAGGCGCGTGCCCGAGCCTTGTTCCCGAAGGATCCAGGCTTCGTGGGTCAGCTCTTCCAGCGTAACCTGAGCGCGTTTGGCCAGCGGATGCTGCGGGGCACAGAACACCACAAGTTCGTCTTCGACCCAGGATTGCACTTCGATGTCCGGGTGGCTGCAATCGCCTTCGATAAGGCCCAGATCGATCTCGTAGTGAGCGACCTGTTGCACGATATGCGCAGTGTTCTGGACATGCAGCTTGACCTGGCTTTCCGGGTGGCGCTGCATGTAGCCGCCGATCAGCAGCGTCGCCAGGTAATTGCCGATCGTCAGCGTAGCCCCGACCGCCAGGGAGCCGAAGCCTGACTTGCCATTGAGCAGGTCTTCGATTTCCTTGGCCTGATCGAGCAGCGCGACGGCTTGCGGCAGCAATTGCCTGCCGGTGGCGTTGAGGCTGAGGCGCTTGCCGGCGCGGTCAAATAGCTGGCAGCTCGACTGGCGCTCCAGCTCGGTGATGGAGGTGCTGGCAGCCGACTGCGAAAGCGAAAGCAGTACCGCGGCTTTGGAGACGCTTTCCTGCCGGGCGACGGCCACAAATACCTGGAGCTGACGGAGAGTAAATCGCATATCTATATAACCGATAACCTATATCTTGATAATTCATTTAACAGATATTGTGTCTGCCACTAGAATGTCGCGCAATAGCGCAGTGCTTCTGCGCGCACTATTTTTTCAGGAGTCCTCACGTACATGAGCAACATGAACCACGAGCGTGTCCTCAGCGTCCACCACTGGAACGACACCCTCTTCAGTTTCAAGTGCACCCGCGACCCTGGTTTGCGTTTCGAGAACGGTCAGTTCGTGATGATCGGTCTGCAGCAGCCAAACGGTCGTCCGCTCATGCGTGCCTATTCGATTGCCAGCCCGAACTGGGAAGAGCATCTGGAGTTCTTCAGCATCAAGGTGCCGGACGGCCCGCTGACCTCCCAGTTGCAGCACCTCAAGGAAGGTGACGAAATCATCATCAGCAAGAAGCCTACGGGTACGCTGGTGCTGGACGACCTCAAGCCGGGCAAGCATCTTTACCTGCTGAGCACTGGCACCGGCCTTGCGCCGTTCATGAGTGTCATCCAGGATCCCGAAACCTACGAGCGTTTCGAGAAAGTCATACTCTGCCACGGCGTGCGTTACGTGAACGAAGTCGCCTATCGCGAATTCATCACCGAGCATCTGCCGCAGAATGAATTCTTCGGTGAAGCGCTGCGTGACAAGTTGATCTACTACCCGACGGTCACCCGCGAGCCCTTCGAGAACGAAGGTCGTCTGACCGACCTGATGCGCAGCGGCAAGCTGTTCAGCGACATCGGCCTGCCGCCGATCAACCCGCAGGACGACCGTGCCATGTTGTGCGGCAGCCCAAGCATGCTCGACGAGACCAGTGAAGTGCTCAACAGCTTCGGCCTGACCGTATCGCCGCGTATGCGCGAGCCGGGCGACTATCTGATCGAGCGTGCTTTCGTCGAGAAGTAAACCGGCTGCACAAGACCCGCCTCGTCCTTGACTGGATCAGGCGGGTTTTTGTTGCGCGGGATTTGTCGCCTCGATCAGTTTAGGCAAGCAGCAGCTTCAGGCGAGCAGCACTTCCAGCACGCAAATCACACCCGCTTGCGGGTAGTGCCAACGCACGTCCAGATCCCAGAACTGAGCACCATAGCGACGTTCCGGCGTGGGCAGCTGATAGGCCGGGCGCGGGTCCTGGGCCAGACACTGCTCGATCAGTTCGACCAGCGGCTCATTCAGGCGCAGCGCGTGTTCGCGAGCCTGTTGCAGCGCGGCGTCTTGCCAGTGCACCGGTATCAGGGCTGGCGCAGCACTGGCGATGCAGTTGGTCGCACCGCCAATTGCATCGGCGTAGGGTACGTAGGGCTTGATGTCCAGCACCGGCGTGCCATCCAGCAGGTCGATGCCGGACAGCCAGAGCCGCCCAGGCTCGACCTTGTCCAGCTTGACCACCGACTGGCCGATGCCATTGGGACGATGGGTTGCGCGGGTAGCGAACACGCCCATCGACTGGTTGCCACCCAGGCGCGGCGGGCGCACCTTCAGGCGTGGCTTGTCTTCCAGCGCCAGGTGGAACAGAAACAGCAGCCAGACGTGACTGACCTGTTCCAGCCCCTGAACCGCTTCACCCTGATCGAACGGTGCCACCAACTCCAGCACCCCGCGGGCCGCCGGGGCCAGTTGTGGCTGGCGAGGGATGGCGAATTTCTCCTTGAAGCAGGAGCGCACGAAGCCGACAGGGGAGACCTTGTAGCTCATCGTGGCAGGTTCAGCCACGCACGCGCAGGGTCAGGCCCTTGAGGAAATTGCGCAGCAGTTGATCGCCACAGGCGCGGTAGTTGGTGTGTCCGACTTTGCGGAACAGGGCGCTCAGTTCTGGCTTGGAGACCGGGAAGTCGACTGATTTGAGGATGGCGTGCATGTCATCTTCTTTCAGTTCGAACGCCACGCGCAGTTTTTTCAGGACGATATTGTTGGTGATCGGCAAATCGATCGGCTGTGGCGGACGGCTTTCGTCCTTGCCACGCTTGAAGTAGACCAGGCCATCAAGGAAGTGCGCCATGATTTCATCGCTGCAATCCAGGTAGCCTTCTTCTTCCTCTTTTTTCATGAATGCGATGACATCGCTTTTCGACACTTCAAAACCGGTCAGTGCGGTGATCTCGACAATCTTGCTGTCGCTGATATCGAGCATGTAGCGCACGCTGCGCAGTACGTCGTTGTTCATCATGAGGCGTGGTTCCTGATAAGTCGTAGGGCAGCGCATGACGGTGGTCATGCGCGCTGTAATAAGGTGGGTGGCGCGAGGGTCAGAACTTTTCCTTGGCCGTCATGTAGCGCCACTGGCCCTCGGGCAGTTTGCCCATGGACACGCCGCCAATACGGATACGGCGGATGGCGACGATCTTCAGGCCGACGGCCTCGCACAGCAGGGCGATGATGCCGGGCTGCGGATTTTTCATCGCAAAGCGCAGGCGGTTCTCGTTCTGCCAGCTGGCTTTCACGGCCGGCAGCTCCTTGCCTTTGTAAGTCAGGCCGTGGTTCAGCCGGTTGAGGCCATGAGCAACCATCTCGCCCGAGATCTCCACCACGTATTCCTGCTCGATCTTGCTGCGGTCATCGGTGAGCTTGCGCAGGATCTTCCAGTCCTGGCTGAACACCATCAAGCCGCTGGCGTTGGCCTGCAGGCTTGAAATCGCCTCAAGGCGCATGAAGTGGCCCTTGAGCGGACGCTTGCTGTAGCTGTGCTCTACGGAAAGCGTGCCCGGAGTGATCATCTGCAAAGCCTCTTCGGCGCTTGCCGAGGCGGGTTTGTGCAGGATGATCGTCACCGGCTCCGGGGCTTCGGCCTTGGCGTCCGGGCTGAGTTCGATTTTCTGGGTGCTGACCTTGAAGTGCGGTTCTTCGATGACCTCGCCGTCCACCGTGACCCAGCCGCCCTCGATAAACAGCTCGGCCTCCCGGCGGGAGCAACCGACCAGCTCGATTAGGCGTTTGGAAAGGCGAATGGGGTCTGTCATGACAAAAAAGCCGTTTGCTAAAATAAAGTCGCCATTGTAACCGTCTGGCGACGGTTAATCGCGGCAACATTGCATCTGCGTTGCAATCGATGTCATTGACGATCGATCAGGCGCATTCTGAGCATGGGGTAAGGCTGGCCCAGGCCATCGACTTCAGAGCGGCTGACAACCTCGAAACCATGCCTGCGGTAAAACCCCAACGCCTGCGTATTCTGCTCGTTGACGTCCAGTTCACGGATATTGAACTGCTCGATTGCATGAGCCAGCAACTGCGTGCCCAGCGTCTGGCCGCGATGGTCCGGGTCGATGAACAGAATATCCAGACTGGTCTTGCGCGTGCCCGCAAAGCCGGTGATGTTGAGCTGTTCATCCCGGGTACAGAACAGGGTCACACTGCCCAGATACTGCGGCAGCAGCCCCTTGAGCCGGGTGATGTAGGCGTCTGGCAGAAAGTCATGGGTCGCGCGCACCGAGCGTTCCCATACCTCGGTCAATTCCGGGTAATCGTGGGTATCCGGTGTATACAGCGGCATCTCGCGTCCTCCTTTCAGCTGGTCCTGGATAGACAACAGCCGGAGACAAAAAAGCCCTGCCGGTTAAAGGGCAGGGCTTTCGTTTGCAACCAGGGCGAGCGCTTAGAGCATCTCGGCCCACAGGTCGTATTCGTCGGCATCGGTCACCCGGCACATGATCTTGTCGCCGGGCTGAACGGTACTGCCGTCTTCCAGGCCGATGAACACGTTGCCGTCGATTTCCGGGGCGTCGAAGAAGCAGCGGCCCACGGCACCACGATCGTCGACTTCGTCGATCAGCACTTCGATTTCCTTGCCGATCTTCATCTGCAGGCGCGCAGCGCTGATTGCCTGCTGATGAGCCATGAAACGATCCCAGCGATCCTGCTTGACGTCGTCCGGCACGATGGCCGCGTCCAGCAGATTGGCGGGCGCGCCTTCAACCGGCGAGTACTGGAAGCAGCCAACCCGGTCCAGCTGCGCTTCGGTCAGCCAGTCCAGCAGGTACTGGAAGTCTTCTTCGGTTTCGCCGGGAAAGCCGACGATGAAGGTCGAACGGATGATCAGGTCAGGGCACTGCTCACGCCAGTTCTTGATGCGTGCCAGCGTCTTGTCTTCGAAGGCCGGACGCTTCATCAGCTTGAGGATTTTCGGGCTGGCGTGCTGGAACGGGATGTCCAGGTACGGCAGGATCTTGCCAGCGGCCATCAACGGGATCAGTTCGTCGACGTGCGGGTACGGGTAGACATAGTGCAAGCGCACCCAGACGCCCATCGAGCCCAGCGCCTGGCACAGCTCGGTCATGCGGGTCTTGACCGGCTGACCGTCCCAGAAACCGGTACGGTATTTGACGTCAACGCCATAGGCGCTGGTGTCCTGGGAAATGACCAGCAGTTCCTTCACGCCGGATTTTACCAGGCGCTTGGCCTCGTCCAGCACATCGCCCACCGGGCGGCTGACCAGCTTGCCGCGCATCGACGGGATGATGCAGAAGCTGCAACTGTGGTTGCAGCCTTCGGAAATTTTCAGATACGCGTAGTGACGCGGGGTCAGTTTGACACCTTGTGGCGGCACCAGATCGATCAGCGGATTGTGATCCTGGCGGGGCGGCACTACGTCGTGCACCGCATTGACCACCTGTTCATATTGCTGCGGGCCGGTCACCGACAGCACGCTGGGGTGTACGTCGCGGATGACATTGGCGTCGACGCCCATGCAGCCGGTAACGATGACCTTGCCGTTTTCCTTGATGGCTTCGCCGATCACTTCCAGCGACTCGGCCTTGGCCGTATCGATGAAGCCACAGGTGTTGACCACCACCACGTCGGCGTCCTCGTAGGTCGCAACGACTTCGTAACCTTCCATGCGCAGTTGGGTCAGGATGCGTTCAGAGTCAACGAGTGCCTTTGGGCAACCCAGTGAAACGAATCCAACCTTGGGGGCGGACGGCGTGGTGACGGTGGACATGGCAAACCTCGGCGTGAAGGGCACCCGGACGCGAAGCGCAGGCGCTGACTGGGCGCTTGCTGCGCCTCTGATCAAAAAGTGCGCAATTCTAGCGGTGAGTGGACAGGATGACCAGCGTTTGCATGAGAATTACGACGTACGCGAGACGCAGACGGGGTCAGCGCCCACCCATTCGATCGCATCATGATCGACAGTAGCTTCGGTACACGCAGTGTATTGAGGGACATGGCCGAGGTTGCAGCGTGCGACTGAGACATTCTGAATGCAGTCCAGGCCCGCATGAACGGGCCTGGACTGACTTTCACATGTTCTCAGCGCCGCGGTTCATGCATCGGGCAGCCGTTGTGCTGACTGCGAAAGCCCGCCGAGTGTTCATAGGCCGGCTTGCGTACGCGCATGACGCCGCCCAATGGACGATGTGCCTCAAGGCCGTGCCAGGGGCTGAATGCCATGGCTTCGTCAATTTCCTGAACGTTTTGCTCGGACCACGACGACTGGCGGGGCACATCGATGCGAGCGACGGTGACGTAGGGGCTGAGGTCTTCCGGCCAGATCGCCGAGGCGTCCTCGATCGGCATTTTTTCCAAGTCCGTGGCCAGCTGAACGCGGACTTCCCAGCTGGCGTCGTGTTCAAGAAAAAACGCTTTGACCGCTTCGCGCAGACCGTCCGGATTGTCTTTGAGGTCCAGTGCCTTGTCGGTCAGCGCAATCAGCTCGGCGGAGACGGGCACGACGCTGAGCTTGGCGTAGTAGGGGCCATACAGAAAAGGCACGACGGTGTAGAACGTCTCGCCGAGGATGTGGGTCATCGGGTGCCCGCCGAGACTTCTCAGTGTGCCACTTTCGCCCCCTGCAGACTCGATCACCGACTCTATGCCGCGCAGGACGGCAGACAACGCACGTTTCATGCCCGGAGCCTTGTCGGTCGTTTTGGCCAGCAACTTCAAGGTCTTCAGGAAGGCCTTGGGGTCCTTGGCGGTAAAGGCCTTGGCGTTTTGCATGACGAAATCCTGAGTGGTTGCCTCTGCACTGCCAGGCAAGCGCGCGCCTTCGACGCCAACCAGTTTGATGGCCAGGCCTCTGGGCGTGGATACCTTGTCGTCGAGAATGTCGCCCGGGTTGGTCGAGAAGCGCATGACGACCGGGAAGTTGCCGGGCCTGGCAAAGGCACCTTGGGCCAACGGCTCGGGCAGGTCGCCGTAGACCTGAATCTGACCGTGAAGCAAGCCGTGAGCCTTGGCGTGCACACTGCGAATAGCGTGCCCCGTGTCTTGATACGTGGTCTCGAGGATGGAATGCATGGCTTCGACCAGCTCTTTGCTGGTCTGCGCTTCATCGTCCGGAACGACTTCAAATGAGGGCTGGAAGGGTAACGGCTGGACAGTCAGGTTTTGTGTGGTCATCAGAGCATCTCGGTGGGAGGGGATCAGGGTGCCCTGGCGTCGATGCGGTTCTTGAAGACCCCTGATGCGGCAGGCTTAAGTAATGACCGGCCGATATTTTTGTCGTTCCATGAGAAATGTTGCTTCGAAAAACTGCTTCAAGGGGCCGTGATCAAGGCGTGGTGGCAGGCCGGATCGATATAACCATCTGCGTTTCACCAAGAATTACGACGAGTGCTGCGTTATGCTTCGCGCCATCGCGCCGAGGCATGTCAATGTCTGGCTGAATCTGAATTGTTACGCCTTGTGATGTTCTCAGTGTTGAACCTCATGTCTGGTTTCCGGGAGTAGTGGATGAGTCAAGCAAACAGTCATGCGGAGGCCGGAGGCGCTGCCAAGCCCATCGGACTGCTGATCGCCGCAGTCGGGGTGGTTTACGGCGACATCGGCACCAGTCCGCTGTACACCCTCAAGGAGGTGTTTCAGGGGGGGTACGGCGTGGAAGTGACCCATGATGCGATTCTCGGGGTACTGTCGCTGATCTTCTGGTCGCTGATCTGGGTGGTTTCCTTCAAATACATGGCGTTCGTCCTGCGTGCTGATAACCAGGGCGAGGGCGGCATCATGGCGCTGATGGCCCTGGCGCGGCGTGCGTCGGCCAAGCACCCCCGCCTGCAAATGATGATGGTGGTGTTCGGACTGTTCGGCGCCGCATTGTTCTACGGTGACAGCATGATCACCCCGGCAGTTTCGGTGTTGTCGGCAATGGAAGGGCTTGAACTGGCGTTCGATGGCCTCGATCACTGGATCGTGCCTATGGCGCTGGTGGTGCTGGTGGGCCTGTTTCTGATTCAGCGTCATGGCACCGCGCGCATCGGCGTGCTGTTCGGCCCGGTGATGGTGACCTGGTTTCTGGTGCTCGGTGCGCTGGGTGTCTATGGCATCATGCAGTCGCCGGAAGTGCTGAAAGCGGTCAATCCGGCATGGGGTGTGAATTTCTTCATCATCCATCCGGGCATTGGTGTGGCCATTCTGGGTGCTGTGGTGCTCGCCCTGACGGGGGCCGAGGCGCTGTATGCCGACATGGGTCACTTTGGCCGCAAGCCGATTTCACGTGCCTGGTTCATCCTCGTGCTGCCTGCTTTGCTGCTCAACTATTTCGGTCAGGGTGCGCTGGTGCTGGGCAATCCTGAAACGGTTCGTAACCCGTTCTACCTGCTGGCGCCGGGCTGGGCGCTGCTGCCGCTGATCGGCCTGTCGACGATGGCGACCATCATTGCCTCGCAAGCGGTGATCTCCGGCGCGTTCTCGATGACGCTGCAGGCGATCCAGCTGGGCTACATTCCACGCATGCACATCCAGCACACCTCCAGCGACGCGCAAGGCCAGATCTACATTGGTGCCGTCAACTGGGCGCTGATGGCGGGCGTGATTCTGCTGGTGATCGGCTTCGAATCGTCTGGCGCGCTGGCGTCTGCCTACGGCGTGGCGGTGACCGGGACCATGCTCTGCACCACCATTCTGGTGTCGACCGTCATGCTGATGCTCTGGAAATGGCCGCCATTGCTGGCCGTTCCATTGCTGATCTGCCTGCTGCTGGTGGATGGTCTGTTCTTCGCGGCCAACGTGCCGAAGATCTTCCAGGGCGGGGCCTTCCCGGTGCTGGCGGGTGCGGTGCTGTTTATCCTCATGACCACCTGGAAGCGCGGCAAGCAATTGCTCGCGGAGCGAATCGACGAGGGCGGCCTGCCATTGCCGATCTTCATCGGCAGTATTCGCGTCCAGCCGCCGCATCGGGTGCAGGGCACGGCAGTGTTCCTGACGGCGCGTTCGGATGCCGTGCCCCATGCGCTGTTGCACAACATGCTTCACAACCAGGTGTTGCATGAACAAGTGGTGCTGTTGACGGTGGTGTATGAAGATTCGCCGCGTGTACCGTCCGCTCAGCGCTTCGAAGTGGAATCCTATGGCGAAGGCTTCTATCGGGTGATCCTGCACTTCGGCTTTATCGATGAGCCCGATGTACCGGCTGCACTGGCCCTGTGTCACTTGCCGGAGCTGGACTTCAGTCCGATGCGCACCACGTACTTCCTCAGCCGCGAGACGGTGATCCCGTCCAAGATGGATGGCATGGCGCGTTGGCGTGAAGCGTTGTTCGCCTTCATGCTCAAGAACGCCAACGGCAACCTGCGCTTCTTCAAGCTGCCGTTCAACCGGGTGATCGAGCTGGGTACGCAAGTGGAGATGTAAACGTTGGCCGGGTTGTCCGGCAGCGCAGATAAAAAAATCCCGGCAACCTCACGGTGCCGGGATTTTTTTGGGTCGCAGACTGCAGCGTTACTGAGCGGTAGTCTTGCCCTGACGCTTGTTGATCGCGTCGATCAGACGTTTGGCCAGTGCCGGGTAGTCTTCATCGAAGTGATGACCGCCTGGTAACTGAACCGCTTCGCCAACGGCGGTGGTGTCGGTGCAACCGCTGTCTTTCTTCTCTTCTACGCCGTAAACGCAGAACACCTTGGCGGCTGGCAGCTTGGCCATTTCCTGTCCGGTGGTGGCTTCCTTGCCTGCGTTACCGAGCCAGCCGTCAACGTGAATCTCGAAGCTGCCAGTGCGCGCGAAGGCCAGTAGAATGATTGCGTCAACCCGGTTCTGATCGTCTGCGGCCAGGCGATTGTAGATGGCTGGCATAACGTCCGCACCGAACGAGTAGCCAGCCAGAATGAAGCGCTTGGTGCCCCATTTCTGACGGTAGTGGTTCATCAGGTCGGTGAGGTCGACGGCGGTCTGTTCCGGCGTCTTGTGTTCCCAGTAGTAGCGCAGCACATCGATGCCGACCACCGGGTAGCCCATCTTGGCCATGTCGCCAGCCACGACCTTGTCCAGGTCGCGCCATCCGCCGTCACCGGACATGAACAGCGTCACCGTGTCAGACGGCTGGCTGGCCGGGACTTCGACCGTTGGTATGCCCAGTCCGCCGCTGTCATTCTCGCCGAGTAGCAGATGACGAAGTTCGGTATTGAGCACCTGAGGCAGCGGAATGTCGTAGTCGCTGATGCTGGTGTCGGCGTTGGTCTGGTCGCGCACGAACGCTGCGCTCGGATCATCCGGCGCGTCATTCCAGGCGGCCAGCCAGTGCCCGTGCTCAGCCTTTTGTGGCAGTGGCACGTCACAGATCTGTGGTGGCTTTTCGTCCTCTTCCACAACAGGCGGCGGGTTCGAGGCATGTTCAAGCGCAAAACCTACGGAAATGGCCTGCGCCTTGTCATCGGTCTGTCCGGCCAGCCAGCGCCAGGCCAGCGTTGCACCAGGGCCTATGCCACCGACGACCTTTGCCGGGCCGTCGAGCTTCGCCAGAGCGTCCTGGAAGGTCTTCTGCTGCAGGACGCAGTCGTCCTTGGGCAACACCACCTGAATGATGCGTGCTGATGCATCCTTGCTGATCGCCAGCAATTGCTTGTCGGTCAACATGTCTTCAGCGGTAACGGCCAGTGCGATACGGGTCTTGATGCTGGTGGCCGGTGTTACGCTGGTCAGCGGCGCGCCACCGTCAAGGTTCGAGTGTTCCAGCGATGCGGGCGGGGCGGGGCGGGTCCAGACCCAGACTCCCAGCGCTACGATTAAAAGAACAATTACCAGAGCTGCGAGCAAAAGGCGCCAGGAGCGTCGAATCATCAGCGTTTCACCAATCCAGTCAGGCCGCCCGCAATCAGGGCGGCGGTGTCAGCCAGTGCCACGAGCGGATCAAGTCCGGCAGGCACGGCCATATAACGAGGTTCCCAGTCAGGCTGGAACTTGTCCTTGAAGCGACGCAGCCCCTGGAAGTTGTACAGCTGTTCGCCACGGCGGAAGATCATCGAACCCAGACGCTGGGTGATGGGTGCACCGCGTCGTGGCTGCAGACCCGACAAAGGCACCATGCCCAGGCTGAAGCGCGCGTAGCCCTGGGCTTTGTAATGCAGAATCAGGCCGACCATCATGAACTCCATGGTCAGCTTGGGCGCATCCGGGTGAGAGCGCATCAGGTCAAGGCTGGCCAGTTCCGGGCTGGTGGTTTCCAGCAGGTTGGAGAACGCGACCGGCTTGCCCTGGAAGTGCACGATGGCAATGCGGAAGTACTTCAGGTACTCGGTGCTGAAGCGGCCCAGCGAGAAGCCTTTTTCACGGACATTCTTGCCCGTCAGCCAGGCGTCGGAAATCACTTTCAGCTCGTCGATCGGCGCCTGGCCCGGTTCGTAGATTTCCAGCGAAAGACCATCGCGACCACCCCGGTTCCAGGTGTAACGCAGGTCCTTCATCTCCTTGCCCTTGGCGTCGATGTCGAAGCGCCGCAGGTCGACGCGCGCTTCTTCACCCAGCTTGATGGCGGTGAGACCGATGTCCATGTAGAACGGCAGGTTTTCTGCACGTACCTGGTAGAACACCGGACGTGCATGGTGCACGTCGCACAGATCGCGGAATTGCCAGATCAGCTCGGCACGCTGCTGTGTAGGGCCGATCGGATCGTAAAGCGCCACCAGACTGCGGCCGCGATGCGAGTACATCAGGAATGCATTGCCGGCCGGATGAAACAGGATCGCCTTGTCGCCGGTCAGCACCAGGCCGCCATCCGGCTGTTTGGATGCCTTGAGGATCTCGGCCGCCTTGTCCAGATCTGCTGCGTCGGGCAGCTTGATGACTGGCCTGGCAGTACGCAGCAACCAGGTCAGCGAAACCACCACCAGCAGTACTGCGCTGCCCAGCGCCGAACGCAGGCCGCGCGGCGCGTCTGCATCGAGGGTGAACTGCCACCACAACTGGTGACTGTAGGGCACGTCCTGATAGGCGAACAGCAGCAGCCAGATCGAGGCACCGACCACACAAATGCTGGCAATCAGGTAGACCGGCGAGAACGGCAGCTCCAGCAGGCGGCTTGGACGGTAGAACGAACGGCGGAAGGTCAGCAGCAGGCAGGCGGTCAGCAGCAGCATGCTGGCTTCTTCCCAGTCGAAGCCTTTGAGTATCGACAGCACTGCACCGACCAGCAACAAAATAGAAGTCAGCATCCATGCGGCCGACAGTCGCCGACGCAGGCCCTGGGCAAGCAACAGGCACAGTACGCCGACAAGACTGGCCCCGAAGTGCGATGCATCGATCAGTCGATGCGGGATCATGAAGCCGACGTTTTCCAGACGGGTATCGATTTCAGGGGTGGCACCAGAGAAGAGCAGCACCACCCCCGACAAGAAAACCAGTAGTGCCAGAATCGGTGCCGCCAGCCCTGAGGCGACGCGCATGGCCTGCCGGGTCGGCAGCAGACGTTGGGCTTCGGTAAACAGCAGGGTAAGACAGGCCAGCAGCAGCGGCAGGATCACGTAGATCAGGCGGTACAGCAGCAGCGCAGCGGCGAGCGGGGCGGCACCCAGTTCGTTGGCAAAGGCTGCGAGCAGAATCGCTTCGAACACACCGACGCCGCCAGGCACATGGCTGAGTACGCCAGCAGCGAGGGCCAGCAGATAGATAAGGATGAATGCACCCAGCGGCGGCGCGTGCGGCAGCAGGAGGTACAGGACCATCGCTGCGGCGGCGACATCCAGCGCGGTGATCACCAGCTGGATCAGCGTCAGCTTCAAATCCGGCAGGCGCAAGGTACGGCGACCGAGACGAACCAGAATATTGTGCGGGATGTCCTGTTCCGGCAGGCGGCGACGGTAGACGAACACCGCCAGCAGCAGGCTGCCGATCAACACTGCTGTGGCGACGACAGCCAGCACGTCGACGGGAAGCTTGAGTGCCAGTGACGCGCCTGACAGGTTGCTCAACGTGGCCAGTGCAGCCAGCGGCGGCAGCGCACAACCCAGTGACAGGCTGGCGAACACGGTCATGCGGGCAATTTCGATTGCGCCTACGCCGTGGCGTGAATAAAGCCTGTAGCGCACCGAGCCACCGGACAGCATCGACAGGCCGACCGCATTGCCGATGGCAAATGAGGTGAAGCCGCCGAGAAGCAGCGTCTTGATGGGCAGGTCGACATTGGCATAGCGACTGGCCGACAGTTCATAGCCCATCAGGATGATATAGCCGACGATTGCCGCGAGCAGCGCACCGCCCAGGGCGGGCAGGGGGACTGCGAACAGCGAGTCGTGCAGCGCATACCAGTCCATTTCGACCAGCATGTGGCGGCAGGCTATAAGGGCCAGGCTGAACAACAGCAGCATCACTGCCAGCCCGATGGGCTGTCGGTATTTGCTCAGCAGCTCCCGCCAGTTATGGCGCGGTGGGCTGACGGGTTGCTCTGCATCAATGGTTTCATTGGAATCGGACATGTTGTCGCGCATCAATCACTCCTTGGATCGTGCGCGACAGGATGGAGGTATGCAGCCAAGTTACCAATCCCTACGCAGAAAATATTTCAGGATGTTAGCGCGTCAACGTCTAACGAGCGAATAGCGAATCGAGCCGGGTGATGCTGTTCAGCTACGGTTCAGTCGTGATTCAGCTTAGTAACACCTATCGGCAGCGCACGCAAAAACTGTCGTAAATGCACGCATTACGTTACAGATGTGATGATAGGGTTTCAAAGGGCTTTGGAAATAGTCTTTTTTGTCAGACAGTTAGCCGTTGCCCGCACTGCTTTTTTACCGGAAACAAAAAAGGCCACTCTTTCGAGTAGCCTTTCTTGATGTTTGGTTGCGGGAGCCGGATTTGAACCGACGACCTTCGGGTTATGAGCCCGACGAGCTACCAGACTGCTCCATCCCGCGTCTGTG
>Ga0105244_10001462_pt1 | contig 19073 bp, 20 predicted proteins | sample KBSM44metaG_FD_80423 | JGI IMG/M metagenome (GOLD analysis project Ga0105244, IMG submission 80423) | Miscanthus rhizosphere microbial communities from Kellogg Biological Station, Michigan, USA - KBS M4-4 metaG | ecosystem: Host-associated > Plants > Roots > Rhizosphere > Soil | place... | reverse complement strand
CATAAAATCGTCAGCCTCTGACCCCGCCGGGAATCTGAAACCCTGCATTTCATCGGTGGCCAGGATGTCGCTGAGCACGTCACGCAATTGCATCTCCGTCGGCGAATCTCGCAGCACCGTGTGCGCGTTCAACAGCAGCTCGGCAGCAACCCCATGGACACGCGCGGCGTCGATCACCGCAAAGAGCATAAACCGCAGGCGAATCTCGCGATCAGTGGGCCAAACCGTTTTTCGCTTACCCAAGGTAGGGCCTCATATTTAAGAAAAATCCGAGGCTATTGCCGACCGGGAAGCGTTTCAAGTTGCGAGATGCAAGATAGGCCATTTCCTACAGAGGAAACGGAAGCACCGCACTATCTGGCGCAGAGCGCAAGGTCGGGGGATTTCATTGCACCGGCAGGAAATTCATCAATAACAGGCTTTGCGCATAGTTAAGGCCAATACGTCGGTAGCGCTCATCGAGCATTTGGGTCAGCAGGTCGAGGCGCGCGACGATCTTGCCGAACTCCACCGCAAAACTGAGGTTGCTGCCCTCCTCCGAGATCTCGTTAGAAAACAACAGCAGCACGCCATTGGCATCCTGGCGTTGGCTGAGCAACCAGGTTGCCTTCTCGATGTTGCGCGCAGCGTTATTGACGAACTGCGGATTGATCGAGTCGGAAATGTAGAACTGCGTGCGCCCACCGTGTGCGGTGACGAGCATGCTGCCAATCGCGTAGATAAACGCACCCACCCGGTCGCCGCGAAACTCAGGGCTCAAGGAATAGCTCAATGCCGCCAGGTCACGACGATCCCCCAGGGCGGGCAATGGTTGACGATTCTCGATGGCCTTGCGAATTTCCCGCGCCGCGCTCACCGCGTCCGGGTACCCCGATTGACGCCACTGGTTGGGGTTACGCAGATAAAGTTTGTTCATCAATAGATACAAGCTTTGCAGGTTGTCGCGCATGCCCAGGGTGGCCATACGATCGACGCTGGTCTGGAAAAATTCATCGGGCTTGCCGTTACTGAATTGCTTGGCGATATCGCGTCCCTGCTGCTGAGTGCAAGCGCTGGCACACCCCATCAACACGACCGCCAGCAGCAACGGCCGGCGCGTCCAAAAGGCGGTAAAAACAGGCAAAGTACGCGGCATCGGCACCCGATCTAGTTGTTCTGGCCACACGCAGTATGAGTGTCGCTGGCACAACGATAGATCCAGAAAACTCGAAAAAGTGCAGAGGGGCGGCAGAAAACCCGGCGCCGGGCCGGGTTCGCTGGGCTCAAGCGCTTGAATCAGTTGTCAGGATGCTCGCTCGCCAGCGAGTTGGCGGCGTCGACATCAGACATCTCTTCTTCAAGTGGTGCCCTATCCTCTGGGGGGCAATGCTCGGCAGCCTGGGCCGGCACGAACAGTGCTGGAGAATCTCATCCCTACAGGACGTGGCCGCCAGGAACCCGCCGAAAACGGCTGGCTTGGATGGGAGATAGACAGCCAGGCTACGTCGAACGCCCGGCATTACGGTCATGTTGTTTTTTTACGCCTTTCCCGCCCCTTCGTTCATATTGATGGTGAATAAACCAGACGACCAAGAGCAGTCCTGACAGACCGATAATGAACAACAACAGCTCTATTGCGGCACCTTCATGTGAAAACATGTTTCGTTCCTCGTCCTGAAGTATCGCGCCTCAAAAACGGGCGCTTCCGAAATTGTTAGTAACAATTCATACATTTTCAGGGTAGACGCCAACGTCGGAGGTGACAACCCCAAAAACCTCAGAACCCTTGATCTAGACACGTCACTCGTCGAAAAACCTCCGCACCCATCGCTCGAGGCAGGGCAACCTCCACGCAATGAGGGGGGGGGGCATTGCCGCAGCGTTACTGACGTCGGCAACTCGCTGGGACCGTGTCCCAGCCACTTACAGGCTGTTTTTCTCACTCAATGGCAATGATGCAATGATCTCAGCGCGGCACGTTTCCAGTATTTCATCGGCGAGAGACGAATCATCCGGACACGCCCGTGACAACATGACGGCACCGATGGCATGTGCCAGCAAGTTGATCATTTTTGCCCGAACGTCTTGCCCCATCGTATCCAGCCCCTTCAGGTACTTTTCCTCAAGTGCTGCCAGCGTGCTCTCTAATCCGTCCGCAAAGGTCGCCTTCAGCTCATTTGACTGACGAGCAGCGTCACCACATAGCGCTGCCATCGTACAACCCACTCCCCTGCCGTCCCTGTGATCCCTCGACACGTAAAGATTTACAAACCCGGGAAGGTCAAGATCGCAGGTACTCGTGAGAGATTTTGCAAGACTGTTTTCTGCGGCTTCAGCCATCAAATCGGCCTTAGAGCCAAAGTGCTTGTAAAAGCCGCCCTGGGTAAAACCGGCAGTCGCCATGAGTTCTGCCACACCCACACCATCATAGCCACGCTCACGAAACAGCTCTGACGCCGTCTCCACTATATGGGCTCGATTGGCGAGCGATTGCGTCTTGGTGATCTTCATTTCGCGCCCCTGGGACTCCTGAACAATGGCCTGACTATACTCTGATGTCGATCGCAATCAAAACCGTTGACAGCATTGATTATGATCGACATCATAAAAACACCGCCGCATGTCTTTGGGGCTGCGCGCAGGGCTGAACAGCCCTGAAAACTGCATCGCTTATCCACGTCCACTCAAGAGCATTCATTTATGAGCATCCCTGAAACCGTACTGATTACCGGCGCCTCGACAGGCATTGGCGCAACCTACGCCGAGCGTTTTGCCCAACGTGGCCACAACCTGGTACTGGTTGCCCGCGACAAAAGCCGGTTAGACGCACTGTCCTCCCGGCTGCGCGAGCAACACGGTGTTTCCATTGACGTGATCCAGGCTGACCTGACTCAAACCAATGATCTGATCACCGTCGAAGCTCGCCTACGTGATGACGCCCGTATCGGCATCCTTGTGAATAATGCCGGAGCCGCGCAATCGGGCAGCTTCATCGAGCAATCCACCGACAGCATTGCCAACCTGGTCGCGCTCAACACCACCGCATTGGTACGCCTCGCCAGCGCCATCGCCCCACGCCTGGCACACGCCGGTAATGGTGCGATTATCAATATTGGCTCGGTCGTGGGGCTGGCGCCGGAATTCGGGATGAGCGTCTACGGTGCGACCAAGGCGTTTGTCCTGTTTCTATCGCAAGGGTTGAGCCTTGAACTCTCGCCCAAAGGCGTCTACGTGCAAGCTGTACTCCCCGCGGCCACCCGTACGGAAATCTGGGAACGTGCAGGTATCGATATCAATACCCTGAGCGAAGTCATGAACGTGAGCGACCTGGTCGATGCTGCGCTGGTGGGTTTTGATCGTCGCGAGCCGGTGACCATTCCGCCGTTACAAGACGCCGCGCGTTGGGATGCTCTGCAGTCTGCCCGCCAAGGTTTGCTTTCAGAGATTCGCCAATCGGTAGTCGCCGAGCGCTATCAAGCCCAGGCGTGATTGTCACGCTGCAAGTGCTGATACGCATACGTTGAGGTAAAGGCGCTTGTTGCAAAGGTTCTAACATTACGTTGGGGTGCGCATGCTGTCAGCCCATTGAAGCCAGAGAACTGAAGCATGAAAGCCTTCCTGATCGACCGCTACGGCGAGAACCATGGACATATTGGCGAGGTACCGGTACCTGAACCAGGCATCTACGACGTGCTGGTCAAAGTACATGCCAGTAGCGTCAATATGCTGGATTCGAAGATTGCCAAAGGCGAATTCAAGCTGATCCTGCCGTATTCATTCCCTTTGATCCTGGGTAATGACCTAGCCGGCGTCGTGGTTCGCGTGGGGTCGGGCGTGCAGCACTTCAAGCCGGGTGACGAAGTCTATGCACGCCCACCCGAATCGCGCATTGGCACCTTTGCCGAGATGATTGCGGTGGAGGAAAGTGCCCTTGCGCTGAAACCCAACAATATCACCCTGCAAGAAGCGGCTTCTCTTCCCTTGGTTGCACTGACCGCCTGGCAGGTGCTGGTTGAAACAGCCCGGTTGAAGAAGGGGCAAAAAGTCTTTATCCACGCAGGTTCCGGTGGAGTCGGCACAGTGGCCATCCAGCTTGCAAAACATCTGGGGGCCTTTGTTGCGACGACGACCAGTACAAGTAACGTGGCTTGGGTTAAGGCGTTGGGAGCAGACGTCGTCATCGACTACACGCAGCAAAAATTCGAAAACGTCTTGCGCGACTACGATGTCGTATTGAACAGCCTCGGCCCGGTCGAGCTGGAAAAATCACTCAGTATTCTCAAGCCTGGCGGCCAGCTTATTTCTATCTCTGGGCCACCGACGGCGGAGTTCGCAAAAGAACAGAAGCTGTTCTGGGGGCTGGGTTGGGTAATGCGCCTGTTGAGCAGCGGCATACGCAGAAAAGCCCGCAAACAGAACGTCAGTTATGCGTTCGTGTTCATGCGTGCGAGCGGCGCTCAGTTGAAGAAAATCACTGCGCTTGTCGAGTCTGGCGTTATCACACCTGTCATCGACCGGAGCTTCCCTTTCGAGTCAACGGCTGAGGCCTTGAGTTATGTGGAACGGGGCAGAGCCAAAGGTAAGGTGATCATTAAGCTCATATGACTACAACGAGTACTCGATAACTGAAGCTCAGGGCAAGGGCTCATGTCTTTTGCCGTCAGACGTGTGCGAGCAACACCGCCAACAGTAGTCTGGCGCCCATTAATGCTGGAGCAATAACGTTGAACTCACACCTTGCTATAACCGAAAGCAACTCACGGACACACTGGAGCACCCAATGAAAACCTCTTCCGAAAGAACCGCGATAGTGACCGGTGCATCATCCGGGATTGGCCAAGCGACTGCCGAGGCTCTGCTGCGTGCTGGGTATAGGGTATTTGGCACGAGTCGCAAGGCTGGTGCCAGTCCAACGCAGGTGTCCATGCTCACCTGCGATGTGACAGACGACAACTCTGTCAGTGCTCTCGTCTCCACCGTGCTCGCCCAGACCGGGCGGATCGATCTGTTGGTCAATAATGCCGGCATTGGCCTGCTGGGCGGCGCCGAAGAGTTCTCGATCCCACAGGTGCAGGCATTGTTTGATGTCAATCTGTTCGGCGTAATCCGTATGACCAACGCGGTATTGCCTTCGATGCGACAACGTGGCCAAGGGCGCATCATCAATATCGGATCTATTTTGGGATTAATACCCGCGCCCTACTCCGCTCATTATTCGGCGGTCAAGCACGCTCTAGAGGGCTATTCGGAATCCCTTGATCACGAGGTTCGAGCCTTCGATATTCGCGTCTCGGTCATCGAGCCGGCATTCGTGCGTACCGTTTTCGATCAAAACAGCATTGAACCGGACGCGCCGTTGAAAGAGTACGATCAGGCTCGATCAGGGTTCCGGGCACTACTCGGCGAAGTGATGCCAAAAGCCGATCTTCCTGAAGTCGTGGCAGCGGTCATAGTCAAAGCGGCGACCGATTTCCAGCCTCAGCATCGCTACACGGCCGGCAAGACAGCGCGACAAATCAGTCTGCTGCGCCGCTTTGCCCCCGCAGGATTCTTCGACAAAGCCCTGCGTAAGCAATTCCGCCTGCCGGTTTGAGCAACACGCCCTGGTGTCCGCGACTATCGGGCTAACACTCAGGGTTGAGGGAAAGCATTACTGCGCAGGGCGACAAGATCATCGAACCGCTATCGCCTTAATCGAATGCTCCGTTGAGCACCTCGTAAATTATGCCGGAGGCAATTGCTACCAATATCAAATCAGTGCCCGCTTGTTGCCACTCGTAGCCGTCGTAATGGGGCAACCTGCCCAGCAACCGGCCATCCAGCTTCTTGGCGATGCCTGGAGGAAGAGGTTTTCCCCTAGCCAGGTTCTTTTGTATTCCGGGCGGCAGTGACGGACCTGGGCGCCAATAGTCACGATAGCCACCAACCACCCCCAATACACCGCCCCGGTCAATGCTAGGCCCGCGCGCCCAATCATCCCCGCTCGAACCTTTCCCCTTGTTACCCTGGTTGCCATGGCCTTGGCCACCTTGGGAGTTGCCTTTTCCATTGCCTTGGCCCTTCCCATTACCAGGGTCGGCCACAGCCGCCACAGAGCCAACAGCCAAAGCAAGGCAGGTAACAGCGGCTACAAGCGAGCGAGATTTAAACATGACCGTTTTCTCCAAAAGGGATTACCCCTTGAAAGGTAGACGGTATTGTCGGTTTTAGTTTCGCCTTCTTCCGACTCGCTGCATCCGGTGGTCAGGGCGGCGCCTATCTGGGGTAAGACGCGTGCCCCTCCGTCGGCTGGCTCGGCATATACCGGTCCGGGCATCGGCGGGCATGCCCTCTTCTGCCACTACCAGCAAGGCCCGACCGAGTAACCGAGACGGTTTACCGACGTGGCGCGCAGATCGTAAAGCCATCCGGCTAACCGTAACTCGCCACGAGTTGCGGCAACTGCCTGAAATGATGCGGAAACGATCATATTTTCAGAGGGCGGCGGTACCAGCCCCCAGAAACGCAATAGCCCCGCAGTGCGGGGCTTTCATTTGAATCTTGGCGGGAAACCAGGGATTCGAACACTCGCAAACGTAATCACCTCCGATGAGGGTGCGACTGATATGGCAAGTACAGGCCAGGACAACGACGCATGTCATACCTTGAAGCGCGCCACCAGATGATTGAGTTCAATAGCCAGGTTGGCCATCTCACTGCAGGCGCTGGCGGTCTGATTGGCACCTGCCGAGCTCTGTATCGACAGTTCTCGGATGCTGGTCAGGTTCTGGTCTGCCTCGCGGGCCACCTGAGCCTGCTCTTCGGAGGCGGTGGCGATCAGCAGGTTGCGATCATTGATCTGGGCTATGGCCTCAGCGATTTGCTTGAGCGACAGGTCGGCATTCTGCGCCACAGAGATTGAGCTGCTGGCCATCTGGGCACTGACGTTCATGGCGCCCACTGCCTGGGTCGAGTCCGCCTGAATCGCGCTGATCATCTGTTCGATTTCCTGGGTCGACTGCTGGGTGCGGTGGGCCAGGGCACGCACTTCATCAGCCACCACCGCAAAGCCGCGACCTTGCTCGCCCGCGCGGGCAGCTTCAATAGCAGCGTTAAGCGCCAGCAAGTTGGTCTGCTCGGCAATCGCGCGAATCACTTCGACCACCTTACTGATGTCCTGAGCTTTGCCTGACAAGGCCTTGACCTGGTCACCCGTGCTGGCCACGTTGCTGGCCAGACTTTCGATGGCTTTGAGGGTCTGCGCCACATTCTCGATACCCGAGCGCGTGAATTCCATGGACTCGCGGGAAGATTGGGCGGCGGCGTCGGCATTACGTGCCACCTCGTCCACCGCAGCGCTCATTTCGGTCACTGCCGTCGCGGCCTGATTGACTTCATCGTTCTGTCGCACTAACCCGCGACTGGCCTCTTCGGTTACAGCAGTCATTTCTTCAGACGCTGACGCCAATTGGGTGGAGGAATCGGCGATACGAGCGATGGTTTCCCGCAGGTTGCCCTGCATCTTCGCCAAAGCGGCCAGCAGGCGACCGGCTTCATCACGGCCAATGATCACGACCTCCTTGGACAGGTCGCTGCCGGCGATGCGCTCGGCCACGGCCAACGCATCGCTAATGGGCGTCGTAATGCTGCGGGTCAGCATTGCAGCCAGCACCACGGTAAGTATGACGGTCGCCACCAGCAAGCCAATCACCAGCGTCACACCATTGCTGTACGTCGCGGCAGCATCCAGACCTGAACGCTTGGCGCCCTCATCGTTGAAGTCCGCAAGCTTGTTCAGGTTGTCTTGCAGGGTATTGGTCATCGGACTGATGCGGGTGTTGATCAGGGCAACAGCTGCGGCGTCATCACCACTTCGCAACAAAGGCTCCAGCTCATCCAACAGCTTGAAATACTGCTGCACATCGCCTTCGACTGCCCGGTAGAGCTCATTCTCTGCCGGCCCGGTAACCAGGGGCTCGTAATGGCTGATGGTGTCCTTCAGCGTACTGCGGTAGCCGCTCAACGAAGCGATGCGGGTTTGGCGCTGTTGTTCGTCAGTGGTCACGGTGATACGGATACTTTCCAGACGCAGACGCAAGACGCCCACCTGCATCTTGCCAATCTCACGGATGCTCGCCATCCAATTAGTTTCGACATCTTGCTCCGACTCTCGAAGCTTGCCCATTTGCATCACGGCGACAATGCCCAGAGCAAAAACCACTAGGACAATGAGTGAGAAGAAGGCGGCAGACCTTGGAGCCAGATTCATATTCCTGACGTTCATTTTTATCTCTCTGAGGAAGGTCGGTACAACATGGACGCTACTTCGGCAGCCAACATCCGTAAAAGTCGAACAATGCCGCCAACGCACCTACCGGCTCGATTTCTCGTGACTTCGGAACCTGAAATTCACAAGCGGAATCAGTCAGCTCGAAGAATTGATGTCATATAAAGATCGTTGTAGTTCAGTTGGCTGGCACTCCTCACGCGAAACCGGGCAAAAGCTGCAGAATGGATGGAGTCTGTTTGCTCACTGCCTGTCTCCCGCTCATAACCTGTCGCCTCTGGTGGACAGGTTATGAGCCCCTGGCCAAATAGTGGCTTATTGACACCAATGCAACCATCAGATCATCCCTATTCAAATGTAGGAATACTGGAAAAGCGGTTAGGGAAATCCCTACTCCAATGCGCGGGTCACAAAGTGTCGAAGGTCAGTTTTTGCTAGCGATCAACCAAAGCTGATCTGGCCTATCTGACCAGGCAGAAACTCAGAACTCTGATGCGAACAGAAGCCGGAGAAAACAGCCTCGGGAAATTGGTTAGGGAGATAACAGAAAGGGACGTGCGCCCCCACTCCAAATACTTACTGATCAACAAGCACGGGAAACGGATGACGAAGGGTATGTTGCGTTTGCGCTGGGACACTTTCCGTAATGCCGTCATGACAGTGCTCCCCCGCCAAGCGGTACTGCTGGATCAGATCATCAAGCCGGTATTCACACAGGCCATACCCTGCACCAGGCAGGCTTACCCAAATATTCCGGCACTTTTCGATTGCGGTTCCGACCCGGCCTGCATGCACGTCCGGTAGTGCGTGGCATTCGCGGATGTGCTGCAGAGCCAGCAGGTCCTGGCTGATCGGGCTGAAGTCCGACAGGGTCAGCAGCGTTCGGCAATACGGCCAATCTTTGAGCATCTGCTGATACCGGCCCGAGGCATTAGATGTCAGCCCCTTACTGTTGATGACCTTCGAGCGTCGTCCATTTGCGAAGAGGGTGATCACTGAAATCCGTGAAGATCTCAGGCTTCCTGTCGATGCCCGTCACGATGACGTCGTAGCCATCCAGGGCGGTGGCCGGCGATGTGCTGGTCCCTTCGGACCAAGTGAGCATATCGAGGAAGGCCAACGCGTCACGACTGCCCGCTTGGATAGCTGAAATTCGTGCCATTGTCTTTTCTCCAGGCGAAAAAAACCCGCATATAAGGCGGGATCAAGGGTAAAAACCAACTCAGTTGGATAAGGTTGGCAAGATGCTGTATTCAAACGAATTTGGCCAAAGACCCCGTCGCGACAAGAAGTTCCGCTCCGTTATTAATTGACAGCCTTTGCGTTGGGGCACATCGCTATCATCTGCGCCAAATTAACCCTACAAGGAACGCGTCAATGGTGTTGAGACCCACCAAAACTACCAATCACCACGGATGGGTTTGGGTCTACAAAAAGATAAGAAGCTTCGGCTTCTCTCGATTTACAGCATTTTACCGGACGTCCCTCTATGTCCTTCGAGGAGACACGGGGTCATTTAAATACAAGCATGGTTGGTCAAAATTTCGTTTCCGCCGTTGATCAATTCCGATCAAGCTATGCTGGTTTACTGTCAGCCTGCTCGATTACGGAAACATCGATGGGGCCGTAAAGGTATCACCAACAAACCGGCCACCTGCAGCGAAAGCGGCAGTCCCCCCCTGCAAGAATGCCAACACCCAAGGTATGCACAAAACCTTCTGAGTTGGTGGCGATGATGGCGGCGCCAGCGATCACCCCGGCGCCGCCCACTATCCATATGTTTTTGCTCGGCGACTTCAGTTCCATTGCAGCGATGCTCCCTGTTAAGAATGCGCTGAGTTTATCGCCGCGACCTTCAATAAGAATCTTTCTCGCTGCATCCGGAGGCCGGCGCCTAACTGGAGATAATCCATGGACGACCAGTTCTACCTGCAAGACAGCCACAGTCACGCCTACGTCGGCGACGGCTTATCGTTCTGGGGCTTTGGTGGCTCTGGGTACGTCACCGACCTGGCAAAGGCCCAGGTGTTTACGCGGGACGGCGCTTGCGATCAGCGCGACACCGACATCCCGTGGCCCAAGGCCTACGTGGATGCCAGAGCGCGAGAGTAGGTGTTGACTGCCAGTATGTGACGCTGAGCGAAGCGCTGGACCAATACCCCGACGCAGCTGAGTTTTACATCCAGAAGCCGCTTGCGGTCGGTTCATAAGCGACGCGCAGCGCTACCGGGAAGACCGCCGCAACTGCGGAACAAGCAACACGCCTTAATCCAGCTCCATGCCGGTCCCCCGTAATACCCCTATCGCTGAACAGCACCAGACGGCGAGGCTATCAGCGCTTATCGCGAGCTTCGGGATTCCTTGCATTGCAGATAAACACGATCCCGGGAGCAATAAAGATACTCCAATAGCCATTTATGCTTGGATACAAAAGCGGCCCGAATACCCCAGTGACAAGCAAAGCGAGCCCTGCCCATAACCGCTTACGCGGCGTGAACCACTCGCGGAACGCTTCAAGCTTTTTACCGGCCATTACCCACGTCCTTGTTTGATAAGCAGCAAAGCATATCACCCACTTCAACGAATCACGCCAACCGGCGAGGATCCCCTATGTCCGCACAGCAGAAGCCCCCCTTCGATTTCAAAACCCAATACGGACTCGGCTTCAACCCTCAGGACAATGAGATCGTTGTCGACTTCTTCTTGGTGGAGACGGTGGCGCCGGGACAAGGCAAACAACGTGCGTGGCGCCCTTGAGACCATCGGCGAGAACGCCGGCCACATCAAGCAAGGTCTAGCCCAACTCAGAAAGCTTCCATGATTCAGCCACTATTTGATTTTGATCTCAAACGCGCCTCACGCGAGCACTACATAACAGATAAAGCTGCGATCAATTTTCCACACGTGGGGAGTACAGCTGGCGGCTGGCATTTTCTATCGTACTTCGGCCGCAAGACCGAGGTGTCGATGGTGTCGCTGGCAGGTATTCACTACCCAAACACCACCGGTTTTTTTGGTGACTCGGGCGTCATTGACGTAACTGAACAACTAGCCAAGCGTGGTTGGTTTGCCGGATGTGACTATGACTGGTAACGAAGGCCAAAGCTCAACGACAACCCTAACAAGCCCGAACCGTCGATCTCGCCAAGCATGTGTTGTTCCCCCTCACTTTGCACACACTCGACAACTCCTTAGGGGCGAACTCCAACGCAGTACGATTGAGCGTGCTAAGCCACCTGAGTCGCAAACTTACCAACCGCTTCAACAACTTTCTTGGCTCCGTCCTGAATTTCAACAATAACTTGCCCTGCCTGCGTGGCTAGCTCAAGACCTTGCTCAGCTTGGGACTTACTGTTCGCCATCTCCGCTATAGTTTGATCCACCAGCTTCTGATTTTCCAAAACAACTGATGCGATTTCCTCAGTCGCCGTGCTGGTGCGCCCGGCCAATTGTCGAACCTCATCCGCGACGACTGCAAAACCTCGGCCTTGCTCACCTGCGCGTGCAGCCTCAATCGCAGCATTCAATGCCAAAAGGTTCGTTTGCTGAGCAATACTACTGATGGTCTGAATGATCGAACTGATTAACAGCGACTGCTTTCCAAGCGCTTCGACGCCACCCGAGGCAGCCTGCATATCCCCAGCGACTTTGCGCATGGTGTGCATAGTGTCGTTAACCACTATCGCACCACGTTGAGCAGTAACGTCAGTCTGCTGGGAGATTTCAAATGCCGTTTGTGCAGCATCACTGACTTGGTGTTCACGGGCAACCTGTTCGGTAATAACCGTTGCAAACTTAACTACCTTGCGCAGTGTTCCTTCGGTGTCGTAGACTGGGTTATAGCTCGCCTCCAGCCATACCGTCTGACCCCGACTATCAACACGTTGGAATCGGCCAGCGACAAACTCACCCTTGTTCAACGTCAACCAAAAATCCCTGTATTGCTGGGAAGAAGCCTCCTCTGGCCGACAGAAAATACGATGATGACTTCCTTGCGCTTGTCCCAGGCTGTAACCCATCGCTTTTAAAAACTGCTCATTCGCCGTGATTACATGCCCGGATAGATCGAACTCAATGACCGCCGTCGAGCGCAGTAGCGCGTCAATGAACGATGCGTTTTCCGATGCCTTTTCCACTCTGGACGTAATGTTCGTCGCATAGCCTGCGATATGACTCAACCGGCCAGTCGCATCAGCTACGGGTTGCCAATGAGCATGAATCCACACTAATGAGCCGTCAGCATGCAGGTACCTGTATTCATCAGATATCGACTTACCGGCGGCGACAGCCGCCCGAAAATTGTGAAAACAGGGAAGTTTGGAAACGTACTGCGGAACAATGTCGGCCATGGCACGACCTATAAGCTGATTCTGGGTGTACCCCAAAGCCTGTGCAAAATTGTCGTTGCAGGTGGTAATTGCAAAATTAGTATCGATACTCAGCGTCAGCATTTCACGGTGTAGGCCATCACGCAGTTGGCGCAACTCCGACAACTCAGCTGTTTGAGCCTCAAGCTGATTCTTGATTTTTTTATTGAACATGGAAAACGACCTGTTGGGTGTTAAAAGGTTTATCGGCGTGATCAGCAACACGTTTAGCTATCAGACGAACGAAAAGCAGTGAGACGACGAACGTCACAATCAGGTCGGCAAGCTGCCGTGGCCACACGTCTCAGCTCCAGCCCCAGAAACAAAACTGAAATCCCGGATCAGGCACCGCTTGGAACCTGATTTCGCCTCGAAGATTAGGCCCGGTTGTCATCGAAGTTTTTTGAGCATATCTTGTCTAAAAACTTATACAAGGTATCAGAAGTTGTACAAGAATGAGCGGTGGCCACTGACGCTTTATTTCGACGGCGAGTGCCCTCTTTGCGCCCGGGAGATCAAGATCCTAAATGTGCGAGCAGCACCGGATCGTCTCCTGTTTGTGGACATCAGCGATCCTACCTTCGAAGCAAAATCTCTTGGGTTCACGCTCGTTGAAATGCAGTCGATACTGCACGCCAGGTTGGGCGATGGAACCTGGGTCACTGGCTTAGACGCGACGCTTTGGAGCTGGCGAGCAGCGGGCCTTGGTATCTGGGCGGAGCCGTTATCATGGCGTTCGACTAGGCCACTTCTAAACCTTGGCTATCGCCTATTTTGTCGCTTGCGTCCGCATCTAGCATGGCTGCCCCATCCTGATGGCAGCGTTCGGTGTCGCGATGAGGGCTGCGTAGTGCCTGATACCAAACGCGCCACTGGCAGCAAGACGTCGCCTGCAAGAGGTAATGATGAATAAAGCTAGCAGCCTTCGCCTGATCCTAGGTGATCAGCTGTCGTTCGATCTCGCCTCACTACAGGCCGTTGATATCGAATGCGATACCGTGCTCATGGTCGAGGTGATGGAAGAAGCCAGCCATGTTCCTCATCATCCGCAAAAGATCACCCTTATCTTCAGCGCTATGCGCCACTTCGCCGAGGCGTTGCAGCAACGGGGAGTCAAGGTGCAGTACGTAAAGCTCGATGACCCAGAAAATACTGGATCGGTGCCTCGCGAGTTAGAGCGGTGGCGCGCACTTTTGCGACCGGATGAAATCCACATCACCGAGTGCGGCGACTGGCGCTTGGAGCAATCGATAAAGGACTGTGGTTTAGCGATAAAATGGCATTCGGATTCTCGCTTTCTCTGCTCCCGTGCCGAGTTCTTTACCTGGGCGAATGGCAAAAAGCAGCTGCGCATGGAGTTCTTCTATCGCGAGATGCGCCGCAAGAGCCGGCTATTACTCAATGGGGACGGTAGCCCGGTCGGAGGTGCATGGAACTTTGATGCAGAAAACAGAAAGGCTTTACCCAAGGGCGTAAGGCCTCCATCACCCGCACGTTTTACTCCTGACGCAATTACCCGAGATGTTCTTGCGTTAGTTGCCAAAAATTTCGCAAGCCACTACGGCACGCTCGACACATTCGACTACCCGGTAACCCATGCCGAAGCTCAGGCCCTCTGGGATTACTTCCTCGACTGGGGCCTGGCAGCCTTCGGCGACTACCAAGACGCGATGGCCTGTAACGAGCCGTTCCTGTTTCATGCCCGAATAAGCGCCGCGCTGAATATTGGACTGCTGGATCTTCGTCAGCTGTGCAGCGATGTTGAATCGGCGTACCTGTCGGGCAGCATTGCGCTGAACGCTGCCGAAGGTTTTATTCGACAACTGATCGGCTGGCGGGAGTATGTCCGAGGCGTCTACTGGCTGAAGATGCCTGACTATGCCGACGGCAACGCATTCGGTAATTCGCGGTCGCTCCCAGAGTTCTACTGGACGGGCGACACGCAGATGAATTGCATGCGCCAAGCCATCAACCAGAGCCTTGAGCATGCCTACGCTCACCACATTCAACGTCTCATGGTGACTGGCAATTTCGCCCTGCTGGCAGGTATCGCACCGAGTCAGATATGTGAGTGGTATCTGGCGATCTACATGGACGCTTTCGATTGGGTGGAGCTGCCCAATACACTCGGCATGGTTATGCACGCAGACGGCGGATATCTAGGCTCGAAACCCTACTGCGCGAGCGGGCAGTACATCAAGCGTATGTCTGATTATTGCCGTGGCTGCGCATACAAAGTAAGCGAAAGCACGACAGGCGATGCCTGCCCGTTCAACTCGCTCTATTGGCACTTCCTGATGCGCCACGGCGACCGCCTTCGCGGCAACCAGCGCATGGCCATGATTTATAAAAACCTCGACCACATGGATGAATCCAAACAGCAGGCGTTATGGCGACGCGGCGAGTTGTTACTCGCAAAACTGGATGAAGGTCAGTCGTTTTGAAAAAGAGTGAGCTCCCAGTCAAAACCTGCATGACGTGTGGCCTACCATTTACTTGGAGAAAGAAATGGGCGCGCTGCTGGGAGGAGGTGCTCTACTGCTCGGAGCGTTGCCGGCGCAACAAAGCAACGACGCGGTGAAAAGAAATAGAGGGCATTCGACAGACCCTTTGGTGCACCTGATAAGGCTATCTGTTATGAATGAAGAAAGATCGAGCAGCTGCATCCATCAGATGCTCAGAGCATATGCCTTGAAGAAAAGTCAGACATGGCTCCATGTCATAGCGTCCAAAATTGACTCAATCGTTTTTCAAGCCGAACCTGAAGGAGGACGCGAAAATTATCAGCATCATGGCTCGAAAGAACGCGCTCCATTTCCAGCCTCCACAGAAGCGCATGAGCGACACCGTCCACTGGCGGCGCTTCGGTCGAAGTATTTCCGACAAACTGGAAGTTGGAATCTCGACACAATGGATCGCAGGGAGCAAGCCGGTAAGCTTTGCATTGGAGGACTTCCAAAACGCATTGGAACAGTTCACTCAGTTGTCGAAGACGAAGCCAGACAACCATTGCGATGACCCCTTAAGCCCTCAATAGCCTAGCTTACGTTGCATCATTTTTATCGCTATCAGGCCCACTACCACGTTGAAATGTTGTGACCATGTAGCACGAATTCACAGTGGCCGTACATGCTCCCAGAGGACACGCTTGAGCCGCCATCCTAGTAGAATTCGTCGAGCTGATTACTGCCCACTTTGAGATGTTCTATGAGCTCTGAATTAACTGAAGAAGAAATGCGTCGTGCCCTATTCGGTACGCCTCAGCCCGAAGAGCAGATATCTGCTCCTCTAGTAAATGAGCCTGTGGAAGAAATTGTGCTCGCAAAACCCGTTGTCGCTCCAGCAGCCAAGAAGAAGCTGGCGAAAGCATTTACGCCCAGGCTGCGGGTCACGCTACGGGTTGGAAACGAGTTCGAGGGAAAAATGACCGAGTTGATTCACGAGTCTGATACGTTGAGCTCGTTGCTCGCCGAACAAGATGCTGTGAAGGCTGCCAAGAAGAAATACAAATACGTGGAAGTGCTATCCGTTAAATCGATGTAGAAAATCCAATTGTGCCCATGAGTTGAAAGGTCGCGCGTCTAGGACGTCCTCTTATTTTGAACGAGCAAGCCCCTCTCGGCCCTGCTCTCTGCCTGCATCAACTCGGCGGAGTTGTCGACGAACAGCCCGTCACTTGGGGGTAAGTCTGGCAAACCAGCATAATTTTGTTTTTGGGTTCAAAGCCATGATCAATCATGCAACGCTGCACTTCTGCAGTGCGCCCGATGCTTGCGACGTCCAGATTCGACCCAAGTGGCTTCGCATAGCCGCACGCATACATCACCGGCAGGGCTTCGCTGTCATTAGCTACCTTGAATGAAAAATGGCGTGACGCTCCCGCTCTACGCCATGAGACCTGCATACGTTCATCCCGGCCTGAATTAGGCTTGATTGGGTGAAATGCTTCGTCTTCGACAAACGGTAACGCTTCGAGCTGGGACAAGCTGAGCGGCCTCCCCTGCCTTTCTTCAACACAGGCCGGCATATTCTTCATTATGTCGCAGTATTCAAAGCCGTCTTTTCGAGTAAAACCGCGACGCTGCATGCACTGAAAGTGGATTATTTGTTCGTTTATTGGGAAATGGTTTTGTGGCCCTGCCACAGGGTCGCCACATTCTGCCATTGCGGCTTTAACGCCCTCTACAGAGGTAGAAGCGCGTTTCCATTGGGTGAAAGACGCCGGTGGCGGACACCCGGTGAGTAAAAGTACCGATGAGATCAGGACTGGGATGGTCATTATCTGAGATTTGCTGAACATATTTTGCCCTTAATTTATGCCAGGCTACGCCAATGGCGCCCAAGTCTTTTGGGGGTATCAACTGAGATCACATCTCACCGAATTGAACGACACCAGGCAGAAGCTTTGCTGCGAGACGCGAGGTTAGATAGCTCGCATCCAATCTAGGGTGCTACGGAAAACGGGAAACTCTTGGTCAATGACCTCCGGCTGCCAGTTCCGGATATTGTCTTCTTGAGCAATGATAGCTGCCTCTCCCTTCTCCTCGATATTCAATGCGTCCTCAATGCAGCCCATTGGCCAGACCCAGGTTGCAAAGCCCTTCATTGCCTCGTGCGCAGCATTCGCAAGCGCATGGCCGTCAGCATTTTTCGCAAAGGCAGCCCAACAGTCAGACGCTGAGCCGGTTTTTGAATTCTGAGGCAATCCGTTTCCACCGATCAGAAACCCTTCAGTTTGGCCGACCACTAGGAGCACAGACCTGACTTTGTCCATCTCTTCGCATTCCTTCGGTAGCCAAGGCCCTCTGGCATGAGTGAATGCAAAATCTAAATCTGCAATCACGCCGCATTTGATACCCATTGCTGTGAGGACAGAAAAACCTTTGGGAATCGAAGTACAACTACCGAGAGCAACAAAACAGATCCGTTCGAGCTCAGGCCTGACTCCGTAGAGCTTTTCGTAGATTAGTGGTAGCAGCCTCTGATCAGTCTTGCCCTCGCAGAGAATTACCTTTTCAGCAAAATATATCTCAGCGATATTTCCGAGCTCAAAAAGGGTTCGGGATTGTGCTTGTGCCTCTGCCATAGCTTGCGCAACCGCCGCGCCCATCGGAATGCGAACCTCGGAACCATTCTCCCGAGATCTGCGCACTATAACCGTCTCAGGCGCGTTATCCCTGCTTACCATCAAGGGCGAATGGGTTGTGAACACGACTTGGTAGCCGGATTTCGAAAGCACATGCAGTGCTTCCCTAAGGCCTCTGACGCCTTGAGGGTGGAGGAAAATCTCAGGTTCATCGATCAGTAGGAGGCGACGGGCAAGGTCTTGATCGCGTGTTTTACGGATGTCGGCCAGAAGCCGGATCAAGGCCATTTGTATCGCACGCTGCGCACCGCTACCTAAAGTGTCGAAACGCCTGGTTTGACCGGATATCTCGTCGGTCACGTTTAGATCACCGCTCTTGAAAAACTCTTTAACGTCGATTGACGGTACGTCTAGGTTTAACGATAACCCAGGGAAGAAGCTTGAGAGGGCATTAGTGGCGCTGGTATCGAACTCAGCCAGCAGAGGGGATCTGTTCTCACCATCAGCCCCCAATATATTCCTGACCGCTGCGAGTGCATCCTGTACTTCTTGGTGGGCAGTGAGGATGGGAGCCATGATTTCATCCAGCAACCCACGAATTGTGCTGCCAGCTTTGCCTTTGCCTAAGTCTTCCTGGACATCATCCATTGCGCGGATATGCAACGCTTCGGGTAACAATGCCGAAATGGCTTGAGGCAGCCCTGTCGGATAGGAACGCCAAGAAGAAGGGAGACCTTGCTCATCTAGATCAGCATTTTCCCAGACTTCAGTGGTCGGCTTTGTCGAGCCTGAAGCCGAAATCCTTATCCAAAGGTCACCGTTGATGCAATAGGGGGTAATCGCCGCTTGATGTTTGGCTTCAGGGATTTGTGCAATCAGCTGAGCTGTAATCCCTGACACGCAGGCGCTGATGATGATTGGCTGCTTTAGGGTCACTGGAATTGTTGCACTCTTAGAGACCACCTCATTTTATCCAGGGAGTGGCACGCCCTACCCCATCTCTCGTCCGAAAAAACACAAAAAAAGGGCCTAGATTTTCATCTAAGCCCTTGATTTTGTTGAGTTCGTGGCGGGAAACCAGGGATTCGAACCCTGGAGACGCTATTAACGTCCGCCGGTTTTCAAGACCGGTGCATTCAACCACTCTGCCAATTTCCCTTGCGCGTCACAGGATTATAGTAGCCCATCCCGTCTCAGCGGGCGCCATAATACCCGAATGAAACACACTGTCAAACTCTCGCCATCGCTTGTTACAGAGCGTCTGTTATGATCTTTGCGACTGAACGTTTCAAAACTGAAGGAGTGTCGCCATGCGCGAACAGAATTACGCAGTGAATGGTAACGCGCAGGCTGAGCAGCTTGAAGTCAGCCGCGT
>Ga0105244_10001461_pt1 | contig 19073 bp, 19 predicted proteins | sample KBSM44metaG_FD_80423 | JGI IMG/M metagenome (GOLD analysis project Ga0105244, IMG submission 80423) | Miscanthus rhizosphere microbial communities from Kellogg Biological Station, Michigan, USA - KBS M4-4 metaG | ecosystem: Host-associated > Plants > Roots > Rhizosphere > Soil | place... | reverse complement strand
GCCGCCGTGGAACTGGCAAAAGACTGGCGCACCGACCGCATGCTGCGCAAGCTTGAAGCGCTACTGGCCGTCGCGGATGAGACCGCGTCACTGATCATCACCGGTAATGGTGATGTGATTCAGCCAGAGAACGACCTGATCGCCATTGGTTCAGGTGGTCCTTACGCGCAGGCAGCGGCCCGGGCACTGCTGGAAAACACGGAAATGGGTGCGCGCGATATTGCTGAGAAAGCATTAAACATCGCCGGTGATATCTGTATCTACACCAACCATTTCCACACCATCGAAGAATTGAACTCCAAGGCGTAAGGATCTCCCATGTCTGAAATGACCCCACGCGAAATTGTCAGCGAACTGAACAAACATATCATCGGCCAGGACGCGGCAAAGCGTTCTGTGGCTATTGCCCTGCGTAACCGCTGGCGTCGTATGCAGCTTGATGAAGAGCTGCGTCACGAAGTCACCCCGAAAAACATTCTGATGATCGGCCCGACCGGCGTCGGTAAAACTGAAATTGCCCGTCGTCTGGCGAAGCTGGCAAACGCGCCTTTCATCAAAGTTGAAGCCACCAAGTTCACTGAAGTGGGCTACGTTGGTAAAGAAGTGGACTCTATCATCCGCGATCTGACCGATTCGGCGATTAAAATGGTCCGCGTGCAGGCGATTGAAAAAAACCGCTACCGCGCCGAAGAAATGGCTGAAGAGCGCATCCTGGATGTACTGATCCCACCGGCCAAAAACAACTGGGGCCAGTCAGAGCAACCGGCTGAGCCGTCCGCAGCACGCCAGTCCTTCCGCAAAAAGCTGCGCGAAGGCCAGTTGGATGACAAAGAGATTGAGATCGATCTCGCCGCCGCGCCGATGGGCGTTGAAATCATGGCCCCTCCGGGCATGGAAGAGATGACCAGCCAGTTGCAGTCGATGTTCCAGAACCTGGGTGGTCAGAAGCAGAAGCCGCGTAAGTTGAAAATCAAAGACGCGATGAAACTGCTGATTGAAGAAGAAGCCGCTAAGCTGGTGAACCCGGAAGAGCTGAAGCAGGACGCTATCGATGCGGTTGAACAGCACGGTATCGTCTTCATCGACGAAATCGACAAAATCTGTAAGCGTGGTGGCAACACCTCCGGCCCGGACGTCTCCCGCGAAGGCGTTCAGCGCGACCTGTTGCCGCTGGTTGAAGGGTGTACCGTCTCCACCAAACACGGCATGGTAAAGACTGACCACATTCTGTTTATTGCGTCCGGTGCGTTCCAGGTCGCCAGCCCGTCAGATTTGATCCCGGAACTGCAGGGTCGTCTGCCGATTCGCGTTGAACTGAAAGCCCTGACTACCGAAGATTTCGAACGCATCCTGACCGAGCCAAACGCGTCTGTCACCGTACAGTACAAAGCGCTGATGGCGACCGAAGGCGTGAACATTGCGTTTACCGACGACGGTATCAAGCGTATCGCCCAGGCCGCGTGGCAGGTTAACGAAACCACCGAAAACATTGGTGCGCGTCGTCTGCACACCGTGCTGGAGCGTCTGATGGAAGACATCTCCTACGATGCGAGCGACCTGAACGGCGAAAGTATTACTATTGATGCAGACTATGTAGGTAAGCATCTTGATGCTTTAGTGGCAGATGAAGATCTGAGCCGTTTTATCTTATAATCCCCGCCACACCGTTTTCATCATTTTCGATGGGGGCTTATGCCCCCATTTTTATTATTGGCTGGGACTATGACTGAGACACAACCTTTGAGCCGTACCCAGGCCTGGCTGGAAAGCCTGCGGCCAAAAACATTACCACTGGCTTTTGCCGCCATTGTGGTAGGCACGGCACTCGCCTGGTGGCAGGGTTTCTTTGATCCACTGGTCGCCGTGCTCGCATTAAGTACCGCCGGGCTGCTGCAAATTCTCTCTAACCTGGCGAATGATTATGGCGATGCCGTCAAAGGGAGCGACAAACCGGACCGTATCGGCCCGCTGCGCGGCATGCAAAAAGGTGCGATTTCCCTTGAGCAGATGAAGCGCGCGCTCATCATCGTCATTGTGCTCAGTTGTATCTCCGGTCTCTTGCTCTTGCTGACAGCCACCCAGTCACTGGCCGATTTTTTGGGGTTTGTGGCGCTGGGTAGTTTGTCGATCGTGGCCGCCATTACCTACACCGTTGGCAAACGCCCCTACGGTTATATTGGCCTCGGTGATGTCTCCGTACTGATTTTCTTCGGCTGGCTGAGCGTGATGGGAAGCTGGTATCTCCAGGCACACACGCTGAGTCTGGCCATCTTCCTGCCTGCTACCGCCTGCGGTTTGCTGGCCACTGCGGTGCTCAATATCAATAACCTGCGCGACATCGAGAGTGACAGAGAGAACGGTAAAATCACGCTGGTGGTTCGTTTAGGGCCGGTCAATGCACGTCGTTATCATGCCTGCCTGCTGGCGGGAGCCCTTCTCTGCCTCGCGCTGTTTAATCTGTTCTCATTACAAAGCGTCTGGGGATGGCTGTTCCTGCTCGCCACGCCGTTGCTATTCAAACAGGCGCGCTTTGTGATGCGCGAGCTGAGCCCGAAAGCCATGCCACCGATGCTTGAACGCACCGTAAAAGGGGCCTTGCTGACTAACCTGTTGTTTGTGGTTGGAATTATTCTGAGTCAGGTGCATTTTTAACTGACAAAGGTCAATTAACAATTGATGATTTTGCCAACAATGCGTGATGCGGGATATACTGACTATTCTCGCAGCAACTGAACGTTAAGCCTATGAAATACGATACGTCTGAGCTCTGTGACATCTACCAGGAAGATGTCAACGTCGTGGAACCGCTGTTCTCCAATTTTGGTGGACGGTCGTCGTTTGGCGGTCAAATCATCACGGTGAAATGTTTCGAGGATAACGGGTTGCTGTACGATCTGCTCGAACAAAATGGCCGTGGTCGTGTCCTGCTGGTCGATGGCGGTGGTTCTGTTCGCCGTGCCCTGATTGATGCGGACCTGGCCCGCATCGCTACGCAGAACGAATGGGAAGGCATTGTTGTCTATGGCGCAGTGCGTCAGGTCGATGACCTTGAGGAGTTGGATCTGGGTATCCAGGCCATTGCCGCTATCCCGGTAGGGGCCGCAGGGGAAGGGATTGGTGAAAGTGATGTCCGTGTCAATTTTGGCGGCGTGACCTTCTTTTCTGGTGACCACCTCTACGCTGACAACACCGGTATTATCCTTTCCGAAGATCCGCTGGATATCGAGTAGTTCGCTTTCGCTTTATATGAAAAGGGCACCCTCGGGTGCCCTCTGTATTTTACGCGCAAGCTGAAATCAACAATTACGCGCAAGATTTCGTGCTGTAGCAAGGCGGCAAATGAGCACATCCCCAGGAGCATAGATCACTATGTGACTGGGGTGTGTGAATGCAGCCAACGCCGCTACGGCGCGAAAGATAAAGCGTAATCAGACTTCTTCCATGCGGCCTAAGAGTGCCTGCAGGCGCTCCTGCCAGCCATGCTGTTGGTCTTTCAGCTGATTGTTCTCACGTTCCAGCTCTTCGCGACCCTGCTGAGCGGAATGAATTTCCTGGCTCAGGCTGTTGTTCTTTTCTTTCAGCTCTTCGATTTCCATCTGCAACAACGTGATGGTATCAATCGCCTGCTGTACTTTTGCTTCCAGTTTCTCGAATACTTCTAATGACATCGTCATACCTCTCCTGAATTGCAAGGCGTTGATGGATAACTTTACCCTTGGGGTAAATCCTCGTTCCGTGAACGGCGACGCCTTCCTTTGTTTAGCGCACGGCCCTGGTATCCGATTGTATGAAGCCCTATCGCCCCTGTCCAGCGGCAAGCCGCGCAGATCAAGCTTTGCAACACTTTTCAGTCTATGCCTGGTACCGTAGCGGCCCTACCTCTTAATTGTTAAATTAGGGGTTACAAAAATGATTCAGCTCACACTTCACTGTTCGTACCCGTCATTCGGAAACGCGCTTCATAGCGCGAAAACGCTCATTTTATTGACGCAGTACACACATTTTGATTTCGATATTTCTCGTTTGTGAGCGTTAACGATAAATTAACAGTATGTCTACACGACATCGTGGAGCCCGACCTCCATGCAAACAATAACCATTAAACTCTTTGCAGGATCCGATTATGAGTCAAACCTCAACCTTAAAAGGCCAGTGCATCGCCGAATTCCTCGGAACCGGGTTGTTGATTTTCTTCGGTGTGGGATGCGTTGCGGCACTCAAAGTAGCGGGCGCCACCTTCGGGCAGTGGGAAATCAGTATCATCTGGGGTCTGGGCGTGGCGATGGCCATCTACCTGACCGCAGGGGTTTCCGGCGCACACCTTAACCCGGCAGTAACGATCGCGTTGTGGCTCTTTGCCTGTTTTGACGGGCGCAAAGTTGTTCCTTTTATTGCTTCTCAGTTTGCCGGTGCGTTCTGCGCAGCCGCGCTTGTTTACGGGCTTTACTACAATCTTTTCCTCGATTACGAACAGACTCACCATATTGTCCGCGGCACGGTAGAAAGTGTTGATCTGGCGGGCATTTTCTCTACTTATCCTAATCCGCATATCAATTTTGTGCAGGCCTTCGCGGTTGAAATGGTCATAACCGCTATTCTGATGGGCGTCATTATGGCGCTGGGGGACGACGGTAACGGTATTCCTCGCGGTCCACTCGCGCCGTTGCTGATCGGCCTGCTGATCGCGGTTATCGGTGCCTCAATGGGCCCACTGACCGGGTTTGCGATGAATCCGGCACGTGATATCGGGCCGAAAGCGTTCGCCTGGCTGGCAGGTTGGGGCAATGTTGCCTTCACCGGTGGTAAAGATATTCCTTACTTCCTCGTGCCGCTGTTCGGGCCGATTGTCGGCGCAGCGCTGGGTGCCTTCGGTTATCGTAAACTGATTGGCCGCCATTTGCCGTGTGATGTTTGCGCCGTGGAAGAGAAAGATTCCACCCCTACCGCTCAACAAAAAGCTTCGCTGTAATGTGACTACGGGACATAAATCATGACTGACAAAAAATATATCGTTGCGCTCGACCAGGGCACTACCAGCTCCCGCGCCGTTGTAATGGACCATGACGCCAACATCATCAGCGTTTCACAGCGCGAATTCGAACAAATTTATCCGAAGCCAGGCTGGGTTGAGCATGACCCAATGGAAATCTGGGCCACCCAAAGCTCCACCCTGGTAGAAGTCCTGGCAAAAGCTGACATTAACTCCGACCAAATCGCGGCTATTGGTATCACCAACCAGCGTGAAACGGCGATTGTCTGGGAACGTGAGACCGGCAAACCGATTTACAATGCCATCGTCTGGCAGTGTCGCCGTACCGCAGAAATCTGCGAACAGCTCAAGCGTGACGGTCTCGAAGAGTACGTGCGTAGCGCCACCGGCCTGGTGGTTGACCCGTATTTCTCCGGTACCAAAGTGAAGTGGATCCTCGACCATGTTGAAGGTTCACGTGAACGTGCAAAACGTGGCGAACTGCTGTTTGGTACCGTCGATACCTGGCTTATCTGGAAAATGACCCAGGGACGCGTACACGTGACCGACTACACCAACGCCTCCCGTACCATGCTGTTCAACATTCACGACCTGGACTGGGACGATAAAATGCTGGACGCGCTGGATATCCCACGCGCCATGCTGCCGCAGGTTCGTAAGTCTTCAGAAGTGTACGGCCAGACCAACATTGGTGGTAAAGGCGGCACGCGTATTCCTATCGCTGGCATCGCCGGCGATCAGCAGGCGGCGCTGTTTGGCCAGCTGTGCGTGAAAGAGGGGATGGCGAAAAACACGTACGGCACCGGCTGCTTTATGTTGATGAATACCGGCGAGAAAGCGGTGACCTCAACGCATGGCCTGCTGACCACCATCGCCTGCGGCCCAAGCGGTGAAGTGAACTATGCGCTGGAAGGTGCCGTGTTCATGGCGGGTGCCTCTATTCAGTGGCTGCGTGACGAGATGAAACTCATCAGCGATGCGTTCGACTCTGAATACTTCGCGACCAAGGTGAAAGACACCAACGGCGTGTACGTTGTACCCGCATTCACCGGTCTGGGCGCACCCTACTGGGACCCGTATGCCCGCGGCTCGATTTTTGGCCTGACCCGTGGCGTAAATTCAAACCACATTATTCGCGCAACGCTGGAGTCTATTGCCTACCAGACGCGTGATGTTCTGGAAGCGATGCAGGCAGACTCTGGTATTCGTCTGCATGCGCTGCGCGTGGACGGCGGTGCGGTCGCCAACAACTTCCTGATGCAGTTCCAGTCCGATATTCTGGGTACCCGTGTAGAGCGTCCGGAAGTGCGTGAAGTGACGGCGCTGGGGGCTGCGTATCTGGCGGGTCTGGCCGTCGGCTTCTGGCAGAACCTGGACGAGCTGCAGGAAAAAGCGGTGATTGAACGTGAATTCCGTCCGAGCATCGAAACCACCGAGCGTAACGTGCGTTACAGCGGCTGGAAAAAAGCGGTGAAACGCGCCCTTGCATGGGAAGATCGCGAAGAGTAATCCTTAATTGCCGGATGGCGACGCAAAAGCCTCCTATCCGGCCTACGGGTTGTCGTTTCGTAGGCCGGATAAGGCGAAGCCGCCATCCGGCAAAGTCTCACCCCCACATCAATAATCCCTCCCCTCTCTGTGTTAAACTTCGCGCAATTTCTTTGACTTCACGAGTATGCAATGAGACGAGAACTTGCCATTGAATTTTCCCGCGTGACGGAAGCGGCTGCGTTGGCTGGCTACAAATGGCTGGGTCGCGGTGACAAAAACGTCGCCGACGGCGCAGCGGTTCATGCCATGCGCATTATGCTAAATCAGGTCAACATCGACGGCACCATCGTCATTGGCGAAGGCGAAATTGACGAAGCCCCGATGCTCTATATCGGTGAAAAGGTCGGGACCGGCAAAGGGGATGCGGTTGATATCGCCGTTGATCCGATTGAAGGCACTCGCATGACCGCAATGGGTCAGGCTAACGCTCTGGCGGTGCTGGCGGTGGGCGATCAAGGCTGCTTCCTGAATGCGCCGGACATGTACATGGAAAAACTGATTGTCGGCCCGGGCGCAAAAGGGGCTATCGAGCTCAATCTGCCGCTGGCGGATAACCTGCGTAACGTCGCTGCCGCACTGGGCAAACCGCTCACTGAACTGACGGTAACTATTCTGGCAAAACCGCGCCACGATGCGACTATCGCCGAAATGCAAAAACTTGGCGTACGCGTGTTTGCGATCCCGGACGGCGACGTTGCCGCCTCGATTCTGACCTGCATGCCAGACAGCGAGGTCGACGTGCTCTATGGCATCGGCGGCGCACCGGAAGGCGTGGTCTCAGCTGCGGTTATTCGCGCGCTGGACGGCGATATGCAGGGCCGCTTGCTGGCTCGCCATCACGTAAAAGGCAACAGCGAAGAAAATCGTCGCATCGGTGAGAATGAGCTGGCGCGCTGCCAGGCGATGGGTATCGAAGCCGGGGTTGTGTTGCGTCTGGATGACATGGCGCGTAGCGACAACGTCATTTTCTCGGCAACGGGGATCACGAAAGGGGATTTACTGGATGGCATCAGTCGTAAAGGCAACATTGCCACCACCGAAACCCTGCTGATTCGCGGCAAATCGCGCACCATTCGTCGTATTCAGTCCATTCACTATCTGGATCGCAAAGACCCGGACGTGCAGACCCATATTCTGTAAGTTTAAACCCTCATACTGCGAGCTGCAGCCTGGGCACCTGCAACTTGTAGTATGACGGAGATATTTATCAGGGAGAGCTTTCCGACGCTTGCGGGGTGGAAATCCTCTCCATTCACGACGAAGATAAGGCAATGATTCTGAACAGGAGAAAATCATGGCCGACTGGGTTACAGGAAAAGTCGTTAAAGTCGAGTTCTGGACCGACGCGTTGTTCAGCCTGACCGTTCATGCCCCCATTCTTCCTTTCACCGCCGGACAGTTCGCCAAGCTCGGACTCGAAATCGACGGGGAGCGGGTACAGCGAGCCTACTCGCATGTGAATGCGCCGGGAAATCCTGATCTCGAGTTCTATCTTGTCACCGTACCGGAAGGAAAGCTCAGCCCGCGTCTCGCCGCACTGCAGCCGGGGGATGATATCCAGATTGTCAGCGAAGCCGCCGGGTTCTTTGTCCTCGACGAAGTGCCCGACTGCACTACGCTGTGGATGCTGGCGACCGGGACGGCGATTGGTCCCTACCTGTCGATTTTGCAGGAGGGCAAAGGGCTTGATCGCTTCACCAATCTGGTGCTGGTCCATGCGGTGCGTTACGCCGCCGATCTAAGCTACCTGCCGCTGATGCTGGAGCTTCAGCAACGCTACGAAGGCAAACTGCGTATTCAGACGGTAGTGAGTCGGGAGAGTGTTTCGGGTTCATTGACCGGGCGCGTACCCGCGTTGATTGACAGCGGGGCGTTGGAGGAGGCGGTGGGGCTGCCGATGACCACCGATACCAGCCATGTGATGCTGTGCGGCAACCCACAAATGGTGCGTGATACCCAGCAGTTGTTGAAAGAGACCCGGCAGATGACCAAACATTTACGCCGTCGGCCAGGCCATATGACCGCAGAACATTACTGGTAATCAGCGGTATTTCACGTCCAGCGTGTCTTTGCCGAATTTATTTTCGCCCTGGGTGCCTACAAACGCGCCCAGGTCGATAAGCATGCCGACCATAATCAGCGCCGGAGCAAAGCGCCCGACGGCCCATTGCAACGTCCCATTCAGCATGTCCCAGTTCCCGGCCAGCAGCATCCACGCGAGAATAAACAGCAGCGCCCATGGGCCCGATTTACCGCGATCGTGCAGGCGTTTCACAATGACGCAGGCCGTCGGCCATAACAGGCAGACCAACATAAATGCGGCGGTCTGGCTGGCAAGCAGATTGAAATCAACCGCATAAAAGAGGGCAGCCATGGCCACCACCCAAATGACCATCCACACCCAAAAATCACGGCGGCCAATGCGCCCTTTAATTGAGAATAACCACTGCTGTATGCCCATGTAAGGTTCCTTATTATCGTACTGCCGGCTAGTTTACCCTGGCGACGCGACTTTTTGACAAGCCCGCCCGTTATCGTTTTAATCGTGAGCAACGTGATAAGAGGATGATGTTGATGAAAACCTGGTGGCCCCTGCTGGCGGCATTCATTTTAGCCCCGTCGGCATTTGCAGAAGATGCGCCATCTGCGGCGACAGCACCCTATTTGTTGCCTGGCGCACCGACCTTCGAACAATCTATTAGCCAGTTCAGAGAGAAGTTCAACGAGGATAATCCTACGCTTGCCCTCAACGAATTCCGCGCCATTGATTCGGGTGCCGACACCGCGCGCCTCACCCGTGCCGCCACCAAAATTAACGACAATCTTTATGCGTCGACCGCGCTGGAGCGTGGCACGTTGAAAATAAAGTCGATGCAGATAACCTGGCTGACCGTCAGAGGGCCGGAGCAAAAGGCCTCACGCGCTAAGGCCCAGGAGTATATGGCGGCGGTGATCCGCGAGTTTTCACCGGGGCTTTCCAAAGCACAAAGCCTGCAGAAACTGCAAAAGTTGCTGAATAACGGTAAAAATAAACTTTGGTATGCCGAAACCGAAGGCGCTATTCGCTATGTGGTGGCAGATGACGGCGAAAAGGGGCTGACCTTCGCTGTTGAACCGATTAAGCTGACCCTATCTGAAGCCCCCGAAGGCGACAATAAATGACAAAAAGCAAAGCCTTTGCAGGGACGAATCTCTATACTGTTTCACAGACCACGCTGCCCTGAAGGGTAGCTATATTCCTTAATTCGCTTCGTGCGTGGAGAGTAAAAATGCGACATCCTTTGGTGATGGGTAACTGGAAACTGAACGGCAGCCGCCACATGGTAAACGAACTGGTTGCTAACCTGCGTAAAGAGCTGGCTGGCGTAACCGGTTGTGGCGTGGCCATTGCTCCGCCGGATATCTACCTGGACCTGGCGAAACATGCCGCTGACGGCAGCCACATTGTGCTGGGCGCGCAGAACGTAGACGTTAACCTGTCTGGCGCATTCACCGGTGAAACCTCCGCTGAAATGCTGAAAGATATCGGCGCGAAATACATCATCATTGGCCATTCCGAGCGTCGTACTTACCACAAAGAATCTGACGAGTTCATCGCGAAGAAATTCGCCGTGCTGAAAGAGCAGGGTCTGATCCCGGTTCTGTGCATCGGTGAAACCGAAGCAGAAAACGAAGCAGGCAAAACGGAAGAAGTCTGTGCACGTCAGATTGACGCTGTCCTGAAAACGCAGGGCGCTGCGGCCTTCGAAGGCGCGGTTATCGCTTACGAACCAGTATGGGCTATCGGTACCGGCAAATCTGCTACCCCGGCTCAGGCTCAGGCCGTTCACAAATTCATCCGTGACCACATTGCTAAAGCTGACGCGAAAGTGGCTGAGCAAGTGATCATTCAGTACGGCGGTTCTGTTAACGCGTCCAACGCGGCTGAACTCTTCACCCAGCCGGACATCGATGGCGCGCTGGTTGGCGGTGCATCCCTGAAAGCTGACGCTTTTGCGGTCATCGTTAAAGCAGCAGAAGCGGCAAAAGCGTAATTGCCTTTGCGGCGGGTGGCGCTTCGCTAACCCGCCCTACGGTTCTCCAGGCCCGGTAAGCGCCAGCGCCACCGGGCTTTTTTACAGCCGTCCCAAGAGACTAAACCACGCATAATCCAGCGGCAGCAGTACCAGATAAGTTGCCACCGCCAGCGCGATACACAACAACATCCCCGCCCGGGCAGGCACTTTGCCTAATGCCATCGCCACCACGATCGGTGACGCCTGATACGGCAACAGCGGCGTGGAATACCCCAATACCTGAATCATAATCACCGAAAGCAGCGGGAACCCTGTCGCATCCGAGAAGCTTTGCGCCAGCGTGGTGAAGAGTGCCGGTACGCCGTTAGCGGTCATGATGAAATTCAGTGCCGTAGTGATACCTGTCAGCGCGAGGAAGCTGGTAAAGGGCTTATCAGGATCCAGCGGCATCACATGCAGCAAGGCGTTGCCCACTGCCGCACCGATCCCCGTCTGGGTTACCGTAATCGCCAGTCCAAGAATACCGGCCACATAGATGCAGGTACGAATATTCACGCCACTGGAAAACTCTTCGCCGTTAATAAAACCCACGCGCGGCAGGAGCGTAATGCAGGCGGCCACCAGCCCCGTCCAGGCCGGGCCAATGCCGTGTACGCTCTCTGTTACCCACATAGTCAGAACCACGGCCAGTAACCACGCCAGGCGCTTCTCTGCCCTGCTCATCGGTTCTGAGGGTGGCATCTCTTTCGCGGCATGCGGCTTGCCCGGGAAGAGCCAGCAAATCAGGCCAATCAGGATCAGGCCTTTGAGTATTCCCAGTACCGGTGTGTGCAGCAGCAGATAGGGGACGTAGTTCAGATGGATACCATAGGACCCTTCCGCCGCCCCGCTCATTACCAGGTTAGGGACGTTCGCAGGCAGGATGGTTGCCGAGAGCTGGAAGGTGCCAAACCCCACCGCCAGCGCCAGCCCGTACCAGCCGCGCGTGCCCTCTGCAATGCCCGCCCGTGCCGCCATCGCCGCCACAATCGGCATCAGCAACGCAATACGTCCCATGTTGGAGGGCATCACAAAAGCCAGCGCGTAGCTGAGCAGCACCACGCTTGCGACCATGAGCAGCCATGAGTCCGTGAGTTTCGCCGACAGTGCCCGTGCCGCCCTGTCAGCCAGCCCCGTCTTGCGAATCGCCACACCCAGCACAAAGCCGCTGAAGACCAGCCAAAAAGCAGACGACGCGAAACCGCCGAAAATCACCTCCGGTGGCGCGATTTTGGCAATCATCGCGGCGGTGAAAAATAGTAGCGCGGTAATAAACTCCGGTAGCAGCGAGGTCGCCCAGAGCAGAATCGTAATGCCAACAATCACCGAGGGAAGGAACAGAGGGTGAGTAAACCAGAGCGACATACCTGTCTCCTGTAGAAAATTTCGACAAGTCTACGGCGGCAGGCTTGCCTGGTAAACGCCAAATCTGGTGGGGTTATTGCAGGATATCGCATTGATGATCCTGGATTTCCTCAGCAAATGCGCGGTTAAACGTCAACAGATCCCGCTGCGTTGCCAGCAGGACAAACGAGCCATCCGCCTGCTGCAACATGGCCATCGAATAGCGCCCCATATGGTTACGGGCATCCGGTACCTCTTCTGCCAGCATCAGGAACGGGCTGCGCTGCACCAGTTCAGCTTCGGTGACTCGTCGTGCCAGATAGTGATGCCCGCGCAGTCCTCCAGGCAGGGCCAGCCAACGGCTGCTGATGTTGGCGGCTTCATTGTTGAGCTGAATACGAACATCACTGCGCAGGCACGAGAGATGAAGGTGAAAGTGATTCTGCGTGCGGCCGGTGCGCGAGTTAATGGTAAGAGAAATCACGTTATCCGGCACCGGACTGCCGCGCGTTTTATCCATTAACCTGCGCGATTGCCAGGCCTGCCAGAAAAAGTTGGGGGTGTGCGGTTTCAGCAACAGGGGGCTCTCAATGCCGTTGATACGGTAAGTTGGCATCAACAGGTATTGCAGCGGGCCGTTGCGATCTTTAAGCAGGACGTAACCGGCGCCAAGATTGACCTGCTCACAGGGTTCAGGCTGCTGGTTATCGCGCTGATGTGGGACGCATTGTCCTAGCACTCTTTCGCGGAGCTGGTCCCGATCGCTGCTGTTCCACCAGTACGCCCCCCATGCTGCAGCCAGCAATATTAGCATCATCAGGACGATAGCGGTTCGGAGCACAATCTTCATCGGACGTCCTCAATTCTGGAAGAACATGAAGCATAGCGCAGTCAAACGGGAAAAAGATGTACGGAGGGGAAAAACAAAAACGGCCCCGTTAAGGGCCGCCTGGGGATTAGCGCTTGCTGATTTCGTCGAACTTGCCGCCGTTGGAGAAGTGCTCTTTCTGCGCTTTCGTCCAGCCGCCAAAGACATCGTCAATGGTGAACAGCTTCAGTTTCGGGAATTCGTTGGCGTATTTCGCTGCCACATCTTTGTCACGCGGACGGTAGAAGTTCTTTGCCGCAATCTCCTGCCCTTCCGGGGTATAGAGATACTTCAGGTACGCTTCGGCCACCTGCTGCGTGCCTTTCTTCGCGACCACTTTGTCGACAACAGCGACGGTCGGCTCGGCGAGGATGGATTCGCTTGGCGTCACGATTTCGAACTTATCTTTGCCGAGCTCGTTCGTCGCCAGCAGGGCTTCGTTTTCCCAGGCAATCAACACGTCGCCGATGCCACGTTCCACGAAGGTGTTGGTTGCGCCACGGGCGCCCGAATCCAGCACTTCAACGTTTTTATACAGCGCCTTCACGAACTCCTGAGCTTTCGCCTGATCGCCGCCGTTCTGATGCAGGGCATAACCCCATGCAGCCAGGTAGTTCCAGCGCGCACCACCGGAGCTTTTCGGGTTCGGGGTAATGACGGACACGCCCGGTTTGATTAAGTCATTCCAGTCATGAATCTGTTTCGGGTTGCCTTTGCGCACCAGGAAGACGATCGTCGAGGTGTAAGGTGCGGAGTTATCCGGCAGACGTTTGATCCAGTTTTTATCGATACTGCCGCGTTCGGCAATCGCATCAACGTCGTAGGCCAGCGCCAGGGTTACAACATCGGCATCCAGGCCGTTGATAACGGACGTTGCCTGTTTGCCGGAGCCGCCATGCGACTGGCGAATGGTAACGGTGTCGCCCGTTTCCTGTTTCCAGTGGGCACTGAACGCTTTGTTGTACTGTTCGTACAACTCACGCGTTGGATCATATGACACGTTCAGTAATTGAATGTCTTTTGCCAGAACGCTGCCGGATGCCAGCAGCAAAGTTAACCCCACGCCCCATTTATTCATCGCCCACTCTCTCAGGTTATGTATTTTGATGTGCTCAGCCTGCCAGAAAGCGATTCAATCATTAAAGAATAAAAAAAGATTGACTATAACTTTGGGGAATATCGACAGGCAAATAAACGCCCTCGAAAAGGAGGGCGTTGAAGGGGATCAGTAGAGCTTTTTAGCGCAGTCCAGCCAGTCACCTTTGAACGGACGCTTCATGTTCTCGATAGCATCGATGATGTCGTGGTGAACCATTTTCTCGTTCTGAATACCGACGCAACGACCACCGTGGCCCTGCAGCAGCAGTTCGATGGCGTAAGCACCCATGCGGGAAGCAAGGATACGATCGTATGGCACCGGGGAGCCGCCGCGCTGAATGTGGCCCAACACGGTCGCACGGGTTTCGCGCTCAGTTTCGGTTTCGATGTATTTCGCCAGCTCATCGATATCGCAGATGTGCTCGGTGATGGCAACGATAGCGTGTTTCTTACCTTTGGCGATGCCAGCTTTGATCTCAGCCACCAGATCTTCGCGGCTGAATTCAACTTCCGGCAGTACGATAAATTCACAACCACCCGCAATGGCTGCGGCCAGGGTCAGGTCACCACAGTAACGGCCCATCACTTCAACGATGGAGATGCGCTGGTGAGAGGAAGAGGTATCACGCAGGCGGTCAATGGCTTCCACCACGGTGTGCAGTGCGGTGAAGTAACCGATAGTGTAGTCAGTACCCGCTACGTCGTTGTCGATGGTGCCAGGCAAGCCGATGCACGGGAAGCCCATTTCAGTCAGGCGCTTAGCACCCATATAGGAGCCGTCACCGCCGATAACGACCAGCGCATCAATACCCCGTTTCTTCATGTTCTCGATAGCCACGGCGCGAACGTGCTCTTCGCGGAATTCCGGGAAACGCGCAGAGCCGAGGAAGGTGCCGCCACGGTTAATCATGTCTGACACGCTATAGCGATCCAGTTGAATCATACGGTCTTCATACAGGCCGAGATAACCATCATAAATACCCGCGACTTCCAGACCTTCAGTTAATGCTGCACGGACCACGCCACGAATTGCTGCGTTCATGCCCGGCGCATCACCGCCACTTGTCAACACACCGATTTTTTTAATCATGACTACCTCTGAACTTAGGAATGCAAAAATAATGTTCTGTTGGCCAAAATGACGCCCCAAAGGGGCAAACGACTATGATGCAAATTTTATATCAATCGCTTTTTGCTGAATTGATTCAGGTCAGACCATATGGCGGTAATTTATACACGAAATGCGGGTCTGACTCTCTTTTTTTGCATCGAAATACGACAGCAGCAACGCGCTTATCGTCCTTGAGGTACTACCGAGCAGGGATCCTGATGAATAATGACATCTGACCCGGGAAAACGCTGCAGGATTGCCTGTTCCACCTGTTCGGCGACGATATGCGCCTGAACCAGCGGAAGGTTATCTTCCATCTCCAGATGGATTTGAATGAACCGTGTAGGACCGGACTGCCTGGTACGAAGATCGTGGGCACCACTGACGCCCGGCCAGGTGGTGACGATATTGAAAATATCCTGCCGTTCTTCATCCGGTAACGCCCGATCCAGCAAAGACTGAACGGCGTCATATCCCATACGTAATGCGCTGTATAAAATATAACAACCGATGCCCAAAGCAAACAGGGCATCCGCCCTATGCCAGCCATACCACGACAGCCACAAAGCGACCAAAATTGCACCGTTCATCATAACATCAGATTGATAATGAAGCATATCTACCCTTACCGCCTGACTCTGGGTTTTTCTCACGACCCAACGCTGAAAGGTGACAAGGATCACAGTGCTGACTAAAGCAATCAGCGTGACGATCATCCCTATACCGGGTGAGTACATCGGTTCCGGGTTCGCCAGATGCTGAATGCCGGTCAAAAACAGGAACAGTGCTGAACCGGAGATAAACATACTTTGCGCCAGCGCGGCGAGCGATTCCGCTTTTCCATGACCAAAGGTATGTTCATCATCTGCCGGTTGCAGTGAATAACGCACCACCAACAGATTGGTTAGCGAGGCGGCAATATCCACCAGCGAATCCACCAGCGCCGCCAGAATACTCACCGATCCGGTGTACCACCACGCAAAGATTTTAATCACCAATAATGACGACGCCATGATCGTGGCTGCGATGGCAGCGCGGCTGACCAGACGCCCATAAGATTCATTCATAGAGGCTCCCACTGTGTGCAGTGGGTAGTATAACGAAAGGCGACTTCACAGGCGGAAAATCAAGGGTCTGAATTTGGGGCAAAAAAAACCCCCACATCATGTGGGGGAAGACAGGGATGGTGTCTATGGCAAGGAAAACAGGGTTCATTACTGGGAACGCTGGGTACTACTGCTACTGAAGAACTTCAACGGCGAACCTTGCTGCATTTGCGCGACTTCGCGCAGTTGGGTCATCCGTTGTTGATGCTTCTGGTTCAAAACCGCTTGCTGCTCAGGCGTTAGCAGGTGATACATCTGGTTGCGGACTTTCGCCATCTCAACCTGACGCGCTATCTGTTCCTGCGCCATTTTTTCTGCCTGATTCCGCACGGCGGTTTCATCAAAATTTTCTGCGGTGATAAGGCGGTGCATTGCCTCCACTTCGCTAACATTAACAGGGGGCTGGTCGTGCCGTGCCTGCTGCATCAAATCGCGCAACTGTTGACGCTGATGCTCGGTTAAATTTATGCCGTCAAACATATGGTTCTGACCGTTACGCTGCGCGATGCCATCAGTCGGGTGCCAGTTATCGCCTGTTACGACTTCAGCAGCCTGGCCAACCGTACTGAGCGCCAGTGTTGAGGCCATGACGGCAGCGGTAACAATGCGCATCATTTGCTCCCAAAATCTTATGTGTCGCGAATCAACGAGAATCAGTCTACGATTCAGGCTGCAAACATGCGTCAGGGGGTGTAAAACAACGTAAAGTCATGGATTAGCGACTCTTGATGACGTAATTTCTGCCTCGGAGGTATTTAAACAATGAATAAGATTCTTTTAGTAGATGATGACCGAGAGCTTACATCCCTGTTAAAAGAGCTGCTCGACATGGAAGGTTTTAATGTGCAGGTTGCCCATGATGGGGAGCAGGCGCTCAACCTCCTTGATGACAGCATCGATTTGCTTTTGCTCGACGTCATGATGCCGAAGAAAAATGGTATCGACACCCTTAAAGAGCTACGCCAGACACACCAGACACCCGTCATTATGTTGACGGCACGCGGCAGCGAGCTGGATCGCGTACTCGGCCTTGAGCTGGGCGCGGACGACTATTTGCCGAAACCGTTTAACGATCGCGAACTGGTCGCGCGTATCCGCGCCATTTTGCGCCGCTCGCACTGGAGCGAACAGCAACAGAACACCGACAACGGCTCACCGACGCTGGAAGTGGATGGCCTTAGCCTCAACCCAGGCCGCCAGGAAGCCAGTTTCGATGGTCAGTCGCTTGAACTCACCGGCACTGAATTCACCCTGCTTTATCTGCTCGCACAGCATCTGGGACAAGTTGTCTCGCGCGAACATTTAAGCCAGGAAGTGCTGGGTAAACGTCTGACGCCGTTTGACCGCGCCATCGACATGCATATCTCTAACCTGCGCCGCAAACTGCCGGACCGCAAAGACGGTCACCCGTGGTTTAAAACCTTGCGTGGCCGCGGCTATTTGATGGTATCCGCTACATGATAGGAAGTTTGACCGCCCGCATCTTCGCCATTTTCTGGCTGACGCTGGCGTTAGTGTTAATGCTGGTCCTGATGGTGCCAAAACTGGATTCACGCCAGATGACGGAATTGCTCGACAGCGAGCAGCGTCAGGGCGTGATGATTGAGCAGCACGTCGAGGCGGAACTGGTCAACGATCCCCCTAATGACCTGATGTGGTGGCGCAGATTATTCCGCGCTATCGATAAATGGGCTCCGCCGGGGCAACGCCTGCTGCTGGTCACCAGCGAAGGCCGCGTCATTGGCGCAGAACGCAATGAAATGCAGATTATCCGCAATTTTATTGGTCAGGCGGATAACTCTGATCACCCACAAAAGAAAAAGTATGGTCGGGTGGAGATGGTAGGGCCCTTCTCCGTCCGAGACGGGGAAGATAATTACCAGCTCTATCTTATCCGCCCTGCCAGCAACTCTCAGTCTGACTTTATTAACCTATTGTTTGACCGCCCGCTGTTGCTGCTAATCGTCACCATGCTCATCAGCTCACCGCTGTTGCTCTGGCTGGCGTGGAGCCTCGCAAGGCCAGCGCGTAAGTTGAAAAATGCGGCGGATGAAGTGGCACAAGGCAATTTACGACAGCGGCCGGAGCTGGAAGCCGGGCCACAGGAGTTCATTGCTGCCGGGGCCAGCTTTAACCAGATGGTCACCGCGCTGGAGCGAATGATGACGTCACAGCAGCGTCTGCTTTCTGACATCTCTCATGAGCTACGTACACCGCTCACGCGCTTACAGTTGGGTACCGCCCTTCTGCGTCGCCGCAGTGGTGAGAGTAAAGAGCTGGAACGTATTGAAACGGAAGCGCAGCGACTCGACAGTATGATCAACGATCTGTTGGTGATGTCGCGCAATCAGCAGAAAGCCGCGCTGGTGAGCGAAACCGTGAAGGCGAACCATCTGTGGAATGAGGTACTGGATAACGCCGCATTTGAAGCCGAGCAGGTGGGCAAAACGCTGACGGTGAACTTCCCGCCAGGCCCGTGGCCGCTGTACGGTAACCCCAACGCGCTGGAAAGTGCGCTGGAGAATATCGTGCGTAACGCCCTGCGCTATTCACACACCAAAATTGAAGTGAACTTCTCGGTCGACAAAGAGGGCATCACCATCAACGTGGATGACGATGGCCCTGGCGTCAGCCCGGAAGACAGAGAGCAGATTTTCCGTCCTTTCTACCGTACCGACGAGGCGCGCGATCGCGAATCAGGGGGCACGGGGCTGGGGCTGGCTATCGTAGAAACTGCCATTCAGCAGCACCGTGGTTGGGTGAAAGCCGACGACAGCCCGCTGGGGGGATTACGTTTAACGATTTGGCTGCCGCTGTACAAACGCGCTTAAGGATCCGATTTCCCTCTCTGCAAGGAGAGGGACGTCGGGTTTATTTTCCCCACAATCTTCGCGAATTATCCTCGATAACCCCACTTAAACGACGCTTCTGCATTGTTCTGGCCCAGCTT
>Ga0105244_10001458_pt1 | contig 19125 bp, 15 predicted proteins | sample KBSM44metaG_FD_80423 | JGI IMG/M metagenome (GOLD analysis project Ga0105244, IMG submission 80423) | Miscanthus rhizosphere microbial communities from Kellogg Biological Station, Michigan, USA - KBS M4-4 metaG | ecosystem: Host-associated > Plants > Roots > Rhizosphere > Soil | place... | reverse complement strand
TTGGCGCTTTAGTAGGCTTTGACTCGTTGCTCAACAACCAAATGGATGAGCGCGAACACGCCGTCCTCGTCGATGGCCGTCAACGCAGTGCTAATTGCGGCAGGAACGTCGGCGTCGCGTTCGACCTTTACTCCGAACCCGCCAAAGGCCTGCGCCATAAGAGCAAACTCAGGACTCCTCAATTGGGTGCCGGAGACCCGCCGAGGGTAGTGCCGTTCCTGGTGGCTTCGGATGGTCCCGTACTCTTGGTTGTCCATCACGATGACCAGGGGAGTGGCGCCGTACTGTGCGGCTGTAGCCAATTCCTGGCCGTTCATGAGGAATTCCCCGTCTCCCGCGATCGTGACTACGCGCCGGCCGGGGTATTCCAGGGATGCTGCGACGGCAGAGGGGATGGAATAGCCCATGGAGCCGTTGCGCGCACTGATCATGGAAGCGTAGCGCTGGGTGGGGAAGTAGCGGTGCGCCCAGTTAGTGTGCTCGCCGGCACCAAGGGTCACGATAGAGTCGGCGGGCAGGGTCGGCACCAGGTTGGCCATGAGGGTGTCCATGCGCGCTGGTCCGGGCGACGGCGTCGATGGGGGAAGGGTCGCGAAGGATTCCTGTTCGGCGCGCATCTTGTCCGTCCAGTTTTTCCATTCGCGCTTCACGGGCAAGTCGATCTTGGCAAGGTCCCGGACGAATACGTCCGGTTTCGCGACGATTTGGTAGGAGACAGGGCCCGAGCGGCCGCGGAGGGATGGATCGATGGTGACGAGGAAGTTCTTCTTCTTCCAGTCCTGACGACAGAGAAAGCCATCGGTAATTACGTCCCCGGGGACCGTACCCACGAAGATCAGCAGATCGGTTTCCTCAAGCAGGTCATACGTAGGGCGGGGCCGGCCATAACCAATTGGACCGACGTAGGAGGGGGAACTAAAGGGGACTGTCCCTTCAGTCCGCCACTCTGCTGCTGCCGGCAGGTGATGCTTTTCAAGCCATTGCGTCAGCTGGTTAGCCCCTTCCTGCGTCCAGTCGTTTCCACCGGTCACGAACAGGGGTTTGTTCGATGCGGTGAGGGCTTGTGCCAGTGCATCCGAGTCAACTGTGGTCATTCCTCCGGTGGCCACGGGTATCGGGGGATGGAGCTCGGCAGGAATCTGCTGGCGAATGACGTCCTCGGGCAGGCCGATAACGACGGGCCCGGGGCGGCCGCTCATGGCGGCGAACAGAGCTTCAGCAACGATTTCAGAGGCGCGTTCTGCATGATCCAGGACCATTACTCGCTTGGCTCCGGTATCAAACCAGGCTTTGATGTCGAATTCCTGAAATGCATCACGGTCCCGGTGGGCGAAGGGAATCAGCCCCACAAACAGCACCATGGGGGTGGAGTCCTGCCATGCAGTGTGCAGGCCAACGTGAGCATTTGCCGCGCCAGGACCGCGGGTGACCATGGCAATGCCCGGTAGTTGGTTCATCTTGCCGTCAGCTTCAGCCATATAAGTTGCGCCGCCCTCGTGGCGGCAGACAATGGTCTCGATCTTCGAGTCATGGAGCCCGTCAAGGACGTCCAGGAAACTTTCGCCGGGGACTATGTGGGCGCGCTTGATGCCGTGGGCGACCAGTGAATCAACGATGACGTGCCCCGCGGACTTGAGCGCGGCAGACCCTTCGAACAGAGGCGCGGTTTGTGATGGTGCCAAGCCTGCCTGAGTCATCGTCCGCCTACCAGTGGATGAAGGTTTCCGGCTGCCGCTTCCTCACTGTCGCCTGCCCGTTGTTCGTGGTAGACGGGCGGGTAAATCCGTGTCGCCGGATAACTTCATGTTTCATTACCTATCTGCTTATCTGGATGCTTTGCGGCAACTACTTGCTGGGGGCAGACACGTTGCTGCGCGCTGTATTGGCGGGAGCAGCGCCTTCCCCGAGGGATGAGGGCCACTCCCGCCAACGTTTGGTCTTGGGAGGGTTAGGCCTTGACGGCAGCGGCGTTCAGGGCGGCTGCTTCGGCTGCAGTGGGTTTAGTCTCCTTTGTGAAGAACAGTGCCACCACGCCCATCGCCGCCACGGCCATCATGACGAATGCCGGCATGGTGTTGTTGCCGGTTTCCGCAATCAGCCACGCCGCGAGGAGCGGACCCGTGCCTCCGAAAAGAGCCACACCAAAGTTGAAGGGAATGGCGAAGCCGCTGAAGCGAACGTTGGCCGGGAAGGCTTCGGTGAAGTATGTGGCAAAAGTGGAGTCGTTAAGGGAGAACGTCGCAACCAGCACGAGCTGCAGGGCCATTGCCCCGGCAAAGCCGCTAACTCCAAGGAGAAGGAAGATCGGGTAACTCAAGGCCAGGAAGATCACTGCGCTTGCCATCAGGACGGTCTTGCGGCCGAAACGATCGGCGAGGTAGGCGCCGGCGTACAGAAGGGGTAGGTAGACCAGCAGTGACGTTGTCATGATGATGCTGGCCTCGAAGGCGGACAGGCCTACTTCCACTTCCAGGTAGGTCTGCATATAGCCCAGCACAAGGTAGTAGCCCGTAGCGTTGATCCCCATGACGGCCAGGGTACGAAGGAGCGGCCTCCAGTGCTTCCTGAAGACTACGAGGGCTGGAAGTTTGGTGAGCTCTCCCTTTTCCTGGGTAGCCAGGAAGACAGGGGTCTCATGGATGCGGGTTCGCAGGTAGATTCCGATAAGCGTCATCGGTGCTGCAAGAAGGAACGGAATGCGCCAACCCCACTCAGCCATGGCGTCTGAGCCAAGCTGCCCATTGAGAATGCTCGCCACCGTCGACGCCGCAAGGAAGCCTATGGCACATCCGATTGGTACAGCACTGATGTAGCGCGCGCGCTTATCGGCCGGCGCGAATTCGGCTAGCATGACGGCCGCCCCAGAATACTCTCCGGCGGTACAGAAGCTCTGGAAGAGGCGCAGGATTACAAGGAGGGCAGGCGCCCAGAAACCGATGGTGGCGTAGCCCGGGAGCAGACCAATGCATGTCGTCGCAAACCCGATCCCGATGATCGTAATGGCAAGGGTGCGTTTACGACCGATCTTGTCTCCGAAGTGCCCCCAGAAGAGAGCGCCGATGGGGCGCATCGCGAAAGACAGGGCGAAGAGTGCGAAAGTCTGAACGAGGGCAACTGCCGGATTGCCTGGGGGAAAGAATACAACGGCGATTGTGGTTGCCAGATACGAGTATGAGGCGTAGTCGAAGTACTCAATAAAGGTACCCGCGGAGGCCGCGAACAGTGGCCTCCTTGCTGCAACCTGCGCGGGGGCAGATGATTCAGATGTACTAGAGAGCATCACGATGTTCCTTCTGCGGGATGTCAAGATCAGTAGCGCCGACAGCGCCCCGTTTATGGGTTGCCTGGCGGGCACTATCTGATGATGTTGTAACGAGATTGCCGGTGTGTTTCCGGTTATTTTGATGTCCGACTGCGAACAGGCAGGTTTTGCCGTGCGCTTCGATGCTCTGCCCTCTCCTCAAATCTGGAGTACAGAGGCCTCCGGGGAGTAGAACTACGAGCTAATACCCGATCATTACCAACTTGTGATCACAAATCATTAAGCAGAGTTTGGCGCATACATGTCCTGCCGTCAAGACCCCCGACCATGCCGCCTGCTGCTTTCAGAAGCCTGCACGAGTGAAAGCTTTAGACGCTTGTGTGCAGGCCCTTAACGGAAACCAGTCCCTTCCCCCGGCATTATTGACATCCTGTGATCACAGATCACATACTGGCAGGAGTTGAAAGTGACACTGTACTTCTCCTGCTGCAACTTCAGTCCCTCACGACAGCTGCGGCATACGGAACCTTCGAGAGGAAACCAATGAATTCCCAGGCGGATCTCATCTCCCACAACAGAGCTATCGAGTTTGATGGAGGGCGGCATGCCAAGGCCCGCATCGGCTTCGTTCTCCTGGCCATGGAGCAGACAATCGAAAGCGACATGTTTCGTTTAGCCCCTCCCGGCGTCGGAGTACATTTCGCCCGGGCACCTATGGCTAACAGGATCAGCGTTGAAACATTGTTGGCCATGGAGGATGGAATTGGCGACGCGGCTGCCACAATCCTCCCTGAACTCGCCTTGGACGTGGCATGCTATGCCTGCACATCCGGAAGCGTCGTGATCGGTGAAGACAAGGTATTTGCCCAGTTGCGACGCGGTGCGCCGGATGCGAAACCGACGTCGCTCATCACTGGGGTCATCAACGCCTTGCATGCACTGAACGCCCGGAGGATCACGATCGCGACCCCCTACCTCGATGAGGTCAACCTCATCGAGCGTGTGTATCTCGAGGAGCGGGGTTTCGAGGTTCTAAACATCGAAGGGCTCCAGATCGAAAATGACGAGGACATGGCCCGGGTAACACCTCAGTACTTGGCGGAATTCGCCGCATCCGTCGATCGCGACGACAGCGACGCGGTGTTTATCAGTTGCGGGGCGCTGCGTTCGGTAGAAATCATTGACGCACTCGAAGCGCGACTGAACAAACCCGTTGTTACCAGCAACCAGGCCATGATGTGGGACTGTCTGCGTACTGCCGGCGTGACGGACAGTGTCGATGGATACGGCACCCTGCTCCGGGACTTCTGAGTTTCATGCGCACAAAAGCTGGCCACTCTAGACAGGAACAGACATGAACATCACCGTCATCGGAGGCGGCATTATCGGCTTGTGTTCTGCCTACAGCCTCAGTAAGGCAGGGCACGAAGTAACGGTAATCGACAGCGGAACGTGCGGCGCAGGAGCCTCCGAAGGAAACGCGGGTTGGATGGTCCCCGCACTGTCCCAGCCTTTCAACGCTCCCGGCGCCATGAGCGATGCCATCAAGGCCATGCTCCATCCCGACAGCGCCATTCGATTCCAGACATTCCCCAATGTCGACTTCATGAAATGGGTAGCTCTCTTCTATCGAAACAGTTCCGAAGTGAACTCCGCAACCGCACGTCAGGCTCTGGTTACCCTCAACGATCAAACGATCGAGCTTTTCGACAAGATGCTCCTGGATGTCAAGGCCGAAGTCCAGCACGATGGGCTGCTCCTGCCCTTCCGGAGCGAGGCCAGCATGGACGGTTTCCTCGCTTCACATGCCCAGATCCAGCAGGCCGGGTACGCAGGCCGGGCGGTCAGCATCACACCGGAGCGGCTGACCACCATGGAACCTGCTCTCGCTGCTGGAATGGTGGGCGGTGTGCACTTGGTTGACGAAAAGAGCGTGCGGCCCGAATCATTCAGTGGCGGCCTGGTTGCATGGCTGCACAGCACAGGCGCCCGAATTCTGGAAAACTGCGCGGTCCGCAAACTGGAACAGACGTCCCGCGGCTGGGCCATCGAAACCGACAACGGCACCCACCTCGCTGATCAAGTTGTCGTCGCCGCTGGAGCTGCATCGGCCCGGATTCTTCGAACCACCGGCGTAAAACTGGCCCTCGAGCCAGGACGAGGCTGCAGCATTACCGTCACAGAAGGCCCCGTCCTACACCGCCCGGTCAAACTCGCTGATGTCAGGGTGGCCTGCACCCCATTTGAGTCGGGTACCAGATTTTCAGGGACGTTTGACTTCGCCGGACATACCAACTCTTCCTCCTTAGGCCGGATGAAGAGCGTGCTCCGGCACGCCTCCCATTACTTCCCGGCATTGGCCAATCTGCAGCCCGCCGCGACGCAGGTTTGGTCCGGACTGCGTCCGTGCACCCCGGACAGCGTCCCCTATATCGGCGCCGTACCCGACAAACCCGGGCTCCTTGTAGCCACCGGGCACGGCACTCTTGGCATGACGCTGGGACCAGTCACCGGCGACGCGATCGCCGGGATCGTGGGCAACGAACCCATCCCGCCGCACATCCGCGCCTGCGCTGTGGACCGGCCCCAAGTCCGGCTCGTCTAGACCGCGAAGCGGACACCGTCGGACTTAACAATTTCCACCTGGCAACAGGGATGAAAGGAACATCATGAACACCGATCTCAACGTAGAGCAGGACCCCACCACGACGCCGCTGATTCCCCACCAGCCGCACTTCACTGTTGAGGAGTACCGTGAGCGGCTCCAGAAGGTTCAGGACCGGATGATGCAGGCCGGCCTCGAGGCGTTGCTCATCCACCAGCCCGAAAATCTTGCCTGGCTTAGTGGAGTGTGGCATGACGGATTCTTCGCCTACCACTCGCTCCTTGTGCCTCAGAAGGGTGACCCGCACTTGGTCATGCGGGCGCTCGAGAATCCCGTGGCCGAAGAACTGTCATGGGTGGACGACAGGCACTTGTACTTCGATGGCCAGGACCCCATCTCGTTCCTTAAGGAAGCGGTCGAAGAAACGGTCGGACTCGATGCCGTCATCGGCGTCGAGTACGACTCGCATTACCTGTCGCTGGGACGTTTCGAGAGCATCCGCGCGGCGCTTCCCCGCGTCAGCTTCACACGTTCCCTGCAGATTGTCGAAGAGCTCCGTCAGATCAAATCAGCACGGGAAATTGATTATCTGCGTACCGCTGGCCACATCGCGACTGTAGCAATGGACGCTGGCATAAAGGCCGTCCGCGAAGGCGTCTCAGAACTCGAAATCGCTGCCCAGATCGCCGCCGCACAGGCACGTGCGGGACACGACGGCTTTATGGGCGGAATGGGCGGCACCATCTGCTCAGGATGGAGGACCAACCAGCTGCATGGGCAGCAGACTGACCGCATCCTGGTCGCATGCGACAACGTCCGGCTCGAGCTGGGCGGAATCTACAAGCAATACTGGGCAAAGCTGATGCGGGCTGCCGTGGTTGGCCCGGTTAGCAGCTCCGTTCTCCGCGCGACCGACATCCTCCGGACCGCGCAGGATGACGCCATCGGGCGGATGGCGCCTGGAGTTCACGCCTCCGAGATAGCCAATGCCTGCCGCCTGCCAATCCTCAAGGCCGGCCTGGAAGAACGATACGACAGGCGGGTGGGGTACGGGCTGGGGCTTCAATTCCACCCGACCTCAGGTGACTTCAGCCTCGACATCGACGCCCAGTCCGACTACATCCTGGCCCCGGGCATGGTCTTCCACATGCTCCTCGGCGCCGGTGGCGCTGCGCTCAGTGAAACAGTCGTCGTAACGGATTCAGGGCATGAAGTGCTTACCTCCACAGCCCGCGAAACATTCTCCTGCTCGTAGAGCGTGTGGAGGAAAGGGACCAGAACATGAAAAAAGCTACAGTAACGGTCATATCTCTGGGCGGGACGATCTCATGCACGCCGGAAGTTGGGGGAGCCGGGGTGGTCCCAACACTGGGTGCATCGGACCTCGTCCTCTCCCTCGAAGGCACGGCTTCCGATGTGGACATCCAGCCCCTGACCTGGAGCACCCGCGACTCATCAGAAATCACCTTTTCTGAACTCGTAGAACTGGCGGCAGAGGTGCGGCAACAATCCGACGCCGGCGCACAGGGGATTGTGCTCACCCAAGGGACCGACACCATCGACGAAACGGCCTTCGCCCTGGATCTCCTCCTCGGCGTAGAAAATCCTATTGTCATCACCGGAGCCCTGCACAACCCCAGCCAGTCCAAGTCAGACGGCCCCGCCAACCTCCAAGCAGCCATCCAGGTCGCCATCAGCCCGGAACTTCTGGAAATCGGCACCGTTGTCGTGATGAATGATGAAATTCACTCGGCCAGATGGGTGCGCAAGGCCCATACCTCCAACTCCGCGGCGTTCCAGTCCCCAGGTGTCGGTGCAATCGGTTGGATCGCCGAATCCCGCCCCGTCTTTGCCGCGAGACCATTCCACACACAGGAGGCGCCGATCCAAGGTGTGACCGGAGCCGGAAAAGTCGCCTTGATCACGGCCGTGATGGATGATGACCCGGCGATTGTCGATTCCATCCTGGCACTGGGATACAAAGGTCTGGTAGTCGAGGGCATGGGGGGCGGTCACGTCAGTGGCAGCTTCTCCGAAGCCCTGGCAAAAGCAACACAGTCGATCCCCGTGGTCTTCGCCTCCCGCACCGGAACAGGCTCAGTACTCCAAAGCACCTACAGCTCACCCGGAGCAGAAGTCGACCTCATCAACCACGGCTTGATACCAGCCGGTTCCCTCCCCGGCCTAAAAGCTCGCATCCTCCTGACGCTCCTGATCCGTAGCGGTGCAACAAACACCGCGATCGCGGACGCTTTTGCCGTGCACGGAGGGTATCAGCCCCGTCCCACCCAACTCCTACAGCCAGAGGCCAACCATGCGTAACCTTGCCAACCACACCAGCGGCACCAATCAGCCATATGCCGATGTGGCAACTGGCGGAGGGTTCATCTTCACCAGCGGCCAGATCCCCACATCGGCCGACGGAACAACACCTGAGGATTTCGGTGAGCAAGTAAGGCAGACACTGGAAAATCTGGAACAGACCCTCAAGCTGGCCGGCGCAGATCTTAACGACCTATTGAAAGTTACTGTGTATCTGGATTCCATGGAGGACTTTGACGAATACAACAGGATCTACATCGACAAGCTCCGCGACCCCGGCTTCCCCGCCCGGACCACCGTGGAGGTCAGCAGGTTTCGGGGAACCAAGCGCATCGAGCTGGAAGCAGTAGCGCTAGCCTCTGGGGCAAAGGGGTAAGCGAAACACGAGGAGCATTTGGCATCTTAGATGATTTGTGATCAAAAAGTTTTTCGGATACCCTGATCCTCTAAAAGACGAACAGCTGCACGAGCGATGGGTTTCATAATGCCCGGCAAAGAAGGTGGGGCAGTGGCTCATGGAGGAGTTTGTTCCCGGCAGCTCCAACATTCACTCCTATAAATAGCGGATGGAGCACATTTTGGTCCCAGTAGATTTAACCGTGACCCCAACTCTCGTTGCAGACCAAGTCTTCGAGGTCCTACGCAGCAGGATCCTCACCGGCGAATTGGCCGGTGGTTATCCACTGCGAGTTCGAGATGTAGCGGCACTAGTCGGAACCAGCGTGATGCCCGTGCGGGAAGCTATCCGACGCCTGGAAGAAGCGGGTTTGGCCACGCGCGTCCCGCATAGGGGCGCTGTGGTAAGAAAGTTCAGCGTAGCCGAACTGATCCATATCTACGATGTCCGCACGATATTGGAAGTACAGGCGGCGCGACGCGGAGCTGTAATGGTCACTGATAAGGACCTCGCAGTCATGCAGGCCGCCTGCGACAGAATGCTCCAGGCAGTCGCCGAGGACAGGGTCTCGGATGCGCTGGATGACGACGAGGTGGTTCACCGTACGTTGTACCAGGCAGCCGAGAACCCTGTATTGACCTCTGTCATTGAAAACTTGTGGCTCCAGTGCCGCCCCTACAAAGTTATCGGCGCAACTGAAGCCATCGCCAGCAATGATACGACTCTTTGGACCACCCAACAGGCGATAGTTGACGCTGCAAGTAATCGGGATGCTGAAGCAGCTTCAGCCATCATCGACCAATCACTCGCCAGCGCTCTGCAGCGACTGGAGCGACGCCTTATATCCTCAGATTCTTCCGAGAGCCACCAGGAATCGGTGGTGGCTAACTCCCGATAGGGGAGGATGATCTTCAACTCTTGGAATGAGGCGTCAAGCAGTATCGTGAACTTTTTTGTAATGGAGTGCGCTCTGTAGCCAGGGCGTGCCCCTGCCCAGAGCGACCAGTTGGCAACCTCTGAGGCGGCGGCGGAGAAGGGCCACAACTCGTTTCATGGGCACCATGGTTTGCGTGCTTAGGCGGGCAAACCCGTAGGCGGCCAGGGCCGCATGCCGCAATGCGACATGTTCACCATTCGCATCATTGAGAGTAGTTCCGTTTGAACCTAATTTGCACCCTCAATAAGCCGTTCAAGGAACACCTCCTATAGCCGGCCTGTGTCGGGTGGGTCCTGCGAATGGGGGCAAGCCCGGAGGGGACATCAGAAGAGGAACACACAGGGCGACTAATCTTCACTCCCTTAATCTCCACCCCCTTGTGACCCTGGCGCGGACTTCACCGAAGTCCGCCTCGATTTCGCCGCTGGTTCCACCTCAATGTGGGCTAAGTGAAGCTTCACGAATTCCCTGACCGTTCAAAAGGAAAGGCCCTGGGCAGGTTGGTCCTCACTTAGCCTGGCGAGGATCATCCTGGCCCTGTGACGTTGTTTCCGAGGTGCTGCTGTGCCAACATGGCGGGCATGGGCGGCTTGGGAACGACGCTTTATGGTCTATGGGGCCAATTATTCTAGTCGCTGACGTATTGTCTTCTTACGCGGGGTGATATCCGGGTAACTATTTCATAGTTGTTGGTGTTGGACGCCACCGCCCAATCGTAAGCAGTTGGCTCGCCCCTCCTACCTGGTCCAAAAACAATGGCTTCGGCCCCTATCAGTTTTGCAGGATTCTCGACAACGCTCCCGAGGTCCACGACAATTTGATCCATAGCAACGCGGCCGACAACAGGGTACGTCCGGCCCTCAATGAACACGCGGGCACCTTCAGCAGTTCGGGGAATTCCGTCCCCGTATCCAACAGGAATAAGTGCCAGAGTTGATGCCCGGGCGGTCTTGTAGGTGAGCCCATATGAGACATTCTGGCCAGCTTTGACATGGCGACAATTGCTGACGAACGTGCATAACGTCATTGCCGGGCGAAGACCAAGATCTTCGGGTGAACGGGTTGCAAAAGGTGACAATCCGTAGATACCCAGGCCCACTCTCACCATGTCAAGACGTGTTTCAGGATGCGCCAGTGCTGCAGCGGTGTTCGCCAAGTGATGAAGGGCGATGTGGGCGCCCAAATCGGCCGCTTGGTTGGCGGCCGCCTTAAATTCGGATAATTGACGCGCCGTCTCTGAGCGTTCAGGCTCGTCCGCAACAGCCAAGTGCGAGAAGAGGCCCACAATCTCGACTTTTCCTCGTCCTTCCGACTCTACGAGCTGCGTCAGGACCTCAGCCCAGGACTCTTTCCCCGCACCGTTCCGTCCAAGCCCTGTATCTACCTTGAAATGGACACGCGCCGGCTTACGGAGGGAACCTGCCGCCTCAAGTAAGGCAGGCAATTCCCAACCTGAAATTCCCAAGTCGATACCGGCATCAACAGCCTCCCGGAACCCGCTCCTTGTCGTGTGCAACCAAGCCAAGATGGGCGCCGTTATCCCGTTCTTTCTTAGTTCCAATCCTTCATCAATATGGGCGACGCCCAACCAACTCGCACCCCCTTCGCAAGCGGCCTTCGCGACCTCAGTCGCACCATGGCCATAGGCGTCAGCTTTGACCACAGCCATGACTTTTACCCCGTGGACTTCTTGGGCGATTCTTTGCACATTGTTTCTGATGGCTTGCAAATTGATTATTGCTGCGCGCTCGGTATTCCGTGCCAAAGTGTCGCTTCTTGCAAATGTACTACTGTAATTCGTCATATCATCCGTCATCGCTGGATCTTCGCCGGGTCCTTATAGCCTGGGCGCGCCCTTCAACAACTGAGAAGGAGGGCTTGGCCGAGGGTTTCTTTGAGTTTCAAAGAAGATTTTTCGGTTTCCTTCCGAGAAGCCCCATCGACGCAGGAAGTTTGGTCCATTTTAGGTCTGCGGGATCGGCCGCCACGAGCCCGGGAGACTTTGCAATCAGGATGTCTTGTGCAATTTCCGAGAAGTCCCCGCGGAAGTGAACGGAGCTTTTGACTACCACTACCGCTTGGTCTTCCGGCTCAATTCCCTGGACCCGGAACTGGTTGCGGTCAATGACCTGCACTCGCTCTGAAGTTACGGCCACCCGGACCGATCCCAGTCGCAGGCAGGCCGAGGGGCCCGAGTCGATCCAAGCTCCATGCAACATCGGCCCGTCCATCCGGCAGTGCCCATCGGATACTGTCTCCACCAGCCACTGGGCATGGACTCCTTCATCACCGGGGACGAGGGGGTCTCCACCGAGTGAGAGCTCGATCGATTGTCCTGGGCCTGCACGATGAGCCTCAGCGGCAGCTTGAGGGTCGTGGATCAAACCGATCGTGGTGGGCCGGCCAATGTCCGCGTCAATGAGGGCTCGGAGCAGCCCGGTGGTGCGGGAAGTACCTCCCGCGCCCGGGTTGTCCTGGGTATCGGCGATCACTACGGGGCGAGAAGTCTCTCGCTGGAGGGCGGTCCTGACGGCAGGTTCGGAATCGAGTGTTTCCACCATCCACTTATCGGGGTCGGACGTAATTTCGGCCACGAGTTTCTCCACGACCCGGCTAATGGCATCCGGGTCCGATCCGTACGCCCAGACGACTGGGCCGCAGTCCTCGATATCGGTGGCCGGAAATCCCGGGGCAAAGGACGGATAGGTACTGCTGGCCACGCCCAGTTCATCAAGAAGGCGGTAGATGGATCTGGCTGGTTCCAGATCAGTGCAACCGGAATTGATGGGGATGAGGAAGGGGATGCGCTGCCAGTGGACTGACTGGTTTTCGCCGGCAAGGATGCGGGACAGGATATCAGCGGCTCGTTCACCTGTCTCTGCCATGTCCAGGTGCGGGTAGGTGCGGTAGGCGACAAAGGCATCCGCGTGATTGAACATCAACTCGGACATGTTCGCGTGAAGGTCAAGGCTCACTACGATCGGTACGGCTGGGCCGACCACTGTCCTCAACCGGCGCAGCAGTTCACCTTCGCCGTCATCGTGATGTTCTGTCACCATTGCGCCATGCAAGTCCAGAAAGACAGCATCGGGCCGGTGCTTGGCTGCGGAAGCGAGGATTTCTGCCACCAGCACATCGAACGTATTGCCCTCAACCGGTCCTGAAGGGCCGGCCCCAGCCCAGAGAACAGGAATGATGTCCCAAAGCTCCTTCTTGGCTTGGCGAATGAAGCCACCGATTGGGATGTTGACGTCGATGAGCGACAGGACGTCCCGGCCTCGTGACAGGGGTGGATAGCCTTCCCCATTAACAAAGTTTTCGTAACGCGCGGGAATCGGTGAGAACGTATTTGTCTCATGCTGCAAGCCGGCGATCAATACCCTTGCCATTCTAATTTTCCTTTGTTTGTTAATTGACGTTGTCTTGTCGGTCGGGTGGAACATGCATTCCAAGGCAGGTGGCAATGCAATTCCTCCGGATCGGACGGCACCGCGAAGACCCCCAACGCAGAAGAGTCCACGATAAGCAGCGTGTGGGCGGTGAGTGCATCTGGTGGAGACTTCTTTGGCGGCGGCTGCTCCGCCTGTCGCTTTGAGGGAAGCCGCTTAGGTCAGCGTCGCGAAAGATTTCCCAAGCTTCCCGCTACCTTTCAACCGACCGGGTCAGTGGCTTTCGCCGTTGTAGGTAGACGGCCTGGCCCGTGTTGACATTGGGTCGTCGGGCTGACCAGCCCACCGCCATTTCGAGCTGCGCGGCCACTTTGAGCAGCAGTTGGTCTTCTCCTCTTGCAGCGGCAATTTGAACACCAACGGGGATGCCCTCGTCGGTCCGGCGAATGGGTAAAGAAATGGCCGGTTGCCCGGAAGCATTGAAAGGTTCCAGGAAGGTGGCGTGGCGGCGTTCTGTCGCCGCAACTTGTTCTGGTGTCTGGTTGGCGAGGTCTTCGAGAAGGTCCGGCAGCTGATTTACGACTGGTGTCACGAGAAGGTCGAAACCCTGGCTCCACCATTCCACGAGCCGGGCAGAGCGTTTGAGGTGCCATTCCAAGGATGCGCGCAGGTTTCCGACGGAGACCGGTTCGCTGTCGACAAACCATTCCCAGGTGGTCGGCTCGACATCGTCTTTGGTCACCGGACGGCCGAGGACACCTGCCAGGTATTCGACATGAGTCCTTACGATGTCGTGGTAACGGAGGCGATTGACCCAATCCGGTATGAGCTCAAGCATGGCGGATGGTTGGGTGAGCTCCACTCGATGGCCTGCATGCTGCAGGAGCGCTCCCGTCTCCTCGACGGCACGGACGCATTCCGGGTCGATCGTGAGGCCGCCGGGGCCTTCTATCATTAGCCCAATTCTGAGGGATTTCTTGGGGGGAGTGAGGGAGTCAAGGCTCGATCTGGTTGGCCGGGGGAGCGCATAGAGGTCTCCTGGAAGTGCCCCATTTACGGCGTCCAACACGACGGCTGTGTCGCGGACGGTGCGTGAAAGAACCAGTTCAGAGCCCCAGATGTCGTCGATTGGGCCGACGGCCCTCGGCACACGTCCTCGTGATGTCTTCAGCCCCACCACTCCACACCACCCGGCGGGTTGTCTGATGGACCCAGCTCCGTCCCCGCCCTGGGCGACCGGGACGAAGCCAGCAGCCACCGCGGCTGCGGCGCCTCCTGAAGAACCGCTGGCCGAGCGGTCCATGCACCAAGGATTTCGGGTCCGGCCGTACGCGAGGGGCTGTGTGTCACCAAGCTGGCTGAATTCCGGGACGTTGGTTACCCCAAGGGTGATAAGTCCGGCTTCTCTGAAGCGACGACCAAGGACAGTGTCTTCCTTGGGGGCATGTTGGACCTGTTTAAGGGCGATGTTGCCCTTCGTTTGCGGCACCCCGGCCTGTCCTGAGCCACCGTCTTTCAACAGGAACGGCACGCCGGCCAGTGGCGCGTTCGAGGTACTGGCCAAATGATCGGCCTCTTCCAGTGCCTGCTCGAACCTCGTATACACAACAGCGTTGATTGCCCCGTTCCCCGCCTCGATGCTTTCCACAGCAGCCTGGACGAGTTCCCGAGGGGTAACTTGGCGCGTGCGAACCAATTCGGCGAGGCCTACGGCATCGTATTTGACGTATTCATTCGGCTCCACTGCCGGGTACTCCTGTCTATGTTCCAACGGTGTGGTGATAACCGGGGAGGGAATTAGAGGATGGATGCGATCAGCCTCTGGGTGTAGGGATGGGTCGGTGATTGGAGAAGGGTTGTGGTGTCGCCCTGTTCGACGACTTGGCCTCGTTCCAGGACGATCGCTGTATCGGTGAGGTAACTTACGACGTTGAGGTCGTGGGAGATCAGTACCAGTCCGATGCCCTGTTCACGGCGCAAGTCGCTCAGTAGGTTGAGAATCTGGGCCTGCACGGAGACGTCCAGGGCAGAGGTTGGTTCGTCTGCCACGATCACTGAGGGTTCAACTGCCAAGGCTCGGGCGATTCCAACGCGCTGGCATTGTCCGCCGCTAAGATCACCAGGGCGCTTGTCCAAGGCCACGCCGTTCAGTCCGACTCGGTTGAGCAGGTCCCGCGCGCGTTCAAAGGACTCTGCCTTTTTGGCACCCCTGGCATGCTGGTAGACCTCGGCGACAGTATCTAGCGCCGTAAGCCGCGGGTTAAGTGCCGTGTAGGGGTTTTGAAAGACCATCTGCACAGCGCGCCTCAGGGGGTCCCGCCTGCCGACGGTATCCCAAGGGCGTCCCTGAACTGTGACCGTACCCGTGGTGGGTTTGAGCATGCCGATCAGCAGGCTGGCCAGCGTTGTTTTGCCCGAACCGCTTTCGCCAACGATGCCAATGGCCGCGCCCGGCGGCACTGTGAGGCTGATGTTCTTGACAACGGATGGACCCGAACCGTAAGCGAACGTGACCTCGGACGCGATGAGGGCATTCGCTGGTCGAAGGCCCCCCTTCACGTCCCTGATTTCGTCTCTTGCCGGGTTTGCATCCGGCACATGATGCTGCCCTAGTTCCATCATCGGACTTCAGCTCCATTCAGTGTCGCGAGCTCGTGGACCCGGCGGCAGGCAACAAGTTGTTCCTCATTGATGGACACCGGAACTGGCACTGCATCGTTGCAGGCGCTTTGGGCATACCGGCAGCGTGGGGCGAATCGACATCCCTTCGGCCACGCGTCGGGGCTGGCCGGGGCGCCGGGTATTCCCACCAGCCGTCCCGTGTGTCCCATGACGGGGCGGGCACTGAGCAGTGCCTTCGTGTAGGGGTGGCGAGGGTTCTGCAGCACTGTGTCGGTAGGACCGTGTTCGACGATCATTCCGGAATACATAACAGCGACCGAGTGCGTTGCCGCAGAAACCACGCCGAGGTCGTGGCTGACTAGAATCATCGCCATGTTCTCCTCATGTGTGAGTCGAACCAGCAGTTCGATGATTTCCTTCTGAACTGATACGTCCAGGGCGGTCGTGGGCTCATCGGCGATCAGCAGCTCGGGTCGGCCTGCGATCGCCAGGGCAATCATGATCCGTTGTCGCATGCCTCCTGACAGCTGATGCGGATACTGTCTCAAGATGCGCTCGGGATCGTGCAGCCCGACACGTTCGAGCAGCTGGGCGGCGCGTTTCTTAGGCCCCAAGCCGAGGTCGGCGTCGAGAGCCTTAATGGTCTCCGTTAGATGGCTTCCGATCCGCATCAGTGGATTGAGGGCCGACAAGGAATTCTGCGGTACGAGCGACACGGATCTACCGTAGAGGTTGGCGTGTGCTCCCGGCTTTGCAATGTCTTTCCCTGCAAGTGTCAAAGTGCCCCGGCTGACGTGGCCGCCGATACTTGCCAGGGATCCTGAGAACGCGCGGCAGGTCAGGCTTTTGCCCGAGCCGGTTTCGCCGACAATCCCGAGCGCCTGGCCCTTCTCAACTGTGAGGTTGATGCCTGAGACGAGCTCGCGGCCGTCAATTTCGATGGCAACATTGGACGCTTGCAACAGTGGGTGAGTCATAGCAATCGGGCCCTTCGTGGAGCGGAAACAAGCGAATCGACGACCATCATTACGCCGACGCCGAGGACCAAAACCACTCCGGCAGTGGTCAAGGAGATCCACCATGCCTGGGCAAGGACGCCCCTGCCGTCGTACATGATGCTGCCCCATTCCGGGGTGGGAGGTTGGATGCCGGCGCCCAAGAAGGGCATAGCCGCAATGAGTGAGATGAGTAGGAGCGCGTCGGCGACAGCGTAAGTGGCTGTCGTGGGCCACACCGATGGCAGCAGGTGGCGGGCAACAATCCGGATCTGCGAAAAGCCGAGCAGCCGCGTTGCCGCAATGAAGTCCTCCTGCCGAAGAACATGCGTGCGGGCCCGTGCGAGACGGGCATATATGGTCCAGTTCACAAGCCAGACTGCCGCCAGGATCGCCGGGCTGCCTGCCGGCAAAGGCGGGATCTGGATGTCGGTGCCTAGTACCAGCACGATAACGAGCGTGAGAACAACAAAGGGAAACGCGATCACACCGTCAGTCACGCGCATGGCGACGGCATCCACGATCCGGCTCCGGCTCGCGCCGATCACAGTGCCGATGACAGTGCCGCCCACTAGTGGAACGATAACGCCAAGTGCTGCCAGCGCGATATCCACGCGTCCGGCATGGAACACCCGGATAAAAACATCACGCCCCAGGGAATCGGTTCCGAAAAGATGCTCGGCCGACGGTGGCTGGAGCGGAAGACCGACCAAAGCGTTCGGATCCGTGCTGTTAACCATTGGTATCAGCAAGCAGGCGAGGACTACAGCAGAAATTAGACCAATTCCGATGCGCAGTTCCAGCGGGTGGGAGCGGGCCCGAGCACGCACGGAGACGGAGCCCGGAACTTCAGCAACTACTACGGCCATCAGTGACTCCTTCTCAGGCGTGGATCGGCGGCGATATTCAAGACGTCAGCGAGCAGATTGAAAACGACGATTGCGAGGGCTGTGATAAGGGCGATGCCTTGCACAACCGGCAGGTCCCTCGTGCTCATCGCTTGGAGCAGCTGGGCCCCCAGCCCCGGGAGCGCGAAGATGGCCTCGACTGTTACTGCACCACCAACCAGGACCCCGGCATTGAAACCCACGAGGGGAATTACGGGCAGGACTGCGTTTGGAAGGATATGGGTGAAGACGATACGAACTCGGGGGACCCCCCTGGTTCGTGCCGCTTGCACAAATGACTGTCCAATGGTGTCGAGTGCGGCCTGGCGCACGGTTCGGGCGATCAATGAGCCCAGATACATGGCAAGCGCGAGGGCAGGGAGCCAAATGTACTGAGCATTTGCTGGCCACGAACCGGCCCACCCTCCGGCTGGGGCAAGCCCCAGCCGGAGGGAGAGGGCATAAAGGAGAATCAGACCCGCCATGAATGAAGGCAGTGCCAACAGAAGTGTTATCACCAGACGACCCATGAGGTCGGATTCAGGGCGACGGACAAGGGCAAGCCACATGCCCACGGTCACACCGCCCACAAGGGAGAAGGCTATGGCGACGGCGGCGAGGCTGGCCGTCACCCCCAGCGAGGGGCCTATCAGCGACATAACTTCCTGGCCGCGATGAGCGAAGGACGTCCCAAGATCACCCTGGAGCAACTTGGCCAGCGAGAGTGCTACTTGTTCGTGTAGCGGAACCTCAAGCCCAAGCTCCTCGCGCAAGGCCAGCAGTGCCTCGGGTGAAGCCTTGTCACCCAGGATGGTTCTGGCAGGGTCACCCGGCACGATACGCACCAGGATGCTAGTACCGGCCGTCACGAAGAACGCCACGACAGCTATCTGAAGGGCGCGGCCGGCCAACGTACGGATAAAAGTCATCACTGTGTTAGCCCTTTCCCGGATGACGTCTCGTATCGGATCTTGTTTCCGAGGTCAGGATGATTAGCCGACATGAAAGAAAAGCGTAGGGTCGAGGTCGAGGCGCTCTGCCGGGACCCTGCTCGCCGATACGACCATGAAGTTGGCGATGGGAGCCATCGGCAGATCTTTCTCAAATACCGCGTTTAGCTGATCGAGAGCGGAGTCAGCCTGCGATCCTGAAGTTGCCTGAATTGTTTCAATGAGCTGATTCACTTCAGGACTCGAGTAGCCCGTGCGCAGTGCCTTGACAGTTGGCCCAAGAACAAAGGCAAGGAACGGACCTGGGGTATCCGCGGCATCGTAGGTCTCGCTTGCTCTGAAGTCATAGTTGCCCTCGTTTGCTTGCTGAGCGAGGACGGTCTTCTCAGCCTTCTCGATGTTGACCTGGATGCCGATCGCGCTAAGGTTCTGCTGAACAATTAAGGCGATGTCGCTGATTGTTTCGTCATCGCTGGCGGCAATGAAGCGCAAGGTGCAACCGTCAGCACACCTGGTCCCTATGAGCAGCTGCTTAGCCTCTTCCACCTTGGGTTGCGCGGCAAGGAATGGCCGGTTGTTCTTGGACGAGCTCCCAAACAAGCTGAGCGCGGGTGTGTTCTTGCCCGCGAACGCGACTTGGTTAATCTGGTCGCGGCTGATAGCAGCAGAGATTGCTTTCCGGATGCGCACGTCACTAAGCACACTGTTGTCTCGGTTATTCATTCCCAGGAAGACGTTCCCGTTGACCGCTTGGGCTGT
>Ga0105244_10001455_pt1 | contig 19144 bp, 31 predicted proteins | sample KBSM44metaG_FD_80423 | JGI IMG/M metagenome (GOLD analysis project Ga0105244, IMG submission 80423) | Miscanthus rhizosphere microbial communities from Kellogg Biological Station, Michigan, USA - KBS M4-4 metaG | ecosystem: Host-associated > Plants > Roots > Rhizosphere > Soil | place... | reverse complement strand
TTACCCTGGAGGCGGCAACCGTGATACCTGTGCCGGTATATACGCATTCAACAATGCAATGCGGGATGTAACCTTCATGACATGGCCCACGGCAGTGTTCGAGGCGTTATCAGAGAGGGAATCGAAGAGGGAGGCCGAATGGGCGCGCATTAAACCCGTTGTAGATGAATGGATGTCAGTGATCGACAGCTTCGACGATGATGACTGATTAGGTGGCCACGCCGTTTCTCGGATAGGAAAGCCCCCCTCACGCAATCTACGTTCGTTGCGACGTTTTTAATTCTCTAGAGCTTGGCGCTCCAGCGGCTATTTGACGTGTTGCGACAGTTTTGCGATTTGGTAGCCTCGCATTGGTGGGCACGTAATCAGCGCCACCCAGCGACAGTTTTAATTCTCTAATTGCAAACCCTGTGTGGCCGATCGTGGAAATGAGAGGCGGGTGCCAACGGCCAGCTTTGCAGCCTGTCCAATTACAGCTGATACACGGCCAAAATTGGAGCAGGCCTAGCTGGTGTACCGCGGGACTATGCAGAGGTGTTTAGAAAGTTTTTATCGAACGCATCAACTGGTACCGCCAGTCCCCACCACTTAAGGGCCTTAGCACGAAACAGTTCCCAATCTTCTATGCTGGGCTGTCCGTGGGTGCAAAGGCGGCACTCGGAAGCGCCAGCCATCTGTTCGGTCACGGTGTTGTGAAGGTCGATGCCCATCCTCCCAAAGCGGCCAACCGTCGAACCATCGCTGGCATGTATCCACACGGCATTTCGAGAGGCGCTGAGCTGCAGTTCGTATTGGAGTTTCAAGTGCATGTCCAGGTTGAGCGTGGAAATTCCATTTGGCATCACGCGCGCATATTCGCAAGTCCCGCAGTGAAACGAAAGGTACAGTGCGTTTAGGCAATGGAGGCCTCGTGCTTACTCACCTGTGAGAGAGCTTGTTTGTCCCCCCCATTGCATATCCCAAATAGGGTGAGAGGATATTCTCAAGTTTGGTGAGCCCAGCTGACCGCCTACCCTGCGTTTCATGTAACCATTTGAAGGGGCGGTGCCAGCAGGCTGTAAAGGGAGCCAAATTGTATCGGCGGCATTTGAGGCTGCCCAGGTGCGATAGGTACCGATTCCTCCAGCGTGAATGCGCAGGCAGAGGAGCTGCAGAACGTCGACGGCGAATACGCTGATCGGTTGCCGGCGCCTTAACACGTGCTTGTCCGAGATACCTAAGCTGCCACACCTCCCCAAGTTGTTTATGATCGTCCCCGTTACGCCTGGTCTATGAGTCGGGCATTCACATAGAGTGAGACGGGGACGATTTTTCATGTTCAAGAAAAACCAAGGCCTTGGGCCCCTAATGAAGCTGATGCATTTGAGCTTCAATACAGACGTGCTCGACGAGTTCCGCGATCATTTCTACCGTTCCATTTCCGCCCAAGAGCAATCCCTCAGGGATTCCTATGGAGGTGTGTCCGCTAGTGATTTCGAGCACGAGCAGGATTTCGAGGGCTTTGTGTCATCTCTCGAGGATGACTACCACCAGGCTCAGGAGGTTAGAAGCCTCGGAGAGGAGCTTTCAATCGTCGGACTTCACCGTTTGGTAGAAATCCAGATCAGCAAGGTTCTGAGAGGAACATTTCCAGGTCTAGCTCCCGCAAAAAAACAAGACCTGATTGCAGGCAAGACTGGGGTGATCGATTGCCCGAGTTTGGCTGGTTATGACGCAGCCAATGAGCTGCGGATGATTAACAACTGCGTCAAACACAACAGTTCAGTTGTCGATAAAAAATTGGCCACGGCCTTTCCTGCCTGGATCGAGCGCGAACCTCTTGAGGATCTCGGTACGCACTATTCACGACTCAAACCGCGGGTTATTGAGTACATCACGGCATTTGTGAACGAAGCTCATGCGAAAACGACTGCGTTCACCTCTGCGCCTGCAGCTGCATCTCCCTGAGGTGCCTAAGCGGGAGGGTAGGGCAGGAGGGGCGTGTCGTCCCGCGGGCAGAACCAATGTCCGGAAATGGATTCCAACACATGAAGGCGTCCCCAGTCGGTTATGGACGCCCAATTGAGAATTGGGGGTTTAGACATGTGCAGCCACTTTCACGCACCAGAACCACGGCAGTTGGCGATCGCATTCGGTGCGCAGCCTGAGGGCGACTACGTCACGGATCTCTGGCCTGGCTACACAGGCGCGTTTGTACGACGTCACCCTCATGCCGACGCCCAGGATGACGCAGTGCCTCGCTACGAAGTATCGGCAGGCACTTTCGGTCTACTTCCTTTTTGGGCGAAGTCCGCTTCGCTGGCTCGGTCCACGTATAACGCGCGCAGTGAGACCGCCGCGGAGAAACCATCGTTTAGAAACGCTTGGAAAAAAGGTCAGCGATGCATCATTCCAGCACAATGCATTTTCGAGCCTGACTGGCGTACCGGAAAGGCTATCTCGACGCGGATCGCCCGCGCAGACGGCGAACTCATGGGGATTGCTGGACTCTGGGAGTGGAGGCGTCCGGAGGATCCAATGAAAGGAGAAGGCTGGAGTTTCACGATGCTGACTGTGAACGCCTCCGGGCACCGGCTCATGGAAAATTTCCACAAGCCAGGCGACGAAAAGCGGATGGTGGCAATCCTTTCCCCCGCACAGTTTGACGAGTGGTTGGATGCCCCGGTCAACAGCATGATGGGTTTTCTGAGTCAGTATCCGGCCGATCGATTGGTAGCAACCGTCGGCTAGGACACTCCTAATCGAACTTTGGGTGGCATGAACGGCTTGCCTGTTACTCGGGCTCGTTAGTGGTTAACTCTACGCCACCGTCCCACTCTGCCCGCACTTCGGCCCCGCAACCGGAGCACGCTGTAGTCACCTCTGGCGAAGATTCAGGCAGGTGCAACTCCCCTGCATGGCCGCATGCGGTGCAGCGGTACACGTACAGAACTAACGGGGTGTTGGAAGTCGGCATACTCGGAATGTCCTGCTTACTGCATCATGGTCGAAGATGTGCCCAGATTAATGGCGCAGCGGCCTTCCCTCAACGTGGGCGCGAAAACCGTACCCAAGATGTGACATAGCCCCGACTGGCGGGGCTAGTGCTGCAGCTGCTCGCCGGTGAAATCAGAGTGGCAGCTTTTGCTCTGCTACCATCACCGTGGCATTGAATTTCCTGCCGATCCGGAATGCGTCCCCCATTGTCGTGATGGCGTGCCCACGAAGATCAGTTGCCTTCTTGTCCTCAGCCAGGAATCGCATGGCTGAGGCTACGCGGTGCGCAAGCTTGCCAATTGCTTGGTTGTACCGAGTGGCATCACGACCGAACCCCAGAGCCGCGTCCAGAGTGTCTCCGTGCAACAAGGCATCAGCAACCCATTCCCCGACGTCTTTCGCTGACTCGTGATCGTTCTCGCGATCCACTACCTTACCAAGCAGATAAAACAGAAAGTCATTGTCACGGTTTGCCGACCACCCATTGATGAACCGACACTCCATCTGGAATACATCGAATAATGAGTAGAGAGAGCCGTCCGACAGCATGGACAGTTCGGGGTAGTACGATCGCAGCTCCGCGAAGTCTTCCAGGCCGTACTCCGGAACCTCATCAGATGGGTCGTTCAGCGTTCCGATGCGCAGATCTGCCGTTTGGGCCCACATATCCTCAACTCGGTTTTGAGCGTGTGTAGCTGCACGGGCGATATCGTCACGCCAGTCCGCTTCCAATTCCTTCACACGATTGAACATCACCTCCGAGACCGGCTCAAATCCGGGCTCGTAGGTGATGCTACCCAACTCGGTATAGAACCAACTCGCCGGCTCCAAACCTTCACGGGTTACTGGTCGCGCCGGCAGCAGCGTCAGATCGAGGGGCTCACACAACGTCATTGGCTGTCCACGATAGGTGAAATCACCGCTGCCAGGCTGAATGCCACCTACCAGAATATTGGCGAACGCAGCTTGCACGTCTTTTTCGTTCTGGTAAGACCCCGGCAGGTGGGCATTGAAAGGCCGATGACGGACCAGGAGACCATTCGCTGGCGTTTCCAGCGGGGCAATGTCTCTACCAGCGACGGTTATCATTTCGTAGGGAACTGGTACTACGCCCCAGGCCTCGACAGCCTCTTTGGCCGAAACGGTAGCCTCGTCGACCAAATTGCAGGCCAACTCGGCCACGGGCGTATCTGACTGATCGCTCTGGCGCTCTTTCACCAGCTGTACCAGTTTGTCGAATACGAAAACCAACCCATCTCTGACCAGGTATTTAGCGTTGGGTACGCCATCAATCACGCGCAGGGCTTCTTTCAGGTGATCGTTTTGGCCCCCAAAGTAGCTGCCCATCTCGTCGACGAACAATACCCGCGGTTGTTCAATTTTCGTGTGTTTGCCATCAGACATGATTTTTCCTTGTTACTTCAGGGCTTCGCCGGTGAGGTTGAAGTACTGGCTCGATAGCACCGCCATTTGTGTCCGCAACTCGGCAACTTCATCGTCGCTCAGATCGTTTCTGTATTCCGCCGCGACAGCCTCGTCACGGAGCGTTTCGAATTGTCCAGCGATGCGGTCGGCTTCGGTTTGTTGCTGATCGTTGTCCGGATCAGCTACGACCCAGCATTTAGCGCCGTTGTAGTCGTCACCGCCTTCCGCAACAAAGACGTGGCCAGCCTCGTCAATGGCATACGCGCCAGGTCGTTCGTGACTCGCGTCACGCAACGAATTCTTCCAGCCGTAAACTGAACCTTGCCATACCAGTACTACGCCGCCATGGTGTTCTAGGTTGCCTGCTCGCCACCGGGTGGCTATAGCGCGAAGCGCTTCGATAAGTTCGCTCATTGATCGTTTCCTGCTCGGTCCAGGGGAGCCCAAAGCACCCATCTTTAACGGGCTTAGCCCGCATATGGTCCATTTCCTTGATTAATTGCGCGACTTGTCCTGGTCGGTGCGGCGACTCCAATTGGGGACAATGCCCGCGAGACGCCGAACAACGGTAAACGACGAATCAGAGTAACGTCGGCCGAGCTCAACAATTATGGCGGCCACGCCAACTTGAAGGATGCACAAGCCGGCCAGAAAGCTAATTGCACTTGCCGCGATGGTTTCAGCAAGAGAATCACCCTCATAGCCCAGCAGCCAATACAACACTAAGCCGGAGCCCAATGCCCCGCAGAATCCATACGACCAGAGAAACTCCTTGTGAGTCGGGCGCTTCATTGGAGATATGCTCCTTCTAACCTCTATGCCTGATCCTAGAGCTGACTCGGGTTTGTGAGGTCACCTCAAGCCGCTCGGTAGATGTAATCATCTCATGACGAGAAATGTTGCAAGCCCGCAGTCTGTCCCCCCATAAAGGAGCAATTGGCAGTTCAAGAACAGTCCAGTTCTACAGCGTGCACAGGCATCTCGACCAGTAAAGGCGACTTCGTTCACAGTGACCTCCTGATACGCACCGATCCACTTTATTCACGGCGAGTCGTGAGCATCCGTTTCAAGATTGATTTCAGACGCCGGTTTGTCCTCGCGCAACCCTAAAAAAACAGCGTGTCGAACCTTTCCCGCAGGGGTGATTTCGGTGTACTTCACCTCACAAACGAGCTGGGGTTGTACCCAAGCGACGGTAATCCCCTTGGCCAGTTTTGGCGGTACGGGTAGTGATGCGTCAGCTTGTTCAAGCGGCGTCAACGCGGTGCGCAGGTATTTGAGCATGCGGCTGTCAAAACCGGAGCGCACGCGACCGGCATAGACCAATTGCCCCTTGTCATTGTGCAGGCCGACCAGCAATGAGCCGATGCCACCCGCCGCACGGGTATAGCCAAGGATGATGAATTCCTGGCGTGGCGAACATTTTACTTTGACCCAATTTCCGTCGCGTTCGGAAGTGTAGGGACTACCCGCTCTTTTGCAGACGATACCCTCCATCTGCAAAGCACAAATGTTGTGCAGCAGGTCGTGGGGGTCGACGTCCAAGGTGTGGGACAACCGCACACGTTCCAGGTCAACCCGATTGAGTAATTTGCTCAGGCGCGACCGACGTTGCTCGATGGGCAATGAACGCAAGTCGCGGCCATTTTCAAACATCAGGTCAAAGGCAAACAGGCACAGCGAATCGGTTTTGCCGCTGCTAAACGCTGATTGCAAAGACGCAAACAGCGGTCGACCGTCTTCATCCTGAACGATGACTTCGCCATCGATCCACGCCGAGCGGACGGGCAACGCCAGCAGCTCCCTAGCGAGCAACGGCATACGTTTGGTCCAGTCATAGCCATTTTTAGTGAACAGGGTGACGTGGCCCTCATTAAAACGCACCATCAGCCGGTAGCCATCAAATTTTATTTCATACAACCAGTCATCCCCAGATGGGGGACGGCTGGACATGGTTAGCAATTGCGGCTTAATACGCTCAGGGCAAGGCAAGACTTTGGATGAAGCCATCGCACTGACTCATTCGCGGGGGTATTAGTCTGTGGATTCCTAAGGTCGCCAAAAGGTCACGGAAATTTCAGCGAACGCTGAAAGGAGATCCCCTTTGCTACGGATGCGGCTTGGCCAGCTCCATGTCATCCCGTAGCGCTGTGTAGAGACATTCCAAGATCACCAACAGCTCCGGCTCCCTGCCGACCAACTCGCTGTTGAGTACCCGCACCCGAGCGGCCTCGTCTCCGGTCGGGCCGCGGTTTTCGGACAAGGTTTTCAAACAAATGTCGGATCGCTCACTGCGGAGTCGACCCACTTCCGCCCGAAGACTTCCACCATGGCGATGTAGTGCAGCGTCGATACCCCAAGCGTGATCTGAAGGGATGGGTAGTTGTATGCGTCACTCATGATCCACTCCCGCGAATACGGTGTGGATCAAGTTTAGTACTGCCGAAGAGCACACGCAGAATTACAAGGCCGAAGGTCACGGAAATGCCAGTCGCAGCTACACAATAAGTTTCATATGGGTACCTGGGCAGGGACCAATCGGCATTTCGGGCTCTCAGCGTTCCCCCAAAATGGAATTTTCAATCGCGGAGCATTATATGGCACGTCGGCGCAGGACCTCGACACTCGATGATCTTCTGAAAATAGCGATGAAGATCCCTCTTTGGGCGAATTTACTGATCGCAGGCGGCTCATTCGCGGCGCTGCGTTACTACGGCGGGCCTGAATTGCCGACCATGGGAGTCGTGCCGGTTGGCCATCTCGCTGAAACCGTCGGCTTTTACATTCTTCGGCTAGCCGCATTTATAGGACAGTTTGTTATTCCGCCCATTTTTCTATTGGGCGGGGTTTTGGGATGGATTCAACGAACGATCCGCGCGCGAAAATTTAGAAGCATCTCCCGGTCTTCCCAACCTAGCGTTCTAATCCGCGACTTGGCTTGGGATCAATTCGAGCAGATGGTAGGTGAAGCTCTCCGCAGGCAGGGATATTCGGTCAACGAAACGGCGAAGGGAGCTGATGGTGGTATCGATCTTGAGTTGCGCCGCGGAGGCGAGTTGTTCCTGGTCCAATGCAAGCAATGGCGCGCAGAAAAAGTGAGCGTCCAGGTCGTGCGCGAACTCTATGGCGTTATGTCCGCTCGAGGGGCGGCAGGGGGGTTCGTTGTTACCTCTGGTGTATTCACAAAGGATGCTTGGAAATTCGCAAAGGGAACAAGCGTTCGCCTAATCGACGGAAACCGCCTTATTGAGTGGTTCGGGCAAGTGCCTGCAGGTGAGCAGAATCCGCCAACAATTAGCGGTACGTCGGCTGCTGAATTAGGTGATGTCACTGCTGTACAAGGGGGAAATCAAGAGCTGGATGGGGATCAATCCATGCTAATGGAAAAGGCCAAACAACTATGCCCACGTTGTGGCGGTGGTATGACGCCTCGTTTCTCTCGATCCAACAATCAGGGCATTTCTAACAATGTTTTCTTGGGCTGTCTTAACTTTCCTGCATGCCGTGGAACCCGGACGTTGGTCGATTGAACTTGCTCGTCGTGCCAATCCTCGGTGATCGTTTTTGCCCCCATTCATAGTGGGTATGGGGCTTGCGCTTTGTGGTGATCTGAGAGACTTCCTGTATCGAGTTGGGATTCGGTGTCCGCCATTTCCCAAACCATAAGTCAGCGGAGCTACACCATGATGAGCGCATATTTCGTCCCCTTAATCTCACTAGAAGTGGTCATTGATGGTCCGGGGGAATATCTCACCCGCGGCGGAGAGCGCGTAGGTGTCGATCGTGCATCGACACGGAACGATTTTGAATGTGTTGGCTATTACGTGAGCTCCGGAACGACTGAGAGCTGGCACAGAAGCGGTCGAACTCACGCCACTTCTGAGACACGCAACGATATCGTTAAACGCGCGTGATCGATGCCAGTATTCGCATCGGTTCTCCCTGTCCGTTTGCCCCTACTTGGGTGTTGATTGAAGGGTTGCGCTTTAGGGTAGGGTGAGAAAATTGGGCATCGTCCAGGATTGATGCCTAAGAGAGCTCTCCAATGCCCCCTAGAACAACACCCAGTAAACTCAAACAGGTGCTGAGCCTTCTCAAGTGGCTGATCGTTATCCTCGGGTCAGCATGCGCCGTCTACATCATAGTGACCCCCAAGCCCCTGCCGCCTCGGCAACTCCCGACAGCATATGCAGACAGCAGACACAGCGTCAGTTGGACCTGTGTGAAGGGTGTTCGATATTTTTTCGAAATTTCATCGGTACCGACGTCAGCCGTAGTCGACCAATACGGCCTGGCGATGAGTTGCGATCAAGAAAACGATGATCTCGACAAGTTCGGCAGGCGGTACCGAATAGTTTGCTCGGACAACATTCAATTGGTTCGCTTCATCGAGCTACGCCATGAAGCGCTTTTCACCCTTTATGACAAGGAAACTCGTCGACCTAAAACGTGCACGCGGCCGGGTGAGGAGGGTGACCGACCATGAGACAGCGAAAAATTCATTTCTTCTGTCCTAAAGCAGAGCGGGGTATGCCCGTTGAGATCTCGCGAAATCACTACAGCCGTGGCGAGCGGGGGACCCTTTGCGGCTACATGCGGTTGGTGACGTTCAACAAGGCAGAGGTGACTTGCTACTACTGCTTGCGAAAGCTTGGTACCCATCATCAAAGCGCCATCGGAGGAACGTCGCATGCCTGATTATTACTACCAGATCAAAGCACGTAAGACGTCCGAATACGACGGTGAGTCGGAATGGGCATTTCCACCGGCCTTCAGCGGCCTTGTCACCGCCGCAGACAGGAAAAAGGCAAAGGAAATTATTGAGGAGGAGTACGGCCGCCAGTTCCCGGTTCGGGTCCTGAAAAAAGACCTCGATGAGCATCACTATCTTTTACGGATATCGGAGATTGATCCAAGTGATGAATACATCCTCAGGCGGTTCCGGGAAACGCAGTGCAAAGAGTGTGGGGCTAAATTTCGACCTATCGACAAATACAACGATCCCTACTCAGACAACAGTGGTGCTGACTACTGCTCAGCAAGATGCGCCACCGCTGGAAAGGCGCGTGATATTCGTGACCTCAAGCTTGTCGTGGATGGGAAAGTGCCGGCGGTCATCTACCAGGTGCGGCAAATTTCAACCGGGAGGGTGTACGTAGGTCAGACCACGCAACCGTTTACGCTGCGTTGGTGGCAGCACGTGACGTACCCTGGAGAAAGTAAATTTCACGAAATTATCAAGTCCACCCCGATCACTGACTTTGATTTTTCCGTGATTGAAGTAATCAATATTCCAGAGAACTGCACGGACGCTGTCAGATTTATCACCGAACGTGAGCGATTTTGGATTGAGGAAAAAAACGCTGTGACCTTGGGCTTTAACACGGTCCGACCGACCGGAGTAAGTCCCCAGCAAACACTTTCCCTAGACACAATCTGATCGACAGGAATAACCGATGTCCACCCTTACGCTGGCCCTAAAGGGCGAATATTTTGACGCGATCATGGCAGGCGAGAAACAGGAGGAGTACCGCCTCGTTACGCCTTACTGGCGTAAGCGCCTGGAAGGGCGTAGCTATGACGCCGTTGTGCTGACTAAGGGGTATCCCAAGCGTGAGGATCTTGCGCGGCGCCTATCGTTACCCTGGCAAGGGTATAGAGAGACGACCATTACCCATGCGCATTTTGGAGAAGAGCCTGTTGCGGTATTTGCGATTAGTGTTCAGCTTCCTTCAAAGCCGGTCGCGGATTGGTCTACTGCCCCGGAGGATGCATCACATGTGCTTTTGACTCCTGGAAGCCGCGTGTGTTGGCTTAAACTGGGTGCTCCTCGAGAAGTAGCCTATTGGCGTTGGCCCGAGCGTAAAGTCTGGCGGTGTGGTGTGGACGACAGCGATAAATGGCTTGGACATATGCATGTCGAGGCTCGGCCAACTGAAGGCACTTTCATGGCTGGACGCTAAAGCGAAATGTCCGACGCGCTCGCCAGACATTTCTGATAGCGCTAAAACAATCTTTTTGGTGATCATGCTACCCGCCCCCCCATCCTCATAAGGAAGCCAGGATGACTCGACTAGAACACGCGATAATTCAAGAAACCCGCGTCCATTTGGCCACGTTGCAAAATTTGCTAGCTACTCCACCTGAGGAGCGAGTGACGGAGTGCGGTTGTGATTTGGAGTTCCTCAATGCTGATGCAAGGCTGTCTGCGCTTTTAAACTTGGGACACCTTCCGGAAAGTGGCATGAGCGAAACCGGTGCACGTGCGTTGCTGGATATCGAGAGTGAAAGAGCGTTGCTACTGACCCCCGAGCAAGCGAATGATGACGCTTCTGTTCCATAGGCGGCAGGATGCTGATGAAAGGGACATCGTTCACGAACTGGACCCGGTCATAGGCCGGGTTTCTTTTGTGCTGGAAATGCACCCCAGTTGGAATGCAATTGCTGATTGAGTCCGATATTTTGTTTTGGAACGCTGGACATTCAGGACGGCGCAGTAAAATTTTCCGGGGTTTTATCTATGCATGCAGTTGTTCGATGCGCGTCTTTTCTTGCTTTTGTGGTGGTTGCTGGTTGCGCCGGTGGAAAGTTCGTCGAGAAGGAGTCAGCCGTCGTGACTGTGTCCGCGTACGGGCCTGATCTGTTCGGTCAGCATGCGCGTGGTACTGGTGGAAGCTGGGATGTCCGAGAGATCACCAGAGGGGCGACCCCTCTCAGCTATCCAGCTATGGAAGTGCGTGCTTGTAACCAATCGCGCACTGCCTGTTCATTAGGTTTTGGAGTTGTCGATGGCTCAGCTGAAATCATCTCTTCGAGCCCAACAGCGGCGACTGTGGCCATCAACCTGAACTACAAGGTTGGGCGCAGCTACTCGCACATCGTAAACGGTCAGGAAATTAAGCAGGAGGTACCTGCTGACATACAGGCCCTGCAGGGCAACCAGCAGATCTCGAAGAGGATCGAGGTCGCCTATGGTGAAGTCGCACATATACAGCTTCCATACGGAGTGGATGTTGCCGTATGTGCCCAGAGGCAAAACGCCGGCGAGATCGTGCTCGATCGTAGTGTATGCCAGGCGTTCTGACAGCTTGGCCTCTAAGTTCGGTGGATTAGATTCCCTTCTTCACGGTGCACGATTGATTAGCCAGGGTCCCGAGTGGGCCCTGGCGCACGCCCCTCATTGGTCCATTTGCCCGATGCGATGACAACCTCTGACTCATTGAAGGCATCCCGGCTATTCTCGAAGCGCGTTAGCTCGCTCTTGAGGCCGCGAAGATCTCCGGGCCTCAGTTGCAGGTACTCTTGGTATCGTCCTATTGGTAATAGTGAAGCGCGGTATTTCCAGAGGGTGTATTTCTCAATGTGTCCGGCGCCTTCAATCGCCTTGAGGACCTTTCCTTGGATGGGGACGTGGAGCATCAGCTTCATATCTCGACTCACCTCAGCCAGTCGTTGCTCAACGTTTCTCAGTGTCCGGCCGATTTTATAAAACGTGGCTCCGCCATCGGAGACCAGCTCGAACAGGTATAGGGTGGCAGATAGGATTTGCTCCTGCCTGGATGCTTCCACCTGATAGTGCGCGGGATGGAGTTGCCCCGCAGCTACGAGTCCGCGTTTCTCGAAAAGTCGCTCCTGAAGGCGCTTGCGTAGCCACGGATCGAACTTACTCAGTGACAACATCCCTGTTACTACTTGAGCGGTGTCAGTCAGCTGCCACTGTCCCCTATACCCATGCTCGATCAGTCCATATCGCTCCATACGCCCAATCATGAGTGAAGGTTTTCGATCTAAGTAGGAGGGGAAATACGACTTACTGGTTTGGTAAAACAATTCGTCAACGACGCTCGCCGGAAGCGAAAGGTTGAAATGATCCCATCCGGGTATCAAAGACAGGGGACGCTTGGATTCTCTGCAGGTACTGCCGTCATGCCGGAAATGGTGGATCCTCACCTGGCCGCGCACGGCGACCAGTGCCCTCGAACAGAAAGGGCAAACGAGGTCGCATAAGCCACTGTTCTGAGTGTCGATGCTGACGAGCTCGCCGTCTCGAGCTTTCCCTACAGTCAAAAAAGGCTCTATGGCCATTCGTTTGTAAGTCCCACGTGAGAGTGGAAATAGTATAGATGGCGTGTCGTCGGTGGTGCGCGTGTGTGTCTTCGCGGCCCCCCTCTTCATTGATCGATATCCTATCTGTTCCCTTATGGACGCCATTCAGACGACGCTGAAGGCACTGAAACGGTGGTGCGGTTGCATCCCCTCCGCGGAAGGCATCTATTCATGGATGGGTGAAACCAGATCGGTCGGCCCCGTCCATTCAACGCCGTCTTCGTCGAGAACCTTAACTTCATCAGTGGTTGGATAAACGGCAATGACCCGACCGACGCCATAGGAGGTGAGATCGGTTTGAAACTCTACCTCTTCAAAAAAACGCAGTTGCATTCGTGGTTCTCCGTACGGACGCGGGCATGTAGGTGCAGTGTCATTTACTGTGACTGGCTGTCGCTCTCGGCGAGAAGCGCATAGTAAAAATGCGAAGCGTGAAATGCTTTAGACAAAAGCAGTGTGAGCACCAGTGCGATACCTACTGCCGGCCAAATGGTATCGCCGTAGACGAATCGGTAGGCTGATTTCCATTCAGTAAACAGGTTCAAGAGAAATAAACCTGTGTTGGTGATGTGAAGCGTCTGAGTTACACGAAAGGCCATGAGCCAGTTTTTGTAGCGTTTCTCTAGATTTTCTGACGGTAACTGCATGGTGATTCCTGAAGCAAATCGTTGTCGGTCGAGTGCTAGCTTCAACAGCTAGTCCTGATTGAGTCTTGGCTGATACGCGGACAAATAATCTCATCCCTAGACTCAACCCATACCCAAGACTGCCCCCTGCAAGGGATCAGATATGCGTTCGGAGCTGCTGAAGTTTGAACCTCACTGGTTGAGCCGTACGTGTGCGATGACCTGCCGCTATACCTGCTAGATGCGCTCCATCGCATCTTCTGCTGCAGTCTGTTTGTTACCCCATAATCAGCTCTCGCCTTCAGGGCAAATGATCCCGGAATGAGTGGCCAATAGCCCACTTGCACTTCTTAAAACGCAGGTAGCCTGAGTCGTAACCGGTCGGTTGCGGCCAACTCCAGCCAGGATCGAAATATGTTCACCCAAATCCATACTCTTGCGGTTTCAGCGTTACTTGTTTTCACCCTGGGCAGTGGATGGGCGTCGGCTGAACCTGCATCGAAAAATCAGTCAGTCGCCGTCGGGGCCCGCGTCGAGGTATCCGAGTTGTACGAGCACACTCACAGAGCGAGTGCCGAATTCGCGCAGAATGAAAATACAAAGATCGAAAATGAGACGGCCAGCAGGCCACAAGACATTTCGCGTATTGAGTTGGAACCTGGCATTTATCATCTGGAAACCAAACACTCAAATGATCTCCGCGGCGAGCAGGATTTGGTGCTCGTTGTTGGCGCCGGCGCCGGCGACGTAAAGGTTTATGAGATCAGGTCAATTTCCCCGATCGTTGTAGCCCGCGAGGTCGAGTCGGTCCCGGCGAATGTCGAACGTCGGCTGCAGGTGAATACCAAGCAAGCCCAGCAGCCTACGTACCGATTCTGACAGAGACGTTGAGAGATTTTTTCGATGAAACCAACTCGAGCAAAACGTCAATTGTCACCTGGCCAGGGCGATCTGTTCGGTCTTGACCAGATCTTCAGCATTTACCAGGCAACCCCGGATGCCGCTATAAGTAATGCCGAGCTTTACAAGCGTGTTTCGCAGAAAACCGGCGTGTCTCTTTCTGTGATTGATGAGCGTGTGCCAGTTGGCAAAAGTGGTGAAAAACACAGCATTTCCCGACGGGCAATTCGGTTCAGGCAACAGGATCTTAAGCAACAAGGGATTCTGGAAAGGGTCAAGGGGGAACGTGGTGTATGGCGGTTGACTGAGGCTGCGAAGCGCGACCTCCATGCCGCAAAATCAGGGGTAAAGCTTCTGGGATTTCGTACCGATTTGGGCATAGCGGTATGGGGGCCATCGGGCGATATCTTCAAGAAGTTACACGTGCCGGTAACGCTCGTGTATTCGTCTCCGCCGTATGCTTTGCGTCGGCCGCGGGCCTATGGAAACCCTGACGAAAGGGAAATCGTTGACTTCATTTGCGACACGCTGGAGCCTGTCATCGAAGCGATGGCGGAGGACGCGTCTCTAGTTCTGAACGTGAGCAACGACGTGTTTCACGCAAACTCTCCTGCGCGCTCGACCTACGTTGAGCGATTGACTCTGGAGATCTGCGATCGCTTCAATCCAATGTGGCTGATGGATCGTTTGATATGGGAAAACCCATCAAAGATGCCTGGTCCCATGCAATGGTGCAGTCGTACGCGCCAGCAGCTTCAGGTCTCTTGGGAGCCGTTGCTTTGGTTCGCGAGAAATCCATTGAAGGTGAAATCCGATAACCGTCGCGTTCTCGAACCTCACTCGGAGCGCCATTTGAAGTTAATGCAGGCTGGCGGTGAGAACCGGGATACCAATTACGGAGATGGCGCCTACCGCCTTAAGGTCGGCAGCTTTGGTACGCCGACACCTGGCCGAATTCCAAACAACATCATCACCAGGGGCCACCGTTGTGCTCATGGCTCCCGGTACCGCAAAGCAGCAATCGAGCTAGGGTTACCAACTCATGGTGCAGGTCAGCCGTACAGCGTGCCGGAGTTTCTGATCAAGTTTCTGACAGAGGAGGGAGATTTGGTCGTCGATCCGTTTTCTGGTCGGGGAATGACGTCGCTGGCTGCGGAGCTTAATAACCGTGCGTGGATGTCGGGGGAGATCAATCTTGAGTACATTCGCTCTGGCGCGGAGCTTTTTCGAGGCCGGCCGGGATTCTGGCTCAACCCCCAGATCGAGCGTGCATTTAGAGCCGGCCGGGAAGAGTGTTGAAGATCGCCACTCTCTTGCATCTGGTCGAGTTATGCAAAAATGAATCTCTAGTTAGGGTAACAGGCCAGGCATGCTGTGAATGGCCAGACTGATTTCTGAGGAGCGTTAAAATGGATGTTTTGAATCAGATCAAGGACGCGGGTTTGGAGTTGCTGAATGGCCATAGACGTGCAGTTGCTGCGTTGACTGTTGGTCACTCAGTGACGGCCATAGATACCGAGGGCCGAACTCTCGAAATCACCATGAAGGATGGTCGCGTCGTTGCAAACGCTGTTGCACCCTCTGATTGTGGCCAGCGGTCGGGGATTCTGGTTAGGAAAATACCAGCATCCGTTTTAACTAAAAATCCAGCAAACCCGCGCGCCTCGGCAGATCGCTAAAATGAATGACGCCACGGTGTGCCCGCAAGCCATTGCTCTATCGCCTGGTGAGCAGGGTTTATTTAGCTCGATCATCGAGCATATTTATCCTGAGCCCAAAGCGGGTACCTCACTTCCCATTGAGCGAGGTGAGTCACGCGCCGCTAAGGGGCTGGAGCGTAAAGGCCTGGTCGTGATTAATCACGATGCCTCCGGCTCCCTGCTTATGACATTTACCGCCTTAGGCGGGGCGACGTATGACCAGTATCGGCGACTGCATTCACCGAATTGATCCATTGGTCCAATTCCCGACATTCAAAGTTCCCCGGCTACGCAAGTACGACTAAGGCCGCTTTGAAGGCTCGCGAACTTTCTTCCTCCAATTTTCTAACCGTTATCGATGAGCTCCCAATGCGTAACACAGTAAAAGTTATGTCTCTCATGATCTGCGGCTTTGCCGCGGGCTGCAGCTCTGAACCATCGCCTAACCCTCTGGACTCGCCGGCGTACGTCGCGGCACTTGAAAAACAGAAGCACGCTGTTGAAACGGTCAAGGTTTACCAGGTGGTACCACCGAACTCCCTTGCCGTGAGAGCGGTAATGAGCGCCACATGCGGTAGCGATAGTGTGCTCACCGGCGCCGATGAAAATTACGTCCTCACAGGACTGAAGGTTAAGGCTTTCAGCAGCGGTGCCGATGGAATAGCAGAGGTGGTTATCAAGCAGCTTCCGGATCCTGGGCGGCACTGTGACGGAAATGTTGCTTTAGGCGGCACCGCAAAGGCGTTCACCGTACAGCGCTAACCGTTCAAATTTCCGCTGTTGCGTAAAATCAGGAAATTCAAATGTTCAATTTCATAATCTCCATCACTTGGCAGGTGCTTGTTTTTTGGGTCGCCACAAAGATTGGTTTTTCGATGCAGGTTATCGATAGCGCGACTGTGTTTGTGAAACAAACAGAGATTTGCCAGTACCTCCAAATTCCTGTGCAGGAGGGCCACTGTCGTGTTGTGGGTCGAGTTGAGGGAAATTTAGGTGGCACCTGGACCGTTACACCAAGGCCAGAGCTGCCAGTGACCTTTGAGCTGCCTCCTGGTGAATGGCCCCTGATGTACAACTCAGATGATTGGCACATGGTTGGAGGAACCCCAGCTGTAGCAGGGTTGACCGTTGTGACCATCTTCTTCGCCGGCATTGGTGTCTGGGGGAGCTTTTGGGTGAAACGTCGACAGGTTCGACGAAGTAATACGGATGTGCAGCAGGAAGGGGTATAGGGCGCCAAGATTTGTCTCGGCAGATCTCTGATATCAAATCAAAAAAAACTGGTCAATTTCTTAGCCTCACGGACCTGAGAATAACCACAAATCAAGGAATTCAAATGACATCGCCATCGGTCGCTTCTGATAAAAAACGTCCTGCGGATGCTAAACAGCTTTTTGTATGGTTCGCTGCGTTTATTGTCCTCATTCTCGTGTCAGTGTGGGGGTTGTGTATCGGAGTGCAGTGGAACTGGACGATCGCGGCGGTGCTGGCTTGCACCTGCGCGGGGCTACTGGTTATTGCACTCCCGATTGAAGATTGGCAAAAGTCAGTTATCGGCGTAGTTCTAGCAGGTGTTGGCTATTTTGTGGGTCTTCCCGGAATGCTCAATCCTGTTGATGATGTTCAGATCACACCCTTTGCAGTGGGCGTTGGTGGCAAGGAAATTACTGTCTCGGTAGGGAAGGGCGATTGCCGATTTCAACCGAAGGGAAACATCCTCACTTGTAACGCCCAGGTCCGCCCTGCCGAGTAAGCGCCACCCTTCTCCAGGCGCACCACGCCAAGTTCGATAAAGCCCAAGAACAGTTAGGGCGCGGCACTCGCGCCCACGCCAAAAGGAACGTCAAATGCCTCACAAAGCATTGCAGGCCGTGTGGCCTATTGAATTCCCTCGTCTGAGTGATCGCGTCCAGACTAGCTGGTTCAGCCAGCTCAATCACATTCATGGAGAAAAAACCGAAGGCGGCGTGCGTGACGCAGTCCTTCTGGCCCAAGGCTTTGTTGTTGCGTTGCTCGAGGCGGAGCTTATCGAGGAGCCGGGTGCGCATCTGTTGGGAACCACGCTGCTTCGCGTTCAGAACGATGCTATTGCCCGCTTGCATGCTGCCAACATAGTCGGACAGACCGCCACTGAGGTGTTTTTAAACAAGGTGCAACCATCGCTTTCCGACCAGTTCACCATTATCCGCGGTGGGCTTGAAGGCAATCGTAAAGCGACTTTGCAAGAGGTCCACGATTTTCTAGACGCATGTGGCTTAAGCCCGGAGTCTGCCCAATGGGAAGGCGCCATGGCCGGTGTACCAATTGAAGTTGATGGAACTACCATCCGATTTGTCCGGATGACGTAGGGTGAGCCATACGCCCGTTTGGCGCCGTCCGGTATTTCAGGTAGATATAGCCCTAAGGAAACCACTCAAAGGCAACCGGCATGGTTAGGGGCGCTTTAAAGCAGGTCGGTAAGGGGCTGGGCAGCATAGTCTTGGCAGTGGGGAGTGCAGTATTTGCAGCATACGCCCAGAAGCATTTCCCAGGCTTGGCCTTTGCCCTTGCTCTTCTCATAATGGTCTGCGCTTCGATACCCATGGTGCTCTTCTTCAACCTTTTCACGGGTAGAAGTGGGTCTGTGTCTAGCTACAAATTTCAGAAGCAGGATGACGAGTGGGACGATCTTTTCAGTCCGTGGCATCGAAATGATGACGACTCCCGGCATGAGTGAGACGCCTACCAGCCCTTACCTCGGTGGCATACAAAGTCATGAAAGCTGCTTGGAGCGCTTCGGGTCGTTCTCAAAAATACGCTCAATATCGAAGGATCTAACCTTGAAGAGAAGAGAAGTTGAGCGGCGCGTGCAGGAATCCATCCAGGAGCTTCTGGATGACGAGCTGAGTGTTAATCACACATTCCGATACACGCCGTCCTATGCAGATGATCGTCATCGCATGAAGCTGGAGCTCAATGCGATGGAGAAGGATGTCGAAGAGGGGCGCAGGCCCCAGTCAATTTTGGTGTTGAGGATAGTGTTCCTCCACGACCTCAGGGAAATTCAAATACCGAATATCTTTATGCCTGACTGTATGAAACGTTCGCGGTTGGGGAAGCGGACTATCAAAGCGATCCACGACGTGGGTGCATCGTTCGATTATGAGCTTTTTATCACTGACCTCACGCAGTCATTCTTTGATCGCTTGCTGAAGCGAGGTGCAGTGCAGATGAATGAGTCGTGCGTTCAGATCACAGCCACAACCGACTTAACCAGCGATGTGGGAAGTCCCATACATGTTTTCGACGAAAGTCAGGAAATCACCACCGCTTCAATCTTTGACTTTTTGAAGGACAAGTAACGCATTGCTATACGGCGTTCCCCATCACAGTTACCTGGTACCGCAAGAATGCTGAACAGGGATTTGCCAC
>Ga0105244_10001453_pt1 | contig 19179 bp, 22 predicted proteins | sample KBSM44metaG_FD_80423 | JGI IMG/M metagenome (GOLD analysis project Ga0105244, IMG submission 80423) | Miscanthus rhizosphere microbial communities from Kellogg Biological Station, Michigan, USA - KBS M4-4 metaG | ecosystem: Host-associated > Plants > Roots > Rhizosphere > Soil | place... | reverse complement strand
TGTCCCTGAGCCGATACGCACAACCACGGGGGTTGCACGTTGGGGTTGGTGTGCATGTCCGCTCGACGGAAAGCCTTAAAACCTCCTGCAATCTCCACCTTGAACTTTCGGGTTCAAGGGCTAAACCGACAGCGGTTCGTCGGGGAGTCCATATTCGGTCAGTTGCCAGCCCCGTTGTCTGGCAACGACGACCCCGCTCAAGCTTCAACCTCCTTTCCGGATCAGCCTGCATGACCTCCTGCTCATGATCAGCGCCCAGTCACTTACACGTCCGCAATTGCGCCGCCAGCTACGCAAGGCACGCAAAGCCTTGAGCCGCGGCCAGCAACGCGAAGCCGCACGGGATATTTACCGTCAACTGGCGCAGCACCCACTGTTTCGACGTGCCCGACATGTTTCGCTGTACCTGCCGATGGATGGCGAGATCGACCCGCGGCTGTTGCTGCGCGAAGCCCAGCGCCGCGGCAAGGCAACCTATCTGCCAGTGCTCAACGCATGGCCGCGCACCCGCATGGTTTTTCAGCGCGTGCGTCCCGGCGAGACATTCATCCCCAACCGTTTCCGCATCCCCGAGCCGCGCATTGACCGGGCAAAACAGCGCACTATATGGGCGCTCGACCTGATTCTGATGCCGTTGGTAGGTTTCGATGACGAAGGCGGTCGCCTGGGCATGGGCGGAGGTTTCTACGACCGCAGCCTGGCGTACCTGGCGCGCAGAAAGACCTGGCGCAAACCGGTGTTACTGGGACTGGCTCACGAGTGTCAGAAAGTCGATCGACTGGCGCAGGCCAGTTGGGATGTACCGCTGCAAGGCACGGTATCGGATAAAGGCTGGTATGTGGCGCAGACACTCTGATCGTTCAGCCAACAGGGCAATCAACGATCAGAGTACAAGCAGGGCTCAATGCCTGCCGGGGACTTTTTGCTGCTGCTGAGTGATCTCGACTGGAGCGTCATCCTTGGTGGACCACAAGCTTTGTGCATAACCGGTTGTCACGACACCCAAGCCAAACAAAATAACCAGAATCCAGAGTAAATCAGGCTTGCGTTTCATTGACTGCCCTCCTTAGGCAAATCAATACGATGTCAGCATCGGTTTTTATATAGGCCGTGCAGCAGCGTGGAACTTTAAAGGGCGGCATTTTGCGGTAACGTGAACCAGTACGCAAATAGTGGCGCGAACCGATTGTCGGTTTGTCATCAAGCCACTCGAAATACCGTGAACTTTTTGTCTGTGGAGTGAGCACAATGGCCTATTGGCTGATGAAGTCCGAGCCTGATGAATTCTCGATCAGCGACCTGCAACGACTGGGCAACGCTCGCTGGGACGGGGTGCGCAACTATCAGGCGCGTAATTTTCTGAGAGCCATGACCGAGGGCGACGAGTTCTTTTTCTACCACTCCAGTTGCCCGGAGCCGGGAATCGCCGGCATCGCTAAAATCGCCAGGTCAGCCTATCCGGACCCTACCGCACTGGACCCCGAGAGCCACTATCACGACGCCAAGGCCACAGAGGAAAAGAATCCGTGGAGTGCCATCGACGTCGAGTTCGTGGAGAACTTCAAGCGCGTGCTGGGGCTGGGCTATCTCAAGCAACAAAGCCAGCTGGAGCAACTGCCTCTGGTACAGAAAGGCAGCCGGCTCTCGGTGATGCCGGTCACCGCCGAGCAATGGGCGGCGATACTGGCACTGCGCTGACGGACGTTATTGAACGATGAAGTTATTGAACAGCAGGTCTTCGACAATCGGCTTGCCTTCTTCATCGTTCATAACGCGCTGAACCTGCTTGAGTGCCTCCTGACGAATGTTTTCCTTCGCTTCGGCGCTGCTCATGGAATCAACGGTCTGCTGAGTGAACAGCGAAACCAGTTGATTGCGGATCAGTGCATCATTGCGCTTCACGGCGGCCTCGGCGTCGGCACCGGTCACACGCAAGGAAATGTCAGCCTTGTAGACACGCAGCTTGGGGCCGCCATCGAGCGCGTAGTTACCCACGAACGGAGGCGTCAGCGAGACATAAGCCGCCTTGGGCGCACCACCTTCTTCCTTGGCTTCCTCTTGCGCCATGACAGGCAATGACAAGGCCAGCAACATCAGAATCCACGCTTTCACAGTCCACTCCTTAATACGGTTTGCCACGTAGCTTACAGCTTATGTGTGCTTATCAGGCAGGGCCATGCTTGTTGACCCGGGAACCCGCTTAACTGACTTTATCGGCCATTACCGGAAAAGGAATAGCCCGATGAAAGCCCTGTTATGCAAAGCCTTCGGTCCTGCCAGCACACTGGTGCTCGAAGACGTCCCCGGCCCCGCGATCAAAAAGAACGAAATTCTGCTTGAAGTGCGCGCCGCCGGGGTCAACTTTCCCGACACCTTGATTATCGAGGGCAAATACCAGTTCAAGCCCCCCTTCCCGTTCTCACCGGGTGGTGAGGCCGCAGGCGTAATAGCCGCCGTCGGGGAAAACGTCAGCCACCTGAAACCCGGAGACCGTGTCATGGCGCTCACCGGCTGGGGCAGCTTTGCCGAACAGGTCGCCGTTCCCCACTACAACGTACTGCCGATTCCGCAGGGCATGGACTTCACCACGGCGGCCGCATTCAGCATGACCTACGGCACCTCCATGCACGCGCTCAAACAACGCGCCAACCTGCAAGCGGGAGAAACCCTGCTAGTGCTCGGCGCATCCGGCGGCGTCGGCCTGGCCGCCGTGGAAATTGGCAAAGCCCTCGGCGCCCGCGTCATCGCCGCCGCCAGTAGCGCGGAAAAACTTGAAGTCGCCAAAAACGCAGGCGCAGACGAACTGATCAATTACAGCGAAACCAGCCTCAAGGACGAAGTAAAACGTCTCACCAACGGCAACGGCGCCGACGTGATCTACGACCCGGTCGGCGGCGACCTTTTCGACCAGGCCATCCGCGCCATCGCCTGGAACGGTCGCCTGCTGGTCGTCGGCTTCGCCAGCGGCCGCATTCCGGAACTGCCCGTCAACCTGACCCTGCTCAAGGGCGCCTCGGTGGTCGGCGTCTTCTGGGGCTCGTTTGCGCAGCGACAACCGCAGGACAATGCGGCGAACTTCAAGCAGCTGTTTGCGTGGTTTGAAGAAGGGAAATTGAAGCCGCTGGTGTCGACGGTTTATCCGCTGGAAAGGGCTGGGGAGGCGATTGATTTGTTGGGGGGGCGCAGGGCTGTGGGGAAGGTGGTGGTGTTGGTTGGCAAAGCCTGAAACTCACGCAAATACACGCGAGATTCCCTGACATGGGGATGCGATCCAAGCGAAGCTTCGCTTGCTCGCGAAGGCGTATTCACAGGGCAACAAACATTTTCGTTGCCATGCTCGCTCACGCTTCTCTGGAGACTCCGCGTCCAATCTTGAATGTGCATCATGGAGCGAATGGTGACGCGGAGCCTTACGAAAGGCATTCCCGCTGACGCGTGCGAGACGAGAGATATCCGTCGGCTGTACCGACGTCTTCGTGAGCAAGCTCACTCCCACAAGTACGCGGCACTCACGCTGTCCGTGACTGAAGCTTTGTACGCACCGAGAAGAAATCCTCACACTGCTCGCATAGCCTTCTTTATTAGAAGGTAAACGCGAAAATATATAAACCACTAAGGCAGCATCTTCAAATAATCACAGTGACTTTAGTGCAGGCAGTAAATTTGCGAGCTTACTAAACACTATAAATCAGGAAGTTGGCACATCACCCATACATAATTATGGCTTTTCAGAAAAAAGCCTTTGTTAGCCTATCGCCATACAAAAAAAAGGAAATTGTATGAGCGAAAATAACAGTAACGATGACCCTCCGGAAAAAAACATCCTGGTAGACCGTGGTATTCCAATGCGCCCGGATTCGGATTTATCAAAAAACTTTCATATCGGTGCGGAAAGCAACGGCAGCAATTCCGGTTGGAACATTGGAGTCGTTGGTAGCGGCAATGGCGGAAGCCGCCGAGCGAGAGCGCGTTGAAGCGCAGGTGCGCGCACAGGCCGAAAAAGATCAGGCACATCGACAGGCTCTTGAAACGCTGACAGCGTCCTATCCCTCGTTACAATCTGGATTGGCACAAAACTACTTACTGGCTTCTGCATCGCTGCCAAATGATCTTCAAAAAGAAATAGCGTCAGGTCATGATCTAAATGCTGATCCCCCACGCGACGAGCAGACTCTTGAGCTGATACTTCAGAAAAAAACCAGGGTTAACTATTTACTTGCAATCAAACAACCGTTACTGGACGAGCGTCGCACTCAGGCTCTGAGTCTCACCGGTCAAGAGCTTGACCATGCTACACAAAAAGACCACCTGAACTACCTGGTGTACTACAGCCAGGGTGATCCGCCACGTGTGCAGCAGGCCCATGAAGCGTGGGTAAACGCTTTATCTCAAACCTACGAAGCAAAGCTTCTTGCCGAGTCGGTCACGCTGCTCAATGAACAATCAGCAGCGCTTTCCATGCGCCATGCTGAACTGTCGCTGGCCAATAAACCGGCCAGTCAGGAAGCACGACAGGCCTCTGGCATCGACAAGTTGTGGTCAGTTATTACCCCCGCGTCAACCACCACCGCAGCACCAGGCATCAGAACCGTTGCGACCAACATCGCGAAGGATCTACTCATCAGGATTGCGACCAGAACATTGGGCAGCAATCTGGTTACGTTGCTGGCGATGTATCCACAACCGTTGGGCGACGCAGAACTGCCGCCCGCCGCTATCGCCACACCTCTGTCGCAGCTCAACCTGCCGCCGCATATCGATCTGCACTACCTTGCCAGCGTCAAGGGCACGCTGGATGTCCCTCATCGACTGACATCCGATGAAGCTGGCACAAGCGGCGCTACACGCTGGGTAGCTACGGACGGTGTGAAAGTTGGTACCAAGGTTCGCGTAAGAACTTTCACCTATAACGCACAGAACAATTCCTACGAGTTTATCCGTGACGGGGAATCGACACCGGCACTGATATGGACGCCAATAGCACGACCGGCGGACAGCTCGACAAGCTCACCCGCAGGACCACCCGCTTTGCCGGTAGATCCAGGCAACGTGGTGACACCTTTTGTACCCGAGCTTGAAGCTTATCCGGCGATTGATCGAGATGATCCTGATGATTACATTCTCATATCGCCGATTGATTCAGGGCTGCCGAATAGCTACCTGCTGTTCAAGGACCCGAGGTCGATTCCGGGGGTTGCGAGTGGGTATGGTGAGCCGGTGACGGCTAGCTGGCTGAGGGGACCGACGGCAAGTCAGCCGACACCCATTCCTTCGAGCATCGCGGAAAAGCTGAGAGGACGACCATTCGCAAGTTTTGACAAGCTGAGGGAAGCGATCTGGTTAGAGGTATCAAAAGACCCGGAGTTGAGCCGACATCTTGGGGAATTAAGCCGTATTGAGGTATCAGATAAACGTGCACCTCTTGTCAGGGCAGCAGATAGGGTAGGTAAACGTGTGAAATATGAAATCCATCACAAACACTGGATTAGCGAAGGCGGAGCAGTTTACGACTTGGACAATTTGGTAATCATGACGCCGAAAGACCATATTCAAGCTCACAGGAAAAACCAATGAAACTCAAATCTCAATTGAGCGACTATACCGAAGCTGAGTTCATGGAAATCCTGAACGAACTTTTTAACGGCGTAAGCGCAACCAAAGAAAATGCTGAAGAATACGTCATTAGCCTTATCGATCACGTTGCAGAAGTGACTGAACATCCAGAAAAATCAGATTTATTGTGTTATCCACCCGAAGGCCGGGAGGATAGCGCTGCAGGGGTTATGAAAGAAATAAAAGAGTGGCGAGCAAAAAATGGCAAGCCGGGCTTCAAAGAGTAAGAGCCCCATACACAAACAGCTCTAACACTATAAAAAAGGAAATCATCCATGGAAGAATTACATCATCACCTCCAGCAATTACCTGGCTTTCTGCAAGCCGAGCTTGCGGCTCACGTCGGCGACTGGAACGGAACACGTTACATCGATATAACCGACAAACACATACACGCTATCAATCATCTGGTTGCCAGCAAACGCGCTCCCTTGCAACAGGACCACATCGACAATTCGTATTTTTTGTGGGGCACTGATCCCTGGGATAAATCGTCTCTTGAGTTAAACGCACAGATGCGGGGTATGCCAGGCGGGGTGCCTACTGATTTTTACTATATGACGGGAGACGCCCGTTTTCATATGGAGAGCATCCGCTTTCTAAACGAACTCAAAGGCAATCTCGAATCGCTGCATGCTCGGCTGATAGAACAGGAACGCGAGTATAACGAGCGCATGGCCCAAGAAGCCGCACAACGCCAAGCCGAAGAAGCAGCGCGCGCAAGAGCCGAGGCTGAAGCGGCAGCTCGACGACTCGCGGAGGAACAAGCAGCGCAGCAGCGGGCCATAGAGGCCGCGTTACAACTTGCACAGCGTCAGGTCGAAGAAGCCGAGCACGCATTGGCCCTACGCAACGCCGAGGAAGCTCGCGCTAAAGAGGCCGAATCCAACCGAGCGATAGAGATGACGTTCGGGCCTGAGGCGTCGCGAGAAATCGATAATGCGATCAAGGTGCTGAGGGGCACTATCGAAATCGCGATCACCGACTTCTCGAATACGATCAGCGCTCACGGGGCGTTCGATATGAGTCAGCTTGAAGCGATTCAAAATATGAGCGCGACTCACTAACCGCTCACCAACAGTGCGGGGACCAAGGCAATAATGCTTTGGTCCCCGCATTTCGCTAACGCGCCCTCCCTTACAACGCCTTCCTCACATTCTCCGGCAAATAATCAACATACCTGCGCATCGGATTTTTTTGGCATTGAGCGACAATACCCGGCGTCGCTTCCAGCAGCTCAAGAACCAGGGCCTGACGCTCGTCCAGAGTGAGAAACTGCTCTACGACCGGACTGCTCGACAGGTACAGTTCTGTGCGCATCAGCGCATCCGGCTTGACGTCCTTGCGCCATTTGCGTCCCTCGAACATTTCCGTATTCAGCTGCCAGCACAACACCTGCTTCAGCTCGACATTGGCTGTCAGCGGCGGGTTGACATGTGGCCGCCCTGTGAAATTGAACGTGACCGTAACTGCTTCGCCCTCGGGGTGAGAGGCCGGCGGCTGCCAAGGTTCGAAGACCCACTGTTCGACAGCACTTCGGGTCAGGCTGATGAGCCTCGGATCGGGCGCCCCCAGCACTTCCAGGAAGCGTACGCCTCCATCGGCCTGAATGAAAACCCTGATGCTGACACTGCGTTTTACGGAGGAACGAAGCATTGATGTCGGATAGCCCGGCTCAGGCATATGCAACGGCACCGGATACGACGGCAACGCCTGTGCTCCCCCCGCCCAAAGCAACCCTGTAATCATCATGCAACCCAGCACGCGGCTCATTCGCTGCCCTCCGCTTGCTCGGCCAACCCGACCATCAATACCTTGACCGGCCCAGGCAGGTAATCCCCATACAGATGATCCGGATTGCTTCTGCAGTTGCTCACTACCGCAGGTATCGACGCTCCGAGCAATTCAAGCAACGCCTTCCGCTGGGGCTCGCTGCGCTGATGGGCAACATGACTGCCGAACAGCGCCTGTCCGGTGTACCAGAACACGTCGACTTTACTCAGCGGCTCTTTGGGATATTCCTGGCGGGCGGATTTCACTTCGTGGTTGAGGTAACCGCAACGGATGTTGCCCAGGCCGACGGTGACTTCGGTATTGAAACGCCGATAGCCGTGGGAACCAAAAATGACGGGCACGGTAATCGTGGTCATGGGCGGCGCGCCGACTGTTCCGACCCAGGGTCTATAGCGCCATTGGCGGAGTGCCTGCTCCACTGCTGCGGCGAGCTGCGGATGCCCACTCTCGATAGCCTTGGCTTCACGAACCTGCCCGTCGGATTTGATCCACAGCTGGGCGCGGACCTTGCCTGCGTAGCGGGTCTTGACCAGTTCAGGAGGAAACATTGGTGTCGGCGTGTATATCGGCACCAGAAATGGCTCTGCAGCGCCTGCGTGAGGGGCCAGTGATGCGGCAATCATGAACGCGGTCATTCTCATTGTTGTAGGGGCTCATCGTCGTGGTGCACCTCCAGGGCGCAGTGATGACGATGGTAAGAACCTGCCGACATATCAGTCAGCACACGACTTCCGATACGCCTGTAGGACCCATCCCAAATACTTGAAACACCTTTAAACATTTGCGCATTGTTCGTAAAAGAACAGCCGATCGCCTGCATTTCCTACAAGGAATCAGCCCGAAGGCACTGCTTTTTTCTGTAATGAAAATGTAATATTCGCATTCGCAAAAACAACAATAATCAGGAGCTTCTCCATGTTTGGGTTTTTCCGCCCTGCCAGGCATCAGGCACCCCTTCCCGAAGAAAAGGTAGACAGTACCTATCGCCGTCTGCGCTGGCAGATCTTCGCAGGCATCTTTATCGGTTACGCGGGTTACTACCTGCTGCGCAAGAATTTCTCGCTGGCGATGCCGTATCTGATCGACGAAGGCTATACGCGCGGCCAGCTGGGCGTGGCGATGTCTGCCATTGCGATTGCCTACGGCTTGTCGAAATTCCTCATGGGCATCGTTTCGGATCGCTCCAACCCGCGTTACTTCCTGCCGTTCGGCCTGCTGGTCTCTGCGGGGATCATGTTCATCTTCGGCTTCGCGCCGTGGGCGACGTCCAGTGTCACGATCATGTTCGTGCTGCTGTTCATCAATGGCTGGGCACAGGGCATGGGCTGGCCGCCGAGCGGGCGGACGATGGTCCACTGGTGGTCGCAGAAAGAGCGCGGCGGTGTGGTGTCGGTGTGGAACGTGGCGCACAACGTCGGCGGCGGTTTGATCGGCCCACTGTTCCTGCTCGGCATGGGCTGGACCAACGACTGGCATGCGGCGTTTTACGTGCCGGCGGCGGTTGCATTGCTGGTCGCGGTGTTCGCCTTCGCGACCATGCGTGACACACCGCAATCGGTCGGCCTGCCGCCTATCGAGCACTACAAGAACGATTATCCGGAAGGCTACGATGCCAGCCACGAAGAAGAATTCAGCGCCAGGGAAATCTTCATCAAGTACGTGCTGCGCAACAAATTCCTGTGGTACATCGCCATGGCCAACGTGTTCGTTTACCTGCTGCGCTACGGCGTGCTGGACTGGGCACCGACCTATCTGAAAGAAGCCAAGCACTTCACGGTCGACAAGACCTCATGGGCCTATTTCCTCTACGAGTGGGCGGGCATTCCGGGCACGCTGCTGTGCGGCTGGATGTCGGACAAGATCTTCAAGGGCAATCGCGGCCTGACCGGCATGGTGTTCATGCTTCTGGTGACCATCGCCACGCTGGTGTACTGGCTGAACCCTGAAGGCAATCCGACCGTCGACATGATCGCCCTGGTGTCCATCGGCTTCCTGATCTACGGTCCGGTGATGCTGATCGGCCTGCAGGCGCTGGAACTGGCGCCGAAGAAGGCAGCAGGCACGGCGGCAGGTTTTACCGGGCTGTTCGGCTATCTGGGCGGGTCGGTCGCGGCCAGCGCGGCAATGGGCTACACGGTTGACCACTTCGGCTGGGATGGCGGCTTCGTGCTGTTGATCGGCGCGTGCATTCTGGCGATGGTGTTCCTTGCGCCGACGCTGCGGCACAAGCAGGTCGCCAGCACGTCCCGCGACATCAAAGGCTGATCAGGCAGTCTCTGACTTGCAGCGCTTGAGCCGCGCCTCCAGATTCAGGTCTGGCATGGCGTGGCTACGCAGGGCCTTGGCGGTCTGCTCCACGTACTCGCGGGTGGTTCCATAGCGTCCTCTGGCGCTGGCGAGCACCTGGCTCAGCACGCTGTCCGGCAGGTTGCCTGCGTAGCTGGGCAGATGCCGCTCGAGCACGAAGCCCAGCGCCTGCACCTTCCGGCCATCTTCAAGGCGGCAATTGAGCCAGTGCGGGCGATACGAGGGGTACGGCATCTCGCGCTCCCACAAGGCCAGCAGCGATTTTTCCAGGCACTCATCCGGCAGACGATAGGCAAAGCCGGTGCATGAACCGCCACGGTCCAGACCAAATACCAGCCCCGGGACTTCCGGCGTGCCACGGTGTTCGTGCGACCAAAGGTAAAGCCCGCGGTGATAACCGTGCACTCGGGCGCGCTGGCTCTCCACGGCGGTGCACTCGGGACGCCAGATCAGTGAGCCGTAAGCGAACAGCCAGACCGGGCCGCCCTTGTGACGACGCATGGTGGCGTTCATGGATGCGAGCAACTGCTCGCGGGTAAGCTGTGGGCCCATATCGATAACGGGCGGGTACGTCAGGCCAAGGCCGTCATGCACTGCAACGGCCAACTCGTTGATTGGGTTCTCCATTTGCCTCCCTGACAGTCTGACTGTCAGTTTTTACCGAGCCCCGCCGACTCGCTCGTGGTTGAGCGGCATCAGGGTGTCGTGGTTCGGTTGTTGCCACAGGCCAAGGGCCTGCCGTTACTAAAGTTTGCCTGGCGACGAACAGGCGTCGCCATCGGTTGTAATCAGTTAAAGCAATTTACACTCCACTCATGCAGCCGTCAGTCCGGCATTACGGGCGCGGTGCGTAGGCGAATACGTCTGCGCGCATCTGATGGGCATCCATTCCGGCGTCGACCAGAGCGTCCAGCGTTCCGTAGATCATCGCTGGAGAGCCGCTGGCGTAGACGTGGACGGCCGACAGGTCCTTGATGTCCTCGCAAACCGCCTCGTGCAGCAGACCGCAACGCCCCTCCCAGCCGCACAGGTCGCTGACAACCTTGTGCAGGAACAGGTTCGGCAGTTTCGCCCACTCATCCCAATGGCTGACCTGGTAGAAATCTTCGGGACGACGCACGCCCCAGTAAAGGTGCACGGGATGACTGAAGCCTGTGGAGCGACAGTGTTCCAACAAACTGTTCATTTGCGCCATGCCCGTACCGGCCGCGATCAGCACCAGCGGCCCGTCCGGCAGCTCTGCAAGGTGGGTGTCGCCAAAGGGCAGCTCGACCCGTGCCATGCGGTTGCGTTGCAGCTGCTCGATCAGACTGCGCGCACTGTCTTCACGAGCCAGCACGTGCAGCTCCAGGTCGCGACCGCTGTGCGGCGCCGATGCGATGGAAAACGCCGACTTCTCGCCGTTCTCGCGCTCGATCATCAGGTACTGCCCGGCGTGATAACGCGGTGGCTTGCCAGCCGGCGCGCGCAGGCCGACCCGCCAGACATCACCACCCACCTCGACACATTCGCTCAACTGGCAGGCAAAGCTGCGCACCGGCAGTTCACCCTTGGCCAGCACGCCATCCCACAGCACCACACACTCAGTCAGCGGCTCGGCCACACAGGTGTGAATTTCGCCGTGATCGAGCGTCTGCCCCGACTGCATCACACGGCCCTCGACCAGCAGAGCCGAACAGACATGGCAGTTGCCATTGCGACAACTCTGCGGGCACTCGTAACCCAGACGCTGTGCAGCATCGAGTATCCGCTCGCCCGGCAGGGTTTCCAGCACCGCACCTGATGGCTGCAAGGTTACGCGCATCAATCTATTCCCAACTGAGTCCAGATTTCATCCACCCGGCGTGTGGTGGCTTCGTCCTTGACGATCGCCCTGCCCCACTCGCGACTGGTCTCACCTGGCCATTTGTTCGTGGCATCCAACCCCATTTTCGATCCCAGGCCGGACACCGGCGAGGCGAAATCGAGGTAATCGATGGGCGTGTTGTCGATCATGACCGTGTCGCGCTTGGGGTCCATGCGCGTGGTGATGGCCCAGATCACGTCATTCCAGTCCCGTGCATTGATATCGTCGTCGGTGACGATCACGAACTTGGTGTACATGAACTGGCGCAAGAACGACCAGACCCCCAGCATCACGCGCTTGGCATGGCCGGGATACTGCTTCTTGATGGTCACCACCGCCATGCGGTACGAGCAACCCTCGGGCGGCAGGTAGAAATCGACGATTTCCGGGAACTGCTTTTGCAGAATCGGCACGAACACTTCGTTCAGCGCGACACCCAGAATCGCCGGCTCATCAGGCGGACGACCGGTGTAGGTGCTGTGGTAAATCGGCTTGATGCGGTGCGTGATGCGCTCGACGGTCAGCACCGGAAAGCTGTCGACTTCGTTGTAATAGCCGGTGTGGTCGCCGTAAGGCCCCTCGTCGGCCATCTCGCCCGGATGAATCACGCCTTCGAGCACGATCTCGGCGCTGGCCGGGACTTGCAGATTGCTGCCACGGCACTTGATCAGCTCGGTGCGCGAGCCACGCAGCAGCCCGGCAAAGGCATATTCGGACAGGCTGTCCGGTACCGGCGTCACGGCCCCGAGAATGGTTGCCGGGTCCGCGCCCAGTGCGACGGCGACCGGATAAGGCTCGCCAGGATGCTTGACGCACCAGTCGCGGAAGTCCAGCGCACCACCGCGATGGCTGAGCCAGCGCATGATGATCTTGTTGCGACCGATGACCTGCTGGCGATAGATGCCGAGGTTCTGGCGCTCCTTGTTCGGGCCTTTGGTGACGGTCAGGCCCCAGGTGATCAGCGGCGCGACATCGCCCGGCCAGCAGGTCTGCACGGGCAGCATGCCGAGGTCGACGTCATCGCCTTCGATGACGACCTCCTGGCACGGTGCATCCTTGACGACCTTTGGTGCCATGGCGATGACCTTGCGGAAGATCGGCAGCTTGGACCAGGCGTCCTTCAAACCCTTGGGTGGCTCAGGCTCTTTGAGAAACGCCAGCAGCTTGCCGATTTCACGCAGCTCACTGACCGCTTCGGCGCCCATGCCCATGGCTACGCGCTCTGGCGTGCCGAACAGGTTGCCCAGTACCGGGATATCAAAACCGACCGGTTTTTCGAACAGCAGGGCCGGGCCCTTGGCACGCAAGGTACGGTCACAGATTTCAGTCATTTCCAGCACAGGCGAGATCGGCATCTGGATGCGTTTCAACTCTCCGCGCTGCTCAAGCTGCTGCACGAAATCCCTAAGATCTTTGAATTTCATTAACCCGGCCATTTATCCAATAGACGCACATCGTACCTGCTCCAGCCCTTCAAGGCAGCTAATCGGCGGCATGCAGGCAAAAAAAATGGTGCCCCGAAGGGCACCATTTTTTGTTTCAGCCTGCCCGTTACTTGCGTTTCATGGACAGGAAGAACTCGTCGTTGGTCTTGGTCTGCTTGAGCTTGTCGATCAGGAACTCGATAGCCGCGACTTCGTCCATCGGGTGCAGCAGCTTGCGCAGAATCCACATGCGCTGCAGCTCGTCATCAGCGGTCAACAGCTCTTCACGGCGTGTGCCGGAGCGGTTGATGTTGATGGCCGGGAACACGCGCTTCTCTGCGATCTTGCGATCCAGAGGCAGCTCCATGTTGCCAGTACCCTTGAACTCTTCGTAGATCACTTCATCCATCTTCGAACCGGTTTCAACCAGTGCGGTGGCGATGATGGTCAACGAGCCGCCTTCTTCGATGTTACGCGCAGCACCGAAGAAACGCTTTGGCTTCTCGAGTGCATGAGCGTCGACACCACCGGTCAATACCTTGCCGGAGCTCGGGATGACGGTGTTGTAGGCACGAGCCAGACGGGTGATGGAGTCGAGCAGGATAACGACGTCTTTCTTGTGCTCGACCAGGCGCTTGGCCTTCTCGATCACCATTTCGGCAACCTGTACGTGACGGGTTGGCGGTTCGTCGAATGTCGAGGCAACCACTTCGCCGCGCACGGTGCGCTGCATCTCGGTCACTTCTTCCGGGCGCTCGTCGATCAGCAGAACGATCAGATGCACTTCCGGGTTGTTACGCGTGATGTTCGACGCGATGTTCTGCAGCATGATGGTCTTGCCCGCCTTCGGCGGAGCAACGATCAGACCACGCTGGCCTTTACCGATCGGTGCGCACAGATCGATCACACGACCGGTCAGGTCTTCGGTGGAGCCGTTACCGGCTTCCATCTTCATGCGGATCGTCGGGAACAACGGCGTCAGGTTTTCGAACAGAATCTTGTTCTTGGCGTTTTCCGGACGGTCGTAGTTGATCGTGTCGACCTTGAGCAGAGCGAAATAACGCTCGCCTTCCTTGGGTGGACGGATCTTGCCAACGATGGTGTCGCCGGTACGCAGGTTGAAGCGGCGGATCTGGCTGGGGGAGACATAGATGTCATCCGGGCCGGCCAGGTAGGAAGCGTCTGCAGAGCGCAGGAAACCGAAGCCGTCCTGGAGAATCTCCAGCACGCCATCACCGGATATTTCCTCGCCACTTTTGGCGTGCCGTTTGAGCAGGGAGAAAATGACGTCCTGCTTGCGCGAACGGGCCATATTCTCAATGCCAGCCTGTTCGGCCATTTCGAGCAATTCGGTAATCGGCTTTTGCTTGAGTTCAGTCAGGTTCATATGGGGAATGACGTAATCATGTATGGAGGGGGAAATTAAGCTTTTGGCTTAATGAGGCCGCGCCGCAGAGAAGGCGACAGGATCGCGTACTAAATCGAAAGGAGAGCGTCGGCGACGGCTAGCAGGGGGCAACGGAGAAGCCGTTGCGGGGCCGAATGTACCACCTGATTTTCCAGGCGTCTAGTACGACACCCGAAAAAAACCCCGCGATTTGCGGGGCTTTGAAACGCCTCAGATGTTGGCGTCGAGGAACGCAGCCAGCTGCGACTTCGACAGGGCGCCGACTTTGGTCGCTTCAACATTGCCGTTCTTGAACAGCATCAGCGTAGGGATACCGCGAACACCATGCTTGGCAGGAGTGTCCTGGTTTTCATCGATGTTCAACTTGGCAACAGTCAGCTTGCCTTCGTAGGTGCTGGCGATTTCGTCCAGAACCGGGGCAATCATTTTGCAAGGGCCACACCATTCAGCCCAATAGTCAACAAGCACAGGACCCTGAGCCTTGAGTACTTCGGCTTCAAAGGTGGCGTCGGTGACGTGTTTGATAAGGTCGCTACTCATGGAAGTCTCCGAGTTCATAGGCTAAAAACGACGCTCATCATAGCGGGCCTCAGGTGATTCAGGAAGCGAAGGTTCATTGAGTCTGACTATGATGAGCCATGACTGCAGTTATGGCCGGCGTTCAGTTGGCGGGCGAAACGAACACGATACCGGTGCGCAGTGCCGCGCCACGAATATGGTCCTGCATGGCCTTTTGCGCAGGCCCTGACGCATGTCGGGCCAGCGCGCGAAGGATCTTGCGGTGCTCCTGCCAGGTTTCCATGACCCTGGCCGCCCGGATGAACGGCATCTTCTGGCTTTCCAGAAAGATGTCGGCCCCGGCAGTCACGATCCCGAGCATCGCCTGATTGCCGCTGGCGACCAGAATGTGCCGATGAAACTCGAAGTCGAGCCGCGCCGCAGCCTCGAAGTCACCGGCACGCAGCTCCAGGCGCATGGCTTCGACGTTGTCCTCCAGCACATCCCGCTCGTCGGCGGTCAGGGTCACCGCTGCCATTCCCGCAGCAAAACCTTCCAGTGCATAGCGCAACTGAAAGGTGTCGGCCGGGGAAACCTGAGCTTCATAAGGCCAGGAAAAACCACCTGTGCGCTGTTCTGGTTCAGAAATCGACTGCACGAAGACGCCTTTGCCGGGCTGGACACTGACCACTCCGAGTGCGCTGAGCGATGACAAGGCTTCACGCAAGGACGCCCGACTGACCCCCAGCAAAACCGCCAGATCGCGTTGCGACGGCAGGCTCTCGCCGGGCTTGTACCCTTGCTCGGCGATCAATTTGCGAATGGCCCGGAGGGCTGATTCGGGTACTGCGAGTGAAGTGTGCGGCATCACTGTTCAGGCCAGTCAGTCCAGTAAAAATCCCTTTTATCGCCATCTCGAACATTCGGCAAGCGACGCCCAGCACTGGGGCAGCAAGGCTTTAAAGCGCGCCAAAGCAGGGCGAGGCCTCCTCCAACTGGTCAGACCAGTAAGACCATAAATGCGCTGCAAACCTTGATTCATGGCAGGTAATGACCGAATGGCATGCGCTGTGCACTGGAGACAGGCCAACACCTTTCGTTTCGCCCGGAGACTTCATATGACCAAGCGTTACAGCGCCCTGCTTACTGCACTGTTTGCCAGTCTGATGCTGAGCCAGACACCCGCCCACGCCAACGGCCTGGACGACGTTGTAGCGCGCGGCACCCTCAAGGTGGCCGTTCCGCAGGACTTCCCGCCATTCGGCTCGGTCGGCCCCGACATGAAACCGCGCGGCCTGGACATCGACACCGCACAACTGCTGGCCGACAAGCTGAAGGTCAAGCTGGAACTGACCCCGGTCAACAGCACCAACCGCATTCCGTTCCTGACCACCGGCAAGGTCGACCTGGTGATCTCCAGCCTGGGCAAGAACCCGGACCGCGAAAAAGTCATCGACTTCTCACGCGCCTATGCACCGTTCTACCTGGCGGTATTCGGTCCACCTGATTCGCCGGTCAAGGACATCGCTGACCTGAAAGGCAAGACCATCAGCGTCACCCGTGGTGCTATCGAAGACATCGAGCTGTCGAAAGTGGCTCCGGAAGGCGCGGTCATCAAGCGCTTCGAAGACAACAACTCCACCATCGCAGCCTATCTGGCCGGTCAGACCGACCTGATTGCCAGCGGCAACGTGGTGATGGTCGCGATCAGCGAGCGCAATCCCAAGCGCATCCCGGCACTGAAAGTGAAACTCAAGGACTCGCCCGTGTATGTCGGCGTGAACAAGGGTCAGCCGGAACTGTTGGGCAAGGTCGATGAGATTCTGAATGCCGCCAAGGCTGACGGCTCGCTGGAAAATGCTTCCCAGAAATGGCTGAAGCAACCGCTGCCTGCCGATCTCTGATCACTGCTTTCCGGTAACAGGATTCACCAATGGCTTATCACTTCGACTTTACACCGGTCCTGCAGAGCATCGATCTGCTGTTGCGCGGGGCTTTGTTCACGCTGGAACTGACGGCCATTGGCACCCTGCTGGGCGTCAGTCTCGGTATTGTCGGTGCCGTCGTGAGGGCCTGGAAGATTCAGCCTTTTGCGACGATCTTTGCCATCTATGTCGAGCTGATCCGCAACACACCGTTTCTGGTCCAGCTGTTCTTCATTTTCTTCGGTCTGCCGTCGCTGGGCGTGCAGATCACGGAATGGCAGGCAGCGGTGCTGGCGATGGTCATCAACCTGGGTGCCTACTCGACCGAAATCGTGCGGGCGGGTATCCAGGCGATTCCCAAGGGTCAGCTTGAAGCGTCGGCTGCGCTGGCAATGAACCGTTACGAAGCCTTTCGCCACGTGGTGCTGGTTCCGGCGTTGGGCAAGGTCTGGCCGGCACTGAGCAGCCAGATCATCATCGTCATGCTGGGCTCGTCGGTCTGCTCGCAGATTGCCACTGAAGAACTGAGCTTCTTTGCCAACTTCATTCAGTCACGCAACTTCCGCTCGTTCGAAACCTACATTGTGACCACGCTGATCTACCTGGCCATGGCGCTGCTGATCCGGCAACTGCTGGCCTGGATCGGGCGTCGCTACATCTCGAGGAACAGCTGATGGATTTCACCCTCTGGGACATCGTGCGCAATCTGCTGATCGGCCTGCAATGGACCGTGGCCTTGTCGCTGGTGGCCTTCATCGGCGGCGGGCTGATCGGCTTGCTGATCATGGGCATGCGCACCTCGGAGAAATCCGGCCCGCGCGTGACCGCGAAACTCTATATAGAACTGTTTCAGGGCACGCCGCTGTTGATGCAGTTGTTTCTAGTGTTCTTCGGCGTCGCCCTGATGGGCATGAACATTTCGCCCTGGGCTGCGGCGGCACTGGCCTTGACGCTGTTTACCAGCGCCTACCTTGCGGAAATCTGGCGTGGCTGCGTCGAATCGATTTCCAAGGGCCAGTGGGAAGCATCCGCGAGCCTGGCGCTGACCCCATTCGAGCAGATGCGTTACGTGATTCTGCCGCAGGCGTTGCGCATCGCGGTCGCGCCGACGGTCGGCTTTTCCGTGCAGGTGGTCAAAGGCACTGCAGTGACGTCGATCATCGGTTTCACCGAACTGACCAAGACCGGCAGCATGCTGGCCAACGCTACGTTCGAACCTTTCATGGTCTATGGCTTCGTTGCTCTGGGCTACTTCATCCTGTGCTACCCCTTGTCGCTGTGCGCGCGCCATCTGGAAAGGAGACTGCATGCCTCTGCTTAGAATTTCCGCCCTGCATAAATACTATGGCGATCATCACGTACTCAAAGGCATCGATCTGTCGGTCGAAGAAGGCCAGGTCGTGGCGATCATCGGTCGCAGCGGCTCGGGCAAAAGCACCCTGTTGCGCACGCTGAACGGTCTGGAGTCGATCAACGATGGTGTGATCGAGGTCGATGGCGAATACCTGGACGCCGCGCGCGCTGACCTGCGCACGCTGCGCCAGAAGGTCGGCATGGTGTTCCAACAGTTCAACCTGTTCCCGCACCTGAGCGTGGGTGAGAACGTCATGCTTGCGCCGCAGGTCGTGCAGAAAGTACCGAAGGCCGAGGCCGCCAAACTGGCGAGGAAGATGCTCGAACGCGTCGGGCTGGGCGAGAAGTTCGACGCCTTCCCGGATCGCCTGTCCGGTGGTCAACAGCAACGCGTAGCGATTGCCCGAGCGCTGGCGATGTCGCCCAAGGTATTGCTGTGCGACGAAATCACCTCGGCACTGGACCCGGAGCTGGTCAACGAAGTGCTCAGCGTGGTGCGCCAGTTGGCAGCCGATGGCATGACCCTGATCATGGTCACCCACGAAATGCGCTTCGCGCGTGAAGTGGGCGACAAGCTGGTGTTCATGCACCAGGGCAAGGTGCACGAAGTGGGCGATCCGAAAGAACTCTTCGCCAACCCGAAAACCCCGGAACTGGCGAACTTCATCGGCACAGTGGAGCACGCCTGAGGCTGGACCTGGAAGCAGAGCGTCCGGAACGGCATGCGCACGCGGAGCATCGATAGTGGTCTTGCGCGCACCTATCGTTCCTCACGCTCCGCGTGGGAATGCAGTTCGTGACGCTCTGCGTCACAGCTACATGCTGTAGGCTGGACAGAAATCTTCGTGGGAGTGAGCTTGCTCACGAAGACTTTGGTCCAAACACCATATCTCCGGGGGCTGCACCGGCCTCTTCGCGAGCAAGCTCGCTCCCACGAAGACTTGTGTGTAACGCTGAGCGCGGAGCATGTTGCGGGCACTCATCGTTCCTCACGCTCCGCGTGGGAATGCA
>Ga0105244_10001449_pt1 | contig 19209 bp, 15 predicted proteins | sample KBSM44metaG_FD_80423 | JGI IMG/M metagenome (GOLD analysis project Ga0105244, IMG submission 80423) | Miscanthus rhizosphere microbial communities from Kellogg Biological Station, Michigan, USA - KBS M4-4 metaG | ecosystem: Host-associated > Plants > Roots > Rhizosphere > Soil | place... | reverse complement strand
TCGCATCCGCAGGCGCTGCTGGTGCTGCCGCTCGGCGCGCTGGTGGCCTACGGCGTGCTGCGCGTGTCGACCACGCTGTTCACCGAGCTGCGCGAATTCCTGTTCGCCCGCGTGACGCAACGCGCGGTGCGCACCATCGCGCTGCAGGTGTTCCGCCACCTGCATGCGCTGTCGCTGCGCTTCCACCTGAACCGCCAGACCGGCGGAATGACGCGCGACATCGAACGCGGCACGCGCGCCGTCGGCTCGCTGATTTCGTACACGCTGTTTAACATCCTGCCGACGCTGGTGGAGATCACGCTGGTGCTGGGCTACCTCGTCACCCACTACGATATCTGGTTCTCGGTGATTACCTTTGTGGCGCTGGTGTCCTACATCACCTTCACGATCCTGATCACCAACTGGCGCACGCACTTCCGCCGCACCATGAACGAACTGGATTCGAAAGCCAACACCAAGGCCATCGACTCGCTGATCAATTACGAAACGGTGAAGTACTTCGGCAACGAAGAGTACGAGGCCAAGCGCTATGACGAAGGCTTGCAGCATTACGAAAGCGCCGCCGTCAAATCGCAAACCTCGCTGTCGCTGCTGAACACCGGCCAGTCGATGATTATCGCGATTGCCGTCACGCTGATTTTGTGGCGCGCCACCGTGGGCGTCATTGACGGCAAGATGACGCTGGGCGATCTGGTGCTGGTCAACGCCTTCATGATCCAGCTGTACATTCCGCTCAATTTCCTCGGCGTGATCTACCGCGAGATCAAGCAAAGCCTGGCCGATATGGAAAAGCTGTTCTCGCTGCTGGACCAGAACAAGGAAATCGCCGATGCGCCGGATGCGCAGCCGCTGCACACGCATGGCGCGCAAGTGCGCTTCAACCACGTGGACTTCAGCTACGATCCGAAGCGCCAGATTCTGTTCGACGTGGACTTCACCATCGCGCCCGGCACCACCACGGCGGTGGTGGGCCACAGCGGTTCCGGCAAGTCGACCTTGTCACGCCTGCTGTTCCGCTTCTACGAAGTGAATAGCGGCGGCATCACCATCGATGGCCAGGACTTGCGTTCGCTGACGCAGGACTCGGTGCGCCACGCCATCGGCATCGTGCCGCAGGATACGGTGCTGTTCAACGACACCATCGAGTACAACATCGCCTACGGCAAGCCCGGGGCGACGCATGATGAGATTGTGGCCGCAGCACGCGCCGCATCGATCCACGATTTCATCGAGAGCCTGCCGGATGGCTACAAGACGATGGTCGGTGAGCGCGGCCTCAAACTCTCCGGCGGCGAGAAGCAGCGCGTGGCGATTGCACGCACGCTGTTGAAGAATCCCGCCATCCTGATTTTCGACGAAGCTACATCGGCACTGGATTCGAAAGCGGAGCAGGCGATCCAGGCGCAGTTGAAGGAAATCTCGCGCACGCGCACGACGATGGTGATTGCACACCGCCTGTCCACGGTGGCCGATGCGCAGCAGATTATCGTGCTCGATCACGGCCGCATCGTGGAGCGCGGCACGCACCAGTCGCTATTGGCAGCAGACGGACTCTATGCTCAAATGTGGGAGCGTCAGCAAGCCAAGTCTGAGGAAGAAGACACTGTGAATGTAGTTTAAATATAGTTTAAATAAAGGGATCGTCCATGAAGTCTCGTTTTGTGTTGGGTGCAGTAACCGCCATGCTGGCATGCGTGCAAAGTGCTTACGCTGTTGATCCTACCGAACAGCAGTTCCGCGCCCTCTACAAAGAGCTGGTCGAGACCAACACCACGCTGTCGTCCGGCAGCTGCACGCTGGCCGCCGAGCGCATCGCGGCGCGCCTGAAGAAGGCGGGCTTCCCTGAATCGGACCTGCACCTGTTTGCCGATCCGGCGTATCCGAAAGAGGGCGGTCTCGTGGCCGTGCTGCCGGGCCGTGATCCGAAAGCGAAAGCGATCCTGCTGCTGGCCCACATCGACGTGGTGGAAGCCAAGCGCGAAGACTGGACCCGCGATCCATTCACGCTGATCGAAGAAGACGGCAAGTTCTACGCGCGCGGCGTGGTGGACGACAAGGCGCAAGCGGCCATCTGGGCCGACTCGCTGATCCGCTTCAAGCAGGAAGGCTACAAGCCGCGCCACACGCTGAAGATGGCGCTGACCTGCGGCGAGGAGACTTCCGGCGCCTTCAACGGCGCGGAATGGCTGACCAAGAATCGCCGTGAGCTGATCGATGCCGGCTATGCGCTGAACGAAGGCGCGGGCGGTGAATTGAACGCGGCCGGCAAGCGCATCACGATGACGGTGCAGGCGGGCGAGAAGGTATCGCAGAACTATCGGCTGGAAGTGACCAATCGCGGCGGCCACAGCTCGCGCCCGATGAAGGACAACGCGATTTACCATCTGGCCGGCGCGCTGTCGAAGGTGCAGGGTTATGAGTTCCCGATCCAGCTGACCGACGGCAGCAAGGGCTACCTGAATGCGATGGCCAAGATCCAGCTGGAAGCGGGCCATAAGGAAATCGCCGATGCTATGAAGGCCGTGGTACAGAATCCGGGCGACACCAAGGCGGTGGCCACGGTGTCGAATGCAGACGCCAGCTGGGCCGCCATGCTGCACACCACCTGCGTCGCGACCATGCTGGATGCGGGCCACGCCACCAACGCGCTGCCGCAACGCGCACGCGCCAACGTCAACTGCCGCATCTTCCCCGGCGTGACGCAGGAGACGGTGCGCCAGGCTTTGATCAGCGCGATCAACGATCCGGCGGTGAAGGTGGAGACGCTGGAGATTCGTGGCGAGAACTCGGCACCGCCACCGCTGACCCGCGCCATCATGGAGCCGGTTGAAAAGCTGACCGCGAAGATGTGGCCTGGTGTGCCGGTGATGCCGATCCTGCAGTCCGGCGCCACCGACGGCCAGTTCCTCAACGCGGCCGGTATTCCGACCTACGGCATCAGCGGCATTTTCCTGACGCCGGACCTGGGCAATATCCACGGCCTGAATGAGTACATCGGCGTGCAGTCGCTGATGGAAGGCCGCGTGTTCCTGCACGAGCTGGTGAAAACCTACGCCGAGCAGAATTAAGTTTTAAGCCAATGCGCGATAGCGGAAATCGCGCAGCGTCACCACGCCTGCACCCGCGCAGTACACGCCGGGCTGCAGGCTGAGGAAGCCGCCAAACACATTGTGGTGCAGGCCGGAGACTTCCATCTGCCACGAGTGCTGCACCCAGTTCTTCCCGTCCAGCGAGTAATGGAACGTCACGTTGTGCCGATCGTTCTTCACGCGGATATGGACAGTGGAGACTTCCATCTTTTCCCTCATCCAGCTTTGTTCTTGCGAGTGCGCGAACGTTTTCATTTGCGTAGTCGTGAAGCCGATGCCGACGTAGGCGCGTTCGTTGTAATGCAGTAGCAGGCCGCCTTCCGCATCGGCGCCGATATCGAGCGTGATGGTGGCTTCGTAGGCGCGGTCGCCGGTGATGAAGGTCAGCGGAGACGAGTCGACGGGCGAAGTGCCTTTGCCTTTGATGGCCAGCGCGCCCGGCGTGTGCTGCACGCGCTTCATCTCGTCCGGGCCGGGATTGAAGAAGCTCCATTGCACGCCGAATTTCAGCGTTTGGAAATCGTCCGACTTGGCGAAGTTGTGCTGCACCGCCTTGCCTTTCTTCGGCATGGGCAGCGGTGCGGACAGGTCGCCGCCCTTGGCTTTGAACCAGCCGTCCTTGGTCCACTCGATCGGTTCGAGCAGGCATTGGCGGCCCAGCGTGCGGTAGCCGTTTTCGTAGCCGTGGTAGACCATCCACCAATCACCTGCCGGGCCTTCGACCGGCGTGGCATGGCCGCGCGACCACCATTTTTCATCAGCGCTTTTGGTGCGCACCAGCGGGTTCTGTGGATGGTTTTCCCACGGGCCGTGGATGGAGCGCGAGCGGGCGGCGATCACCATGTGGCTGGTCGGCGGGCCGGAGGTGCCGCCGACCGCCATCACGAGGTAGAACCACTCGCCGCGCTTGAGCAGCTTGGGGCCTTCGGGCGCGAACATCTCGACCACCCAGTCGGATGGATAGCGCCACGGTTCGTAGACTTTTTCCAGCTTGCCGACGGTGGCGAGGCCGTCGTCGGTGAGGCCGATGCGGCGCACGCCGTTGACGAACAGATAGCGCTTGCCGTCTTCGCCGACCGCGTGGCCGGGATCGATGGCGCCTTCAATCTTGAGGTCTACCGGCTCGCTCCACGGCCCGCGAATGCTGTCGGCCCAGATCACGTAGATGCTGCTGCCGGCGGGGATGTAGATGAAGTAGCGGCCATTGTGCTTGACCAAGTCCATCGCCCAGATGCTCCCGAGCGGCTTGGTGAGGGCGGGGCCGATGGGCTGCCAGTTCACCAGGTCCTGCGAGTGCCAGATGATGACGCCAGGGTAGGACAGGAAGGACGAAAACGTCATGTAGTAATCGTCGCCGTCCTTGAGGATGGTGGGATCGGGATGGTCGCCGGCGAGGATGGGGTTGAGGAAGGTGCCGTTACCCAGATCAGCCTTGCGCTGGTCCTCGATGCCGCGGCCCCATTTCGGTTGCGGCGCGGCGAGCGAAAATTGCGGCGCGACGGCGGCGCCAGCGAGCAGAGTCTTAAGCGCAGCGCGCCGGGTTGCAGTCATATCGTCTCCGTCTCAGTAGAATTATCCGCAGATGTTGCATCAACCCTTGATGCATCGCAATTGCGAAAACCGCCAAGCCAGCTAACAATTCCCCCCAACCGCCCCGCTTGCTTGCCATGACCCGCCGCAAAGCGCATGATGCCTTTGAGAGCTACCCTCCGATGACACCTTTTACGTCGGAGGACTTATGTCGGACTTTTACAAATACTTCAAAGAGAATATGGATGCCTTGGGCTTGCCCGCGCCGGAAAGCTTGTATGCAATATTCAGTTAGCACTGTCCTCAGCTGGAACGCTTGTTGGACTGCTTGAAAGGTTTGGTAAGCGGGTTACGGTTATGGAAATGATTGGAGCCGGAATAAGAGGGGAAAAGCTGGCGACGATTGCGGCCATGAGCGCCGCCTATTACGTTGGTGCTGTGATCGGTAGTATCGCTGTTGCAACTGCGCGGAGCTTGGCTGGGGGAGTGTCTATTGCAGACGTTTTACTCAATGCCCAGATGAATCATTTGCACCGCCCTTGGTTGCCGGGCGTGTTGATGCGGCATCCTGAAATATACAAGCGGAGGCATACATGAAAGATGGATTTCTCTTATTGATTACGGGCCTGCTTTGTGCAGTTGGAGCCTCATTATTTTTCAGGTTCTTTGGTAGCGAAGCTCTTAACATCATCGTGCTAATAACGATGATATGCGCGCTTATCGATAACGCACGCTTGCGGCGCAGGTTGCGCGAGATGGGGGCCAAGCCGGAGGGGAAGCGGACTTGGTTGTGACGAAAAAAAAGCCACCGGACGGTGGCTTTGTTGTTTGAGGCTTACGCCGCTTCGGCTTGCTTCGGCGGATCCATCTCGCCTTCCCACTTCGCCACCACGGCGGTGGCGATGCCGTTGCCGATGACGTTGGTCGCGGAGCGCGCCATGTCGAGGAAGTGGTCGATACCCAGCAAGAGCAGCATGCCCGCTTCCGGGATGTTGAACTGGCCCAGGGTCGCGGCAATCACCACCAGCGAAGCGCGCGGCACGCCGGCCATGCCTTTCGAGGTCAGCATCAGCACCGCCATCATGGTCATCTGCTGGCCCAGCGACATTTCAATGCCATACGCCTGCGCGATGAACACGGTGGCGAAGGTGCAGTACATCATCGAGCCATCGAGGTTGAACGAGTAGCCGATCGGCAGCACGAACGAGGCGATACGATTGCGCACGCCAAAACGCTCCAGGCCTTCCAGCGTTTTCGGGTAGGCCGCTTCGCTCGACGCGGTCGAGAAAGCCAGCAGCGCCGGGCTGCGCATTTCTTTCATCAGCGCGAACACGCGGCCTTTCAGGAACAGGAAGCCGATGAAGATCAGCAGCGTCCACAGCAGTGCGATGCCGAAGTAGAACTCGGCCATGAACACGCCATAGGTCGACAGCACGCCCAGGCCGCTCTTGGCGATGGTGCCCGCTACCGCTGCGAATACCGCAAACGGCGCAAACTTCATCACGTAGCCGGTGACTTTCAGCATCACGTGGGCGACGCCGTCCAGCGCTTCGATCAGCGCGTTGGCTTTCGGACCGATCGCCGCTGCGGCCGAGCCGAAGAACAGCGAGAAGATCACGATCTGCAGGATTTCGTTCTTGGCCATGCCATCGACAATGGACGACGGCACCAGGTGGGTGACGAAGTCTTTCAGGGTCAGGCTGGAAGTAGCCAGGTCGGCCTTGGCGGCGGTGGCAGCCATGTGGCCCAGCAGCGCGTCGCCCGGACGGAAGATGTTGACCAGCACCAGGCCCAGGCTCAGCGACATGACCGAGGCCAGGAAGAACCAGCCCAGCGTCTTGACGCCAACGCGGCCGACCGCAGTGGCATCGCCCATCTTGGCAATGCCGCACACCAGCGTGGAGAACACCAGCGGCGCGATGATCATTTTGATCAGGCGCAGGAACAGGGTGGTGACCAGCGCCATCGTGTCGGCAAAGCCGGTCGGGCTGGCCAGATTGTCGTGGGCGAAATAACCGGTGATGATGCCTAGCACCAGCCCAATCAGGATGTACGTGGTCAGTCGGCTTTGTTTGTTCATATTCTTTGGGTTCCTGTGGTAGTGTCTCTCTGAGCCTGAGCAGCGGGATCGGTAGCCGCTGCATTCTTCTTATGGCGTCAGCCGGTTCGGGGTGGGCCGGCTGCTGAAACTATTGGCAAGTTCCGCAGTATCCTTGTGGGCACGGGCGCTGTCAAGCGCGTAACTGCCGGCAAAATAATCTCTTTTCCTATGATCGAAATCAAAAATATCAGCAAGTGGTATGGCCAGTTTCAGGTGCTGAAAGACTGCAGCACCCGGGTCGAAAAAGGCGACGTGATGGTGATTTGCGGGCCGTCCGGCTCCGGCAAGTCCACCCTGATTAAGACCGTCAATGGGCTGGAACCGTTCCAGCAGGGCGAAATTAGTGTGGACGGCACCTCGGTCGGCGCCAAGGGCACGGATTTGCCGGCGCTGCGGGCGCGCATTGGCATGGTGTTCCAGAATTTCGAACTGTTTCCGCACTTGTCGGTGCGTGACAATCTGACGCTGGGCCAGATCAAGGTGCTGGGCCGCAGCAAGGACGAGGCGGTCGAACGTGGCCTGCATTACCTTGACCGCGTCGGCCTGCTGGCGCACCAGGACAAATTCCCGGCCCAGCTGTCCGGCGGCCAGCAGCAGCGGGTGGCGATCGCCCGCGCGCTGGCGATGGACCCGATCGCCATGCTGTTCGACGAGCCCACCTCGGCGCTGGACCCGGAAATGATCAACGAAGTGCTGGATGTGATGGTCGGCCTGGCGCAGGAAGGCATGACCATGATGGTGGTCACCCACGAGATGGGTTTTGCGCGCAAGGTGGCCAACCGGGTGGTGTTCATGGACCACGGCGAGATCCTCGAAGATACCGCCAAGGATGACTTCTTCCACGCCCCGCAAACGGAACGCGCGCGCGATTTTTTAGCCCGTATAATCCACTGATGAAAATTTCCTTTAAGCAATTAAGTGGCGCGATGCTGGCGCTGGGACTGCTGAGCGCGGCTCACGCAGCGGACAAAATCGCGGCCGACCTGGTGCTGACCAAGGCCACCCTGATCGACGTGGCCGGCGGCAAGGCGGTCAAGGGCAAGTCGGTGGTGCTCAAGGGCGACACCATCCTGGCGGTGGTGGACGACAAGCAGCTGGTCCACTACGCGGCGAAGAAAACCATCAGCCTGCCGGGCAAGTATGTGATGCCTGGCTTGTGGGATACCCACGTGCACTTCGGCGGCGGTCCGGCCCTGATCGAAGAGAACAAGCATTTGCTGCAGCTGTATCTGGCGTACGGCATCACCGCCGTGCGCGATTGTTCGGGCGACTTGCCGGACACCGTGCTGCAGTGGCGCGATGAGGTCAACCAGCGCAAGCTGGAAGGTCCAACCATCTTCACCTCGGCCGCCAAGCTGGAAGGCTACAAGCCGCTGTGGAAGGGCACGATCGAAGTCGGCACGCCGGAAGAGGTCAGCCGCGCGCTGGACAAGCTGCAGGGCCAGAAGGTGGACTTCGTCAAGATCACCGAGAACACGTTGAAACCGGAAATTTATCTCGAAGCGCTGCGCCAGGCCAAGGAGCGCGGCATGCGCACCTCAGGCCACATCCCGGTGCAGTTGACCTTGAAGACCATGTTCGACGCGGGCCTCGGTACGGTGGAGCACCAGTCCTACCTGCTGCGCGCGTCGACGCCGCGTGAGCAGGAACTGACCGACCTGGTCGCCGCCGGCAAGCTGAGCGGTAAGGAAGCGGTCAAGCAAAGCCTGGATTCGTATGACGAAGCGACCGCGCGCGCCTCGTTCCGCTACATGGCGTCCAAGGGCACGGCGGTGGTGCCGACCTTGTCGGTGTCGCGCGTGGTGGCGTATCTGGATCATGAGGATCACGCGCACGACGAAGCCTTGCAGTACATCGGCGCCGGCCTGCGCGCCACCTACGACTGGCGCGTGAAGCGCGCGGCGCAGGACGACGCGGCGGCGATTGCGCAGCGTAAGGCCGTGTTCGAGAAATCGGCGGCGCTGCTGCCGATTCTGCAGCAGGAAGGCGTGAGCATTATTGCCGGCACCGATGCGGGCTTCCTCAATTCATACGACTATCCGGGGCAGGCGCTGCATGATGAAATCGGCCTGTACGTGAAGTATGGCCTGACGCCGGTGCAGGCGCTGCAATCGGCCGTGATCAACGGCCCGCGCTTCCTCGGCAAGCTGGATCAATACGGCGCGCTGGAAGCGGGCAAGGCGGCGGACGTGCTGGTGCTGGACGCGAATCCGCTGCAAGACATCAGCGCCACGCGCAAGATCCGCACCGTCATCAGCCACGGCACGGTCTACGACCGCGCCCGCCTCGACAAAATCCTGGCCGATACCAAGGCCTGGGCGGCGCAGACCAAGGCGCCTTAAGCCGCTACAGCAAGCTACTCAGCTGCACCACACTCAAGGCACCTGTCGAGCGCATGGCTTTGTCATTCGTGACGAAGTAGCGGCAGGCGGCCTTGAGTGCGGTGGCAAGGTGTACGGCGTCGATGATTTTCATTCGTTGCCGTGCGCGCAATCTGGCCGCGTAGTCAAAAATACCCTTGTCGTGCCGAAGTATGGTTATCTGTCCCATGATGCACGGTCTTCCGCGCTGCTTAATTGGTGTCAGCATAAGGACGCCTTTGAAGTAGCTGACCTCCAGCACATCGCCGTATTGGAGATGCGCTTGCTCGATCATTTCGGCCGGCAGAGTCAGCTGTCGGTGTTTCTCTAAACGAATTTTGGTCATGATCGCCTCCTGTGAAGGGATAAGAAATCTTTCGCTGTTTATTTGCTAACTCATTGAGGAGGTCGGCATAATGCGGGGATACTTATTTTCTTGAGACCGCTATGCCTGCCGTTCGTTCCCTGTTTCTGCTGCTGATGTGTTTTGCACCGATGGCTTGGGCGGTAGAGGTGTTCCCGGCGGGAACGCCGTTGAAGGGACCGGTCAGTTTTGTGTATGCGATTTACTATGCAAAAGCGCCGGCGGTGGAACCGTTGACCGCACTGAAAGCCTCGTTGGCGCAACAGGACGGCACCCTGGCGCTGGTGACGCAATTGGTGCAGGAGCCAGCGGCGGCGCAGCTGGTTGCCACTTTGGATGACACCATCCAGAAGAGTTATCCTCCACCCGACCTGAAGATGATCCAGTATTTCGGCCGTGGCTTGAGTACTGCGCAAGCGGAGGAACTGCAACTGGCGCAGTTGGCGCTGGTGTTGGAGTTTCGCGTGCCAGTGTCGCCGACCTATACCGGTTTGCGCGCAGCCGATAGGCTGCTGTTGCAAGTGGCCGAGCAAACCGGTGGTTTCATCTGGGACGAGGAAACCCGTGAAATTTTCACCGCCCCTGAATGGCGCAAGCGTCGCGTCGAAGGCTGGAAGGGCGATATTCCGAACGCCGCCCGGCACACCGTCATTCACGCTTACCAAGGCGATAAGCTGCTGCGCGAGATTACCCTCGGCATGGCCAAATTTGGTCTGCCGGATCTGGTGGTCAATGACGTCGCCCACTCGCAAAATAATCAGGCCGGTAACCTGATCAACATCCTTGCGCAAGCACTGGTGGAGGGCGCGGCAGTCGGCAAGAACGGCGCAGTGACGCTTGAGCTGAAGGCCATTCGAAACGCGCAACTGCCATCGCTGGCCGACAATGCCAAAGCGGTGGCACAGCTGTCGCTGTACAAAGGCAAGGCGGAGGACGGCGATCCGCATAACCGCCTGATGGAAGTCGGCTTCGACGCTTATCCGGGCCCGGACCGCTATGCACGACAGACCGCCTTGTTTGCATCGCTGTTCGGCTTTACCGATACGATGCAGATGGTTAAGCACACCGATGCTATTCTGGCAGCCAGCAATGCTGCCAAAGCCAAACTGCCGGCATTGCGCCAACGATTCAATGCCGGCCTGCGTCCTGGCGAATACATCCTGGTCAAGGCGCCTTTTGCCATACCGGACGGAGGCCGCGAATGGATGTGGGTGGAGGTCACTCAGTGGGGAGAAAAAGAGATTGTCGGCCTGCTTAACAGTGAGCCTGCGCAGATCCCCACTTTGCACAGCGGCCAGGTGGTTAAGGTCAAGGTGGGCGAGGTTTTCGACTATTTGCTCTACGACGGCAAGGGCGGCGAAGAGGGCAACGAATCGGGCAAGCTGATGGCCCGCCAGCGCTCGGGGCAGTGAGAACCGGGTAAAATATCGGCTATTCGTATTTTGAGAGCCCGCTGCCATGTCCGACCTCGAACAAACCCCGTCCAGCATCACCATCACCCGCCCAGACGACTGGCACCTGCATTTGCGCGATGGCGCCACGCTGGCCAGTGTGCTGCCGCACAGCGCCCGCCAGTTCGCCCGCGCGATTGTGATGCCGAATTTGAAACCGCCGGTCACGACTACCGCCGCCGCTGTCGCTTACCGCGAACGCATCCTGGCGGCGCTGCCAGCGGGCATGGATTTCGAGCCGTTGATGACGCTCTACCTCACCAACAACACTCAGCCAGACGAAATCGTCCGTGCACAGGAAAGCGGCATCGTGCACGCGGTGAAGCTGTACCCGGCCGGCGCCACCACCAACTCGGACGCCGGCGTGACCGATCTGGCCAACTGCTACAAGGTGCTGGAGAAGATGCAGGAAGTCGGCATGCCGTTCCTGGTCCACGGCGAAGTCACCGATCAGGATATCGACCTGTTCGACCGCGAAGCCGTGTTCATCGAGCGTGTGATGCGCCCGCTGCGCCGCGATTTCCCGGCGCTGAACATCGTGTTCGAACACATCACCACCAAGCACGCCGCGCAGTACGTGGCGGAAGCCGAAGGCCCTATCGCCGCGACCATCACCGCGCATCACCTGCTGTACAACCGTAACGATATCTTCAAGGGCGGCATTCGTCCTCACTACTACTGCCTGCCGGTGCTGAAGCGCGAAGAACACCGCTTGGCGCTGGTGACGGCTGCGACCAGCGGCGACGAGCGCTTCTTCCTCGGCACCGACTCGGCGCCGCACGCCAAGGGCGCCAAGGAAGCCGCCTGCGGTTGCGCCGGCTGCTACACCGCGCTGCATGCGATGGAGCTGTACGCAGAAGCGTTCGAACGCGCCGGCGCGCTGGACAAGCTGGAAGCCTTCGCTTCGCTGAACGGCCCGGCCTTCTACAACCTGCCGGTCAACCAAGGCAAGATCACGCTCAAGCGCGAGCAGTGGACGCTGCCGGAAGCACTGCCGCTGGCAGATCAGCAGGTGATCCCGCTCAACGCCGGCGAAACCATCAACTGGAAAATGGTGTAAGTAGTGTCGGAAGTGCTGGACGCAATCGACTGGTCGCAGCCGTGGTACGACTCGGTGCGCGACGCGGCCGGCGGCTTGTCCGCGCAAGAGCACTTCCGCGACAGTTTCAGCAAGCAGGCCGCCGCACTGGGCCTGCGCAATCACCTCGGCCAGCCGATTTCCTTTGTGCCGCAAGAGGATCTGCCGGAAGGCACGGCCTACGAGCAGCACATCGGCGCCACCGGTTGCGTGCCGACGCGCGACAACCTGCACGACTTCTTCAACGGCCTTGTATGGCTGACCTTCCCGCGCATCAAAGTCCAGCTGAACGCCTTGCAGGCCGCCCAGATCGCGCTCGATGGCGTCGGCAAATCGCGGGGTCCTGCGCGTGACGGCGCCACCATCTTCGACGAAAACGCCGCGCTGCTGGTAGTGCGCGACAGCGCCACAGGCCATGCGCTGGTTGATGCGCTGCGCGAGCACCGCTGGCACGAAGCCTTCGTCGAACGCCGCGCACAGTGGGGCGAGAATACGCAAACCTGGCTGTTCGGCCACGCGCTGATGGAAAAGCTGGTCGCACCGCGCAAGGCCATCACCGCGCACACGCGCATCGTGCTGGCCGGCGATGATTTCTTCACGCTGGACCACGCCGCACGCCGCGCATGGATCGACGCCACCGTCGCGCAGCAACTGGCCGAGGAAGGCTTGAGCACCGCCGGCTTCACGCCGATGCAGGCGCTGGGCGTGCCGGGCTGGTGGCCGCAGCAGGACGAGGCCTTCTACGCCGATGCCACCGTGTTCCGTCCGAGGCGGGCAAGCAGCGGGCAAGCGCAGTAGAATAGTCGCTCCAACATCAACCAACACGCCGCCACGCGGCAGAAAGACCACGCCATGACGCAGCCAATTCGCTGGGGTATTCTGGGCACCGGCAAGATCGCCAAGGCCTTCGCCACCGCATTGCAGGACACGCCTGATGCAAAACTGGTGGCCGTTGCTTCGCGCTCTGTAGATAGCGCTACCACCTTCGGCCAGCAGTACGGCGCCGAGCGTTTCCACGGCAGCTACCAGGCGCTGGCCGACGATCCGGATGTGGACGTGATCTACATCGGCACGCCGCACCCGATGCACCACGAGAACGCGCTGATGTGCCTCAACGGCGGCAAGGCGGTGCTGGTGGAGAAGTCGTTCACCATGAACCGCCGCCAGGCCGAGGACATTATCAATCTGGCCCGCGCCAAAAACCTGTTCGTGATGGAGGCGATGTGGACCCGCTTCATGCCGGCCGTAGTGGAGGCCAAGCGCATCGTCGATAGCGGTGAGATCGGCAAGCCGGCGCACGTCGCGGCCGATTTCGGTTTCACCTCGGATGCCGGTCCTGAGCATCGCCTGTTCGCGCCGGAGCTGGGTGGCGGTGCGCTGCTGGACCTGGGCATTTATCCGCTGTCGATGGCGTCGTTCTTCCTCGGCGGCGTCACCGGCGTGAAGGCGCAGGCGGAGATGACCGCCACTGGCGTCGACATGCAAACCGCGTTCACGCTGCAGCACGAAGGTGGTGCGGTGTCGTCCTGCGCCTGCAGTCTGCGTTCGCGCACGCCGACCGAGTTGACCATCTCCGGCACCAAGGGATTCCTGCGCCTGCACGACCGCTTCCACAACACCGACAGCTTCACCGTGACGGTGGTGGACGGCGCCTCGCGCAGCGAGCGCACCGTCACACTGCCGAAGAGCGGCAACGGCTACACCCATGAAGCACAGGAAGTCGGCCGCTGCATCCGCGCGGGCCTGATCGAAAGCCCGGTGATGCCGCACGCAGAAACGCTGGCCATCATGGGCACGCTGGACGAGATCCGCGCGCAGATCGGCCTGCGCTATCCGGCCGACGCCTGAGCAAGGTTGGCGTGAAGTGGTTACAATCCCCTGATACGAATTGAATAACAGGGGAGAAACCATGTTGACCACGGATCGCACACTCACACTCAAGAACGTGCTGCTCGCCACCGGCGTCGTCCTGACGCTGGCGATGGGCGTGCGGCATGGCTTCGGCTTCTGGATGCAGCCGATCTCCCAGGCCAATGGCTGGACGCGCGAGACCTACTCGCTGGCGCAGGCCATGCAGAACCTGATGTGGGGCGCCTTCGGCCCGTTCGCCGGCATGGCGGCGGACCGCTTCGGCACCATGCGCGTGGTGCTGGTGGGTGCCATCTCCTATGCCCTCGGACTGGTGTGGATGGCGGTGGTGACGCAACCGACACTGTTCGTGCTGGGCACGGGCGTGCTGGTCGGTCTTGGGCTGGCGTGCACCGCGTTCGGCGCGGTGAGCGGCATCATCGGCCGTGTGGCGCCGCCGGAAAAGCGTTCATGGGCATTCGGCATTTCTGGCGCGGCCAGCTCCTTCGGCCAGTTCATGATGATGCCGATCGAGCAGCAGCTGATTTCCGCAGTCGGCTGGCAGAACGCCTTCTACATCCTTGGCGCCTTGATCGTGTTGTTGATGGTGCCGATGGCGCTCTACCTGCGCGAGCCAGCGGTGGAACATGCGCATGGTCCGCAGCAAAGCATTCGTGAAGCAGCCAGCGAGGCGCTGGGCAACCGTTCCTTCCTGTTCCTGGTGGCCGGCTATTTCGTGTGCGGCTTCCAGGTGGTGTTCATCGGCGTGCACTTGCCTGCGTATCTGAAGGACAAGGGCATCGGCAATCCAAGCGTGGCGGTGCTGGCGCTGGCGCTGATTGGCTTGTTCAATATCTTCGGCTCCTACTATGCCGGTAAGCTGGGTGGACGCTTCCCGAAACGCTACCTGCTGTCGACGATTTACTTCTCGCGCTCCGTGGTGATCTCGCTGTTCCTGCTGGCGCCCTTGATGCCGGCATCGGTGTACATTTTTGCGGCGGCGATGGGCGTGTTGTGGCTGTCGACCGTGCCGCTCACCAACGGCATCATCGCCGGCGTGTTCGGCGTCAAGCACATGTCGATGCTGGCGGGGATCGTGTTCTTCTCGCACCAGCTGGGCAGCTTCCTCGGCGTGTGGCTGGGCGGTTACCTGTACACCAGCACCGGCAGCTATGACGTGGTGTGGGGAATCGCGATTGCGCTGGGCGTCATGTCCGGCCTGATCAACCTGCCGATCAACGAGCGCCCGCTGGTGCGCGACCAGCTCAAGGCGGCATGATGAAAACCTGGCTGCTGCGCGGCGCCATCGCCATTGTGCTGGCGCTGGGCTTCGCAGCGTATCTGACGCCGGATTTTGTGGTCGATCTGGCGAACCGGATTTATCTCTGTTTTTAAACCTTGAGGAATTCTTCGCGGCCGCCTAGCCAGCGGGCGAGGTGGGCTTCCACGGTGGCGGCTTTTTCCGGTGTGTTCGCGTGCAGCAGGTCATGGGCGACATCGCGCGCCTGGTCGACCAGCCAGCCGTCGGTTTCCAGATCGGCGAAACGCAGCATGGCTTGTCCCGATTGGCGCGCGCCTAGGAATTCGCCGGGGCCGCGTATCTCCAGGTCGCGGCGGGCGATTTCAAATCCATCGGTGGTTTCGCGCATGGTCATCAGGCGCTGCTTGGCGACGTGGCCCAGCGGGCTTTGATACAGCAGTAGGCATACCGACGCCGCCGAACCACGCCCCACGCGGCCGCGCAGCTGGTGCAGCTGCGACAGGCCGAATCGTTCCGCATGTTCGATCACCATCAGCGAGGCATTCGGCACGTCCACGCCAACTTCAATCACGGTGGTGGCCACCAGCACTTGCATTTCGTTGGCGCTGAAGGCGTCCATCACCACTTGTTTTTCTGCGGGCTTCATGCGGCCGTGGACCAGGCCCACGTTCAGGTCGGGCAGGGCTTCGGCCAGCAGAGCATGGGTGTCAGTCGCGGTTTGCAGTTGCAGCGCTTCCGATTCCTCGATCAGTGGGCAGACCCAGTAGACCTGACGGCCTTCCAGCGCCGCCGCATGCACTCGCTCGATCACTTCGTCGCGGCGATTCTGGTCGATGGCGCGCGTGACGATGGGGCTGCGGCCGGGCGGCAGTTCGTCGATCACCGACACTTCGAGGTCGGCGTAGTAGGTCATGGCCAGCGTGCGCGGGATCGGCGTGGCCGACATCATCAGCTGGTGAGGCACCGCGCCCTCGACGCCCTTGTTGCGCAAGGTCAGGCGCTGGCCGACGCCGAAGCGATGCTGCTCGTCGACAATGGACAGGCCGAGGTTCTCGAACGTCACCACGTCCTGCAGCAGCGCGTGCGTGCCCACCACGAGGCGCGCCTCGCCGGATTCGATCATGTCGTAGGCGGCCTGCTTTTCCTTTTTCTTCAAGCTGCCGGTCAGCCACGCGACCTTGACGCCAAGAGGCTCCATCCACGCGGCGATTTTGCGGAAGTGCTGCTCGGCCAAAATCTCAGTCGGCGCCATCAGCGCGGCCTGGTAGCCGCTGTCGATAGCTTGCGCGGCGGCCAGCGCCGATACCACGGTCTTGCCGCTGCCGACGTCCCCTTGCAGCAGGCGTTGCATCGGATACGGCTGGCGCAAGTCGGCGCTGATTTCTGCCAGCACGCGCTGCTGCGCGTTGGTCAGCTTGAACGGCAGGGCCGCTTGCAGGTCGCGCGACAAGGCGCCGACCTTGGTCAGCGGCGGCGAACCCTTGGCGCGGCGCGCGCGCTGTGCGCGCTTCAGCGACAGCTGCTGCGCCAGCAGTTCGTCGAACTTCACGCGCGTCCAGGCAGGATGCGAGCGGTCGGCCAGCGCGTAGTTGTCGACGTTCTGCGGCGGGTAGTGCAGCAGCTTCACCGCCGGTTCAAGGTCGGATAGCTGCAACTCGGCGCGCAGGGAGGCCGGCAAGGTATCGGTCCAGTCGACGCGCTTCATGGCTTCGCCGATGGCCTTGCGCAGCACCGGCTGCGACAGGCCCTCGCCGGACGGGTACACCGGAGTCAAAGACGTCGGCAGCGGCGCCCCCTCGTTGACCACCTTGTACGCCGGGTGCACCATCTCCGCGCCGAAGAAGCCGTGTTTCAATTCGCCGCGCGCACGCACCCGTGTGCCCTCGGCCAGCTGCTTGACCTGGCTGCCGTAGAAATTCATGAAACGCAGCTGCAAATCGCCGGTGCCGTCGCTGATATGGACCAAAAGTTGGCGCCGCGGCTTGAAGGCGATCTCGTTTTTTGTGACAACGCCCTCAACTTGGGAGGTATCGCCGCCGTGCAGCCGGGCTTCCTCGATGGTGATGACCTGCGTCTCGTCCTCGTAGCGCATGGGCAGGTGCAGCACCAGGTCCATATCGGTGTGCAGGCCCAACTTGGCCAGTTTGGCCTCCGCGCTGACGGTTTTTTTGGCAGTTTTCGACGGTGAAACAGGCATATGGCGTAAAATAGAGGGTTGGCCGCCAATATTGTAAGGCCTACCGTCATTTTGTTAACAGAGTCCTCACATGTATTCGCTTTCCGATTTCGATTTTAACTTGCCGCAAGAGCGTATTGCGCAATTCCCGCTGCCGGATCGCAGCGCTTCCCGTCTGTTGCATCTGGACGGCGAGCAGATTATCGACCGCCAGTTCGCCGACATCGTCGACCTGCTGCAAGCGGGCGATCTGCTGGTGATGAACAATACCCGCGTCCTCAAGGCCCGCTTCTTCGGCACCAAGGAGAGCGGCGGCAAGGTGGAAGCGCTGGTCGAGCGCGTGCTGGATAACCGCACCGTGCTGGCCCAGGTGCGCGCCTCGCGTTCGCCGCTGGCCGGCACCAAAATGCGCCTGGCCGATGCTTTCGACGTTACTGTCGGCGAGCGCGCCGGCGAGTTCTTCACGCTGCACTTCGACGCCGACGTCTTTGACCTGATCGAAGCCCACGGCCGTCTGCCGCTGCCGCCGTACATCGAGCATGATGCCGATTCGTTCGATGAAAACCGCTACCAGACCGTATTCAACAAGGTGCCGGGCGCCGTCGCCGCACCGACCGCCGGCCTGCACTTCGACGAACCGCTGCTGGAGAAGCTGAAAGCCAAGGGCGTCAACTTCACCTACGTCACGCTGCACGTGGGCGCGGGCACCTTCCAGCCGGTGCGCCACGAAAACCTGGCCGACCACCAGATGCACACCGAGTGGTACACCATGCCGCAGGAAACCGTGGACGCAGTACGTGCCGCCCGCGCTGCAGGACGCGATGTTGTTGCAGTCGGCACCACCTCGCTGCGCGCGCTGGAATCGGCCTCGCAGAGTGGCCAGCTGGAAGCCGGCAGCGCCGACACCGCGCTGTTCATCACGCCAGGCTACAAGTTCAAGACCGTGACCCGTCTGATCACCAATTTCCACCTGCCCAAGTCGACCCTGCTGATGCTGGTGTCGGCCTTCGCCGGTTTTGAAGAGATCCGCAAGGCCTACGCCCACGCGATCGCCAATGAATACCGCTTCTTCAGCTACGGCGACGCCATGCTGCTGACGACGCAGAACAAGGAATAAGCAATGCTGGAATTTAAACTACACAAGACCGACACCACCGGCGTGACCAAGGCCCGCCGTGGCGAAGTCAAACTGAATCACGGCGTGGTGCAAACGCCGATCTTCATGCCGGTTGGCACCTACGGCTCGGTGAAGGCGATGTCGCCGCTGGAGCTGAAGGAAATCAATGCCCAGATTATTCTGGGTAATACCTTCCACCTGTGGCTGCGTCCGGGCAATGATGTCATGGCCAAGTTCGGCGGCCTGCATGACTTCATGGGCTGGGACAAGCCGATCCTGACCGACTCCGGCGGCTTCCAGGTGTTCTCTCTGGGCGCGATGCGCAAGATTACCGAGGAAGGCGTGCACTTCAACTCGCCGATCAACGGCGACAAGCTGTTCCTGTCGCCGGAAATCTCGATGCAGATCCAGCGCGTGCTGAATTCGGACATCGTCATGCAGTTTGACGAATGCACGCCGTACGAAATCAATAACCGCCCGGCCACGCTGGACGAGGCGGCCAAGTCGATGCGCATGTCGCTGCGCTGGGCGCAGCGCTCGCACGACGAATTCCACCGCGGCGAGAACCCGAACGCGCTGTTCGGCATCGTCCAGGGCGGCATGTTTGAGAAGCTGCGCGATGAATCGCTGGAAGGCCTGGAAAAGATCGACTTCCCGGGCCTGGCCATCGGCGGCCTGTCGGTCGGCGAGCCGAAGGAAGACATGATGCGCATCTTGCAACACGTCGGCCCAAAACTGCCGGCCAACAAGCCGCACTACCTGATGGGCGTGGGTACGCCAGAAGACCTGGTGGCCGGCGTTTCCAACGGCGTCGACATGTTCGACTGCGTGATG
>Ga0105244_10001445_pt1 | contig 19218 bp, 14 predicted proteins | sample KBSM44metaG_FD_80423 | JGI IMG/M metagenome (GOLD analysis project Ga0105244, IMG submission 80423) | Miscanthus rhizosphere microbial communities from Kellogg Biological Station, Michigan, USA - KBS M4-4 metaG | ecosystem: Host-associated > Plants > Roots > Rhizosphere > Soil | place... | reverse complement strand
TGGGGCAGCCAGATTCGTTCTTACGTACTGGACGACTCCCGTATCAAAGACTTGCGTACCGGTGTAGAAACCCGTAACACGCAGGCGGTACTGGATGGCGATCTGGACAAATTTATCGAAGCAAGTTTGAAAGCAGGGTTATGAGGAACCAACATGTCTGAACAACAAGTACAGGGTACCGAAGCGGTCGATTTAAATAATGAACTGAAAGCCCGCCGCGAGAAGCTGGCTGGCCTGCGTGAGCAGGGCATTGCTTTCCCAAATGACTTCCGTCGCAATCATACCTCAGACCAATTGCACGCAGAATTCGGCGCTAAAGAAAACGAAGAGCTGGAAGACCTGGGCATCGAAGTGTCCGTTGCTGGCCGTATGATGACTCGCCGTATCATGGGTAAAGCTTCCTTCGTCACTTTGCAGGACGTCGGTGGCCGCATCCAGCTTTACGTTGCGCGTGACGATCTGCCAGAAGGCGTTTACAACGAGCAGTTCAAAAAATGGGACCTCGGTGACATCCTCGGCGCTCGTGGCAAACTGTTCAAAACCAAAACCGGTGAGCTCTCAATTCACTGTACTGAGCTGCGTTTGCTGACCAAAGCATTGCGTCCGCTGCCAGATAAGTTCCACGGTTTGCAGGATCAAGAAGCGCGTTATCGTCAGCGTTATTTGGATTTGATCTCCAACGATGAATCCCGCAAGACCTTTAAAATTCGTTCTCAGATCATGGCTGGCGTCCGTAACTTCATGGTTAACCGTGGCTTTATGGAAGTTGAAACGCCAATGATGCAGGTTATCCCAGGCGGGGCTTCTGCGCGTCCGTTCATCACTCATCACAATGCGCTGGACATCGACATGTACCTGCGTATTGCACCGGAGCTGTACCTGAAACGTCTGGTTGTCGGTGGCTTCGAGCGCGTATTCGAAATCAACCGTAACTTCCGTAACGAAGGTATTTCTCCGCGTCATAACCCAGAGTTCACCATGATGGAACTCTATATGGCGTATGCGGATTACAAAGATTTGATCGAACTGACTGAATCTCTGTTCCGTACACTGGCGCATGAAGTGCTGGGTACTGCACAGGTGAAGTATGGCGAAGAGCTGTTTGACTTCGACCAGCCGTTCGCAAAACTGACTATGCGCGAAGCTATCAAAAAATACCGTCCGGAAACCGATATTGCGGATCTGGACGATATGGCTAAAGCACTGGAAATCGCCGCTTCCATTGGCATTAAAGTCGAGAAGAGCTGGGGTCTGGGCCGCGTAGTGACTGAGATCTTTGAAGAAGTGGCAGAAAGCCATCTGATTCAGCCGACCTTTATCACTGAATACCCGGCAGAAGTTTCTCCGCTGGCGCGTCGTAACGACGAGAACCCAGAAATCACCGACCGCTTCGAGTTCTTCATCGGCGGCCGTGAAATCGGTAATGGCTTCTCTGAGCTCAATGATGCAGAAGACCAGGCTCAGCGCTTTGCAGACCAGGTTTCTGCAAAAGACGCAGGCGACGACGAAGCGATGTTCTTCGACGAAGACTACGTGACGGCTCTGGAGCACGGCTTGCCACCAACAGCAGGTCTGGGCATTGGTATCGACCGTATGGTTATGCTGTTCACCAACAGCCACACCATCCGCGACGTTATCCTGTTCCCGGCTCTGCGTCCGGTTAAGTAAGTCGTTCAAGGGAGATGACCAGACTATGGTCGTCTCCCTCGCCCCTTGGGGGAGAGGGCCGGGGTGAGGGGATAAAAATACGCCACTCTCAGGCACTTTTTTGTTTTGCTATGATTTTAAGAGGATTAGTTTGCGCAAGGAAAGCACAGTCAGAAAGTGGGCACCGAATGCCATCGTCCTGCTAATCAGCCTGTTTCTCGTCGCTTGCTCATCTGATAAAGCGGGCACCACTAAAGCATCCGCAGGAAGCTACAACGGCCCTGTTTACACCGTCAAACGCGGTGACACACTCTATCGAATCTCGCGCATGACCGGCTCAAGTGTCGGCGAACTGGCGCGTCTCAACGGTATTTCAGCCCCTTATACGCTGGAAGTTGGGCAAAAAATCCGCATTAAAAGCAGCTCTGGTTCTTCTTCCTCGAAAAAAACCGTCGTTGCGAAAACCTCTAAGCCAAGCTCCACTTCGACAAGCAGTGTTGCGAAAGTTGCACCACCTCCTGTTGGCTCAAAATGCTGGCGCTGGCCCACCAGCGGCAAGGTGACGGTGCCGTTCTCTAATAGCGATGGCGGTAATAAAGGTATCGATATTGCCGGGAAGCGTGGGCAACCGATTTACGCATCAGCCGCCGGAACGGTGGTCTACGTGGGCAACCAACTTCGTGGCTACGGCAACTTAGTGATGATTAAACATAACGAAGAGTACATCACTGCTTATGCTCACAACGAAACAACGTTGGTCAACACTAGCCAAAAAGTCACCGCCGGGCAGAAAATAGCCACCATGGGTAGTAGTGGTTCAGACTCGGTAAATTTACACTTCCAGATTCGCTATCGCGCGACCGCAATTGATCCGCAGCGCTATCTGCCGCCGCCAGGCAGTAAACCATCCTGCTAATGGTGACATTGCGTTGATTATTCAACGCAATGTCACCATGCGTCATCACCAATAATTTCTTCGGCTGGAATTAATCCAATATTTTTCAGAGGGTTTCATAGCCGATTCCGGTTTTGTCAAAATTAAACAAGTTAGCGCTATTTATTATATTCAGCCTGATTAAAAATTAAGCGGTGGACTTTGCTCCCTTTCACCAATACAGGACTGATTTATATGAAAAACTACTCTTTAATCCTTGGTGTTGTTTCTTGTTTGTTCTTCCTGACGGCAATGGCGTTTCTGCTGCTAAAAATTTCAGCCATTCCCGTATAACGCAGGAGAGGGCATTCAATATTCAATAAAAAGCAGGGGAGGTAAGCCTTGAGCATTGCTGTTCCTGGTGCCGAAAATAAAAACAATCGCTTAATAATCCATCACATAAACTAAAAATGCGCTTGCCAGTACAAGCTGAGCGTCTATAATGCCTACGCACTTCAAAGCGGGTGTAGTTCAATGGTAGAACGGCAGCTTCCCAAGCTGCATACGAGGGTTCGATTCCCTTCACCCGCTCCAGAATCTCCCCTTGCGTCACCGTTCGAAAACCTCCAGTTCTGTCACTATGTATTACCTAAACAACCGCAGTCTCATGCAACAATTTCCACTTCATATCGGTAAAGACGACGGTAGAGTAGCGCAGCGTGGGCTCTTGCCCTGGCAGGGTTTGCCTTTCGCTGTAGCTAACCAGCGCCCCAGTCAGCCAGTCTTCAACGATCTTAATTTCTTCGACGACAATTTTTAGCCCCGGTTTCGCCGCACTTTGCCCGCGGAAAAAGGCACTCAGCATCGCAAAATCCAGCTTTACACCGCTAGTGGTGATCATGGAAAACGACGGGGCGAAGCGTGCCAGCAGCGCTTCCACGTCACCTTCACCTTTGCCCAGCCAGTTTTCGATTGCGACGTGGGCATCAATGACTTCTCTGATATACGGGTTCATCTTTATTCCTTTTGAGCGTTAAGTTGGCGCACGATGGCGCGGTTGGGGATACGCAGACAGAGCACCGCAGGGATCAGCGCACTGGCGGCTGCCAGGTAAAAGCACCAATGCCAGGCTAACGTGGCAGGCATATTTTCCTGCAATTTATTAAGCAGCAAGCTTAATAGTGCTATACCCAGGCAGAAGCTGAGCTGGCGATTGATATTCCACAAGGCGCTGGCCTGGGCAAGCTGCGCATCGTTCACTTGCAGGAAGGCGCAGCTTTGCGCAGTGCTGCTGCATAGGCTCCCACCAAATCCCATCATCGCAAACGCCAACAGCAGCAATGGATACTGTTGTGCGCTCCCCACTTGGGACAGCACCAGAATCCCTAATCCTTGCATAATGCAGCCGGTAATCAGCAGAGGGCGCGGGCCAAAGCGGTTGAACTGTTTTCCGGTAAACGTTATCGCCATAAACGACGCCAGCGACCAGGGGATCATCAGGCTGCCGACATGCGTGGCATTCATGCCAAGCTGGTTCTGCAAATACAGCATTGCGACCAGATTTACGCCAATAAAGATGCCAGGAATGGCCTGGTAAATCATCATGGCGTTACGCAAAAGTGGGTTCAGTACCAACCGCAGATTAAGCAATGGATGGGAATGCCGCAGGCTGTGGCGCACATAACCTGCCAGCATCACCAGGCCACCGGCAAGCATAACCAAACCGGAAGCCAGCCCGTCGTCGCTCTCGGCAAGTCGGGTTAACCCGAGCAGAATTAGCAGCAGGGCGCTACAACCGCTGAGCAGGCCGATGGCATCAAGCGGCGTCCGCGTCTGTGTGCTGGATTCTCTGCGCAGCCAGAGTGCGGCAAGCAGTAGAGCAAGCAGCGCCAGCGGCAGGTTGGCAAAAAAGACCCAGCGCCAGGAAAGCGTATCGACAATCAGCCCACCGAGTGCGGGAGAAATCGCTGGAGCAAGCAGGCCAACGAGCATAATTGCCGCCGACAGACCCGCTCTTTCGTGGGGGCGGTAAAGCTGGTAGGCGAGAGTCTGCCCCACGGGGATGAGCAGGCCACCACCCATGCCCTGTAACAGCCGCCAGCCGATTAGCTGCCCTATACTTTGTGCACAGCCCGCGCCCAGCGTCGCAACCAGAAATATTCCAAGCGAAAGCAGAAACACCCGATGCCCGCCCACTTTTTCTGCCAGCCAGGCACTGAGAGGAATCACCAGCGTCAGCCCGAGAATATAGGCGTTGCTCACCCAGGTCAGCTCGCTGACCGATGCCCCCAACCCGTGCCCGATGGCGGGATAAGCGACGTTTGCGATAAACATATTGATTAAATCGACGAAAAAACCGAGCAGGTAGACAACGGCGACTTTAGTGCGATAGGGCATACCACCTCCGATTAGAGGGGAGGAGTGTAGCGACGCACAAAGGGAGGATAAATCACCGCCAGAGGATTACACTGTCAAAATTATTTTGACAGTGACAGAGTTCGAGATGCTTAATCTGCAAAGGCTAACGATATTTGTGGCGGTGGTAGAGGCGGGGAGTTTTACTGCTGCAGCCACGGCGCTTGGGCAAACCAAGGCAGCAGTGAGTTTTAATATCAAACAGTTAGAAGCTGAGCTCGGTGTGTCTTTGCTGGCTCGCAGCACCCGCCGGCTGTCATTGACCGACGTCGGAGAGCGCTTTTTCCTGCGTTGTCAGCGTTTGTTGGAGGAGGCGGAAAACCTGCTTGATAACGTCCAGCAGGATCATGGCGGGTTAAGCGGTGTACTGCGGATCACCAGCACGCCGGAATACGGTGCTAAGGTAGTGGTTCCTGCACTTGCTGCTTTCTCTCGCCTGCATCCACAGTTGCGTATTCAACACGTATCCTCTTCTTATCACGCTGATTTAATTGCCGAACGTTTTGACGTCGCCATTCGCCTGGGGCAGCTTGCGGATTCCAGCCTCCGGGCGGCTCCCATCGACAGTTTTGCTATTTATCCTGTTGCCTCACCTGTTTATCTCGCCGAACACCCGATAGCAAATTTGGCACAGTTAGCACATGCGTCCTGGCTTGCCCACAGCAGGCTTAGCTCACCGCTGAGTTGGCAGGTGGTGACCCCGGAGCAGCAGGCGGTTTTATTTAAGGTCGAGAACCCTCCTGCGATTGTCGCAGACAGCGCAGGCGCGCTGCTTGCCTTCGCCACGCAAGGCTCGGGAGTTGCGCTGTTACCAGAATGGTTGGTGCGCTCGTCTCTTAAGCTCGGTGAACTGATGGCCTTGTTGCAGGACCACCAGTTTCCGCGCCAGAGTATCTATGCCCTTTACCCCAATACCCGCCACGTCCCCGAGAAAGTGCGTGTGTTTATCGATTTTTTGCGTGAGTGGGTCGACGCGGGAAAATAATTCGTTATCCCACTGCGGTATCTGGTAAGCCGGGTATCGCCGTTGCGGGCAAGCTTTCTATTGGCGCAGGTTTGCCAATTAAGTAGCCCTGGACATAATCAATGCCCATGCGATAAAGCGTTGTGCGAATGTCTTCTGTTTCAACAAATTCGGCCACCAGAGTCATGTTCTTAATGCGGGCTAGCTCGCAAATTGACTGCACAATTTTGTAGTCCATTTCACTGGAATTAATATTGTGAATAAAGCTCCCGTCTATTTTGAGAATATCCGCGCGCATGGTTTTTAACCGAGCGTAGCTGGCATAACCGGTTCCAAAATCGTCAATTGCAATTTTACAACCCAGGCGTTGTAAAGCATCCAGTGTTTTCTCTGCCTGCAAATTATTGGTTAACTCATCGGCCTCGGTGACTTCCAGCACCAGTTGCGCAGGTGAAATACCATGCTTAATCATCAACCTCTCAATATGGTTTGCCATATCAGTGCGGCAAATTGATGCCGGTGTCAGGTTAATGGCGTAGCGATGGTTTGGCCGTGAGTGACGAGTCTCATCCATAAATTTCATGGTGTTATGTAAAACCCATAAATCAATACTCGATGACATGCCAAACTCATTCGCCAGTGGCAGGAAGGTATTAGGGAAAATGAGTTCGTCGTTATTGCCACGCATCCTCAACAGGACTTCGTGATAGCAATCTCCCTTTTTACTTTCAATCGGTTGCACCATTAATACAAAACGGTCCAACTCCAGCGCCCGCTGCAACTGGTTCATCATGTCGACTTTGGTTTTCACCTGGTTTTGCACCTGGCGGCTACTTTGCTTTCTCAGGTCGACAGGCAGATTAGTGGTAAGTGAAATTTCGGCCAGTGTTCGTAGTTCACCGATTAATAAATACAGGTGTCCCACGGGGTAATTAATTATGCAGTAGCTACAACCGATTTGCGGATACAATTTTACGCCATCGCGGATAAAACGAAAATCTTTGGCTTTGCTATAGATTTCCGCAATGCGTTTCTCAGCATGTAGAGGGCAAATTCGCATCACTAAATCATGGCCTGAACTCATATAAATAAGCTCATCCTTATCCAGAACGGGTTCTAAGTAGCGTGCTAACTGTTGTTTATATTGCACCTGCATGAGCAAACCATAATTTCGCCCTAACAACTCAAGGTCAGGCATATACAATTGGCATAAGACTGAGACCGTGTTTTGTTTTAAATCCGCTTCCAGTGCCAGCAAATTGGGTAAATGCACAACTGGGTCAATATACATCAAGCGCTGAGTCTTTAAATTCAAGACTCGCTGACGAGAAATATTGATTGCCATCAGGGTAATGGTTATTGAAAAGGCAGAGAAACAGGACGTGGCAACCGCAAGATGTAATGTGTAGTAAGCATCATGTGGGATGAATCTTTGAATATGGCTGCATAACACAATCAGCAGCACCCACCACACAATCGAGATAGCCGCATGGCCCAGACGCAACGTACCCCATATCATCAGCGGCAGTAATAATGTCAGCGTATAAATCGAATTCATCAGCGGCAATGAATGGCTGAGTGGGGCAATCATCAGTATCGTGAGTACCGCCAATGAACCGACTAAGCATGTCAGTTCCGGCAACCGCAAATCGTTGGCCACCTGATGACGAATTTTTTTCAGATATTTCAATGTGTAGGCAGGGGTTCTAATCGACCGAATGACCAGATATAGCATCGGCAAACCAATGATATTCCCCACTAACATTCCCTGATAGTTGATTAATGTTCGGGTCGTGAAAGGGCTGACATACATCATGGACGGATTCATCCCGAATAACCCTAAATAGAGCTCGGCATGAAAATAATTAAGAAATAGCGTAGCGTTAACCACTACCAGCCAAAAAATGCGTTGCCACGTCAGGTTATATCGCCCAAAACTTGCGCGGCCTCTTTTGCCAGTAAAGTAATAGTACCCCGCGCAACAGATCGCTACTGAGGTAAAATAGTGCAGTATCGACATTAACGCGGGTTCTAAACCACGGTCCGGGTAAACGCGGTAAAAGATACACAGAATGATCCCGGGCAGTGCCTTAAAACCATAAATCACCGTCAGGATGGTGGTGAGAGCCATGTTCAGATAAAAGAACGGGATTTCAAAGCCATCCACCGTGCCATAGGTGCTCAAATACTGGGTGATGGGGTAGAGCATAAACGGTAGCACCAGGGGCAACGCCCACCATTTATCTTTATATCTGTTATATGCTGTAGAAAGTTTCATCATCAATGTTAGCTTTTCTTCACTAAATCCAGGTTTTGGAGTGATTCACAAGCATCCATTGCTTAAGAATGAGTATTTTGCTACTCGGTTATGCTAATTATTTACTGCTCTTCGTTTTTAAGCGCCGATTAACTCGGCAATGTCATCTCTATTTCATCATAAAATGTGATGCTATTTTTTCCTCGATTTTTGATGTAATACATCGCGACATCCGCTTTTTTAAGCAAAGTGGCGACATCATTGCCATGCTCCGGGTAAATGGAGATGCCAATGCTGGCAGAGATAAAATCTACGCTAGTGGCTGAAAGCTCATAGTTATCAGCAATCCGCGCAAGCAACTTCTTCGCCAGTTGAATAACCACTTGTTTATCTTTTTGACAAACGACGACAATAAATTCGTCACCGCCAATTCTGGCGACAAAGCCTTCGCGACTGATATTTTCTTTGAGGGTTTGTGAAATTTTCACCAGCAGTTCATCCCCCACCGCATGACCCCAGACGTCGTTGACGCGTTTAAACCCATCCAGGTCGATAAACATAATAAACAACAGGTCTGTCTGGTTGGTGAAAAGGGTATTCAGATGTTTTTGCAGATACAGCCGATTGGGCAATTGCGTTAATGAATCATGCTGTGTCATTTGTTTAAGCTGCAAGTTCTTTTTAATTAACTCGCGCTTGAGTAGTTCATTACTTAAATGTTCTTTAAAATTAACAAACAAAATAAATATTGCCAGCAGAAATACCAGCGCGACAAGTATGATCAATGTCATGGCGATGGTATTTTCGATATAGTCATCCTTAGGCATTGATGACATCGGAATAGAGCCCATGTTGATGTCACATGACCCTAAAAAGTGCATGATGGCGACACCACAACACAACGTAAGAGTGGCACTTAGTCGATAGAAGTTGGCATAAATATCATTTTTGTTGGTAATGACCAACATGAGATGGGTCAGGCGCAACATGACTAACGATGTGATAAAAATCGCAATCAACGACAGGATGATTTTAGTATTGCTGACGTACCAATCGCCTGCATTGATGATAGCGGCCATCCCCAAATAGTGCATAGAAGCGGCTGTCGCAGAAAAGATTAAAGCAGGCAGAAGATAGTGTTGCCCACGCAGTCTTTTGAATAAAAAACACACAAACCCCAGCGAGCAACCGACTATAGCGATCAGCAATGAGGCCAGTGTTTTTTGAATGTTATAATTAATAACGTGGCTATGATGATGTGCCTGTATCACCATATAGTGCAAAACCCATATCCCGCAGCCCATTGTTGGGCCACTAAATAAAGGCCAGCAATAATGTTTTTTACGCGCGCCTGCTTTACATAGCCAAAAAGAGACATAAAAAGCTATGCCCGAAATAATTATAGCGAGTAAAACTAATGAAATATCATAATTAAATAACATATTTAACTTAAAATTTACTCTCAGGAGGCATGCTTATTTATTATAAACTGAATTATCCCGCAGCGTAATAGCGTTATGTAATAGCTTTGTACTTAGGTAGGATAAATATCACCTTGGCACCAGGGGGCAATATTATCCTGGGCAAATCTTACTCGTCCTCAGGCAACATGTACTTCTGGCAGTATAAATAGGGAATACCTTCGCGGGTGATGAGATCGGCATCTTTGTTCAGGGTAAAGATATCGATATCTGTCACGCCAGCACTTTTGAGATAAAAGTCAGGGAGGAATTGCTGGAGTACCCCTGAAGGCGCGGTTTCGCGGTTTGATACGATTATCTGGCGAGATACCCAGACAGGGCTGAGCCCATAATCCGCATGGGTAAAGAGGATGGTTCGCTGGACGGTATACTCCTCCTGGGCACTTACATTAATGATGCCGTTAATGTGGGCAATGCCTTTGCCGTCGCCGGATTTAAAATCGATAATCCCACGGAAAGAAGCCTTATCTCTGTTTATCTGTAACGTCGCACGGCAGACGAGATTGTGTCGTGCGTCATTGGGCGGTTGATAAAGATACACCGCCAGGCCGGTTACAATCGCGACGCAGACTAAAAAAATGACGCGCGTCTGGGTTCGGAGTGAGGAGATCGCGGTGAATATCTTCATTGACTATCGTACCGAGGATAATAGACGGATTGGCAGGAATTACCGCGTGATAACTCCATACTGGTGGTGCATAGAATGACTGAAATATTTTTTGTTTCTGGATACGCAGTGATATAGAGGTAGTTATCGTCCTGGCACATATCAGGATGTTCCTGGATGAATTCCTTATGGCGGAGATGATTACTGGAATCTCCATTGAAAAAGTAATGGCATTGTCCATCATATTTCATTGGCGAAACATAGCCGGAAAAATATTGTTCGTTGAATACGCGGGGATAGATAATGATGCCGATGATTATCACGGTGGCGATAATCATCCACCATTCCGTCAGATTTAAAATAGAACGCTTATCATTTGTCGCTTTATAAGGTAGCGATTCAGTAATGGTTTCTGAGGGTGATGGTTCCGGTTGTGCTTCTGGCACTGGGTCCTGCTGTTCTTCCACGCTTATTTCTCGCTGGATGATAAGACCCTTACGTGGAACCGTGGTGATTATTTGTTTCTCAACATTCATTTGCGCAAAAGTTTTTCGCAAAGAAAGAATGCTTTGATAAAACGCGTTAAAACTCACCTGCCTGTGGCTTTCTCCCCATGCGAACGCGAGCAACTCATTCTGCGTGACAATGGCACCATGGTTTCTGAGCAGCAACAAAAGGCATAACGCAGCAGTTGGCTTGAGTTTTATCTGTTCGTGGCTATCCATATGCACCAGAGACTGCTTTGCAGGGATGAATAGTATTTTATTTTCAATGAGATAAAACAGATTATCTGCTTCGGGCATGCTCGTTAACTCAGGCTGGTATTTACACGTGTCATTATAAGCATATTGGTGCAGGGAATAACCTTATGTTTCATCTGACCTGCACCGCGTTGCGCTTTATTTCAGCTATTCACAATACTACTAACAAATAACACACACATAACGAACATTAAAACTAGCTTTAAATCAATATGTTACATATTTTTAGGTTTTCTTTTTTAATTGCAAAGAGAAAGATCCCGCCGCAAAGATGAAAAACATTACGTTAAACCCGCAGATAAATATACTCAGACACATAACGGCATAAAAGTTGACACCTGGAAGATGTTCTTCACGGTCAATGCACTCGATTGTGCCGCTAGAATATAATACCTGAGTGTTTTACTCGCCTTTACTCACCGCTAAATACCTCTGTTTATAACAATGGGTGAGTTATTGCGTATTATTTTACCAGGTAAACTATAAGTTTGATCATTTAAAGTCGCCTGGCAGCGGCCTTAAAAACGTTGGCTTATTAAGTGCAGGTTTGCCCTTATATCCTATATTGATATAAGTGAAGAGTAATGAGTTATCAAATTGCTTAAGGGCAGTCTCCTTCACTCAGTGAATGGAGATAATCTATATCCACAATCTAAGTAAGAGAAATTGATGTCCAGCCTTAACGTAGATGAATCGGTCATGCTCATTGGCGATGAATTAAAAAGATCGGAAAATGCGTATTTTTCGTTGCGAAAAAAACGTCAGCGCATTGAGCTAAGAAAGGACGGCAATTTATTTTTCCTGGAGAAAGGAACAGTCTCCGTATACCGAGTCGAAAATGATCTCGTCACGATAAGCCTCGCAGCTCCAGCAATACTTGGTCTGGCGCAGATGCGTAGTGAAGTGGCGTCGCATTATTTACGATGTGATTCTGACTGTGAAATGTGGGTCATGAGCACCGCGAATGCCAATGAGCTGCTGACGAAAAAGAGCTTATGGATTCACGCGTTTGATATTTTAACCAGCCATCTTCAGCGCTACTTCCAGCGTGAAAATATGCGTTCTCATAAAACTATCCGCGAAATTGTGACGGAACATGTGAAGCATATTTGGTCTCTTGAACCTGAGATCCGCGAAAAAACCTCGGTATATACCTTTATCCTGAGCCGCAACCATATCTCGCGCAGCGCGATTCATAAGGTTTTGCAGGAGTTAGTGAACGAGGAGAAATTGTCTTTGAATCGTGGGAAGTTGGCGTCTTGTAATTTTAATTCGTAATGTCGGGGGCGCAACACCTTCCCGACCTACGATTCTGGTAAAAAACCGCAACGTTACCCGTTGCGGTTTTTTTATTATCTTTCCCGTAATGCCTCAGCCTTTGCCCGAATAATCGGCTTCAGCAGATAACTCAGAATCGACTTCTTACCCGTCAGAATATCAACCGTCGCCACCATCCCCGGAATAATCAACATCGGGTGCTCTTTGCTCCCAAGGTAATTCTTATCGGTTCGCAGGCGCGCAACGTAGTAACTGTGGCCTTGCTTATCAGTGACGGTATCCGGGCTAATTTGCACCAGCTCACCGTTCAGGCCGCCATACGTGGTGTAATCGTAAGCGGTGAATTTCACCACTGCATGCTGTCCTGGGTGCAGGAAGGCGATATCGCGCGGCTGAATTTTCACTTCAATCAGCAACTTGTCATCAAGCGGAACAATCTCAACCAAATCACTGCCTGGCTGGATAACCCCGCCAATGGTATTCACCATCACCTGCTGCACAATACCGCGCACCGGTGAAACCACCATGGTGCGGTTCACCCGGTCTTCCAGTGCTTTGCCCGTTGCTTCGGCTTTACTCAGGTTGGTGCGCGCTTCATTGAGTTGCGATAACGCATCGCTCTGGAAGCGGTTACGGCTTTCACCAATCTTGTTCTCAATCTCTTTCGCTTCCGACGCAGACTTCGGCAGGGACAGCGTAATAGAGTCCAGCATCCCTTTAGTTTCTACTTCGGTGCGGCGTAAACGCAGGATCTCGACTTTAGAAATCGCGCCAGACGCCAGCAACGGCTCAGACATTTTGATCTCTTGTTGCAGCAAACCGAGACTGTGTTTGTACTGATCCTGTTTCGACTTGAGGTCGCGCAGTTCCTGTTGTTTTTGCACCAGTTGTTCTTGCAAGCCTTCAATCTCATTCTGGAACTGGCGGTGACGGCTGTTAAACAAATCAACTTCGCCACGCGCCACTTGTGGGGCGAGCTTGACGATGTCATCTGAAATCACAAAGTCTTTGTCCTCCGCTTCTGCGGTCAGACGGTCAATCTTCGCCTGTAAGCCGAGCTTGTCCGCTTCGGTTTCGCCGACGTTTGACGCAAATCGCGTATCATCCAGGTGCAGCAGCGGTGTTCCGGCTTCAACGATTTGCCCTTCATGAACAAACAGTTCCGTAACAATACCGCCTTCTAAGTTTTGGATTTTTTGCAGACGAGAAGAAGGGATGGCCTTGCCTTCGCCACGCGTCACTTCGTCCAGCCTGGCGAAACCCGCCCAAATGAATGCCAGCACCACTAATGCCAGAATCGTCCATAGCGTCAGGCGGATAACACGCGGGGAATCATCAATAAGCGCATGACTTACCTCATTAATGTTATCAGCCTGATTTTCATCGCGCCCCTGAAAATAGCGGCGCAGCGGCTCACGATAACGGGAAATTAACTCAGCGAGACGCATTGATTTGCCCCTTCTTCAGCGCATCCATCACAATGGCTTTCGGGCCATCGGCAATAATGCGTCCTTTATCTACAATTATCAGGCGATCAACCAGCGTCAGCATCGACGCCCGGTGAGTCACCAGTAACAAGGTTTTATCGGCAACAAACGGCACCAGCGCCTGTTTAATCTTGTCTTCACTGGTGTTGTCCATTGAACTGGTCGGCTCATCGAGCAACAAAACTGGCGGCTCGAGTAACAATGCTCGTGCCAGCGCCACCGCCTGGCGTTGCCCGCCGGATAACTGCATCCCGCGTTCACCCACTTGCAGGTTGTAGCCATCAGGGTGAATGCGTGCGAACTCGCTCACGCCCGCAATCTCAGCGGCGCGCAGCATGGTTTCGTCATCGACATAACGCGCACCAGTGACCAGGTTATCGCGCAGCGTGCCATTAAATAGCTGAATATCTTGAGGAACGTAGCCAATGCTATGGCGCAGGTCGTTAACGTCCAGCTGGCGGGCGTCGACATCATCAATCAAAATATTGCCGCTGGAAGGCTGGTAAAGGTTGATGATGAGCTTGCTGATGGAGCTTTTGCCGGAACCGCTACGGCCAATAATACCGACGCGTTCGCCCGGTTGAATGGTCAGGTTTATCTTGTGCAGCGACGGGTTTTTCTGCTCGGGATAACTGAAATCGACGTCTTTAAACTCAATGCTGCCACGGAAGTTTTCGCGTTTCAGCGGATGCTCATGCTCGCGGCGTTCTTGCGGCATCGACATCATTTTTTCTGTGCTGTTGATGGTCAGTCGCGCCTGCTGATAACGGGCAATTAAACCGGTGAGTTGCCCCATTGGCATCAGCGCGCGGCCATTCAGCATGTAGCAGGCAATCAGGCCACCCATACTCAACTTGCCGCCAATAATCATATACACGCCAACAATAATCATCAGCACGCCGGACATTTGCTGGAACCAACCGGTCAGGTTACTGGCAAAACTCGACAGCGTTTTGACGCGCAATTCCAGGCGGCTTAAGCTGCCAAGCGTCTGTTCCCACTGGTACTGGCGCTCGCTCTGGGCGTTGTTCACTTTAATCGCATCAAGGCCGCTGAGCGTTTCAATCAGCAATGCCTGGCGTTCGCTGGCCAGGCTCATGGTTTTGGCAACGGCGGCATTCACCGGTTTCTGCAACGCCCAACTGATCAGCAGCGCGATAGGGAAGGTGAGCAGCGGGATCCACGCCAGCGAGCCGCCGATAATCGCGATCACCAGCAACAGCACCAGCGTAAACGGCAAGTCGATAAGCGTGGTCAGCGTCAGCGAAGAGAGGAAATCGCGCAGCGACTGAAATTCATGAATATTCTGTGCAAAGCTGCCGACTCGCGCCGGGCGGGCTTTCATCTCCATGCCGGTAATGCGCTCAAAAAGCGTGGCAGAGATAATCAGGTCACTCTTTTTCCCGGCAATATCGAGACAAATACCGCGCAGCATTTTTAAGATCAAATCAAACACGAACGCCAGGCAAATGCCGACCGCCAACACCCATAACGTCACCGTGGCATGGTTCGGCACCACGCGGTCATACACGTTCATGGTGAATAGCGGCGTGCCCAACGCGATCAGGTTGATCAGCAAACTGGCGAGCACCGCATCCATATACAGATAACGCGATAGCATCAGCGTATCTTTGAACCAGGATTTGGTGCGCGGCAAGAAGGATTCAGACTGCAAATCAAACTCATGGCGCGGATGGGCAAAAATCACCTGTCCGGTGTAGCTTTCTTCAAGGATTGACGCATCAACGCGAATTTCACCACCTTCGCTTTCGCTTGGCATCACACGCGCGGAACCATCGGCGTTCCAGCCGAGCAATACCGCAGCTCCACCCTCGCGCAGCATCAGAATCGCCGGTAGCGACATGACCGGGATTTTATTAAGCGCGCGTTTAATGATGCGCGCTTTTAACCCGGCACGTGCCGCAGCACGCGGCAAAATGGTCAGCGTCAGGCGGTCGTTCTCCAGCGGCAAGCCACTGCTTAAAGTTGAACGGCTTGCCGATTTACCATGCAAAGTGCAAAGCACCAGCAGGCAATCGAGTAGGGGATCGTCATGGCGGCTGCGCGGATCATGATAATGCGACTCCTCCAGTGGAGGAGCCTCTGTCATTGTATTCATGGGTTCAACTTGTAAATTCATTGATGAGTTTTGTCGGATGAACGAAATAATTTTTGTCGGATGACGCTGCGCTTATCCGACCTACGTGAAACATTTTTGTAGGGTGGATAAGCGCAGCGTCATCCACCATTGAACGCGAAATTAATTAAGTTCTGGCAACGTATTATTACTCGCCGAATCAATTGGCTGAGCTGCTGGCGTTGGGCTAACTTTCAGGTCTTTTAATAATTCACCCATGCGCGCGGAAATACGGTAGCCGGACGATATTTCCAGATAACGTAATTCAACCAGGCGGCGTTTAGATGAGAACACTTCGTTTTCACTGTCTAATAAATCCAGCAGTGTTCGTTCGCCGAGGCTGAATTGATCCTGATAAGCGGTACGCACTTTTACACTGCGGTCGGCATATTCTGCCGCTGCCGGTAATTGGTCGCGGGCATTTTTTAATGCCGTCCATGCCAGGCCAATTTCCTGATTCATTTGGCGCAGCGTGTTATTTCTCACGTCCTGTGCTTGTTTTTGCAAATAAGCTCGGGAATCCATCGTGGCTTTATCGCTACCGCCCTGGTACAAGTTGTAATGCAGTTTCACCATCGCTTGCCACTCTTCGGCATGGGCACGCGTGGTATCGGTATCGTTACTCACGCTATGGGCAAGGGAAACATCAACACGCGGATAAAACGTTGATTTTGAAGCTTCATATTGCTGATGGGCGGCTTCAATATCGGCGTTAGCCGATTTCAACAGCGGGTTGTTGGCTTCCATCACCTGTTTAGCGTCCTTCAGGGATTTCGGCAGCTCAGCCGCAATATTCTCAGGCAAGCTCAGGTTTTCTGGCTCTCTGCCAGTCACGCTGGTAAACGATGTTTTGGCATCTTCAAGGTTGGTCTGCTCAGTCAGTAAATTGTTTTGAGCCTGTGCCAGACGAGCCTCTGCCTGCATTAAGTCGCCAGAACGCCCCACGCCTTGATCGGTGCGCAAACGAATCTGGTCGTAGATACGTTCATGGTTGGCTAAATCGTCTTGCGCCAAATGAACATATTCTTCGCGTTGCAACACATCGAGATAAGCCTGAACCACTTCTAATGCCGTGGTTTCGCTAATATTCATCACGCTAAAGGCGCGCGAATCAACGGTGGCTTTCTGGCGGCCCACTTCACTGGTGGTGGCAAAGCCGTCGAAGACATTCTGGTCAAGACTGACGGTGGCATCATTCGGGGAAAGATTCATCCCGTTATTATCACCACCGGCGCGCGTCGTCGCGTCATCGAGGTTCTTTTGACCCGCTTCGGCATTTAAATTTAAAGAAGGGAGATAACCGCCGCGTGCCGCACGTAAATCTTGTTCCGCCGAATAGCGGCTATTTACCGAAGCGTTCACTTCTGGATGAGTGGATAACGCTTGCTTGACGGTATTCGGTAAGCTTTCTGCATTAACAGAATGTACAGATAAACAACCCAGGATAAAAACAAAAAACTTCTTCATTTTATGAAGCCTTATTACATGCGTTAACGATATCCCTATATCACGCTTTATATCCCCTTCATTCTTCGAGCTGCATATGCGTTGGCTGCGTTCACTCACCCGAATCACTTACCTTAGTAAGCTCATCGGGATTCCCTCGCTTGCCGCCTTCATGCAACTCGAATTATTTTGGGGAATTCCATTTCTGTTTTTAACACGAAACATCATATCAATTAACACGCGGTGTTTATCTGTCAGGCATTAAACAGACTTTCATTCGAAATGAAATTTAATGTTCTGTAATGTGATGTTTCACTTTGTGTCATTTTTGATTATATTTAGAACTCAGTCAAGCGCACGATAATAGAATTCTAATAACTGTGTTTTTTTCTACATTTATAAATTAGCGCCAAATGAGCAATGTCCATTAATGGGCATTTATGGCTATATTTGGCGATATTTAGTGAATGAAAGAATAATGTTATTAATTATTTAAATTATCGAAAAACAATACTAATAAAATCCAAAATAATTCGAGAGGGTACGGTGAGCAATTTACTCGGTGTAATCAAAGCAGTCATTGGTCAGGTTTATGTCATCGAAGCCGATGGCTCACAGCGTCTCTTGAAAGAAGGTGACAGAATCTACAGTGGTGAGGAAATTGTCACGGGTGCCAGCGGGGCGGTTAGCGTCGCTTTACCGGATGGTAAAACGCTGGATCTTGGGCGTAATAGCCACTGGACAGAGCATGGCCTGAATGCGGTAAGCAGCGCCGCACATGACACGCAAGATGTCGCCGCCCTGCAAAAAGCTATTGCCGACGGTGCTGACCCAACACAATCATTAGAAGCGACCGCCGCGGGTAACCAAACGCCCGTGCAAATTGAAGGCGGTGGTGGCGGCCATACTCTGGTGCAATTAGATTTAACCGCGCAGATTGTTGATCCAACAGCCGGTTTTAATACTCAGGGGCTGGGCGCGCCGACCTGGGAACATAACTTACCTGAAGGCGGCTTAAACGCTGGCTCACCTCCGGTTCTACCTCCGCAGGTTCACATCGACGAATTCGCGGGCAACGACGGTTACGTTAACAAAAATGAAATAAACCACGCCCACATTAGCGGCACCAGTAACCAGAAACATGTCACGCTGACTTTCACTGATAGCCAAAAAAACACATTGACGTTTGAGGTGGATGTTAAAGACGGGCACTGGACGGCGGACCCCGATTTAACCGCTCTTGCGGAAGGCGAAATTAACGTTATCGCCACGGCTACGGATATCTCCGGTCGCACCGCGCAAAGCACTACCGATGCGCTGATTGATACCGTCGACCTGCACGACACCATCACCATTGATGATGTTACCGCTGATAACGTGATTAATATCGCTGAATCCCATGAAGCGAAAACCTCCGTTCACGGCACCGTCGGCGGGGATGCCAAACTCGGCGATAAAATTACCCTGTTGGTGAATGGCCACGAATATAGCGACGTGGTTATCGACCTCGGGAATGGCGCACTGGGTTATCGCATCGACGTATTAACCCCAGACTTGCTGACTGACCCAAATATTCACGCCACCGTCACCTCAACTGATGAAGCCGGAAACACCACTCAGGCGTCGAGCGATCACCATGTTGATCTCGATTTCGATATTCATAATTCGATTACTATCGAAACCATTGCCAACGATGACATCGTCAACCGCAACGAATCGCGTATGCCGACGATGGTGACCGGTGTTGTGGGTGGTGATGCGCAAGCAGGCGACCCGGTAATGGTGACCGTCGGTGGCCGAGATTTCCACGGCGTGGTGGTCAACGATAACGGCCAGTTGCGCTATGAAATCCCGGTACCGAGCA